>Ga0307511_10001930_pt1 | contig 21830 bp, 24 predicted proteins | sample 13_EM_MG_FD_200266 | JGI IMG/M metagenome (GOLD analysis project Ga0307511, IMG submission 200266) | Populus trichocarpa ectomycorrhiza microbial communities from riparian zone in the Pacific Northwest, United States - 13_EM | ecosystem: Host-associated > Plants > Roots > Unclassified | place...
TAACCCCCGCCGCCTTCGCCTCGCTCTCCACCCCCTGACCCTCGACCACATCCAACACCTCCGCCATCCTCCCTTTACTCGCCCACCTCTCCAACAACGTATCCCTCGCCAACCCACCTATACCCCCGCTCGCTCCCTTAAGCCCTTCCTCCAGCACAACTTCCTCCTCCCGCGTCATCGGCAGTTCCAACAACACCAGTGCATTTTTCTCCTTGTCCACCGTCAAGCAATGCTCCACTAGCATCCTCAACAGCTGGTTCCGCAGGTGCACTTGGGCTACGCGGGTATATAGGAAAGCCTGAGCTGGGGATACGGAGAGCAGTGCACGGAAGTATATGGTGATGGAGGCGTCTGACAGGAGGCAAGGTTGTGTGCATTCAACAAATGTGAGTGCGAGATATGGTGATGGGGAGGTAGTATTTGATGAAGGTACTGAAAGTAACGCAGTGAGGACCATATCCGGGTACGGGAAATGAACCGCCGGGTGGGTTATACATGGCAGTGCTTGCTATGTTTACTATTAGCAAGTCATTCATACTCATTGAAAAGTTTGGGTGATGGCGGGAGGGGGAAGTGCGGAGACATACCTCGAACAACAACTGGTCCAGAAACCACATCCCATCCATCAGCCTACAAAAGTGTTCAGGCATCAAAGCCTTCTCCGCATACTTTCTCGCCCGCTCCTCATCAAAATCCCTCAACAGGTAATATACAAACGAATGCTGCCTCAATCTATCGATATTACTCTGCAGAATGTTCTCGAAGAAATGGCGTAGGAACGACGTTGCTTTTGGTGGGTATGTATCCTGTACTAGACACCCCTCCCGGGCCCAAAATCAGCTCCGTAGTCCTCCCTCCACGCCTGGCCATGCATAGAGCATCTTACTATTCTCCACCCGATCCAAATTCCCCGCACATAACTTGTCGAAGAATAGCTGGCCCCCCAACGCAGCTCGGTTCTTCGCAACCCGAGCAACTTTGTGCTTATCATATGGGAATTTTGCGACTTCGGCTGGGAAGACGGTCTTGTAATCTGCGAGCTGGTCGTCAGGCATATCGCTGCCGTGGATGCTGCTGGTGTATGATTTTGGTAATGACATTGCTGGCAGGAAGTCGGAGGGAGGTTGAGCTTTGGAAGTAATACGGGTCTGCCTTGATGCCTCGTGGCAGGTTTAGACGCACAGCGCTGCTTCCAGCAATCTTGGGGAGACGCGTTTGTAAATACGAATGAAGACTCCTGTTCTCTGCATCTAGATTATGCGGTGCTTTGCATCATGTAAGAGCTTGCATTTATGTAGGTCATCTCGGGAAATGACTAAGCGGTTCGGATACTAGTGCACACTACGGTACAGCTACATGTTCGGAAGAGCATATTTTGCGTTTTACTTTTGCTATAAATCATTCCCACCCCAACAATCTCACCGGATAACTCCAGATTCCTGACCATATTTTTATATTTCCCATGTCATTACAACCAACCCCAACACAACCAAGACAAACCAGCCGACAGCACAAGGAAGCATAGTAGTGCTCATCGGAATTTCGAGAGAAGCAAAACATGAAGATCGAGAAATCTGTATCCGCCCCAGGGCGTAGTGATTTAGTGTAGGCATTTAAGCTGCAATAGTCACCTCAACCTCAACGCCAGCTTCGATGTTGATGATGATCTGCTTGACGATTTCGGTAGGAGCGTTGAGGCTATAGATATTAAATTAGCCACAGCCGTCCAAAAATTTTGCGACGGTGGAGGAACATACTCAATCAAACGCTTGTGGATCCTCATCTCGAAGCAATCCCAGGTCTTAGAACCCTCACCGCAAGGGGTCTTACGGGTGGTGATTTTGAGAACCTTGGTTGGGAGGCGGACAGGCCCCTTGACACGGAGGTCTGATCCACATTAGCCCCTGTACGCTCAAACTACCTTCTGAACCCCAAACTCACTCTTTGACCTCGCACGCTCAATCAAGTCGGTGGTGACCTTCTCCAATGCCTGTACTTTCCTGGAGGTGAGGGTGATACGGATCTTGTGGATCTTGGGACCCTCGCCCAAATCTCCCTTTTCTGGCTTGTTGTACGACATCGCAGATATCTGTTGCTCTGGAGCGGTGATACGTTTGGTTGTGGCGTTGAGTTGCTGGTTGCTGATTGACCGGGAAGGTACGCTTTGCTCTTGATAATGTAATTGCCAGGCTAAGTGGGATTTTACGCCAAGAGTTCGGCTAGGGTATGCCCTATGAGCTAGTGGTGGGGTCCTGTGATCACAGATCTTGTCCAAAATGGGAAAGGCGAAATAAACTGTATGCGCTATATCTTAAAAGATGAAAATGCTCTCGTCTATATTTTTCTAGAAATATATGTATGCAGCAGTCTCTAATATATCACTTCATTGCGTCCAATGCATGTTGGAAGACTTCCACCAAGTGTTCTGTTTCCTCCAGACCGACACTGACGCGAATGAGGGCTGTATCTACCCCATATGATGCAGCCTAATGAAACAACATATTAGCATTTGAACTCAAACCGTGATTCAATGGCTACTACTGACCCAATTTAATTCAGTGTAATGGGCCAACAAGGTATACGGTGAACTAGATTTCATTAGCATCATGTGATCAAGGCAATAGGTCAGGGTAACGCTACCCTAGACTGAAATTGGTTCCCAAGCTGGGGCCCTTAGCGATGTTGAGAGCATCGAAGAAAAGAGCGGCATCTTCAATAGTATAAAACGTCGCAGAGAATAATGCTCCATACCCACCGTTAGGACACCGACAAGTATCGTAGTTTTCCTTTGTTAGACTAAATTTTGGATAGTAGATGGCTTTTACTGCAAGCAGTTAGTACCCCGCGTTGAAGTAGTATACTGAGGTTCTTGTAGTATAGATACCTTTAGTGTGAGACTGAAGAAGATTGCAGACAGCCTCTGCATTGACATTCATCTTCTCAATACGTGGCACAAAGTCACGACTATTTCGTTCCAGGAAGATGGAATCCTCCGCCCAGTAATTATCCTCAAAGTCTTGAGCCAGAAAGTCTTTCAATTGTCCGTAGTATCGCCTTTGTGTGTTGAGGATAGCGCTTGAGAGGGGTTAGCAATATCAAGAAGATGGTTAGGAGGTATCTTACCATCCACCCATAACATTACTAGCACCACTGAAAACCTTGGTCAGACTGCTCACAACGACATCTGCATACGGTAGAACATTTATATTCATAAAGTTTCCAATAGTTTCATCAACCACAACCGCAAAGTCGTACTTATCAGCCAATGCTCTGATGCGTACGATGTTGGGCGCTTTAAGTAGTGGGTTTGACGGAAATTCGCAGAATAGGCCTTGAACTTTTTCTCCGCCCTCAAGTAACTTTTCAAAAGTATCCAGCTCCTCCTCGGAGCCATGTCCATAGAAATGGCAACCCGGGCCCCACTTCTCTAAGCACTTGAGAGTGTCCACGTATGGAAAGCTGTGAGACGTTAACACCAGGGTTCTGGAAAAATAATATTCTCGCTGAGAGCTCACCCAAATGCCACGCTTTTCTTCGGACCTAATACAGACAATAGCATTCGATGGGTATTGAAAATTGCAGCCATGCCACAGGGGAATAAATAAACATCATCGGGAGTCAATCCCTTCACTCGCACTCCACTATCATCAGTGAGCTTCAACGCATCTTCCAAACAAAGATTTGCCTTCAGTGAACCAGAAATCCTCTTCCGAATTGCGAGCTTCGCAGATTGTACAAAAGCTGCACCCAAATTCCGGCCGAAGCGTTCTTCCACGAAGACAGAATATTCATCCCCATCGCTCATACAACTAGGTTTCTGAGCGGCTCGTTTGGAGGTAGCGTCTATCGGGCCTCGCTGGTACCTCCGTGGACCCTTTATCACTCCTTCAGAACCATTTTGAGGCTCTCCCAACGACTTCTTGGGGACAAGTATACCCTCATCAAACTGACGTTGACAGAACTCAGCCCGTCGACTGGAGATACCTTCCCCTGTGTGCTGCCAGTAGGCTTTTGCATGTTTATGGAGTTCCTTGGGATAGAACACCGCGCATAGGTCAGACATAGGCGGGGCTCTTGACGGTGCCTTCGACTGCTGATGCACAAACTCAATAACCCTCACAGCAGTAGTGCCGGAAGTTTGTGAGATGAAATCCCAACACCGTTTGGCTACGGCTAGAGTAGGAACTAACAGTGCATCCTCTCCCGGTTGGCCATGCTTCTGTAAGATGCTTTGGGCAAGTTTTCGAATGCTGAGGTGCACAAAAAACCTGAAACGATCCTTAGACTTGCAAATTGAATCAGGGGAGCTTCATGGCCATACCTTGGATACCCCGTCATCATCTTGCTAACCACCCATTCCTCCCCTTCTTCGTATCCAACATTTGCTTTCCATGTAGGTAACGAGACACTGACCGCCTATGCTGGGGACACGAGTAGTTAAGGTTTGAAAGTGATGGAGGAATATTGGGGGTTGGATAGCATACGTGGGTTGAGTCCTCAGGGATAGGAGACCCAAGGGTTTCCATCATGACCTTCAGCGGGGATACGTCGTATATTTAGGAATGATAGAAACTCGAAACAATGGGTAACAGTATTGCTTGCCTTCAACTTCGCATATTCTACCTCAGTTAGAGACTACACCTAACTATTGTGATGTGAGTAATACTTTGGGCACCCTGGATTTCATGTCAAACGCTAAATTGCTCCTTTATGACAGCGAGACACATCAATCCAGTCAAAATAAGGCTTAGAGCACAGTTTTGTACTGAGAGCAGAAGCGCTGGGGGGTTACTAGCGTACCTTTTTTTCGTGAAATCTGAAATCTTGGCGTTTCCGCAAGTTACACCTGTGGGGAACACAGCAGCACGAATACCATCATTCAACGCAATGGCAGCAGGAAGCCCTCAAAAGAAGCGAAAGACTGAGCGAGAGTCTGAGGATCACAGTGATGAGCCCTCAGACAACGAGGGGGCAGCCTCCAGTAGGGAAATGGACGTCGACACCAGCAACGGAACATCCAACGCTGACAGCAATGGTCACCAGCGAGGAAAGAAGCGAGGGACGAATAAGACTATCTTGGCCTTGCGTGATACGGCGAAGCTCACACAGATGTACGAGTACAAGTCCAATGTCTTCCGTATGGAGACGGATGAGCTCCTGGCTGAGGTAAAGGTGGACTACAAGAAACGAATGGGATCCGTGGAAAAGGCGCTGCACAGGTTGAAGAGGATTATCGACAGTATACCTGCAAAGGAACCTGCTATGGTGAGTAGAATGCCCACCAGTGGACACCGAACTCCAAAGGCTAGACTGACAAGGGGGAGTTAATAGTTGGCAGATGCGGAGAAGGACATGATTAAGAAGCACAAGATTGTCATACCATTCCCCACACCTAAACCAGCAAAAGATATCAAATACAAATTTGGATATGAGAAGCCATCATATGTCAACGTAGTGGGGAGTTTCCCTATGAGGACTATGATCAAGGAGAGCGGAGGAAATAATGTGGACTTCGTCGTCGAAATGCCCTCGGTATCTAGGATTGCTCCAACTCTGAGCCACTGCTTCAAAAAAAATTTATGGTGCTAACTGTTTAATAGAGCTTATTCCAAGACAAGGACTACCTCAACCACCGTTATTTCCACAAACGTTCTTACTACCTGGCTTGTCTTGCTGCCGGTATTCATGAATCCAATGAATTCAGATGCAACATCTCCTTTGGTCTGCTCAACGGGGATGCTTTGCGCCCGGTCTTACTGGTGGCACCCAGTGTTGGTACATTACCTTTATAGATTTCCGGTATGAGCCAAGCTAATACCCGAAGGAAGATGCAGGTGAATACGATTTTACAAAATCCAAGTGCACGATTCGGGTCATACCCTGCATATCTCCTAACGTTTTCCCCATCAAGAAACTTGCCCTGAGCAAAAACTGCGTTCGCCCTACCACCCAGCACGAGGCTACCCCGAATACTACCCTTCCTCCCACTCCAACCTATAACTCCTCCGTTCTAGCTGATACAGCCTACCTACACCACCTCAAGCTTCTCCATTCTAGTTCATCCCACTCTGCAGCATTTAGGGACGCCTGTGTTCTTGGTCGAGTATGGCTGCGTCAGCGCGGTTTTACATCTGATGTTGCGTCCGGAGGAATTGGGAACTTTGAGTGGTCTGCGCTGATGGCATATCTAATGAAGACTGGGGGCGCCATGGGGGGTACTATTCTTGCTGGGGGTTATAGCAATTATCAGTTGTTTAAGGGCACTTTGCAATTTCTGGCAACCCGAGATCTCATAAAGGACCCATTAGTCGTCAATGGAATTAGTGAGGGCATTCCTGGGAGCGAGACACCTATTTTGGTGGATGGCGAACTTGGGCTTAACATTTTGTTCAAGATGAGCCCCTGGGCATATAGAATGGTAGATATCAGATGTGTAAACCCTCTATATCTCTAGAAGCTAACCACAAGATTAGTTACGACATGAGGCAAATCTAACGCTTAAGGCCCTTAATAGCTCTGCTCAGGATCAGTTTGATGCAATTTTCCTTAATCGTGTGGAGGAGCCGTACTTGAGATATGACCTAATATGTAATATCCCAGTGCCTGTGGAGGTAGCAGCAGCTGCGAACTCCCCTGACAACACCGATTTGCGCGTGGCTTTCGCGCGGAGGCTCTACAGGGTGCTCCTCCATGGCTTAAATGACAGGGTAACTATGGTTACCCTGAAGTTGCCAGAGATTCAGCCTTGGGACACCAGGAAAAAAGGAGGAGGCCTCTCAGCCCAGGAAACTGTCACTGCTGGTTTCTTCTTGAACGGCGAGAAATGCTATCGACTCATGGACCATGGACCTTCGGCTGAGAACAAGAAGGAAGCCAATTCCTTCCGCAAGTTCTGGGGTCAGAAAGCCGAACTCCGTCGATTCAAGGATGGAAGCATTCTGGAAAGTGTCTTCTGGGAAGACGGCAAAGACCCGAAAACCCCAGTAATACACCAGGTCATCAGCTACATTGTCAAACACCACTTTAGCCTAGATATTTCCCAAGGCATAACTTTCATTGGGGATGAATACGCTCAGCTCCTCTTCAAGCATCAGCTCCCAGGTGCCCAAGCCACTACCACACTATTCCAGCCTGTCATGACAGGATACGATACTCTAGTCAAGGACCTCCGTTCTATCGAAGACCTCCCTCTTATCGTCCGCCACATCACCCCCATCTCACCTGCCCTCCGGTTCTCCACAATACAGTCACCACTTCCGGGCCTCGGCGCTGGTGTCTTCATGGATGCGCCTGCAGATATTGCTCTCCAATTTGAGTCATCCGGGCGCTGGCCTGACGATCTCGTTGCCATCCAGCGCACCAAGATTGCATTCCTAATCCGTATCGGCCAGCTTCTTGAGGAATCCTCCACTGATAGAAATATCAGCACCCGAGTTGGCCTCGAGAACCAAGAGCCCGGGCGAGAAATCTTCAACGGTTCCTTCCTCGACGTAATCTACCACTCTGGTCCCTCCTTTCGTATCCGCATCCACCACGAGCGAGAGCCCTACCTCCTTGAACGCCGGTCAAAAGACAAAACGCTCCTCCCGCAAACCCGAGAGCTCGCTTCCCAGGCCCTCACAATCTACGACCGCACATTCGTCAAATCCCCCATCCACACAACTTGCATCGCAAAACTTTGCCACAGACACGCATTCCTTTCCCCGACTATCCGCTTGGTCAAGAAATGGTTTGCAGCACACCTTCTCTCATGCCACTTCCCAGAGGAACTAATCGAGCTCATCGTCATCCGACAATTCGTCTCCCCGTTCCCATGGTCCGCCCCATCAAGTATCATGGCCGGGTTCCTCCGCACTTTAGAATTCCTCGCAACGTGGGACTGGCGCGTCGACCCCCTGATCGTCGACACCAGTGACGGGGACTCCGCAGACCCGGATACCATCGCAGCCGGAATCAACATAGGTGTACTCAAATCTACCGATATTGAGTCTATCACGGAGAAATTTGAGGCGCTGAGAAAATCCGATCCAGGCCTTAACCGCACTGTGCTCTTTGCCGCAACAAATTACGATCACGACGGAATAACTTGGACTGAGAACGGTCCGTCGAGGGTTGTTGCGGCAAGGATGACGATATTGGCCCGCTCGGCTATTGAGCATGCGAAGAATAGTAGTGGAAACGTAGGAACATTATTTGCCCATGCATTGGCAGATTACGATTTTGTGATTCACCTAGACCCAACCTATCTCGCTGGTGTGGGGGGAAGTAAGGGCAAGGGGAGCAAGTATAAGAACTTACCAGATCTACAGATGCTGCAGATTGGATTTAATCCTGCAGGCTTGTTTTTGCAGGATTTGCAAGTATGATCCCAACCATTCCCCATCTCCTAGATAAATTACTCTGACATTGGTTGAACTAACGGTGTGATTTTTACAGAGAATTTACACTACCTCCCTCGTATTCTTCCACGGCTCAACTTCTACACCGAAAATTGGTGCTCTTTGGACCCCTCATACATCCACCGTACGGCCGTGGAAAGTCAATCTCGCATACTCCACAATCCCCACCGTTGATGGGAAGAATAAAAACAAGGATGATCACAGCGACGATGAAGAAGAACCCCTGGACGACAAAGGCACATTGGCGATAAACAAACCGGCGATACTAAACGAGATAGTAAGGTTAGGCGGGGAGTTAGTCGAGCGGATAGAGGTGAACCGATGAGTGGAAGGGATCATATTTTAATTATGTATAGTACTTAATAGCGATCAAAAAGTTGATGCTGGATTCGAAGTATTTTATCAGATATATATATCAAGGCCATCTTTATTTCCAGCAGCTTAGGTTTTTTTTTTTTAATAATGCCATTGTCATCATCTCATGCACCAATTCCTCCATAGGGGTGCCTCTTGACTCCCAGGTGAGCTTGGAAGTACTTATGGTACAAGAATCGAAAAGAAATCGACAGAGCAGTTTATATGCTAATAGCAGTACTTTCAATTTCGATACAAGATATTTGTAGGTGCCACTAACAACCAACATTGGGTATCAAAAAACTGGTGCTAAGGCTGTTATTCCCCGGAAGAGCTTATATAAGTTTAGGGTTTTACAATGTGCCAAAAGGATTATTCCGATCAGGCTCGTTGGGGAATATGTTGATTCGATGTTGCGGAAGATCAAAAAACCAACCATTGGGTGCTAATATTAGGATGTGCTTTGGATTGGGCTAGAGGTGAGCTTAGGGTAACCCAATGCGTAACACATCCAGCTGTCAGTCATCGCTGTATTATGGTTTTTACAGTACTTAGGTAGTAACTAAGTATGATCTTCAACCACGGGCTCAGGGTAAAACACAAAACCAATATACGTAGAATTCAAAACACGTAGAGAAAAAGAAAAGAAAAGGAAAAAAACAGGATCATTAACATGCTATCCCCATGCGCCCGTCTCATGTAGTTTACATCATTATCAGTTATGTTCCAAATCATTTTAAACACCGGGCGGCGGGCCCCGGCCTACCCGTCCCAACATCGCTCAACAATGCTTGACAAACTACTACAACTTCACTTCCCCACCAAAAAAGTCCCCTTACTTTCTGCCCTTAGCAGAGTAGCTACAGTACTTGTCCTCGATACTCGTCACCTCATATGTTCCCTCCTGCGAGGCATACATACTGTATGTGAATTCGTCTGTAGTCTGGGAATGCTGTTCCATGACACGAGGCTTTCCGCCCTTCCTCGGAATTTCTGATCTCGTATATCTACACAATACATTAGTCTCAAGTTTCTCCAACAACCTCTCATAGGGTAACTTACGTGAATGTAAATGGTGGCGTCCCAAAGAACTGGAAGTGAATCTCTGCCTGATCACCCTCATGAATCCCCTTCGTTCCCTCGCTAATCCTCACACTTGGGATTTCATGAATGATCTTCGTCAACTGCAAATGCACCTTACAATCGCTTGCCGAGTCGAGTAATCCCGTGATCGTGAAGTTACCAGGACCAGGCGCAACTCGACTAAACCTAGCCCCAGAGGATGCCTTCCTGACGACATTCTCAAAGACATACTCAACCGCAAATGGAGGTGATCCCTGGAGGGAGTACGAGATACGATCTCCGACACAGTAGTCGTTTCGGGTTTCCTCTGGCGTAATTGTTGGGAGATCTGCGACGGCGACGTAGACAAATGGTGCGTCCTGGGGTACTGTCTTTCTAACACAGCCTCGGGAGTCACGAACTTTGAGAACGCTGACGGAGTGGCTGCCAAGAGTAAGTGCGTGAGGGGGGATCTTGAAATTGAATTGGTTGGCCTCAATGGCAGGAAGATTCACAATTTCGTTCTTGCCAGTGTTGTGGTGTTTGATATTAATCTGGAGCTGGAATGGTGGGACCTAATTAAATTATGTTAGATGAACATCCTCTATTTTTTGAGGGGTGTCTACTCACTCCAGTCAATTGGATGGGGATAATATCATCGCCAGCTCCGGCATCGCGGCAGTACCTGTACATCTTGCCTGGTGTATCTGCAAACTTTGCGCTTGGCTTAGCGTTGACCTTCTGTGAGAGGACTAAAGCCTTTGGTAGTCGCGCTTCTTTGGGGTCATCATATAGACTGTCGGCAATGGAAACGAACTCATATCGGTGTTGACCCGGGGATGATGTATCTAGTCGCACGGTTGTGACATAATTACCAGCACGAACATCCTCCAACTTCTTACGGCCAGTCGTGGTAGAAGAACCGTCTGCCTTGATTGATCGCAAATATTGCGCATGGAATGGAGGAGATCCTATTTGCCCTATTAGCACCTAGCTTAATCATTATAGTGTCACTGGGGAACTTACCTGTAAATCCAAGTTCCACTGCATCTTCGTCACCTTCGCAGACATCTTTTCTAACGTACGAATTTTCCCTCTCACGCTTTTGAACAGCTGATTCAGAAAGGCGGATAGTGGGACGTTCAATCCAGGTAATTTCAAATGACTTCGCAGTGTCTGTGATTGTGCCTGGACAAGCTGCAACGTCCTTGACGTCCATAAGTTCATACCGTCCAGCGTTCTTGACTCTAAGATGGCTGTTCGACTCTTCGACGGTCTGGACAATTGGTGGTTCATTGGGGAAATCAAGGTTCCGTACGCGAAGGGCCCATGGCTTCTCGCCACGCATCCTCAATGGGATGCTAACCTCTTTTCCTTCCAAAGCGCGAATACTCATCTTACCGTCCACAGGGGCAAAAGCAGCCCTTGGTTTCTCGAAACGAACATCAATTTTGGCCTCGGAGTCCAAGAAAATCTGACATCCGCTTACATCCTCAACCGTTACCAATGCTAACCCATACTTCCCACCGACATTGAGACTGGGAGTCCGGATGGTGTAGACAGGTTCAGTGATGTTTTTCATTTCAAAATGCTTGCGTTTACCAGCGTGAATCAAGTCGTACTTCAACTTCCAAGGGCCGATACCTTGTAGATTAATCTTGAATTCAACGGGTTGCTCGATACATGCCTTGCGTGTGACTGAGACATTGTCCGCGAACGTTGCACCTGCCAAAGGCTTGATAGTTTGCTCAACCCGCAACTTTGTGTGATCCAAAACTAAACCCTCGTTCCATTTGTCGTCCAGGCGATAGAACTCGTAAACGTAATGACCAGCTGTGCTTGGTGTTATGGTTGCTTGGTAGCGGGTACGGTCAATCACAAATTTCTTAACTTCGGTTGTTGCGCCGTCCCTGATCAAGCGATACCATAAGTTGAAAGGTGCAGTTCCCACTAGGGTCACATCGATCGTGACACCCACCGAGGAGGCGCTGCATTTATCGAGAATATTTTCGTGGGTAATAGCAACACTAGGCTTTGGGGGGGTGATAACCAGGCAAGTCGAGGGTTCCATAACATCTCCTTGACAATACTTGTTGGCAATTGATTTCAAAGTGTATAGGCCTGGCTCATTGATGGTTATTCCACTCGTTTGGGTCTTGATCTTTACATCTTTAACCACAGGTTCAATTGCTTTATCCCCGGGCTCCGCGTTTTCATGGGGACTATATGCGTATTGAAGTGTATAAGGTCCATCCCCTTTCTGGAAGTCCAAGTTGAATTGGATGCTGGTTTCTCTGCCTGGTGGGAGGCTCATAGGGTTCAGTGGATCGCACCTAAGGAACGATGCCTGTGGGCGCCCATGCACTGTGAACGTATGGGAAAGGTGCTCCGCCTTAGGAAGCAACCTCTCACCATCTTCACTCTCCCTAGTATAGGACCTGAGATTCCCACAAGCATCCCTAACAGAGTCTATGGCGTATGTCCAATCCCCAGGTGATGACAGAGCTTCATTTAAAGGCATGTTTATCGTCTCGCGCCTTCCCCATTTTAGGTTTGTGCCATCTCTGAGTAGCGACTCTTTCTTATTCCATCCACTCAGGAGCGGCGACTGGAAGTTTTCTGTGTAGATCCGTGATACCTGAAACATAACGGGTGTATCCTTCACAATACGGCTGTATTTTATGTCAAGAGGGGCAAGGCCTTCAATAGCGACAGACAGGTCAGAGAGGTCCCCACTGCATCTATCCCTTTTCTTTGCATCAGCGACCTGGATACTGGCCCTTGGACATTGGACAACCAAAGCCTCGGACTGCGTAATTCGTACATCCAGCTGAGAGACGTCCCTGACTTTTGTCAATCGATAGAGTCCAGGTGACTTGACTGTGTACTGTAAATAACGCAAGTTCGGGTCTTCATCTCTCTTGGCTTGTTTCAGTAGTTTCTTCGTTTCTTTTTCCTTAATATCAATTGTCTGCAATTCCCCCGTTTCGAAGTCTGCCTTCATTAGCTGAATAATCAAGGGCTCAGTCCCATTGATTCGAATCGGAAGAACGATGCTAGAGGAGGATGTATCGTCGAGACAGTAGCAGTTCTGGTCAGGGTTCAGCATCGCGGCACTGGAAAATTGTCAGCTATGGTTGCAGCTCAGACATGACACCCATATGAGGACAAACCCTTCAGGGAGAATGTGAACAGTGTATTTTCCTTGAATGTGGGACGAATTGTGTGTAATGTCGTAGATTTTTACACTTCTTTCAGAGAGGGACAATTCCCTATCGTAAATAGCTAAGTAACCAATGTCAGCGAGTGTTTTATACATCAAAAGGTACTCATAACATACTTTTCCATATCGAATACCATATAGAGCCGAACGGTACGAACTAAAGCCAACAGTTAGTATGAACCCACCGGTTTGAGATTCCCGGGAACCCTTCTGGGATACCTACACTATACTTGAAGCTGAAGCACATATTAATGACAAAGGAGCCAAAGATTTGCAAAAAGGTCGTAGAAGGTGAGAACGTAAGCCATGGTATCCGCATGAACGGCAGGAACCAGAAGAAAAGCCCATCAATAGCCACCCATTTGAAGCAAAACATGAGCTCAGAAATTGAGTCCCCCTCATCCCCGGTGTATAGCTTCGCTATATCTGCGATTTTGATAGCCTGAATCGTGAAGAATACTGCAACAGCATAAAACCGTTGTGTTGGCGCATCAATGACATTGGTAGGTATGCGGGGTTCTATCTCTTCTGGTCCTGCTGACTGACCTGCTGCTGATGTTGGAGGGGGGGTTACTTTCTGTGGTGGTCGGGCCGGTGGTATTTGTGTCATGCCCGGAACACGAGCCTGTTGTCGAGCAGTTGCTGGACTCGCCGGGAACGAGCTCGGAAGTTTGGGTGTTTTTGGTTCTACCATCTTGCGCGTTGAACCAGCATGAGGGGATGGACAGTCGGAAAGGAGATACGACCAAAATCCAAAGAGGGCTTCACCAGTCCAAGCAAGCGGTAGGTTGGGCTGGTGAGGACAGGACGAGAGGGTGGGGGGATTGTCCTCCGAAGCGACCGTCGAGAAATAGCGGGTCCCTGTCTCAACCGGACGCCAAGGGGTGTAAGGTATAGAGCGTAATGGGCTCCGTGACGGCGTTGTCGCTGCAGGGAAGACGGGGAGGTGCGTGATGGAAGGAAGAAAGGTTACCTTTGGTGGTTTGTTGTTTCCGGTGTTTTTTCACAAAGATAGGTACTTGGTCAGTCGTTTAAGCGCATGCGGGCTAGCATGCTGCAACACAAGCCAACCAACCAGTTGGAGAGCCTTCTACATAACTGCAGACTATTCCAACTGTGTATACCGTATGTATTTATCATACGTACATGTACTTTGTAGCTATTTGGCCACTACAAAGCACAATGTGGCCTTCTTCTCTGTTCTCTTCCAATGCAACTTACTTAACGTATCTCACACAACAAAGCTTTTGTATCTCATCAGCTTGGCATTGCTGCCAGCTGACTTCGCGCATCATATGAAGAAACATAGCCATACGCGACCCGCACGCGTCGAAGGCATTCTCCATGGTGACGAAGTAGCTGAGGTTTAGGATTGGGTTTCAAAGTAACTTCTTGCTTAATCTTACTGCTTCTTAAGAATGCAATATTGCCTAGGTGCAAATAGTTACTGCACATACTGTACATCCCATAGAAGGTTTCAATGTCACGTGGCACCAAGACACGTTCCTGCATCCTGCATCCTGCATCCATTTTGCGCCGTTATTAAGTATGCGAGAACTATACCGGAGGCTCTTGTAGGGAACCGGGGGTGCCATATCGTATTGGCCATCGCACCTAGAGCAACTATTTTATATAAACTTAGTGCAGTGAGCACATATACCCCGAATCGATCCTCCTTGCTTCCGCTATTCACACCAACACACCATGCCTATAGCTACTCAATCACCTGATGTTATCGTCCAACTGGCTAGCGAGAAGCGGACGTGGCCAGGGTGGTCTACCATAGAATCAGAGCCTGTAAGTAATTTCATAATGTTATTTTGTCCCTGTCCCATACTCTGATCTCACAATAGTGGTATATGGCTTAATTTTATGATATATATCTATAGGCAGTATTCAATGAATTATTGAAGAACATTGGGGTCCGAGACGCCCAAGTTGAAGAAGTATACAGCTTGGACGAGGACTCTCTAAATGCTATAAAGTATGGGGCCTAGCTTTGTGAACTGCTATCATGATACTAATGGGTCCAGGCCTGTCTATGGTCTCATTTTCTTGTTCAGATGGAAATCAGAGGTTGATCCGGAGGAAGCAGAGGCCAGCTGCCCAGAGGGTGTATGGTTTGCAAATCAGGTGTGTCCAACTTGGTTGTTGTTGAATTGAGATTATATCAGCTGACCCCACAATAGGTCACGGATAACCTGTGCGCCAGTCTGGCAATGTTAAATATTATCATGAATTGCCCCGATGTAGATGTTGGTGAACACCTAAGAAGCTTTAGAGAATTCTCTCGCGACTTATCACCCCCATTGCGAGGCCTCGCTTTAGCGAATTTTGAGTATCTTCGTCAGTGTCATAACGCTTTTGCAAGGTACTATTCTTCCGGCTGGAGGCCACCAAGGCCTACTGAAACTTGGTACTGACCATGCCACAGGAAGGCAGAAATGATGGATTCTGATATAGGACTCCTGGGGGCTTCCAAACGGAAAAAGACTACCGGTGAGGAAGAGGAGGATGAATCATTTCACTTTATTGCCTATGTCCCCATAGGGAATTCATTATGGGAACTCGATGGTCTGAAGCGGCAGCCCGTGAGGTTAGGCAAGTGTCCCCCACCCCGATACGTTTCCGAAACTAGGGGATCTAACTTCTACAGGTGAATGCACGAGTGAGACCTGGCTTTCGTTGGCCACACCGAAAATCCAAGAACGGATCCTACGTTATGAACAAGACGAAATCCGGTTCACTCTCTTGGCTATCGTGAAGAAACCATTGACCATTCTACAAAGTCAGCTGTCTACAAATGCGAAGCTAGTTGGATTGATAGAGCGAAGGCTCGACTCGCTTGACGTAAACTGGAAAAGTGCTCCCCTGGAACCCAGTGTCAACCCTGAAGTCCAGATCGACGATACAGACGTTGACCAGGCTATGGTTGCAGACATTGAATCCGAGTTGGAGGTTGCAAGACTGGTCGATAGAAGGGAAAAGCTGGTCCAAGAGCAAAACACACTGAGATTCAAAATAGGGGAGGAGCTGGAAAAATTAGAAACATACACCACATACGCTACGAGGAAACAGCACGACTATTCACCATTCATAAGGAAGATGCTTGGATATTTGGCGGATAAAGAGTCCTTACAGCAGTATCTACCGTAGAATAATGATGCCAACTTGCTAGATATAGTATTTAGAGCTACAAAAAAATAAACCGGTCTGGGCATTGGAACAGATATAATTCCCGGGTATAAAGCAAACAAAAATTCACAATTTCATCTAGTCTGGTTAATTTCATCTATATATCCCCGGTCACTTGTGTAACAAAGCCGTTGACATAGCCACACAGGCGCGCACACATGTTACACGGATTCCCAAATAAGCTTAATTATTGCCAAGCCAAGGCCCATCGCGTCGCCCGCACTATGCTTGTGGAAAACCAATTGTCAACCAACACAGTCACTCCACTGTACATCAATATCTCTACATACACACCCTGATGCCGCCCACAAAACGCTCACGAGAAATCTCTGGGGAGGATGTATCGAGCTCCGAGACGGAGGGTCAAGTGTCTCTACCGACGCGTGCCCGAAATGTATGATGACGCCATTGTTTATTGGGTTGTCTAAACAAAACAAACTGATGAAATTGTTGCATAGAGTAATAAACGCCAACGGAGGAGTCCTGAGTCAAATAATAATAGTAATGAAGATGACAACGAAGATGATGTCCTGAATCCAACGCAGATGCAACTTGATGAGGATGAGGATGACGAAGATGACAATGAGGAGGCGATTGAGGCCTCAACACAAAGAGCCACAAGGGTCATAGTTGAGAAGAATTCCAAGAATACGCAAAACGTATGCATGGCCTCCACATATTCGTAGAGGCTATTAAGCTGATAAGAGTCTTTTTTTCAAGACTCCCGCAGATTTTGGGATTGTCACAGCTATTGAATTGGAAAATTTTATGGTGAGCCTCGGTACTTCAAACTCTATCATATTGTACAGAGCTAATAAATATAGTGCCACTCCCATTTGGAAGTTAAACTGGGTCCCTTAATCAACTTTGTCATTGGGCACAATGGCAGTGGCAAAAGTGCCATTCTCACTGGTCTCACACTTTGCCTGGGTGGAAAGGCCACTTCCACAAATCGTGGATCGAATCTGAAATCGTTCATCAAAGAAGGCCAGAAGTACGTTTCGTACAGAACCCATAGTGGAGTGCAGTGATCCTAACTTGTAGGCGTGCAGCCAGGCTCGTATTACCCTGAAGTTGAAGAACAGCGGAGATGGCTACAAACCAGATGTTTATGGTGACATCATCATTGTCGAAAGAAGCTTCTCTCGGGAAGGCAGCAGCTCCTATAAGCTTAAGACCAAGATGGGTAGAGTCATCTCAAACAAGAGAGAAGAGTTAGATGAAATCTGTGATTATATGGGGCTGCAGGTGGACAATCCAATGAACGTTCTCACACAAGACGCTGCCCGTCAGTTCATCAACAACTCTAGTGAACGAGAAAAATATAAGTTTTTCATCAAAGGTGTTCAGTTGGAGCAGCTGCATCAGGATTACAAGCTGCTTATCGACTCCATCATGAACACGGAGGCTACACTCGAAACCAAAAGATCGCACCTACTGCTCCTGAAGAAACAGAAGGAGGAAGCGAAGCATAAGCTTAATCAATGTAAGGGGCAGAAGCAGCTGCAAGATAGGATTCAAGAGCTTCGGCATCAAATGGCCTGGGTGCAGGTTGAGAACCAGGAGGAGGTTGGTTTTTCAGTGCTGAAGCTTAACCTTTCCAAGACTGAACTGACCACCTCTAGCACCTTAACGAAATTGCTGCGGAGATCGGGGATACGGAGGACCTAATACAACGCATTCAAGCGAAGATCGATGAGTCTGAGAAGGCCTTTGAGGAGGTCAATGCAGCTCGAGACCAAGCAGCAGAAAAGCTTGCTGCTCAATCAGAGAAGCTTAGGCCAATCGAAGAGGAGGAGTTTCAGATCAAAGAAAAGATGGATACTACGAGGCAAGAGCTCATGACAATACAGGTTACTAGCCACCTCTCGGAGCAAAAGGATTGAGCTGACGTGGGGGTAGTCCGATATGAGAGATGCTGTAGCTCAAGTTCAGGCGCAGAAGAACCGAATTGCAGTTACAGAAGGAAAGAAAAGCGAGGAAGAGAGACGGCTCCGTGGGATCGATGGTGGAAGTAATGCACAACTAGTCTCTGAGAAGGAAGAAAAAATCCGTGAGCGCGATCATGTTGCAGCGCAGGCTCAGGAGCTTGAGACTGAACATATCAGATGCCAAAGCCAACTCACCGCAGCTCAGGAAAGTTCTCAGAACATTCAGCGGCAAATTAGCGGAAAGCAGGACGAAATTCAGAGGGTCCGCAATCGAGAACAGGAGCTACGTAGAGTTCAGAGCCAAGCTATGCTCGCTTATGGGCAAAATATGCAGAATCTCTTGAGACTTATCGATGATGAGACCCGCAAAGGGAACTGGAAGGAAAAACCCATTGGGCCTCTGGGCCGGCACGTGACGCTGTTAAAGCAAGACTGGTCCCCCATCCTTGAAACCATTTTCGGTAATGGGCTTTCAGGCTTTGTGGTCACCAACTATGACGATCAAAGCCTTCTGCGAAAGCTAATGTATAATAACAACTGGTGAGTTCCATACTAAGGCTATAACCCTCTAAGTCTGTTATACTAAAGGATAACAGCCAATTCCCTGTCTCGATATGTAAAAACACATCCCTCAATCTCCGCGAACCTGACGAACAATATGATACTATCCTGAGAGTACTCGAGGTAAGCGTAACCTACACGCTGATGCACATTCACTAACACCCATCCAAGATATCACACCCACTCATCTTGAAGCATTTAGTCATTCAGAATGGCATTGAGCAGGCATTGCTTTTCGATGACCAAGAAGACGCCAACGCGGTATGGTCCACTGTGACTGAGCGTAATAGCAGGAATATCCAAGTATGCTATGCAAAAAATTTAGGGAAAAGGGGGTGGGGTTTGAGAATTGGTGGAAGGTGAGCGAAATGCGACATCATACAATCCCATTTCCTGTTTCTCTCCTTTATTCAGCACTCGCTTAGGACATGCGTGGTGGTGGTGAGGCATACAATTTCTTGGGACTAATTAGCAACAGAGTCGGTGGTAATGCAGTCAAACCCGTAAAGGCCTGGCCCGGAGCACCACGAATGAAAACGGACCTAGACAATCAAAGGAGGTATGTTCCTGGCCCCCAGTTTAAGTTATCCATCACCTAAAGTCAAGCAGAGAAATACAATTGGAACTTGAGCAACTAGATCGAGAGCTAGAGGATTTGAGGAGGCTCAAGAGGGAGAAAGATCAGATTGCTGCCGAGCTAGGAAACAGTTTGCGATCTTTTGAAGGGCGAAAGAAGCAACACAGGATCCAACGACAACGGCTCGAGGATCGGATCGAAAAGATTGCCAATGATATTGAGGAAAATGTAGCAGATAGCAGACTGGGGACTTATGAAACGCAACTCGAGGTAGGCATTGTGCACCGGTTTGTGTTACACTGCTTTTAACATTTCATTAGGCTCTCAAAGGGGAACTCGAGTCAGAAGAACGGGTTTATATGGAGTTGTCTGTAACAAGGCGGACTTTGAATGAGGAGCAAGAATCATATAAAAAACAACTTGGCGAACTCAAGAATCAGCTCGAAACCGGTCGCAAGGCAGTTCATCGGCGCGAGGTATACCGAACTAAAGCCTTGGTGAAAGTATAAGCTAACATGATCACAGCAAGAGTTGAGCGATGTTATGGCCAAACGTCAGCAGGCTTTAACAAATAAAAATCACTGGCACACCAAACTCGAAGGGGTACAAGTGGAACTACGTCGCCGACAGCAGCAGCACGAGGCAAGAGAGCGAATTGTACAGGTGGGAGTTGACATGATACCCTTGGTCTTATTCATTTTTGCTGACTAGCTATACATAGGAATTCACTGCCAAAGCGAATGCGGTCTGTGAACGTGTCAAGGTTCCTAAGGAAGCCACCGCACACAAACTGGATCGAACGCTAAAGAAACTGACGAGGGAGTTGGATGAGTCTAATCGACGGTCAGTAGTCATGAGAAAATCCTTCTAGTCAGGTAATGCTAATAAATACACAGTATTGGTGGCACTCTCGAGGAGATTGCAGCAGCGTGTGAAGTCGCAGCAAACAGCTATCAGCAAGCAAGAAAAACCCTTGGGGAGATGCAGAAACTTCTCGAGATTATGAAGCATAGCTACAAGGACAGAACTGTACGATGGAAGAAGTTCCGTCATTACATCAGTGCGAGAGCCAGAGCACAATTTATGTGGTTGATGTCCCAGAGAGCTTTCAGGGGCCGCCTTCGTATCGACCATGACAACCAGGAACTGAAGTTGGAGGTGCGTATAAGAAGCTAGTAACCATCTTGTTTTATTTATTACTCATCTGTTTCGTAGGTTCAACCAAGTCAGCAAGAGTCGGAAGCGGGTCGGGGTCCTAAGACGTTGTCTGGTGGAGAGCGCTCTTTCTCGACCGTCTGCCTGCTCCTTGCACTCTGGGAGGCGATGGGTTCTCCTATCCGATGCCTTGACGAGTTTGATGTCTTTATGGATTCTGTAAACCGCACGATCAGCGTTAAAATGATGGTACGTTATCAGGCCCCTATTCTTATCTATATGTTCTCACAGTATGGGCGCTACAGATCGAGGCGGCGAGGAGGTCCATTGGAAAGCAGTTCATACTCATCACGCCCCAGGATATGAGCAGTATTGACAGCTCTCCGGATGTCAAGGTCACGAGATTGCGCGATCCTGAACGTAATCAAGGCAGTCTTACCGTAACCCGAGGCTGATTGATGGGATAGACGTAACGGGAACTCTCTTTTTCCTTTTCTTTCAAATGGGCAGTACATGTGTCTATCTATATCCACCTAGTCTGGTTTGGTTTATGTTGCTCATACGTACAAGTTGTATTATTAACTAGTTCACATATTGCATCCTGCTCTCGTACCAACATCTGACTACATGTTGCAACCCCAGCAACCGTATCAGTCTCTTCCGATTAAATCGGCAGAGATGCCAAGATCAGGCTAGAGTGGCGGGAACGAGAACAGTATCAGCGTTGATCTCATGCCAGAACATATATTATCTTGCATTTTGGTATTGAAAAGCAATAACTAGGCGAAGAAAAGAAGAAAAGAACACCATGTCGGCTGGCAAATTATAGCGTTTCTTAGTAAGCTCCGATGCAACCGTCTGCCAGGGGCTTGGCGGGTCATCGCTGCAACACATGCTAGGCCTTTCTGGTCCAAGTCACTTGTATCTCGATTCCACCACCACCAGATCCTCCAACCACCACACTTAAAGACACACACAACAACCTCACTCCTCAAGATCTGCTCTTCTCCATTAACCGATACCTACTATTCGTCCTTTCTGCTCTTCACCGCCTTGATCTGAAACCTACAGTCTACAGCACAATTCGAAACTCTCCGGATTGTCACTGATCATCCGTCACTCCAGGAGGCCCTTCCCCTCAGTGACAGCACGCCTCGCACCAGCTCTGTGATTCTCACATATCAGTAACAGCCAAACCCTCTCATAGAGGCTTCAGTACGGAATATAGGAACCATAATTCATACCCTTGATTGTCATTTGGTTTCCAATTCCGCTCCTAAGCTACCTACATACTTGGTTAGGCCAAATCCGTCGATTCTTGCACTAAGAGCCATCCAACACCCCACCCCCACCAAACCACCACAAACATACAC
>Ga0307511_10001931_pt1 | contig 21829 bp, 13 predicted proteins | sample 13_EM_MG_FD_200266 | JGI IMG/M metagenome (GOLD analysis project Ga0307511, IMG submission 200266) | Populus trichocarpa ectomycorrhiza microbial communities from riparian zone in the Pacific Northwest, United States - 13_EM | ecosystem: Host-associated > Plants > Roots > Unclassified | place...
CCCATTTTTTTTTGTTTTTTTTCCCCAAAATTACTTTTTTTTTTCCAACTTTGCATTTTTTTTCCATTTTTTTTTTAAAAAATTATCTTTGTTGATTTTACTTTTTAAATATTGAGCTGGTTAAAAATTCTGCTTTGTAATTTTTTTCCTTTAAAATACTTTGGATTGCTACGGTGTTTTCTCACATAGTTTTTCTATTTTATTTTTTTATTTTTCAAAATTATATTTGCCGATTTTTTTTATATTGAGCTGATTGAAAATTTAGTTTTGTAATTTTTTTCTTTAAAACATTGTTTATTGCTACAGTGTTTCTCCGCATGGTTTTTTTTTGTTTTTGTTTTTTTATAATTTTCTCTGAAATTATCTTTTTTTATTTTATTTTTTAATATTGAACTGACTAAAAATTACAGTTACAATATGTGAGGAAAGTACTGTAACTTTCCTCGCAAATTACTGTGGATTGCTACAATGTTTTTTCTCATATGGTTTTTTTCTGTTTTGTTATGTTTTTCCCTAAAATTGTCTTTGTCAATTTTATTTTTTAAATATTAAGCTGGTTAAGAATTGCAATTACAAGTAGAGTTTTAAAACCCGGACCGGCCCGGCGGGTCGACCCGGGACCCGGCCGACCCGGGCCTGGAATCGGTCCGGGTGGAGGCAAAAACCCGCTTGGGAATTGGCCCGTAGAAACCCAGTCGAACCGGCGGGTCGACCCAGGACCCGGTCAACCCGGTCAAACCCGGGTGAGACCTGGTCAATTTTTTTTTATATTGGCAGTTGCTAAACGACGTCGTTTTGGCCTTTTAAAAGGCCAAAACGTTGAAGACTGAAGAATTGAAGAAGAACGAAGCAATATTGGGGACAATTACAATTTACAAACCTAATTAACTCAACTCTTTTTGACAACTACTCAATAAATGGCCTCTCTGAATCCTCATCTAAAATCTTCGTCTTGCCTTCCTCTTCATCATTACCAGAAGTACCCACCCCCACTGTGGCAACCACATGCCCTTGCACCAGCTTGAAAAACCTCATCAACTGGTTCTTTTCCATCAGTGAAAGATTTGATCGAGAGAGAAACCCCCGCACCCAGGATTTTCCGGATTCGCTCTAGCCTTCCCTACGAGAACCCTATCACGACTAGTGTTTTAAAACCCGGACCGGCCCGGCGGGTCGACCCGGGACCCGGTCGACTCGGGCCTGGGACCGGTCCGGGTGGAGGCAAAAACCCGCTCGGGAGTTGGCCTGGTTAAACCCGGTCGATCCGGCGGGTCGACCCGGAACCCGGGCGACCAGGGTAAACCCGGCTGAGACCCGGAGTGTTTTTTTTTTATATATATATAGAGACATGGAACGACGTCGTTTTGGCCTTTTAAAAGGCCAAAACAACGAAGACAAAGAACAGAAATGCAGAGCAGACAGAGAGAAAACCTAATTAAAGAAAATGCGATTTCAATCGCGAAGAACATATGAGCAGAAGACTCTTCATCAATAAAGAAAAAGTGATTTTAATAAGGTTAGACTTTTGTTTCTCTTCACAAATCTCCTTATTTCACTCTCTCTTTTCTTGGTTCTGGACATAATCTCTGCGAGGGAGAGGGAGATATAGGGAGAGAGATGAGAAAAGATTACTATCTTCCATTCTTCGAAACAGTGGCATCAAAATGAGGTTTATGTTCATTTTTATTAATGGGGTTTATATCATATAAGTGTGTTAATTTGCATCTTTTCTTTTCTTTTTTCTTTGTTTTGATATGCGTGAGTATTAATGCATGTGAATATAAGTGTGTGTCATTTGCATGTTTAACAGGATTTGGCTAATGGGTTTTGTGTAGGTGTTTCAACTCAGAGTGAGTTTGGTGAAGGATGAGGAAAAGCAGGAGGCAATGTAGGGACTAGGAAGGACAGCACGAGTTGGCTGCCGAAAAGATTTATACTATGTGTTCTGATCTTGGTGGGTTCTTTCTCAAGGTAATTTTCATTCTTATATCTTTACTGTGTACGGTTCTTTGATCTTGAGAGATTTTTGAAGTTGAATAATGTATTGAAAGGAGTCTAATTCCATTGAGTTTTGACCTTTTTGCTTTCTTTCTATGCAATTATCTTTTCAATTGTCTAATCTTCATGTTTCTTCTTGTTTTTTTTTATTAATTTAAAGATTTTGGTTTTTTTTTGCCTAGGGGTCTGAAGGGTGTTCGTTTTTCTGCTTTAGAAATTGTTTAGGAACTGTTTGATTCCTCATCTTTTCAATCCGTTATGTTCTTCTTCATCTTTTTCTTGTTAGTAAGCTTTGTCTTTGCCCCCCCTTTTTTTTTTGCCTTTTGCTGTCCATTTTGATTATTGGTTGGTAATGATGTTTATGCTGTTTTGGTTTGAGAGAGAGCTACATTTTACTATCTACTTTTTGTAATTAATTTTACTGGATTTAAATTAGGTTGCTCAAATCATTGGGAAGCCTGACCTGGCTCCAGCAGCATGGGTGAGAAGGCTTGTTACTTTGTACGATAAAGCTCCAGCAACTCCATTTGAAGCTGTTAAGCTTGTGCTGGAGACAGAGTTTGGTCGAAGCATTGAGGACATTTTTGAAAGATTTGATGTGGAATCTCTCGGTTCTGCCTCAATTGCACAGGTAATGCATTTAATTTAAACTATCTGCCTGGTTTATATAAGGTGTTGTTTTTTGTTTTTTTTTTTGGGTTGACCCGGGTCAACCCATCTGACCCGTGACCCGATCACTTGACCGGGTCGATCACCGGGTCGGGTTTCAAAACTATGATCACGACTCAATTACATCGACCCTTGCCTTAACGCCTTCGAAGGACTATTGGTAGAACATCGGGATTGTTGGGAATTAGTTATTCTCGGTTGATAAACTTCTGCAAACCACCTTCGAGGCAAATCACAAAAGCACAGACCAGAATAAACTTCTGCACCTATTTCAGGTGCAAAGCCTCTTCAATAATGAGGTAAATAAGAGGAAATTTGTTGTTGTTTGAACCCATTTGCGATTAATAATTTTGATAGGAGGGTAACATCTCAAAAAAAAAAAAAAGGAAAGTGAATAGATGCTCAAATATGAAGAGAGCAGACTTCTAGCCTTTGGAATGTAGGAGATGCCTTAGGTGAGGACGTCTTCAAAAATGAGCTCCTCATTTTTAACTGGCCACTACCTTTGATTAATTTTATTTTTTTTTATTTTTTTGGGTTGACCCGGGTTAACCCTGGTCAACCCATCTGACCCGTGACCGGATTATTAGACCGGGTCGATTTCCGGGTCGGGTTTTAAAACTATGATTACAAGTAAATACAAGTTTTTCCTCACAAAACACTATGGATTGATACAGTTTTTCCTCACATGGTTTTTTTCTAGTTTCTTTTGTGTGTTCTTTTTTTGTAATATTTTTTTCCAAAATTATCTTCGTCGATTTTTTTTAATATTGCGTTGGTTAGAATTTAACTTTGTAATAAAACTTAATCATGTGGGGAAAGCACTGTAGCTTTCCTCACAAAACATTGTTGAAAATTTCAATTACAAGTCATTACAAATAAGGTTAAATCATGTGGGGAAGCACTGTAACTTTCATCACAAAGTACTATGAATTGCTATAGTGTTTCCAACATGATTTTTTCACCTTTTTTTGTGTTTTTTTTTCTAAAATTGTCTATGTCGATTTGATTTTTTTAATATTGAGTTGATTAAAAATTTACCTTTATAATTTTTTTTCTTTAAAACACTGTGAATTATTGCAATGTTTTCCCGTATGAGTTTTTTATTATTTTTTCCAAAATAATCTTTGTCCATTTTTTTTTAATATTAAGTTGGTTAAGAATTATAATTACAATAAAGCTAAATCATATGGAGAAAGCGTTGTAGTTTTTCTCACAAAACGTTATGAATTGCTATAGTATTTCTCTAAATGGTTTTTTATTTTATTTTATTAGGGAAAACACAGTAGTTTTCCTCACAAAACATTGTCAATTGCTACAACATTTTTCCTCATGGGTTTTTTTCCTTCCAAAATTATCTTTGTTGGTTTTTTTTTAATATTAAGTTGGTAGATAATTTAACTTTGTAATTTTTTTTTTGCTTTTTATTAACAGAAAAGCTAAATCATGTGGCGAAAGCGCTGTATCTTTCCTTCCAAAACATTGTGGATTGCTACAAATCATTTTGTTCAGTCTCTAAGTTTTGATCACCAACACAACTTTTTTTTCCGTCATGAAATTTTAACTCCATCATACCTTTAGTTTCTATTACTTATCTAGCGCTGGTTCACAATTATAACACTATTAAATATATTTGTTTTATAAACCCACGACAGCGCGCGAGCATGCATCTCGTATCAATTAAAAAATGTAAAATGCGATTAAGAAAAAACAAAATGGTCCATTCACCAACTAAATTAAAGGACAATGCCTTTGAACAAATAATTGTCCAAGGTTACAAAGGTATCAATTTTAAGGATTTGACGAAGTGTGTTTGATAACGCATGCATGATACTTTTTAAAAATATTTTTTAGTTAAAAATACATTAAAATATATTTTTTTATTCTTAACATCAACACATTAAAATAATAAAAAAAACACCTAAAAACATTATCAACTTAATATTTTTTCTAGTAAAAAACAATTTGAAAAACACTTTGAAAAGTAACTTCAACCATTAAAAAAATCTACTCTTAGTAATCACCACTACTAACTAGTAGGCTAGTAGCTATATCAAATTATTAATCAAATGAGTTTTTTTTTTTAAAATTAAAAGTCACATGTGAGAAATTATATTTGCAAACTAAGATATCTAGAAAATTGCAAACTAACATTTCTAGAAAAAAAATTGGAAAATAATACACTTCAATGGTTGTATTACTCCACAAAAATTTAATAGGTAGCGCTACTCCTAGTAGCACAACCAAGCTATGTTTTTAGCTATGTTTTTGGAAGTAGTGCAAACTATTAATTTTACTTGATTGCACTACTAGGAATAACATAATCAAACTATGCTAAGCACCATCACAACCAATTAAAATTCAATTAGTTATGCTTTTTCTCTCTTACTCTCATTACCACGTAGCCCATGTTTTACATCCTTCATTTGGGAATGCCTAAATTCATATTAAAAACAATCACTTTCGGTAATTATTTAAGGTTTAATTTAAATGATGAAATACAATGACAACTACCTATAAACATAATCGAAAACATATTTTATGATATTTGTTTCTCTTTGGTAAGCCTAAACCAATTATACATGTAAAAGTAAAATAGAATACAAATTCATCATTGAAAAAAAATGAAATTGGATAGCTTCATTAATCATATATTATTATCTAATAACATCAAACCATATCTAATTATATCTAATAACTTAACTACATTTAATTAGCTATATTGTCGGCAGTTCGCTTCCAACTACTTGTTGACATATATGCATTGTGAGAATCATGTATTGGGATTCATGTTTATCCTTATCCTTATCCTCGTACAAGTACCCCTCATCCTTGGCTAAGTTGTTAGCATCATCAACTATGTACAACATCATTAGATGTGTCAGAAACTGCAGTGACGACTCATTGACCCTCCCGTATAAACAAAACCACCTAATACATAAAATAACATAACAAAATATATAATATGATGGGTGGAGCTACAACATACCAATTTATTATATACAAAAAATGTTTAAGCTATATTGATAAAAAAAAACCAGCATATACCAATTTATTATATATTTGTGCATGATTGTATGTATGGACATCTTAAAATACAGTCCCAACATTGGTGTGATAAAGTGGCACATTACATGCACATATCAACCCATATAGACATCAATATGAATGGTAGGATGTTGCTCTTTGAAGATGCACACTCACCCTCCATGCCACTGGTTGATATAATCCACATGTGTTGTTGATAAATTATCATCATTTCCACCTTGACGATTGATTACATGCAACTCATCAATTATATCAATACTATTCGGGATGTGTTAATGCAAGAGGTTATCACATCACATGATAAGGATAATCGAATTCAATGATGTCAAAATAGTGTATTATGACCATTGATCTCCATATATAAAATATATTGCCTCCTCTGTGCATGATGTCTATATAAAATAATTTTATGTGAACAAATAATATACAAATAGTAATAAAATCCATGTCATAACTCACACATGATGAGGTTGTTATGCATATAACTTATCACACTAGAATGACTACACGTAGATTGGATTTTCATGAGATATCTGACTTGCATCACCTGATATGACAATCCATAAATTTATTACAATACTTCAGGTAATATATTTTATATGTTGATGAACATTTTATTAAGAATTTGTATTACTGAGCTCCTACTAGGAGTGGATCTTTAGATACTCGTTCAACATCTAATTGCACCAAACCTCTAAATAATCGACGTGCAAATGCTCTCACAACTATAACTATATATTTTTATATGCAAACTATTAGTAAACAAAAAAAAAGTATTATTATTGGCTAAATTAAATTATATAAATAAAAAATTTAAAACAATTATACCTGACAACAAACAACTCCTAACTTATTTCACGCAAGCCATGCATCCATGGCATAACAAATGGTACAGATAGGCAAGCACTTATTGACTCCTAGCTACATCTTGGAATCGACTGAAAATCCTTCAAGAGTGATAAAAACATGATTGCCATTACATTGCCAGTTATACCTGTGAATAACACAATACTAAAATTGTTTATGAGGTGTGCTTTAGCATACCTACACAACATCTCACTTGTGGCATCATCTAGAGATGGGCTTATAGAATTCTTTTCCAGACATTTAAGCTTGACATAATCTTTCTTAAAAGTGATGGTGTTAGGAATGCTTTCTAATAGCACCAACATACCTCACCTTTATTAGACACTTTTTTACTGATAATAAAAGCATAATTTATGAACAAACCAAGTAATAAGGCAACATAGATTATGGGTGCCATCTTCACAACATGTATATGAAACACATAAGTCTCATGCCATATATTTTGACCAATACACCAAGTAATTCATGATTGAGCTTTATTTGCTGAAGGTAAGTAATCTTATATAAATCGGCAGCCACGATGAAAGAAAGAATATGTGGATTTAGAGGAATCAATCCATAATGACGACAAATTTTCTTTTGATACCTCTAAAGTTAATCAAATTACTTAAGTAATAATATGATTGTGATGTTGAATATGAATATAGTTGAAGCTTTTGTGATTTAAAAAAGTGTATGTGGAGTTCACAATATACCATAGGATATGAAATCTTGTGCCTTAAATCTTCAATAAACAAAATATTTATTTGATCTATAAAAGGTCAACTAGATTAAAGCAGTAACGAGAAATGCAAGAGAACCATTCAAAATATCATTAAATGTTTTAGATAAATTTGTTGTCATATTGCTATAATATTGCCTACTATCATATAAAAGTGCTTATCTTTATTTCAATTCAATCTATAGATATTATTTTATCCTTCTATCTTTCTAAATCATAATGACATATTATGTATTAGAATTCTGCTTTAATGGTTTAGGACACATCATATTTAAGTTTTTTTTTAACTCGAATATTTGAACATCAAATTGAAATTACTCACAAAGTGGTGTGAATAATAACAATGAAGTCCAATCAACTCAGGACTTATCTCTTCGATAAAATTATTAATTGCAATATGTCTATATGATAATATACATAGTCCAGTATGACCAATCACAACATATCAATGAATACAATCTGAGACCTATGTATAACTGTAATTCTTCTTTTCTTTTACCATAGCATAACATAAAGAAAATATCTCATTGTTCACATCAAAACCAACTCCAACCAACAAGTTCTTATTATAATTCCTATACAGGTGAGTGCCACAACTCTTATAAATAAAAGACAAGACCTCAACCCCTCAATTGCAGCTCTAAATAACTAGAAAACTCTCTCAAATATTGTTGTATCATCATCCACCTTCTTGTGATCACACTAGATAATTGTACAAAGATTTGATTTTTAGTGTGCTGATAAAATTTCAAAAATACTTGAAAGGAATCCTTGTGCGAACCACATAATTGCTCAAATACCTTTTATTTAGCTATGCACATTAGGAAAATAAGCCCAATCCATGTGGAAGTAGAAAAACAAGTTGAATTCATAAGTCTTATAGGAAATATAACCTAAATATCTTGAATTATCCTATTGAATAACTCTTTAATCTTCTTATCACTTGATCTTGTAACAGGACCAATTGACACATGTAATAGATTATGTGATATTGCTTGATGATTCTCATCATTCCCCCTCTCCTCAAAAGAATTCGATCTCGAATTATCATCTTGCTTGGATGTTGACTTACTTTTGAAAGACATATTCAAAATTTGTAAAATATATTAGTAATAGACCTCACAAATTTTCTCATGTGTTTTCTTTAAAAAATATACCACTTAGCTCGTGTTTCACTCTTAACATGAATTTTCTCGATGTTATTCTCACACCCTCTTTTCTTTCACCACTCTTAACTCCCTTCTTTGGTTCTTTATTGAACCAAACAAAAATTTATAAAATAACTTTCAACTTATGAAGTTGAACTAACAAATGCAAAAGACAAGAAAAAAAAAATTCAAGAATAACTTAATAAAACTCGAAACCAATGCTGAAATAAACCTGAATTCAGTTATATCAACACTTATAATTAGAAAAATCATATTAGCAATAAAACTTGAATAAAGCTAACAATGATCTTCCATAATCGATGAATTAATACATATGTTTGGAAATTTTAATTTTAAAATCTCAACTAAATCATAATTCTTATGACATCCTCATGTAAGTACCATTGATAGTATGTTGTATACATATATTGTGGTTGAATGTGATGCTTTGTATTATAATAGTTGTGCTATGTGCCACTATTTCACTGTGTTAATTAATTCATACTTGTGTTAGAAGGTTTGTCCAACCTCTAAATCAGAATATATGCCTGAATTCCTACTACTCAAAGTCTAACCATTACATACAATTTCATCAGCCCTATTAGCGTCCCAAATTTAAGAATAGGAGGTCCCATGAATTGACTTATTGGCTCACCAGGCTCATCTTCTTCAAATAGGTCAACTAAACCCAAATTACCATTACCTTCATCTTTCTTATCACTTGGTTCAAAGTTATTATTAACATATACACAACCATATATAATTGGATCTTTCCTTTGCCTAATCTTAGGAATTGATATTAGGTTCATTACACCACTAACTATCTTAGATGGATCAATAGATTATGATGCTTGTGTAAGTATTTGAGTATAACTCGAGACCTTAATATACTCAATACTAAAGGAGGAGTATACTCATTTAGGTATACTATTCAAGTAGAGCTCTACATATCTTAATCCATATTTAGTGGCTAACCCAATCATAGATTTCAAATTGATGTCGCAAGAAATGGGCATAGTAATATAAAAAATTAGATGTTCTCTGGTTTGTGTCCTCCAAGTAATGTCAACTTCAATTTCATTATAATTCCACTCAATCCCTCCATACATGACTTCTTTTAGTTCGGGTCGTTAAATGTCTAATTTAACATTAGAAATAACATTACTTCCTTCAATATTAGTGATACTATTATCATTATCAATAATAGTACTATCATAATGACATTACAACGCCATATTAGAAGATATATTCTGTAAAACAACAAAATCCATCAATTCTCACAAATTCTCAATAAAATTTATCAACTGCAAAAAAATTACATAATTTGACAAAATTCATCAATTAGCACAAATTCTCATAAATTTTTCCTCAAAATTATAAATCCTAACCAATTCTCACCAAAATATATCAATTTGATATAATTCATCAATCACCCTCAATTCCCCCAAAATTCAACATTTCTCAAATATCACATAAGCCTTAATTCATCTAATTTATACTTAATTGATGTAATTTGTACCTAATAAACATAATTTATACATGTTGATCTCAATCCAACTAAACCTTAACAAAATAAAATAAACCCTAACATAATCACCAAATCATAATTCATATAATTTATACTTAATTGATGTAATCTATCCTAACTAATCTAAACTAGCTAAATCCTAACATAACAAAATATACCCTAACCCTAACATAATCACCAAAATCATAACAAAGTCTATAAAATTAAGAATGAAAGTTAGACTACTAACCTGGAATTGTTGAAGGGAAGGTGGAGGAAGTGGTGATAGTGGAAGTGTCAAAGAAGTTGATGGAAGAAGGCAAGGATGCAAAGGAAATTCATGAGAGAAAGAGAGAGAAGAGAAATGGTTGTTCTGGTAAAGGAGAATGAGAAAGAGAGAAATGACAGAAAAAAGGAGTATGGAACTTAGATTGAATGATTGTGTTATTGGGAATAAAGTAACATTTGAAAATTTTAAAATTTCAAAGGTTGTGTTACTTTTAATAGCATAACCAATTAATTTTTGTTAATTGCACTAGTACGAGTAACGCAACCTGTTAAATTGCACTGTTTCAACAACATAACTTGGTTGTGACAATTAGAGTAGCACAACTAATAAAATTTTGGCTTGTTTGGCACTTCTAGTAGTGCAATAAACAAAACAATGCTATATCTCAAAACTTTTTCCTAGTTAGTAATTTTTTTATTATGCTATTTGTTTTTTTAAAAAACTATGCTCATAGTCCTGCTCTCTTTCTCATACTTATGCTCTCCCTGATCATCATCCAAATATGGACGCTCAACATAAGTAGACGATCTGCCCCCTCGACTGCACGATATTCTATATAATAGTACCTATGATTGATGTGACATTAGAGAAGTTTAATATGTATAGAAAAATATAATAATATATCATAACATGATAAATAAATAATATATATTTTGCATACAATTGTATTTTCATAAATACTTTGTCGATTAAGACATGTTTTCCTTTTATGACATATGTCATTGCATATGCCACACCTATAATAGGCATGACCTCTGCTTGCATCCATCTCGTTGTGTAAACGAGTTGACATTCATCAACCACACCTGAATTTTTATCTGGATGAGTTTGCTTTAACTCAAGGTCCAATATAATCACTCCATTTTAACTCGTCTAGTAATGGAAAAAATGACATGCCATATATTGATCTATAGCTTTGAATCGTGTTATGATCAATAACAAATTGTGTAAAGTTTATGTGATTCTCGGCACAACATGTAAGAACATGTGAATATGGCCATTGAAATGTGTATCATTTATCACATATGCATGTTTTATCTTTCAAACTGACTTCTTTAACGACACCTAGTTTAATAGGGGTGGTAACCTAGAACACCCCTTGCTCGGAGTCAAACAAAATTGCAGTATAATCTTTTGATCTATCTCTGCTCAATGTTATTTCAATCTCAATTGATAGGGGCAAATCTTACCATGTTCAATAATAGCATTAGCTTCACGTCTCCGCTTAACCCAATAACTATTACACCTGTAAAATATTAATTACGCCAGAGCTGAAATAGGCATTGCACAAGCACCTTTCAAAACATGGTTAAATGATTCTGAAAGATTAGTTGTCATATTACCATACCGGTGATCACCATCATAACATAAAACCCATTTTTATTTGGTTCCCATTCAAGCCATTCTTTATATGCCGAGTCCATCTTACACATTATTTCATACCATAAATCAAATTTGCATTAAGCTGATGATGATTTTTTTTTACAAACATCGAAACACGTGTGTGGTCATTTTAAATTTGCCATCTCAAATAAATTCGACCTTTTATGATATTCCCTACATAAATACTACTTATATTCAGGTGTTTGCACGCATTGTAATTGAACAAATATAGAGTTCGACCATTGGATTTCATACTCAATCGAATGTGCAATGTGTCATCGTTTAACTACATTAACCAATTTATTTTTACTACCGAATATTTTTCCAACCTCTAATTCAGACCCTTATGGTATACGTCTATAACTAAGTGCTCAATCATTAGAAACAACAAAATTAGACTTAAAAGCATCTCCAAATTCAAGAATAAGAGGTATGTAATCATCATCAACATCATCGTCATCATTCACCATCACATTCGGGTCTAACGTATCATCATCCTTATTGTGACTAGGCTTAGAATAGTTAAATATATGTTGACCAACAAATGAATTGTCAAATATAATACCATCTATTGTTTATTGTAAATCATCCGACAATAAACTATTTTTACCTCTACTAACTGAATTTAAAGGACCAACAGAAATTGAGACACCAACAACTTTTGGTCAACTACTCACATACAATACCATCATGTTCAAACTATTTTGGGTGAAAGAATCAATCATTGTCTTAAAACTGTCATCTCACACAATCGGTACAAGATAATACTCATGTTCACCAATATGACATCTCTAAGTTATTTCAACATTAATATCATTGTAATTTCACCAAAGTCCATGATAAATGGTTTCTTTCATTTCTGTATATGACATGCCTAAATTACCATTCAACAAGAAAATGCTCCCACCATTGTATGTTATACTGTTGTTCACATCATGAAGAATAATGCCACCATAATGACATAACATAAATATGTTATATGACATTCTGTTTTTTTTTTAATATTGAATTTCGATCAATTGGACGTAATTGTAACTAAATTGGATTATCCTAACACTAATTGACAACATTCATATAAAATACAATCAAATTTGTAAAATTTAACGTTAAAGCAAATTCACCATAAATTAAACATAATTCATGATACAAGATCTAATTGATATTATTCTAACACTAATTGACAACATTCATATAAAATACAATCAAATTCCTAAAATTTAACGTTAAAGCAAATTCACCATAAATTAAACATAATTCATGATACAAGATCTAATTGATATTTTCATGCTCAATTGTATTAAATCAAACCCAAGTTAATAGCAAATTAAAATAATTCAAAGAAAATACCAAATTCATCAACGTATCAATAACTCAATGAAACACTTAATTCATCATAATTCTACCCCATTCATGCTCTCGTCCATGAAACCATCAAGCGTGGTTAATTATTTTATTATTTGATTCCTACAATACACATAAAATTTCTAATTCGACAACTGAACATCAATTAAACGCAACACATAATTAATTAAAATTATTATTAATTTAATTTAATTTCATGTTCAACTATATCAAATCAACCCTAATTGATGATATTCTTAATTAACTTCACATTAATTCAACAAACCCTAAATTCATCATAAACCCTAAATCCAACCTAAACATTTATTACATTTCAACAAAAAATAAAAAACACAAATTTATAGCAATGTAGTATGTTTACCTAGTTTGTAGGACTAGAAAAGAGGCTGAGGTGATGACAGCGGCAACGCTGGTTTTGACCCCTTCCTTTCTTATTTTCTTTGAAAAATCATAAAATAGCAAAAAACAAAAAAAATCCAAAAAATATATTTTTGACATATTTGCGTTATTTTTGGCATTTTCAATGTCTTTTCAAAATAATTAAAAATTCAAAAAATTACTTTTGACACGTTTAGTTTTTAACGCTCTCATTTCAAAATTATTAATTTATTTTTCTCATTGAGTCAACTTTGATGTTTTCTGTTGTAAAAAAAATCAACAACAAAATATTTTGACATGGGGACCAAAAGAGCAAAAAAGATAAAGAAAATTAGGAACCAAAGTGATTATTAGGTTGTTTGATCACCAAGTTTGCTTAGGAAGCAAGTAAGTGGGAGGAAGAAGACATTATTTTGCTTATAAATAGGGAGGGAATCTCACACAAAAAAGGAGGGGCTTTTAGGGGAGCATTAGAAAAAAAAAAAAAAATTTTTTAGAGGCTCCTTTAACAATCGAAAAAGCCATTCACAATTACCACTCTCTTTCATAAATCACCCAGCACGAAAATATGAATCCCTCCTATTCTCTCTCCCATTCACCAGCTCACATACCACACAAAAACAAAAACCATAAAGAGGAAACAACCAATATTAACTACCCACCCTAAAAACCACTCATGTACTTCCTTATCTGGTAAACCACCATTGAATAAAAAATATAGCCTCCTTTATTTTTATCTGGGAGAGACCAGTTTCCCATCATTCACATGAAGCTGAAGTCATATTTTTCAATTTGGTTTCTTCTTCATTATCAACACTAAGTTTTTTCCCCAATACCAGCAACCATTATACATACAGAAAACCATTTTTCCACCATAAAAAAAAGAACATGCTAAGCACAACCTCTTCATCTCCATAAACCCATAATAATTCCTTCTCTTCTCTATTTCAAACCCTCAAAACAGACCCACCGTGAGCAGTGTCCTCTCTCAAACCCTAAACAGTAGTAGCATTCGCAGATTCTACCTCATAGAAATGACTCTCCCTTTATTCCTCTCGTCCAAAACAACCCACATTAGCTTGTCAACATCACAACAACCCCTGCTAGCGATAGATCTAACAACGCCAACTATAGCAACATCGCTATTATGAGCACCATTACCAATATCTTCTTTTCTCTTATTCAGGCCACTCATAGCTTTATCTCTCCAGTAACCAACAACTTTCTCTCTTCTCCATGCTAGCCACAATAACAATCAAGAAATTGATGTCAGCTCTCTTTGACCTTCTCCTACAATGACATACACTCTAATTGCATCAAAGTCTTGGTCTCAACAGATCTGAGAAAGAAAAGAAAAAGAAACAAAACTTGTTGTGCTTTGTTTCTTTGGTTTTTTGTTGTTATATAATCAGTGTAGATAGAAGGAGAAAAGAGAGGTGCTTCAAATCCAATGGGTGGTGTTCTTCTTGTGGCGGTGACATGTGAATACACATGCCATCACTGTTCTAACGATCCTCCAACCTTGATTCCAGTAGGTCTTGGGCACTCTAAACACCTCAAAAGGTTGATTTATAACCTCAAATTGATAAAATATTGTGAATTTTAGACAAAATTCTTATTATTGTGTATAATTTTTGGACTATTTGGACACTATTAATTTTGTTTAATGTGTGTTTTGATTTTGAAATGACTTGATTATTCTTATATTTAGGTTGTGAATGCTTTTTGAATATTAGATTTTGGTGAATAAGTTATGTTTGAGTTTGTGTTGATTTATTAGAATTAGCATGAAATTGAATAAAGTTCATGAAATAAATAAGATTCGTGTGGATTTTTGGTTTTGCTTAGTTTTGATTTAATGAATGATAATTCATCTTGAATTGATATCATGTTTAAAATAGCTACATAAAGATATTTTATTTGCATTTGACAAACACAACCTTAATCCAGTTTCAATAAATTTTCAAATTTTTTGAAAGATCATTTTGCAATTAATTTTAAGTTCCCCACATTCCATCCTTATATTTAATATTTGAAATTGTGACCTACACGCTAGATGCATTTTTGTTATTAAATAAATCAGTTTCTTTCCACAAAACGACAAAAATCTTTCTTTTAAAAAATTTAAATTTATTTCAAATTGAATATGGCCAAGTTTCTCAAAAATAAAAAAAATATTTGCATAATAAAAAGAAAAAAAATACATGGCATGATTTATCATTTTTTTAAATACCAAAATTCAAGGAAAATAGTTTTGTTTATATTTTTGCATGTATTTTAGGATTTAATAACCAGTTTATGAAATCCATGAGAACTTGACCTACGTTTAAAAAACACAAATATATTTTATTTGTTTGTTCTAATATGAAGGATTATAAACTTATATGTACGATGTATTCTTGATATTAAAAGAAAATTATAAAATATATGTTTTGAGTCTAAAATTGTTAGGCTTGCCCTTTAAAGCTATGATCCACTCTATTGGAGTGGACTGACTTTAACCAACGACTAAAAATCACAACATTACCTTAGTTTATATCAGACAAATAAACAATGCAATTTACCTTATGTAAGGTGTACTAGGGGTGATACATCATTCCTATTCACAACCATTCTCCTTATCTAGATTCTAAGAACAATTAAGATTCCTAATAACCAAAATATTAGGCGGAGACTTTATCCTTTTTTATTGATGAAGATCAAGAATTCCTTATTTCTTCCACTCAGATCCCGACGGTCCTGGTCGAGGAGGATGTTCATCACGATACCACACACGTGTGACATAACGGTGACTCTATTGAGGACATCTTGTGAACTAAGCTTTGTTTGTCTGATTGTTGTGTTTTTTTTTGTTAGTCGATGACTATTGGTTAGGGTTCAGATGCATGAAACACCCATCTCATATCTAAGTGATTGCTTGATAATGGTGGGTATACTTGCCTTAATCATTCCTCCCAGGGCCCCCATACTTTCTTTACAAATACTCTTACTAGGCAGATCCGAGACTTTTTTAAGATCAGGTAGAAAACCTATCCATGTTCACTTAAATATTAAAACCTATCCTTAGGCTGTATCTTTAAATTGCGTCAATGAATGCCTAACATGTTGTGTCGCATGTGTGCGGCGTTGCGATAAACATCCTTCCAGACCGGGATCTTTATGGTGATGGGTGGAAAGAACAAGAAATTATTGTTTCTTATCAATAAAAAAAAGGATGAAATCGCTATTTAATATTTTGGTTACTAAGAACCCTAGCTGGTCTTAGAGTCTGGGTAAAGGGACTAATTGTGTATAGGGAGGATGTATCACCCTAGTACATCTTACCTAAGATAAGCTGCATTGCTTATCTATATGATATAAACTAAGATGCTGCTGTGTTTTCTAACTGTTGGTATGTCTAATGGTTAAAGCTGGTCCATGCTACTAGAGTAGACCATAACGATAGGGTTAAGCCTAGCCATTCTAGAGTCAAAACATATTTGTTTTATATTTTCTTTTAATATTGAGAATACGTATTAGTTATAAGTTCGTAATTCTTGATATTGGATCAAACAAAATAATTTTTTTTGTATTTTTGAAATGTAGGCTAAGTTCTTATGGATTTCATAAACTGATTATTAAATCCAAAAATACATGCAAAAATATCAACAAAACTATTTTCTTGAATTTTGGTATTTAAAAAAAATGATAAATTATGCCATGTTTTTATTTATTTATTTATGTAAATATAATTTTATCATTTTTGAGAGACTTGCCCATATGCAATCTAAAATAAAGTTGTATTTTTGAAAGAAAGATTTTTGATATTTTTTATGGAAGAAAACTGATTTATTTAATACAAAAAAAGCACCTTGCGTATAGGTCACATTTTCAAATGTTAAATATAGAAAGGTAAAGAATGTGAGGGACTTAAAATCATTTGCAAAATGATCTTAAAAATTTAAAATTAGACTAAGATCATATTTAGCAAAACACAATATGCGTTTTAATCAAGTTATTTTAATCACGATATCAAATCAAAACCAATTATAATTCATCAACTCAAAACCAAACAACTTTAAAAATCCATTCATGAATTTCATTTAAATTGCATACTAATTCAAATAAATCAACACCAACCTAAAAATAATTCATGAATCATTATTTAATGTTCAAATCAACATAAACTAAACCATAAATCATGAATCAACATTTAATGTTCATTTACCAATTATAGCTCTAAGAAAATAAACTCAAAATCGACTACAAAATTATCAAATTAAAATCACACATCAATTCAAAAAGAATAATATCCTAACAATCCAAAATTATACACAATAATAAATATTTTTTTCCAAAAAATATTCTGAGATTATGAATTGACCTTCAGAGATGTTTAGCATGGATTCACATGTCACCACTATTGAATGAGGGCATACTGGTGGATCTGAAGCTCCTTTGTTTCCTTTTCACCTCTGGATCAGCGGTAAGACAAAATAACATATGAAGGAGGAGATCTGTTTGATTGGAAGTTTAGTCTTCCTCTCTCTTTTTCTTCATGAGCTGCCACTAGGGGTGTTCACAGTTCGGTTCGGTTCAGTTTAGACTTAAAAAACTAACCGAAACGAGTTATGTTAGTTTTGTGAAATATTAACCGAACCGAACCGAAATCCGGTTCAAACCGAACTGGTTCGGTTCGGTTAAATTCGGTTTGTTTGGTAAAAAACCGAGAAACCTAATCCCATCACTAGAAAACCTAAAAATTCAACAAATCATGAAGTTAACAAAATCAACAGCAAACTTGAACTTATTATGAAGCGAATATTCCTGCCCAATAACAACAACCATGTTTTCACATTGAAGCCAACCTTGTAACCCATGATACATTTATATCAAAATTGTTTCGTAACATAGGAGAACATACACTGATTAAGAAAAAGTTTCAAATCAAATAGCCTCACAAGAGTTCGAAACATTATTCAGGAGCAAATAAACAAAATCAAAAAGTAGAATTGAACTCTATCCTGCGTGCTATAGATCTGGATTTGTAGATCTGCAAGAATGGAGGAGGATCGCGACAGCTTGCACATAAGTAAAGAGAGAAGAGAAGCCAGGGAGATGGAGATGGAGATGTGGGTTTGTGTTTGGCCAGTAGTAAAGAGAGAAGATAATGCAAAAGCACAGATGCAAAGCATTTGAGAACTTCAAAGGAAAAAGAAGAATGAGTTTTGAGGTGGAGAGGTGGTTTGCAATTTGCATAGACGGCGGCTTTTTGTGAAGGCAGGGGAGAGGGCGAGTTATGTTAGGGTTAGGCTAATTAACAATTTATACCCCTGCACAAATGGCGGCTTTTTAGGATTTTTTGGTTGGACCAGTTCGGTTTGCCGGTTTTAGTTTTAAAAACCGAAACCGAACCGGACCTGTTAAAATTTACGGTTTTAAAAATCAGTTTAATCGGTTTTTTATCTCGGTTCGGTTTTTTCAGTTAATTTTTCTTCGGTTTTTTCGGTTTTCTCGATTAATCGGTTTTTTTGAACACCCCTAGCTACCACTCTTACTACGCCACCGAGGGATGGTGGGGAAGGTAATGAAAAAGGGTTATTTGGCAAAAGAGTTGGTTGTTTTTATTTTATGAAAGAGCTGAGGGGTCTGTTATGGAAGAGGGTGGTGGATGTTGTGCAATCACTAGTGTTGACTATGGAAGGGATTTCTAGTAGTAATGAACATCAATTGGTGTTGATAGCAGCGTCAATGAAGATTTTAATTGGAAGGCTGGCCGTAGGTGGTTATGCTGGGTTGCTTAGAGTGAAGAAAAAATCGAGATTGTTGGTGGTAGAAGAAAGATTTGTATGTGTGATGGAAAAATAGCAGTGGGTATGAAGGAAAACATGTGTTTCCAATTGAGTCTGTTGGTTGGGAGATGTGTATACGGGTTCAAGAAAAAAAGGTTGACGGTCACTTCTCGTGCATGTTTTTGGCTATTTTAGTGGAGGTGCTGACAACTTCTATGGTGGATCTTGGTGGATAAATGGGAGGTTGCTAGGTTGGCTATGCTGGTTCTGGTTCTAGTGGTCAAGATAGGAGATGGAACCGTTGCGGTTGGTGCTGGTTTTTATTTTGAAGGAGGCAATGGTATTTATGAAAGTTGCATCATAAGGGCCTTTTATTTTGGCTGAAAATGGAGTTGGGTTTTAAATGGTTTGAGGCTTTAAGTTGTTGATGAGGCTGAAAAATGAAAATGGTTGTGGCTCTTTCTCCAAGAGGGGTGCTATTATATAAGCTGTTTTTAATTGAGTTGTGATTATTTCAAGTGAAAAAAGAAAGGCTTTTTGATTTTTTTTTGCTTTTGAAATGGTGGGATGTGTTCTGGAATGTGAGTGAGACAAACTTTTCATTTGTTTTTTTTCCAACACGTGTGTGCAGGTAAGTGGAGAAATGTGTGGGAGAGAGGGATTTTTTAGGGTTTGAGTGGTTGTTGTTTAGGTCCCTCTCTTTTTTTCTTTTATGGTTGATGGTTGATTATTATAAAGATGGGTTTAGGGTTTGCTAGTGTGTGGGAGAGAATGTGAGGTATAATAGTTTTTGGGCTAATGCTTTTCTACTCCTTTTATGTGTGAGATTCCTTTACTATTTATATGCAAAATAACTTATCTTTTTCCTCCCAAATGCTTGTTTCCTAAGCAAACTTGGTGACCAAGAAACCCAAAATCACTTTGGTCCCTCATTTTCTTTTTTTACACTTTTGGTCCCCTTTTCAAATTTTTTTTTGAAAAAGATTATGTTAACATCGATTCGATGAGAAAAATAAATTAATGATCTTGAAATGAGCGTATTAAAAATTGAACGTGTCAAAAGTAAATTTTTGAATTTTTAATTCTTTTGAAAAGACATTGAAAATTTCAAAAACGATGCAAATGTCAAAATTATATTTTTTGATTTGATTTTTTGCTATTTTTTGGATTAAAAAAAACATAAGAAAAAAAGGGTTAAAAATCGGGTTATGACATGTAGAATCCTGAATTCCATAACTTTTAGTTGGCAAATAATTGTCATATAGATTCTACAAGAGTTAGATTATTACAAATTGACCAAGACAAATATGAATTCCCTCATTGGTATAATAAGACACTAAGTGACGACCATTTCTACCCCTTGAAGGGTGAACCGTATTCAATTTACCTTTTGTTTTTTCGCATGCATATCATATTTATCAGCTTTGCAACATTGCATGTCTTTCATTTGTAGAAGAAATATAGGACCACCCCTAAATGCCAACCCCTACCAAGATATATAAGAAGCAAATATGAGAGTTCAGCTTGGACAAAAGCAAAATAAATTTATGAGAAAGAAGATGACTCAGTTAACCAATCTGATAAGACAAATCATTCGCTTCGAAAGGAAGCCCTCCACATGAAAGCCATTATTGAAAAGTTCATTATGAATATGCCCTCTTGTCCCTCTTCACACCCTTATCAAAAGATTGTCTCTGATACTTATTTGGTTAATCAAAGTTTGCAAATTATTGCTTTCAACACGCCGAGTTCTTCAAAGATTCATGTTGTCTTGCCTCGGAATTCACAGTGCTTTACTACAAACCAAATACATTAAACATCTTCACCTTTATCCAAATCCACGTAACTAAAAATTGCAAGAATTTCAGATATCAAGTTTGTAAGCAGATGAGCTAGGGACAAGTTGATTACCTTAGTTTATATCAAATAAATAAATAATGTAGCTTACCTTAGGTAAGGTGTACTAAGGGTGATACGTCCTTCTTATACACAACCAATCTCCTTATCTAGACTCTGAGACTAATTAGAGCTCCTAGTGACCAAAATACTAGGTGAAGATTACATCCTTTTTTTACTAATTAGGGCTCCTAGTGATGATGTTCATCGCGACGTAGCACAAATACAACAGTAACAAAGAGAACGATCGATTTTGATGCTTACAGACCTATAGATGGTTTGCTTTTTGGTTGTTTTGAGGGTAAAATAAAGGTGTTTGGTGGGTTTTTAGAGAGATAGTGTGGGTGTCAATCGATTTGGGGGAGAGAGGTTGTGTTTCGTTTGTGTCTGTTCTGTGTTCTTTGATCTGAGTTTAAATTTTAATTAATATCTTAAGTTTTTGTGTTTTTAAAGCGTGAAATTATTAAAATGTGCTATTTTACTATTATTTTTTTCAAATAATATTATTCTGCCAATTTTTGAGGTTTATTGTGGTAAATTGTTTTTTTTTAAACCAAAATTTTTGTTGCTCTGCCTCTCTCGTCTTTTGAGGCTGTTACATTCCCTGCATGTAACTAGTTACATGACCCGCGCGATGCCGCGGGTCAATTTATTTTACATAAAAAATATATAAAAAAAATTAAGATTTAAAAGTGTTAGGTCTTTCTGCAAAGCTATACCCAAGAGTCTTGGGTTTGGCTGCAATGTCTGACCTAAGAGTAATATTTATAATATTAATAATAACATTAAACT
>Ga0307511_10001932_pt1 | contig 21806 bp, 25 predicted proteins | sample 13_EM_MG_FD_200266 | JGI IMG/M metagenome (GOLD analysis project Ga0307511, IMG submission 200266) | Populus trichocarpa ectomycorrhiza microbial communities from riparian zone in the Pacific Northwest, United States - 13_EM | ecosystem: Host-associated > Plants > Roots > Unclassified | place...
ACACCACGGGGGTGGTGCCCGCCGCGCGGACGAAAGCGAGTGCGAGCCCGAACCCGAGGTGCTGGGCGTGGATGAGGCTGGGCCGGTGGGCGCCGATCAGGTCGGCGACCTCGTCGGTCAGTTGGGCAGCGTAGGCATCGAAGCACGGGCCGTAGGGCTGCTTGTCGGCGGCGAGCAGGGCGGTCTCGAGGAAGTGGTGCTTCCAAATGCCGCTGCCAGGCAGGCCCAGGTACAGCACCCGGAAGTCGTCGGTAAGCCTCTGGTAGACGTCGCTGCACCAGATGGTCGACTCGCACGAGGGCTCCATCGGCAGGTCGATCCCGGTCAGGATCAGCGGACGGTTCATACCGCGCTTCCCTTCTCGGCGTGCGGGAGGTAGGCCTCGAACGAGGTACGCAGCAGCACGGCGGTGCCTGCCCATCCCAGGGCGCAGACCGCATCGATGACGGACAGGCCCGGCATGAACTCCTGGCGCGGCCAGGCCTGGACGTACTGCGGGTGCCGGTCGGCGAACTCGTTCCACCGCACCGACACCTGGTGGTGACCCAACTGGCCGGTGTCGAGGTAGTCGCGGGTGCCGGATCCGGCCCACAGCACCCGTTCTCCGGCGGACGCACAGATCTGCGCCAGCCGCTCGGTCTTGTCGGCCGCGGTGATCTTCATCTGGGAGGTGCGCAGCAGCCGGGCCCGGGAGCCGAGGGCGGTGGCGAGGGCAGTGATCAAGCCGATGTTGAGATCGGCCAGGTGCTCGTGGCCGGCCGTCAGCGCCGGACGCAGCACGTTCAGAGCCTCGTCAATGTAAGGGGTAGGCAATGCGGATCTGGCGCACCAGCCGGTCGGGGTCGAAGGCGGGCGCGATCCGGGTGTCCTTGATGAGCTGGCCGGTGTCCCGGACGACCGGCACGGTCAGCCAGCCGATTCCGTCCGCGGTCTTGATGCGGTTGCGGTTCTGCCAGCCGCCCTGGGTGTACTGCACGTCGTCGTAGAAGGCGACGGTGTCGCAGCCGAACAGGGCCTCGCAGAACCCCAGCCACGGGGCGAAGGGCGGCTGTTCGATGTAGATCAAGGTCGGGCGTCCTCTCGCGAGGGAGCGAAGGTGAGGGTGAGCAGGGTGGTCTCGAAAGCCTCGAAGGCTTGCCCGGTGGCCGTGGCCGCGGGGCGCAGGGACCATCCGGCCTGGGCGGCGCGATGGCGGGTGTACTCCGAGCTCAGGTACCAGCGGCCGCCCTGGCTGTGATGCGCGTCCAGGGCGCGAACCTTGTCGTCGACGACGTCGGTGACGTCGACGAGGACGGTCGGGCTGAAGCCGGAGCGGGGGGCGTGGGGTTCGCCGTGGAGCACGGTGTGGCAGGTCGGCACTCGGGTGGCTGCGTTCGCGGCGGCCGTGGCGACCGCCAGGTGGTCCTGGTGGTCGGTGGCGGCTCGCGGGCTGTGGGTGATGAGCAGCGTGCACTGGAGCCGTTTCAACTCGGCCTCCAGCAGGGAGATCAGGTGGAGGTCGGCTACCAGCCCGCCGTCGGTCAGGTGGAGGAAGACCACGTCGATGCCGGTGTCGGACCAGGCGGCGGTGACCTCCTTCTCCCGTTCGTCCTCGGAGAGTTGACGTCCGGCGTCGGCGTCGGTGATGGATACGCCGTTCGCGCCGTGGGTGACGACGACGACCGCCACCACCGCACCGGCCTCGCGGGCCTTACGCAGGGTGCCGTAGCACAGCAGCTCGGCGTCGTCGGGATGAGCGACAACGGCCACCACTCGCTCCACCGAGCTGCTGAAGGCGGGGCGGGCCACGTGCGTCACCGGGCCTCGAAGTCGCGGTGGACCAGCGACGGCGTCTTGATGCCATCGGATCTTGGAGTTGCGGCGGATGAGAACGCCGCTGACGCACAGGCCGATGAGAGCGGCGGACAGGCCGGCGGTCCAGTGCAGGATGCCCAGCGCACCGAGTCCGCCGAGTGCACCGAACGAGAGCACGAACAGCCCGAAGGCCTCCCGGCCGACCTTTTCGGAGAGCACCGACCCAGTGATGTCGGTGGTGGCGACAACGGGGTCGTCGTTCGACGGCTGAGTTCGCTGAGTAGTCACGCTGCGCACCATGAACAGCGGGCGGCGTTAACGTCGCGCGCTCAGCGTGGAGGCCGGGACACCCCAGACATGTAGGCGCCGATGCCGCGCCGGTTGATGCTTCCGCCGGAGATGATCCGAGCGTTCGGGGGCGGAGTGGGCACCTTCCGCTTGGCCCGCTTGCTCTGGTCGCCGCCGATCAGGTGCGTGTTGTCGATCTTGGCGGCGCAGTCGTTGCCCCTGACCTCGTCGTACGGGCGGCGGCAACCGTCGCAATACACGTCGAGGGCCTCGATGCGCTGTCCCTCGGTGGCCTTGAAGCTGCCTCGGTAGTCGGCGACGCTCGCGATTTTCGGTGTGACCTCAATCGTGGCGGCCACGACCCAGGTGTGGGAGAGGTCCGGCTTCTCCTCGGGTGCGGAAGCGACTGGGGGGCCTTCGAGGGCGGACTCCCACAGCGTTTGTGTCTCACCCAAGGCCTCGGGCGCGGGCACGGACGCCGGCGCCGGACTGGAGACCCGGGCGGGCGCGGGTAGTGCTTCGGGCTCAAGCCAGGCGAACAGGCTCTCCTGCAGATGGGAGCGGCCGGTCCCGGGCGAGCAGGGGGCTGTCGCGGTCGTCACCGTTCCTCCGGATCACTGCGGGGATGACATAAAGGCCAACCCCTTTCACCCCCGGAACGTCAACGGGTATCTTCTGTTACACCCCAGGCTCCGCGACGACTTGAAAAGTGCCGCGCTTGGCGGAAGGCCCCGCCCATCCGCCACGGGGGGAGCGGACAGACGGGGCCGGTCGTGGGACCTACCAGTGGATGCTCTGGCCCTCTGGGGTCACGCGGACGGCGGCCTCTTGCACCGAGGGGGTGCCGACGGTGTGCCAGCGGCCAAGCTGCTCCTCGACGGAGTCCCAGAGCGCGTCCGGGCCGGCCTGGCGGACGATCCAGCGGCCGTCCTCTTCGTAGAGCGCGGCGAACGATCCCGTTTCGGCGTCGACCAGGACGTCCTCGTCGTGTCCGCCATTCTGCAGTTTCAGACGCTGCGCGGTCGGCACGGCGAACTGTGCGATGAACCGGGTCGTCCAGTCGTCCAGGACGTCGGCCCCGAGGATGGTCTCGCGTTCCCCGCCCGCGCTCAGGTCCGGGAGCATGCCGAGCGGGGGAGCCAGGTGGGGGCGGGCAAGCATGAAGCTGACCTGCCCGGCGAGCACTGGCCCGGATGCCGTGCCGTCTTCGTGGACGGTGAGGCGCACCAGCTCGGACGCGTTCAGCCAGCCGCCGATGGTCGTCAGGATCTGCCCGCCGGGGCGGGTCTGCTCGAGCCAGACGGTGGGCACGGTGCGGACGGCGCACGTGGCGATGATCCGGTCGTAGGGTGCCCCCTCGTCGCCGCCCAAGAGGCCGTCACCGATCAGCAGGTTGGGGTACGCGCCGATCCGGCCGAGAGCTTCCCGGGCCCGCATCGCCACCTCCTCGTCGTACTCGATCGAGGTGACGTGGTCGGGCCCGACGCGTGCGCAGAGCACGGCGGTTGAGTAGCCGGTGCCGGTGCCGATCTCCAGGACCTTCATGTCCGGCTCGACCTGGAGGTCCTCGAGCATGCGCAGCACGAGGGAGGGGAGCGTGCTCGAGCTGGTCGGCTCGCGCATGATCTGGCCGTGGATGTCCGACGGCTTGATCGTGCCCGCGATCTGCGTCACCAGGGACTCATCGGCGTAGCAGGCCTCGATCCAGCCGTCCCCGTCCCTCAGGACTGGGGTCCAGGCCGTCGGCGTTGAGCCGGGCACCACGCGGAAGAAGCCGTCGCGCAGGAACTCGTGCCGGTCGACCGTCGCGGCGGCATCCTTCCACGGCTGTGTACGCAGGGAGCCGCTCGCGGTCATGCTGTCGATGAGCTGCCGGAGGAGCTTTTCGTGGTCGCTCACGGCTTCCTTTCCAGTAGGTCGGCCAGGGCCGCGGACATAGGCAGGCCGGTCTCGTGCTCCAGCCAGTGCCATTGGCCAGACGGGTTGCATTCCAGGAACCACCATTGCCCGTTGGCGTCCAAGGCGAAGTCGAAAGCGCCGAAGTGGAGCCCAAAGTGGTCCATGTACTCGTGGAGCGACAGTTCGATCTGTGCAGGCGTGGGCACGGGGGTGTAGCGCAGCCGGCTGTAGTCGGTCCGCCAGTCCAGGAGGTCGGAGTCGATCCGGACACTGAACGTGCGCGGGCCGATGACAGTCACGCGGATGTCGGCGGTCTTCTCCACCCGCTTCTGGAACAGGTGGGCGGTGCCAGCGGCACGCTCGTCGATGTCCTCAGCCGTCACCTCTGCGATCTCGACGACGGAGGAGACGTCGTCGACCCTGTACACGGGGTTCCACAGGGGCTTGTAGATCACTGAGCCGTGCCGCTTGATGAAGCCGCGGGCGGCGTCGGGGTTCGACGTGATGATGGTGCGTGGTACCTGGAAGCCGGCTTTCACGGCGGCAGCCAGGCCGGAGGGCTTGAATTCGGCGTCGCCGATGAAATGCGGGTGGTTCACGTACAGGCAATCGAGTGAGGCGAGCACGCCTCCCAGGCCGTAGCGTGCCTGGGTGATGGCGAACCGAGCGTCCTGCTCGTCAAGGTGGGGGAAGGCGAAGCCGGTCGGGCGCCGGTAGTACAGGGCGCGGACATGGGCGAGGTCGGCAGTACGCGAGGGGGTATCGAGGCGCCCCTGGATGCCGTCCTGGGTGATCTCTGCCTCCACCGACAGTGATGCGGGGAAGTCCCCCGAGTCGAACCGCACGACCGGGATGCCCCGGTCGTGCAGCTCGCCAATCACCACGTCGGCGGTGGGGTCGTACAGGCTGGTGACGACCAACACCGGACGTGTATCAGTCACTGGTCGCTATCGCTCCCCGTGTCGCTGTCCTGGGTGCTGCCGTTGCCGTCGGGGCTGGTCCCCGTGGAAGGGCTGGTACCGGTGCTGGTGCCGTGGCCGGGCATCTCCATCACCTGGCCGGACATGTCGAAGAACACGGCGGTCTGGGTGGCCGGGTCCAGCTCGACCCGGGCATACTCCGGGGCCATGGTCGGGTACGGCGCCATGCGGCTGAGACCCCACGGCTTCGGGGTGATGATGCCCTGCGGAACCGCCTCACTGGTGGGCAGGCGGTCGATGTGTACGAACATGCGGGCTCCTTTGTGTCGCAGTTCCGAGATGAGGTGGGCGGGCCCGCTGCAGAGGTGGAGCCGGGGGCGGCTCCGCGGGCCCGCCCGACGCCGGCCGCCTGTCCTTCGGGCTGTGGCCGGCCGGCGCGCCGGGCCCCGGCGCGGGGGCGGTGTTCGAGCCGTGGGGGACGGTTCGGTGTCGTGCGTCCCCGCGCCGGGAGTCTTTTGTCCATCTGTTCACCCGCGAGGGCTCTGTCATCCAAAGCGACGTATCCAAGAGGCAGGCGCTTCGGCTTCCTTGCGGGTGGCGTCGGCACCTGCGATCAGCGGTAACTGCCGCATGGGTCCTAGGTCATGATGCGTGTGCCCCCCAGGTGAGGGTGGCGAGGGTGAGGGTGTGCAGAGCGGTGCGGTTGTCACCGGCCCAGCCGGTCCACAACGGGCCGAAGGCCTTGCCTTTGTTGTCGGGCCAGGGGTAGGCGGGCGCGATCTGCGCGGCCCAGGTGCGCACGGCGAGGTCGTCGTGCGGGTAAATGCTGAAGTCCCCGGTGAAGTCGGCCGCGGCTGTGCGGGCGGTCCACGGGCCGATGCGGGGGATACCGGTCAGCGCGGTGACCAGGGTGGTGGCGTCCAGGTGCTCCCACGTCTCGTGGTGTAGTTCGTACTGCTCAGCGGCGGCTTGCAGCGCGGTGCGGTGGAACTTCGCTCCGATCGCGGCGAAGCTGCTCTCGGGCAGGCTGAGCACCCGAGCGTGGCCCGGAGCGACAGCCAGGGAACCGAACGGGCCGTCCACGGTGGTGCCGTACGTGCTGCACCAGTTGCGGTAGAGCTTGCGTGCCTGGTCCGCACGCACGACCTGGCGCAGGATCGCGGTGGTGATCGCGTCCCACAGCCGCGGATTGGCCAGCCGCTGCGAGACGCCGAGTTCGGCGAGCCCGCGGCGCAGCGCGGCAGGTGCTGCTGCCGGCAGGTCAGCGGGATCGGTGGCGACGAACGACGGCTTGATGTCCTCGCTACCCTCTACGCAGTCAATGCGCAGGCCGTGACTGTCGCACGACATGACCCACAGCCCCGAGCCGGCCCGCACGACACGTGCACAGGCCCCGTCGTCGTAGTGGTGCCAGGCCGGGTGATCGGTTGTCAGAACGCCGGTCATCAAAAGCTCCTCATGTGGTTCGCGGGTGTTCGCCGTGGCCTCTCGCGTCACAGGCAGGCGGCACGCCGTAGGGGCTGTGGAATCCGGCTAGGTCAGTTGATGATCCGGTGCTGCAGCAGGTAGCGGCGCATCGCCAGGTACTCGGCGACGGTGGCGGGGCGCGACGGTTCGGGCTCGTTGCCGAGGACGGCCGGCTCGGGCCAGGACTGCTCGGGCGGCATGAGTTCGTCAGCGGCGTGGGAGGACGCCTTCCGGCGGGGGCCACGGATGAAGAGGGTGACAGTGTGCGGCGCCATCACGGCCTGGTGCACCATCGAGTGGTCGAGCACGTACACACTGCCGGGACGCTCGACCGTGACGATGGCCGGCTGGAGATCGGCTCCGGTGAACGGGCCCTCCCGGCCGTCGGTGCGGCGCCGGACGACGTGGACGTAGCCGCCGGTCAGGATGTGGGTGGCGAACGCGTAGCAGTGGTCGTGCGGTACGAGTTGGTTCTCGGGCCGGGGGTTCATGTTGAGACGGATCTCGAAGCTGTGGTCAGGGGCCTCCCACAGCGACAGCCGGTTCAGCAGCAGCGTGACGCGACTCGCGGCCATGCGGGATGGGTGGGATAGAACCTCGTCGACGAGCGTGGTGAGCAAGTTCCTGTCTGCGGCGAGCCGGTCGAGGATGCTGAAGCTGACGTGCTGTACGAAGGCCAGGTCGGGCATGTCCAGGCAGGGGACCTGCGTCAGCCAGGAGTCTGCGGCGGTTGTCACGGACGCCCCCCTGCCGCGGCCAGGGACACACTTTCGAGGACTTCGCGTGCGCGCTGCGCGGCCCTGGTGTACTCGTCCCTGGTCAGGGGCGATCCTCCGAGGTTCTCCGACGACGCGAAGGCCAGCAGTTGCAGGGCATCAACGCTGCTTCGGGTGGCGCAGAGCGTTTCCGCGTGTACGGCGAACACCTCCTCCGGCCTGAAGACGCGTGCGTAGTACGGCCGTTGGGCGAGGGAGTCGGCCACCTCCTGGTACATCTCCAGCTCCAGCGCGCCGGCAATCGTCAGGACTACGGAGGTGGCGAGTACGGGCCAGGGCAGGAGGCCGGACTGAGCGGCCATCCGGAGGTAGACGGTGGGGCCGTCAGGCAGCGATACCGGCAGATGCGTGTAGCCGTGAGCAAGGAACGAGCCATCCGCCCGGTAGGAGCCCGTGTCGAACACGCTGAGGATCCTCGACGCGAGCGAGGCGCGCCAGCCCAAGACGTGCGAGGGATCGATCGGGGGAATCTCTCCGGGGTCCGTGCTCTGGTCGAGTAACGGTTGGACGAAGGCGGGCAGGATGGCGGTCACGAGGCATTCCTTGTGCGATCGGTGAACGGTGGTGGTGCCCGGCGCGGGGGCGGATACGGCGCCTTCTTTGGGGAGGAGACGCTGCTTCCCCGCGCTGGGCTGGCGTCCCGCGCTCGGCAACGGAGGGTGCCTGACGTGAGACGTGGAGCCCGCGCACGGTCGTGCTGGTTCACGGTGTGACCGTGCGTGGGCGCTGAATCAGGGCCGCAGTCCCAGCGATCTGCCGATCGCCGACCAGCGCTACGCGGGATGCCCGGCGAGCACCTCTACAACACCACCGGACAGAGCCCGCAGCGCTGCGTGCGTCCGCGCCGCAGTGAACGGTGCCAGGTGCTCGTCCAGTTCATCAGGGAGCATCCACCGCGTTCCCTTGATGCTGCCGCCGACTAAGAACGGCGTGTCCTCGTCGATGACCCCGCAGTCGAAGAGGAAGTTGAGCCCTTCCTTCGACCGGTACGTCTTGTGCTGCTCGTCGTACATGTGGTGCACGGCCAGCAAGCGGCCCGGCTTCAGCGTGATACCGAGCTTCGCGCTTACGTTGCGCAGCAGGCCGTCAAGGAGCGGTTCGTTCTCCTCCACGCAGCCACCCGGGTGGAACCAGGGCTTGCGCTCCACGCTCCTGAGGTCGGCCTTTGCCTTCTCGGTCATTAGTACCGCACCGGCAGGGTTGCGGACGATACCCAGCGCTCCTAGGCGGCGCTGGGGAGGGCCGGTGAAGTGGTCACGTTCGGTCTGCATGGTTCTCCTCCTTTGGTAGGGCGGATCCGCAAATCCCGGCTGGGGTGTGCGGGTCGGCTAGCAGGCGTGCTATGGCGGCGGATATGGCAAGCTCGGGAAGTTCTTTCTGGAGCCAGTCGTAGTTTCCGGCCGGATTCAGGTCGAGCAGCCACCACTGGTTATCGGGGTCCACGATCAGGTCTATCGCCGCGTAGACGAGGCGGTAGTGGTCGAGGATCTTGGTGATGCCGTCACGTACCGAGTCGGGTATGTCGACGTGGGAGTAGCTCAATGCCTGATAGTCGGACCGGAAATCCTGGCGCGCTGCTGCGCTGTGTGTATGAATTCCGGCGGCGAACATTTCCCTGCCGACAACGACCAGGCGAACCTCATACGCCTTCTCGACAGCGTGCTGGAGTTGGTGCGCACTGCCTGCGATCGATCCGTCGATCTCGGCAGCCTCCACACGGCTGGTGTAGAAGGAACTGGAGTACAGCCCGTCGGCGATGGCGGGGCTGACCAAGGATTTGCATACCGCCCCGGACGGGCTCCCAGTGACGAATTCCCGTGCCGGGATTGGGGAGTTGCCGATCCAGGTTTCCGGCACCCGTACTCCGCACAGGGCCGCTCGTGCGAGCGTGTCAGCTTTGAGCTGGGCTGCCAGGGCGGCTGGCGGGTGACTGAACTGGAAGCAGTCGAGGGCCGCCAGCACGCCGATAAGCCCGGCGGCCGCTTCCTTTCGAACCCACTCCGCTTGAATGTCTGACAGGCCGTCGGAGGCGATCTGAGGCTTTCCGGGATGCCACCACAGCACGGCTCCGATGTCCTCCAGCGCCACGGTTCGGCCACGCGAACGAAGGGTGCCGCCCCATCGGCTGCCGTGCAGGGCAGCATCCAGGACGAGGTGGTGGGGGAAGTCGGCCAGATCGAAACGGACCACGCTGACGTCCAGCTTCGCCAACTCCAGGACGATGCGGTCCGCCGTGGTGTTGGTGTCCTCGGTGACCACGCAGACCGAGCCGGGACGCCCGGTCTGCGTGACGGTGGTTCCTACCACGTCAGGCTCGCCGCCCCGTCGCCGACGGGGAACGCGTCCATGGCCTCGTACTCCTTGGAGGTCGTCATGCCGTTGCAGGTCGTGCTGGGGTCGAAGGCGCTCAGGGCCCGCGGGGTGCCGTCGGCGAAGACGGTCACCTGCCGGCTGTGGTCGAAGTGCTCGCCGGGTGCCGGTTTGCGGGCAGGGGCCATGACGGGCTGGGTGAACAGGCGCAGGGCGAGCACGTTCGGTGTTGTGGACTGCATCTTCTCGGGATCTCCTTAGTGATCGCTTCGCGTCATCGATCGTCTTGGGCTGTTGTCCTGGCCTCTGCGGGCACCACCCAGCAGGGATCAGGGACGGCCAGAAGCGGAGCCTGTCGTCCGCTCGCGCGGTCAGCGCGGCGGTCATCGCGTTCCCTGCTGCCTGTTTCAGAGGGGAAGGGGCCAGGGACGTGGCCCCCGCGACCGGGTCGCGGGGGAAGGCCAATCGAATGGGATTGCGGTGGTCAGTAGGGGCGCCTCTGGGAGGCCAAGTACGGCGACGACGGCATTCTCCGCGCGCGCTGCAGACCGGGGCTGTCGGCAGGTCTCGCCGACGGCGGGAGCACGCCCGTGATCCCCGGTTTGCCGCTTCCCTGACATGTTGTTGACAATTGCCAGATCAGGCCGGTGCTGTCGGTGAGGAAGGAACTGCCGGGCAGACCATTCCACTGGCCGTGGACGTAACGGGCCTCGCTCGCCATGGCGAAGAACACCAGCGCGAAGGTGTTCGGGGTGATCTCGCTGAGATTGAAGCGGTATTGGGCGAAGTAGCGCAGTGCCGGTTTGAGGAGTGTGACCGGCAGTTCCGACGCGGTGTGCAGCACTTGGTGCCACGGGCTGGCGATGCCCGGTGGCGGGGTTGCCACATCCTGGAAGTGAGGCAGCCATGAAGGCACCGGGACGTCGGGCAGCGGGTGCTTGGCGGGGCATTCGTTCTCCGGGTGGAGGGCGTCGTAATACTCGATATCGCACTCGGGCGTCCCGACCGCGTGCCAGGTGAAGAGGTGGCACTCTCCTCCCGGCCCTTGTGACAGCCGGTACTGCCTGTTGCCCATGTGGTACTGCCACGTGCCCGAGCGGATCAGGTCGGCGAGCATCGGTCGTATCAGTACGGCCGCGACGCCCAGTTGGATGTCATGGGCCTCAGCGAGTTGGTGGACGACGCGTCCGTGTACCTGCACCGTGGCAGCGGCGCTGGAGTCCACCGGTGCGGCAGAGGGCATCCAGTCAATTCGCGTCATGTGGTCCTCGTTCGTAGGTCAGTTGGGGTTTGAGGCTGGAGGCTGGTGTGGCGGGGATGTCCCGGCGTGGAGCGCCCTCCGGGGATCTGCGAAGGCCGTCGGTCGTGGAATGCGCGGAGGGGGTCCCGGGCCTCCGCAGGCACCACCTGCGGAGGCCGGGACGGGTCTGGACCCACCAAGGATCAGACCCCCCGGCCTTGTCACGGGCCGGGAGCCGGGCCCTCGTTCCCCGCCCGCCGTCGGGTGCGGGGAACGAGGGCGTTCCACCCCTGCCGCCAGAGGGAGAGCGAATTCCGCTCGGCGGCAGGGAAATCAACGGATTCCGCGAAGTCGTTCCGTGTCGGTGACCTGGCTGCGATGCCAGTCGAGTTCGGCGTTGGCGGCGCGGGCGTAGTGCTTCACGACGTCCTCGCTGAGTTGGCTGTGCGCGACGGTGCTGTGTTCGAAGTGCCGGACTGCGTCGGCCAGGTCGGTGTAGACGGGCATCGCGCTGGTGTCCTGGTAGGCGTCGCCCTCGCAGGCCGGCGGGGGCGTCAGCTTCTCCTCAATGCCGTGGGCCATCGCGGCGGTGTAGGCGGCGAGGGCGAGGTAGGCGTTGGCGTCGGAGCCGGCGAGGCGGACTTCCAGGTGGGCGCCGGGGCCGTGGCCGGTGACGCGGACGGCGCAGCCGCGGTGATCGATGCCCCAGCTGTAGCGCGTCGGCGCGAAGCTGTGTGCCCTGAGCCGTTTGTAGGAGTTGACGGTGGGCCAGTACAGCGGGGCCAGGTGTGGGAGAAGGGAGAGGAGGCCCGCGATGGCGTGCGTCATCAGCGGCGGCAGGTCCTGCCCGCGGTGGTGGGTGAATCCCGGATCGCCGTGCTCGTTCCACAGGGACAGGTGCAGGTGGAGTCCGCTGCCGGTGCCGGTCTGCGGGGCTGCCATGAAGGCCGGGACCAGGCCGTCGTGTCCGGCGACATCGCGGGCGAGTAGCTGGAAGACGGCATAGTCGTCGCAGGCGTCGAGGGCGTCACCGTAGGGGAACGCGAGCTCAGCCTGCCCTGGTGCGCCCTCCGGCTTGAACGCCTCGTAGTCGATACCCGCGTCGGCCAGGGCGTTGCTGAGGTGACGGAAGAAGGGTGTGACGGCGGGCGGGTGGTCGAGGGCGTAGTCGAGGTTCTTGCTCCACGCCGGAACCAGGCCGGAATCGCCGTCCGCAAAGAGGACGAACTCGCTCTCCACTCCCGCCCTGACCATGTATCCCAGCTCGCGCATCCGGTCGAGCTGGACGCGGAGCATGTGGCGGGGGTCCACCGGGACGGGTGTACCGTCGTGCTGGGCAGGGCTGCCGATCACGATGACGGTACCGAGTCGGCTGGAGAGCACCCGGGCGGTACTGAGGTCCGGTGTGACGAGGAAATCACCGAACCCCTTGTTCCAGCCGGTGAGTTCGAACCCGTTCAGGGTGCTCATGTCGGTGTCCGCGGTCAGGAGGTAGGAACACATCTCTGCCCCACGCGTCATCCGCTCCATGAACACGGCAGCGCTGAAGACCTTGCCCTTGAGGCGTCCCAGCATGTCCGTCGTAGCGAGCATGATCTCCGTGACGCGCCGTGCCTCGACGAGTTCGCGAAGCGACTCCTCGGACACCGCTCCGGACAGCCAGGGCATATCGGAGCGGACGGTCTTTCCCGTAGCCATCAGTAGCCTCCCTCGGCGAACGTTGCGGCCTCGCCCTGGAGAGCGGTGTCGGCGGCGGCGAGCTGGTAGTCCCGCTTGCCGCGGGTCATCCACGTGATCGCGGCGAGCAAGAGCGCGATCAGCAGCGTCACGCTGGCGTAGTTGAAGGAGTCCGTGGTGATCGGTGTCGACTGCGGCAGGCAGAACACCACGGTGATGACGACCACGTACACGACGGCGATGACGCCGACCGGCCGCCGCCAGCGCCCCAGGGTCCAGGGACCGGGCCGGTAGTCGCGTCCCTTGCGCAGGGCCAGGAAGACGGGAATGCCGTACGTGGGAATCATGCCGACCGCGTTGATCGCGGTGATCGCCCCGTAAGCGGCGGGCGACCACAGGACCGGCAGGGCGAGGGCGAACGGGACGACGACGGCGAACCACACGGCGCGGGTGGGCGTCTGGGTCCGGGAGTTGACACGCCTCCAGCTCTTCCAGCCGGGCAGGGCGCGGCTGCGGGAGAACGCGTAGATCATGCGGCTGGCCGCGGCGACCTCGGCGTTGCCGCAGAACAGCATCGCCACGATGACGATCAGCAGCAGCGCCTTGGCGCCGGACGCGCCCAGGACGTCGAGGAAGATCTGCGCTGGGGGGACCCCGGTGGCCGTGTTCTGGGTGGCGGTGTAGTCCTGCATGGCAAACAGCAAGCCGGCGATGAGCACGAAGCCGGCCGCCCAGGACACCCAGATGGATCGCACCATGCCCTTCGGCGCGGAGATCTGCGCGTCCTTGGTCTCCTCGGCCACGTGCGCGGAGGCGTCGTAGCCGCAGAAGGTGTAGCCGGCGAGAAGGCCGCCGATGAGCGCGACGTAGATCGGGGAGGAGAAGCCGGTGTCGTTGTGGAAGTGCGTGAACACGAAGCTCACCGACTGGTGCTGAGTCGGGGCGAGGGTGAGCGTGCCGACGATGACGGCGACGCCGACGAGCTGCCACCACACTGAGATCGAGTTGAGGATGGTGACCAGGCGCACGCCTGCTGAGTTGAGCAGCCCGTGCAGCAGAAGGATGGCGCCGAATATCACCATGGTGCTCGTCGGGGTGGGGGTGATGTTCCACTGGAGTTGCGCGAAGGCGCCGATGAACGCGGCTGCTCCGTAGTCGATGCCGGCGATGGCGCCGAGCAGGCCGAGCAGGTTCAGCCAGCCGGTGTACCAACCCGCGCGCTTGCCGCCGAGCTTCTCGGCCATGAAATAGGGTCCGCCGGAGGTCGGGTAGGCGGAGACCACGTCGGCCAGCGACATGCCGACCAGCAGCGTCAGCCCGCCGATCACGACCCAGCTGCCGAGCATGACGACAGGCCCGCCATGGCCGAGGCCGAAGCCGAACAGGCTCATGCCGCCGGCCAGGATGCAGATGACCGAGAAGCTGATCGCGTAGTTCCCGAACGTGCCCATCTTGCGGGACAGTTCGGGCTTGATTCCGAGGGCTTGCAGGACGTCATCGTCGTCCGGCGGCGTCATTGTGACGGCATTCCTGTGAGACACCAGTAGTCCACTTTCGGGGAAGGGGAGGTGCGGGCACGATCGGAAAAGGAGCAGGCGCGCGTGTGGGTGGTGGGGCGCGCGCGGTCATCGGGCGCCCTGTTTCAGGACGGCGCGCCGGATGCGGAGGAACTCGTCCGTCCAGTTCTGGGAACGGCCGAGGCTGTCGTTGATGTCCTTCCACGGCTGAGGCGTGACATAGGGACCCAGCGCGCCGAAAACCCGCTTCGCCGGGCCGGTCGCGCCGCAGGCCACCAGGGCGTGCGCCAGATGGTTCAGATCCCAGTTCGACAGCCACGGGTACTCGGCAGGGGGAATCACGGAGAACCACTCCTGGAACGCCCTCATCGCAAAGTGGTGCACCTGCTCCGTCTGCCAGAACCCGAGAGCGCCGCGCTGGCCCCTGCCATGCCGTTCCCTATACACGTCCATGAGCGCGTACAGCGGCAACAGCAGCAACTCGGCATGCAGGCCGTGGCCCGAGACGGTCCACTGCGTGTACTGGAAGGCAGGACCGGCTCCGTTATGGCTCAGGAAGTACTCCCGCATGCGATGGTGTGCATCCCTGTTGCCCGGGTCACGCCAGTTCGCCTCAGCCCAGAGAGGCCACGGCCCGGAAAAGTGCATCTCGACATCGTTCAGCCGGTCCCACGGATCTTTGCGGCGTCCCCAATACGGGTCGAAGACCCACGGGTCGCACGGGAGCCGGGTCAACTGAAGCCGGCCATTCCACGGCTCGGGAGACTCCGGCCAGAGGGCTTCTGCCCACTTCCATTCCTTGTCGGCCATCCCCGCAGCACGGCACACCACATCCGCGGCCTTGCCCTCACGATGGAGCTGTAACGCCCCTTGGGTGAGGGCGCGCGCCCACAGCACGGACGCCTGCCGACTGTGCGGTTCCTCGTCCCGCCACGTCTTGATCACGCCGAGTGCGCCCGGATCGGACAAGAGCAGTTGGCAACGCTTCGCGAGCAACGACCAGTTATGTCCCGTTCGGATGAGTAGGTCGCGGGCGGCCAAGTGGCGTCCCATCTTCAGGTCTTCCAACGCGACCCGCAGGTCGGAATCGGCACCAATAGGGCTGACGATCAGGTTCATGCCATTCGAGAGCGCCGCAGGAGCGTCTGGATAGGGACTTCGGGCGGCGCTGGTCAACGACGAATCGGACATGGGTACGGATCTCCGGTAGGACGCGAACAGGGAAGGAACGGCAGACCGGCGTCAGCTGTTCTTGCGCGGTACGAGCAACGTCACCCAGACGTCTTTGCCACCCCCAGGTGACAAGGCCGAGCCGTATACGTCAGCGAGTTCCTTGACGAGTTGGATGCCCCGGCCGCTCTCGGAGTCGGGAGAAGCGCGCACTTGGCGCGGCTGATTGGGATCGTCGTCATGGACACACAAGGTCACACCGCCGGGGATCTTGGTGAGCGTGATCTGTGCCTCTCTTGCGTCGCCGCGAACCGGGCGGGTGTGTTGAAGCACGTTGGTGAGCAGCTCCGTCACCACCAACTCCACCGCGTTGCACAGCGATCCGAAGCCCCACAGATCCACGTGACTTCCGACGATCTTCCGTGCGAGACGTACGGATCGCGGTGTCACATCGAGGGTCATCTCCAGGAGGCCGGCAGACACACGCGCCAATGCGCGCACCCCCTCCGGAGCCTCGGGACGCTTCAGGGTTTCGACCATCTCTCAGATCCACTTCGTTCCGCCGATCCCTCACAACAAGGGCCGACTGCGGTGTGTACTGGTGCGGAACCGGTCAGCAACCATTCAGTCAGGCCGAGCGAACACCGTGCATGCGCTGATGCCGAGAGCCTCAGTTATCGGCATCAGCGGGACAGGGGCAAGGGATGCCGCAGCCAGAAAAGACACTCGACCCAGGGGCGTCCCCTCGGGAGTGGTTCGGCTACCAACTCAGGAAGCATCGCAAGCTCAGCAACCTGTCAGCCCGCCAACTTGGCAGGTTGTTGCAAGTCAGCGATGACATGATCTTGAGCATCGAGCACGGAAAGTACCCGATCTGTCACCTTCACCTGGCGGAGCGCTTCGACGACGTCCTAGGCACTGGCGACCTCTTCACCGAGGCTTGGCCGATGGTGTTCGGAGCGGCGGATGCCGATAAGAAGGCACCTGATGCCGATAAGCGGCGGCTGAAGGCGGCGGAGGTCGCCGTTCCGGGGCAAGCGGGCCGCATGCTGGAGAGCGATACCCCATCGCCTTCTGGGAGTCCTTCATCTGTGGACCGCCGCGCCTTCCTCACCAACAGCAGCCTCGCCGCCATAGCCTCGATAGACCTGGTCGCCCTGGTCGCCCCACGAGACTTGCCGCAGCCGCCTACCCGTATCCGACGCCTGGACATCGACCAGATCCTCACCGCCGCTGACGAGATTCACCGCTTGGACAACAAGCGGGGCGGAGGTGGACTCATCGGCGTACTCGCAGGTCATGCGATGCAATGGGCCGTCGGACGGCTCACCGTGCCCTGCCCCGAACAGTTGCAGGCCCCTCTGTATTCAGCCGTCGCCCGTCTGGGCATCGTCGTTGGGGCCAGCCAATTCGACGCCTACGCCCACGACGACGCCAGGGTCGCCTTCAAAGTCGCTGCTGAGTGCGCAGAAGAAGCACGTGACTGGCACCTGCGCGCCAAGGTCTACAGCTTCCTCGCTCGCCAGGCGATTTGGGTCGGTGACCCAGACACTGGTCTGACATACGCCGAGAAGGGCCTCGTTCGCTCCGACCGGCTCACTCCGACGATCCAAGCGATGTTGCACAGCGCGCGGGCCCGCGCGTTCGGCAAGATGGGCGACGTCCGGGGCACGCTGGCCGCGGTCGGCGCAGCAGACGATGCCTTCGGGAGGTCGAACCCGGACGAAGACCCTCTGTGGATGGCCTACTACAACCAGGCGCAGCACCACGGCGACACCGCACACGCCTTCTGGGATCTTGCGATCCTGGTCAATCAGGATCCCGCCCGTGCCAGCCAGCGCTTCAGCATTGCGGTAGCCGGCCACTCCGACGACTATGCACGCTCGCGGGCAATCTCCGGCACTAAGTGGGCGAGTCTGTTGATGGCAAAGGGGGACCCGTGCCAGGCTGCGGCGATCGGTGAAGGCGCACTTGATGACGCGGGACACCTCACCTCGCGTCGAACGGCTGACGACTTGGCGGAGCTCGGTCGTTTCGCCAAACAACATCGGGGGCTTCCCGAAGTGGAGCGCCTGCGGGAGCGTATCGCCGTTACGTTGCAGGTATGACGATCTCGCCGACCGCTTCTCATGCGGTTCTGCTGGAGGCTTGCGCAGAGGCCGGGTTCGATGCCGCGCAGGCCGAACCGGTGCGTATCGCGGAGAACGAGATCTGGCGCCTGAGAGGCCACGTGATCGTACGGATCGCCCGTTCTGGGCAGTGGTCATCTGCCGTTCGTGAGGTTCAAGTGGCTCGGTGGCTGGCCGACAGCGGGGTGCCCGCAGTGCGCGCGCTTCCGATCGACCAGCCTGTCGAGGCGGCCGGTAGGCCGGTGACATTCTGGGAAGAGCTGCCTCCGCACGAGAACGGCAGCGTGCGAGACGTCGTTCATCTGCTGAAGCAACTGCACCCTTTGCCGATCCCGAGTTTCCCGTTGGGGAAGCTCGATCCCTTCGTCCGTGTAGAGGAACGGATCGACGCTGCTACTTCCCTGTCAGAGGACGATCGGACTTGGCTCCGAGCACGGTATTCCGGGTTGAAAGCGGAGTGGGAACGACGGCCCGCAGGGCTGCCCGAGTGCGTGGTGCATGGAGATGCTTGGGTCGGCAACGTTGCCCGGACGACCGAGGGGACAGCTGTGCTCATCGACTTCGAGCGGGTGTCCGTCGGCCCGCCAGAGTGGGATCTTGTCTCGACTGCGCTCAAGTTGACCACGACGGGCGCAGTGAGCGAGGACGAGTACGCCGAGTTCTGCGCGTTGTACGGAACCGACGTAACACAGTGGGAGGGATACGAACTTCTCGCCGGTGCACGCGAGTTGCGCATGACGACTTATGCCGCCCAGTACGCCGCAGAACGCCCCGAGTGGCAGGCAGAGGCGCAGTACCGGGTCGACTGCATGCGTGGCCGCGCTGGGGCCCGCCCATGGCACTGGACCGGCATCCTGTAACCCTGCCCCCGGCCCTGGCCTAGCTTGTGGTTTCCTAGGCGGCCCGCTGGGCGCGGGCCTTGAGCGGGACCGCCATACAGCGGCACCGCTGCGAGTGGGTCGCGGGTGCCGACCCGTGGCGCCGGTCGTAGACCGTGCCCGCGGAGTGAGAGCCGTCCGCTCACCGGCCGGCCTTGTTCCGTTCTGAGACTGGCACGCCCCGCTCGACCATGTCGGTGTTCGCACGTTCGATGAGCGAGCCCGGCCGCATCCGGGTACCGCGCTTACGGTTCACCGAGTACGACCAGAGACTGCCTTTCACCGTCAAGGGCCGGAAAGTCGGCTGCTCGGGGTCGTCCGCGCCGAGCTCGCGCAGCACGGCGAACCAGGCGCGGGCGCGACGCACGAGTTGGAGGTCGGCCCGGTCGTCGCCGGGGAGTCCGAAGCCCATAAGTAGACCGATCCTGACGCCACCGAGTCGTGGGTGTAGCGCTTCGAGAAGGCCCTGAACGTCACGCTCAACTCGGTGGGTTTCCAATCCGCCGACCAGGACCTGACCACCGTCGGCACGTATATCGAGACGACCTCTTGGCTGGCCGTTCTCGCCGTCCGTAATCGTGTCAAACGCTGACTCCCACCACCTGCCCCTGAAACAGTCCGCGCACCCAAAACGGCACAGGCTGTTGCGCGACGCGCTGGATGAGCATGACGGCGACACTGTCGTTGATGACGTGCGGGCGTGAAATGACCCCTGCGGCCGCAGGCCGCAGGGGTTCTTGGTGTTCACGGTGTCGGCTTCGTCTTCACGGTGTCGTGGAGAGAGTCGGTGTCTTGGCTGGGAGGGGTTGCTGGGAGACTGGCTGCCTGTGACTCACTCTGAACTTGCTCGCCGTATCCATGCTGCTTCCCATCTGACCGGGCAATTCACGCTTCGGTCCGGCCGTACTGCCACGGAGTACTTCGACAAGTACCGGTTCGAGGGCGACCCGGTCCTGCTGGACGACATCGCCCGGGAGATGGTTCCGCTGGTGCCGCCGGGCACCGAGGTCCTGGCCGGCCTGGAGATGGGCGGCATCCCGGTGGTGACCGCACTCGGCCGACACACGGGGCTCCCCTGCGCTTTCGTGCGCAAGCAGGCCAAACCGTATGGCACCCGCCGTCTCGCCGAGGGCGCCGACGTCGAAGGCCGTCGGGTGCTGGTCGTTGAGGATGTGGTCACCAGTGGTGGACAGATCGTGCTGTCGACCGCGGACCTGCGGGTTCTGGGGGCTCAGGTGCAGGAGGCTCTGTGCGTGATCGACCGTGAGCAAGGCGGTGCCGATGCCCTCGCGGCCGAGGGCATCGGACTGTTGTCGCTGCTGACGGCCGCAGATCTGCGGGCCGCTGCCGTCTGATCGGCCGGGGGCCCTTCAGTCCGTCGCGTGTGTCTCGGTGATGGCGAGGCGGGTGGAGGACTCGTCGACGATGCTTTTCTCGTCGGCGAACGCGGCGATGAGGGACTGAAGGGCGATGTTGTTGACCGAGCGGGGCAGGCCGCGGCTGGTGAGGTGGATCAGGTCGACGGCGTCGTCGGAGAACAGCGGGTCGGATCGTCCGGCGATCGTCAGGTGGTGCTTGATGTAGCTGGCGGTCTCCTCCTTGCTCATGGTGGGCATCTGGTAGCTGATCGCGATCCGCTGGTCCAGGGCCGCCAGGACGCCGTGCTTCATCCGCTTGCGCAGGGTCGGCTGGCCGATCAGCAACACCGCGAACGGCGTCGTGGAGTCCATGTCGTAGTTGGTGAGCATGCGGATCGCGTCCAACTCGTGGTGGTCCAGGAGGTGCGACTCGTCGATCACGACCGCGGGGGTGCGTCCGCGTTCATCGACCTCGGCGGCCAGCGCGGCGGACGCCTGAGCTGCGAGAGCGGCGGACTGGTATTTCGGGGTGCCGCCCAGGCTGGTGACGATGCGGTCGTAGAGGCCGCGCATGCCGACCTCGGGGTTGGGCTGGTAGATCACGGTGAAGCGGGCTGGGTCGAGGGAGGCGACGGCGCCCTTGAGCGCGACGGTCTTGCCCGCGCCGACCTCGCCGGTGACCACGCCGATCGCCTTGTTGTTGATGCACCACGCGATGCGGGCGGCGGCTTCCCGGTGGGAGTTGTGCTGGTGGAGCATGGAGGGGGCCAGGTCCCGGCCGAAGGGGACGCGGGTGAATCCGTAGTAGCCCTGGACGCGGTCGATCATGACTGTCCCCTCGAATCGTCCATCAGGGACGAGTAGTTGATGCCGTTCGCGGTGTTCGCGGCGTGCGTCTCGTCGAGGATCTTGAGGTAGTCGATCCCGGTTGACGGCGCCGGCTCGGCCGGCGTCTCCGGGCTCGCCTTCGGGTGGGCGTGACGGCCGACGTGGTGCGGGACCGCCTTGCCCACCGTCTTGCCCAAGGCCCTCACCTCGATGTCGGTCAGGTCGAACGGGTCGAAGACCAGCTCGATCCTCATCCCTGCCAGCGACGGGTCGACTCCGTAGGAGTTGCCGTGCAGGCTGATCGTCACGGTCTTCGTCACGGTGCGGAACTCCGACCACAAGAACGCCTCCCGCAGATCCGCCGTGGACGGCAGGGGCAGCGGCTTGGGAATCGAACCCAGCCAGCGTTCGATCGGCGGCTGCCCGATCTCCGAGTGCACCGCGCGGTGATAAACCGTCTCCACCCACGCGGTGAAAAGCCTGTTCAGCTCGGTGAGATGGGCGATTTCACCGACCCGCCTGTCATCCAGCTCGACCAGGAACTGGTCACGGACGGTGCGGAAGAACCGTTCGATTTTGCCCCGGACGTGAGTGGGTCAACCGGATCGCGAGCGACGCGCAGGCCCGCAAGAGCCACGTGTCCACGAAGGCACTCCCGTTGTCGACGTAGATCGACTCAGGGGCGCCGCGGGCCGACAGCGCCGGTCGCAAGGCCGCAGCAAGCCGGACGGTGTCCTCGGCGAACCCGAATCGGTGCCCCACGATCGCCCGGGAATGGTCGTCGATGAAGGCGAACAAGTACGTCTTCCGTCCGCCGATCTTCGGCCCGCGCAGGGCATCCCCGGTCCACAACTCGTTGCCGCGGGTCGCTTCGAACCGGCCGAACAGGCTTCGGTCGTCCCCGCTGGTGCCGGCCAGTCCGGCGTTGACGAAGTGCCGTTGAAGGGTGCGGTCGGTGGGCGACCAGCCCTGCGTGGTCCGCAGGATCCGCTGGATCTGCGCGGCCGTGCGGGCCGGGTTCTCCCGCTTGAGCGCGGCCGCCAGGTCCAGCACCTCCGGCGGTGTCCGGGGAACGGCCTTGCGTGGCTCGGGGACCAGCGCCGCGAACCCGCCGCTGCGGTAGTGGCGGACCCACCGGTCGATCGTGCCCCGCGAGAGCCGTACTTGCCTGCCGAACGGGTCCGTGTGCTCCTTTGCGGCCAACTCCCGCGCCAGACGGCCGCGTTCGCGGGTCGTCAGGGCCGGGTCGAGCAGGTCCTGGATCAGGGCATAGCGGAACAGGCCGACCTGCCGGGCCTTCTCCGCCCGGCGGCGGTCCTCGTCCTCATTCGATGCCATGCGCGCGTCTCACCTCGCATCTCGAACCGTCTCCGTCTCCTCGCGGACGGACACGATCAAGACTCACCTCACTTCCGATCGCCGCCCAGGGGCGGCCCGTGTTGATCAAGTAGCAGGAAGAGGGCAGGTCAGAACGCGTCCTGTTATCGCCCGGCCGGCGAACTCCCACCGCGACACCGTGTGCATCTGAGACCACTTCGTCGTGGCCGCCCGATGG
>Ga0307511_10001933_pt1 | contig 21802 bp, 28 predicted proteins | sample 13_EM_MG_FD_200266 | JGI IMG/M metagenome (GOLD analysis project Ga0307511, IMG submission 200266) | Populus trichocarpa ectomycorrhiza microbial communities from riparian zone in the Pacific Northwest, United States - 13_EM | ecosystem: Host-associated > Plants > Roots > Unclassified | place...
GTTACCCATGCTCGTCCTCTGCTTAATCGGGATCATATCCTTCAGCGCCACCATCCTCTCCCAGAGGCTCTCCTCCAACGTCAGTCCATCGTCGTCCTCATCCTCGGAATCGGATTCCTCTTCTTCATCAGCAAATCTGCTAGGAGTTTTGGCAGAGGGGGATTTGCGGGAGGAGGAAGAAGGAGTGTGTTGTTGGGGGTGGTGGTGGTGAGGACGGGAGGAGTCGGCTTCGGAGTCGGTGTCACTGTATTCTTCGTCGAAGTCGTCGTCGTTGTCACTGGGGATCGGGCCTTGTTGGACTTCTTCGAAATGCTCGTCGGTGACTTCGGAGAGTTTGACCATGGTGATGGGTTTTGGTGTTATGAGGTTAGAGTATTTGCGACTATGCGGTGTTGTGTGAGGTGGGGTGGTGGGGGATGTTGCACGGCGGATGGAGAGAGATAATTTTCAATAATGCTGTAGGCCAAGATTTGCACTTGGGGGAGTGGTTGCCACATGTGGCGCATGGAGCACTGGTTACAGTAAGAAATTGTGAAATATAGATAATTTAAAGTGGGCATGCTTGTAAACAACTGTCCCCAGGCGAATTGATGTATTTCATAGTGATTAATCTACTGCAGCTCACACATTCTCCAGAAACCCACATGCCAACGCTTCAGCAGGGAGAAACCACAAGCCTCAACAAAATCTATGCGTAGAAATTGACCTAGAAGCAGTATTAGTATCAAGGACTTTAGCCACATCGCCAGCAATAATAAACATACCGTATCCTTCTTTTTTGCCTGTACCTCTGCAATGGCATCCACATAATGCTCATGCCCCACCCTAACCTTCCCGCTTCGTAGTGCAATCATACCAGCCTCAACACACACAGCCTTCAACATTGCACCACCAAACTCATCTGTACTTCTAGCCAACTCCTGCCAGTTCACACCCTCCTCTACGGTCATCTTTCTGCTGTGGATCCTCAAGATACTGGCACGAGACTCCTCATTCGGTAGTGGGAACTCGATTTTCCTGTCCAATCGCCCTGATCGTAGTAACGCAGGGTCAAGGACATCCACTCTGTTTGTGGCAGCGAGGACTTTGACCCTGTCATCACTAGAGAAACCATCGAGCTGGTTGAGCAACTCCAACATAGTTCGCTGCACCTCACGATCTCCAGATTTTTCAGAGTCGAAACGCTTGGTGCCCACAGCGTCAAGCTCGTCAATGAAAATAATTGCTGGGGCCTTCTCCTTAGCCAGAGCAAAACAATCCCGGACAAGCTTGGCACCGTCTCCTATAAACATCTGGACAAGCTGTGGGCCGGCGAGTTTGAGGAAAGTTGCGTTTGTTTGAGCGGCACAAGCACGGGCAAGAAGAGTTTTACCGGTACCAGGGGGTCCGTACATGAGGGCACCTGAATTGTCAATACTATATTAAAGTATAGGCTATGGAGATACATACCTTTCGGGGGCTTGATTCCCAATTTCTTGAACTTCTCCGCCTCCTTCATCGGCCAAACTACTGCCTCCACCAGCTCCTCAATCTGCTTGTCCAATCCACCAATATCCGCATATGTCTCGGTTGGCTTCTCGTCGACCTCCATAGCCTTTACCCGAGAATCATACTCCGCTGGCAGGGTATCCAACACAAGGTAGCTGTCTTTATTCACACCGATCAAATCACTAGGACGTAACTTCTCTGGGTCGACCAATCCTATAAGTGGGAGGAATATTGTTTGTCGGGTAGAGGTCTTGATAACAGCGGATTTGCCTTTCCGGACAGCATCAAGGTCAACATTTGCACCATCCTCAGCCTCCTCAGCAGTTGGGTCCATATCAAGCAGTTCGACAACGTTACCCACTAGGTAGGGTAGCTGTCTAAGGAGTTCGGATGTGGAGGTTAGTATGTTGCTTCAGCTATTCTGAGGCTGGTAAGCTTACCGGTTATTCTCGATCTTCTCCAAGTTCTCTTCAATCCTCTTCTCCATGGCCTGCTTCTCATGTCCTAGCCTCTGGGACTCCCGCTTCATAACTTGGATCTCATTCTCCAACAGCCTCCGTCGATTGATGATGTCTTGTGTTGAGCTATTCAGAATCTCTGGATCAATGTCGTCCTCCTTCTTTTCTTCTAAGTCCTTCATTTCCGCATCTCCATCTTTATCAGCGACATTTGAGGCATCCTTGTTGTCCTTGTCTTTCTTGTCCTTGTCGTCTCGGTCCTGCTCACGGGATTGTTCGAGATCCTCTAAATCTTCAAGAGACGACATGACTGTGCAGATTTAACAAATAGGTGTAGATGGGCTGTTGTGGCTACCAGGAATACTTAGGTGTTGGTTGTGCTGAGGGATGTATAGTAATGAAGTAATGTGGGCAGCTTCGTGTGGTGGGTTGCGATTACTAATAAGAGCTAATCATGTGACTATGGCATTAAGTTCACAACGTTTACAATTCCGAAATTTTTGTCAATTACTCCGTATGCCCTCTGATATTATAACGCCCCGAAGCCCATCGATACCTAACCGTCACTTCCACTTGACCTGAAAGCCGAAAGAAGCCCAACATAATGGTGTGTCAAATCCAGGACTGGCTGTGGAAGATTGGTCGACTGTACAATACTCCTAATTTTGACAGCGCCTTCTTCTTCTATAAGTTTGCGCACTGTGCATAGTAAGGTGGGAGAAAACTGTGACGGGAATTGATTAGCATTTGGGGTCGATAGGGTCGGGGATGTATGCACCTCTGAATACCACCGGTAGTTCCAGGCGGTCAGTCTAATGATTGAATTGAGGGTAGCCCTGTTGTCCTTTTGCTTCTCTTGATAGGCGAGAATACCCTTCAAAGCACGAGCAGAGAAGCGAATCTGTAAACAATTCGCAAATGCTTCCACGGCTTCTTCCTGCAAAAGGAGGGATTGGTTAGATATAGAGTAGCCCATTCACGGAATGGGAAATACCTCGTGATGTAGCCTTTGAGCCAGTTCACCCAGAATCTCCAACTCTGATGCGCTTCTACGATAAAGCTTGGATTTCTGCTTAAACTGGGCCAGGTCTGCCCTCCAAATTGTGTAGACCCGCAGATCCTAAAATTGCATAGGCATGAGCCCCAAATGAATATCGTAGTGGGTTTGAAGGGGACATACTTCGTAGAGTAGCATGAATAGGTTATCCAACCATCTTTCACATAGTCGTTTATTCTGAAAGTGGGTATATTTTTTCGTCGATTGAGCTTGGGGGTCCTCCGATCCTGACATTACCTCCTCCGCACCCACAGTCTGCTCGGGTTTCTCAATTGTTGGAGCACCATCAATTGCTGGTTCCACCGCAGCTTCATCCTCTGCACTCAAACTCTTCTCATCATCATCTTCGTCTCCATTCACACTACCATCACGGGTCGAAGTCGGGGCTGGAGAGGTTCCGCGAAGCGCAGTAGTACTAGCGGTTTTCTCCTTCTCCTGTTGTTCGGCTGCAGTTTTCTCATTTCGGTATTCCTCCTCCATGACGAACACACTCGAGCGAAATCTCAACAGAGCATCCCAGCCAACTTTTGCCGTAATTTCTGTGAGTAGCCTATATGCCTTAAGAAAAGTGCCTTTCAAGGTAGCGCCGGGGAGCTTTAGCAGATTTGGATCAACCTATGTGTTCCAATAGAAATTAGCATGACGGAGGGTAATTCGTACGTGGTGTCAATTACCATCTCATGCTTAGGGTCAGTATCCTCAGAGAGCTCATCAAGAACAGCTTCTGCTAAGATAGGAAGGTGCATTCGCCCAGGCTGAGGCATCTTCGGCCGGTCTGTGTCTTGATTGGTAAACATTGGGCAAGAGTTTATAGTCAATAAAGCCTACATCATTGGTTAGCTCGTCCTCCATTAGTGGAGTGGCATTGAGGCAAACGCCTACCAGTTCCCATTGCTCCAAAGCAACATAGACCTCCGCCAGCCTTGCCCAGGTTATGAACTCGCTAGGGGCACTATTCACAGCCCGCTTCGCACACTCTAGGGCCAGGACATGCCTGCCTTTGCTCATGCAAAACTGGGCCTGAACATCGAGACAACCAGCATCCATAGGCAGAATTTTGATGGTGTCGTACAAGAGAGAGACAGCTTTGACTTCTTCATCTCCATCCAAGTAAACCTTGGCAAGTAGCGAGGCGACCTCAGGTTCCTTCGAGCGAAGCTTCTCGAACAAGTTTACACCCGAGGCGAACCTACCGGTCGTGTGGATATAGTGAAGCAGGCCATTTGTTAGGTGATTGGACACCACATTTGGTACTTGAATGTCGGGGTCAGAGCCAAGTTGCCATCCTATTCATGAGTTGAGTACTCTGCCAACAAGTCCAATCCAGGCATAAAGGCATACCTTTAAAGAATAACCTTTCGGAAGCATCTAAAAATCGGTGTTCCGCCTCCGTACTTGTGATGGGATTGAATCTCCGGCACCCAATGATTCGGTTTGTCTGCTCGTCCGCATAAGAGAATGCTCGGAGAACACCGCAGAGGTACGTTTCAAGCCATAGTTCCTCCGGTATGTCCTCCTGTGGCCTGCGCTGGCCCCTCTCATCCACGGCGTAATATTTTACACCTCCGGGGATTTGGACCTCAACACGCATGTCGACCCTTGAAAAGGCATTGTAACAGCTGCAGAAATCATCATTCAGCTTTAGGCCCGCAATTCTCTCTCCATCTCTAGCAGCGATGTAAGAAGGCTTTACCAGTATATCCCAGTCGTTATCTTCCAGTTTTGCGGCTTCCCAAACCACATCTGATTCTCGCCGATGAGGTAGGTGAGGGTATTGATATATGCAGCCAGCGAGGCAGAGGAAGAGGCATCCACTCCGGTGACATGATGATATGTTCCGATCTAGATGATATTCCTGTCAAACGCAATTCCCGCAAGATAGCCGTGCCAGCATTCCTGTAGTCAATTGGGAGCTCTTTACCTCCTTGATTCCAGTCTTAGGTTGACTCTTGGTGAGATGTACGAGGTCTGGTGGGCCTAGCTCTCGCAGAGCTTGTAATGCTTCTGTGCGCGCATAGATGGATTCGCTGATCTCATTCTCGACTATTCTGTGGTAGGAGAAGGGAGGTAACGAGGTCAGAGTCGGGGAGGTTATTCAAAGTACAGTAAATATAGGATAACCTACTCTGGCACCGCAGGGACCACCATGGGGGGCTTCGTGAGGGTCTTGATAGCTATGTGTATATGGATTCAAAGTTCAGAAGCCCTGCCAAACCTTATAGCTAGTCTGGCAACCTCAATATGCTTACTCTATGGCTGCGCTTACTAAGCTCAATTTTCTCATTATGCTTGAGATTAGTGCTTTTGCTTGTTTTTACCACAGTGCAGCACAATGCCACTTTTGTATATTCAGTTTGTCTTACTAGTAGCAAGCTGAGTACATTCAGAGATTGAGAGAAAGGGAAACCAGAAATTGAGGCACGAAACTAGGAATTGAAAGGTCTTCACCAACTAGATTAAGTCAGCATCCCCAAAGTAAGTATCGATGCATGCACTCCAGACCGATCTCATAAACCCCCATCTTAAGATAGAAGAAAGGTATATCTTTTTCCGGCACGAGATCATCTTTTTCCCACAATCTGCCTTAGTTAACTGATCTCGAGCAGGAATGCCATAGAATCTCTGCAAGCTCTTGAGGAAAACCCACTGTGCAAAGCTTGTAGGGCCGCCACCTGTTATTAGATAATATTCGCTGCCCACGGTATGACTGAACCACATGCTGAATGTTCTGCGTTATCAGTAGTGGATGCCAAGCAGCAATTGATTACACCATTTCGGGCAAAGTACTGCCGCAGCCTTGTGAAGCACGAAAGGTTCCACACCTTTGGGCCGTAACCAGGCTATTGGGGCGCATCTTACAGCGGCTCGCGTTCGGTCTAGGTTGTAGGGATAGGTATCCAAAGGTGCGCAGACAGGGTCCAGCTGCAACAGCAAAGCTGCCACAACGAACTGTTGGAGCAACAGAGGTCGACATACCCACCGCCCAGCTTTAACACGCCTGAGGGCAGCCCTTCATAAGCCCACTGCGTCCTCCGGTTCGGGCGCCGTAGGAGCGAAGGAAAGGCCCAAGGAAGACCTACGGTGAAACTGGCTTGACACTTGCCCATCATGGTATGCTTTCACAGCCTTGCGATTGAGGTTTGTAACTGACCTCATCAGACCTCGTTCACAGCTTTAAACATCATCCCAGACTCCGATAGCGACAGTGAGATCGATAATACCCAGGAGCTCCAGGTGAGTCCTTCCACCACACTGGCAGAATTGCAGCCAATTTAACGTTGCTGTGACACAGATCGAAGAGGCTTTGAAAATCTACCAGAAAGCAATCAAGGCTCATAGTGAGGGCAATTGGCAAGAAGCAGAGGGTGCTTATGAGGAACTATTCAAGCTGTCAAAGTCTGAGATCTTTGACCAAGCGGAAAATGCGGTAGGGCCATTGTTGCTCAAAGGAGGATCGCATAGGCCATGCTAATATTGCTCTTAGCTAGACGATACACCGGTCACATCTACAAGCTCCTCCATACAATCAATACAATACCTGGCTTTCAAAAACCATGCAGCGTTTCTGCTTGATAGACTCAACAGCAAAAAGCCCATCGATCTCCATGACAATGAGACACGAAAATCACTTAAAGACGGAATATCATTGTTTGCAGAGGCAAGTCATTGGGCCACTTTCTGTGGTAGTGCATCGCTAAGGGAGGTTATAGGCACTGGCACGAGATTCCGGAGATGCATCATTATGGCGGTATACGGCAAAACTCTCGAAAGTTTTCAATTCATCTAGGGCAGCAAGATTCTGCCTTGAGAGCGTTATTCAGCTGGATGAAGACTCAGAAGATTTTGCGGATTTACTAGCTGAAATTAAAAGTGGCCTGCGCCCTGATGAGCTGCTAGCATCGCTTCAATTACGTGATGTAGGATTGTCTACCACTTTCATCACAGTGAATTCGCTAAATTGATGTCACCAAGGTCCTCACCCACCTAGAAGATGAAACCACCTTTTCAGCGCCTTTCTTCCAGTGGCTGAAGAAGAAAAAGGCAAAACAGTCGCTAGAGATACATCTAGATCCATACCCTTGGTTGAAGGAGCCTCTTCCGGCGTGCAGTTATGCGGGGGTTGTAGGAGCAGCGCTCTTCAATGCTTCGAGTGATGGAGATATGCATGTTTTACATGTTCAACCCCGGACATGGTCGGCTATTGGAAAGGCACTTTTGAAGCGTCGGCACACTGTGTGGGTGGGCTCATTATCATATATCAGGTAGCTGCTAATTGGCCATAGTGACGAAAAAAATACCTTTCACCTATCGAATTACATACGCCTTGAACTTCCTCCACCGAGTGGTGACTCCCTAATGTCAAGTCCCTCAACTGCAACTCCACAAGAAACTACTTCTGATTCTCTGGAGATTAGCAATGCAGATGATGGTGATGTTCAAATGGCAGAAGCAGCACCAACCATTGCAGAAATCCAGAAGGATAGTACAAACCGGAAGCGAAAATCAACGTCTCTTGGAGGGACAGATGAACATGGAAGATCACGCCTCAGTAAGCGAGTACGTGATAGAGAAAATGCAAATGCGGCCGCAGCTGTTCCGCCACCACTGCCGGTTAGGGAATCTGTCTCTCAGGACGACAAGCTGTTTGAAACTGTTGAAATGTGCTTTGGTCGCTTAGATATTAGTCTGGGCAAATCATGTGCTTTGAAAATAGGGCTTAAGGGCGAGGACGAAGGACTCACCCCAAAAGATCGATATTTATCCGACTTCAAAAACATTCTGCGGCACTGGGATGATGATAAGGGCAACGTGGTCCTCTATGGGGAGGGAATCCAAGACCCAAAGGAAGAGGCGACACCAGGGTCAGCTCTCTTGAGTATAGAAGCTGCATCTTCATCAAATGCCTATCATCCAGTTCTTTCTGGTGGCGAAGGCCTCAGGAAATGGCTAAAAGCCTTCGACACAGAGGGCACCCATGTTAAAGAAATTTGTATGAAATGGTTAAAGGCACTTCTAATGAGGGAATGGGTAGATACGCAGTCGGGATCAACAAAACTCCATAATGATATGCTGGCTGCGGAAGGCAAATCCAGCTGGCTACGGCATTCTTGGCCTGAACCGTTGACAGACGTCATGGTAGCAATGGTGAACGACTGTGAAGAGCTTTTATGGAACCACTTCAAAGAGTGGGAGCTTGATTACAAGAATAGATTAGCTGAGTATGGCGTCGATACATTTAGCCAGAAGGATATGGCCACAATTGAGGTACGGTCATAATACACTGGTAAATGAAAGGTGAAGCGACTGACTTTCTTTATTAGTTTGCACAATCTGTCTTTGAGATATTTCTGGGTGATTTGGCAAAAGGTGACAAGGAGCGTGCTGCATTGGATACGGAGGAGCTTCAGGAGAAGTGGGACGTTCTGAGAGACACATGTCGCCGATGGTCATACCTTGCCGGGGACTTGACTCATTGCCGTCCTAGGGATGAAGCTGGGGAAATACCAGAGGACGCGTTGACCTTCAGGTTTGTACATTATAAGTGCTCATAAGACACGCACCACTAACGGTATGCAGATATCTATGGGCAAATGCTGTGTTCACGGGACTCAATACAGATGCTTCCAGAGACTTCGTTCTTAATTGCTTTGAAGATCTGAAGAAAGCCCTTGCAGATGCCCAATGCCCACCGATTGAGCTCCCAAATAGGTAATATGCCGTCACTATTGAATCCTATGCATACTAGCTAACTTCGTGAGATAGTACTGTCATGCCTGAAATCTCTATCATTAAAGCCGAGCGCGAGATATCGAAGCTGAAGACAATGGATTTCTTCACTAGCATCTTCCGAGCAACCACACACATGTCTGACCCCTTAGAAGTCATCGCCAATTTGGAAGCTGTGTTGGATCCGCAGTCCGTTACAGACCCAGGTGTGGGTGATTTGGAAGAACAACAGCACTTGGAGGAAATGGCAAGATTTCTCGAAGGATCAAGCACGCAGTTCAAGCTATACTTATGGGAAAGGCTTCGGGAGGCTTACGAACACGAGAAGGTCAACTTTACGCCTAGTGTGATGTCCTGTCGCCTGAAATGCATAGACTTGATTGTATCAGAATTTAATGGACCATCATATCTTGATCATTCCGAGGACCACAGACAGTTCATTCTACTGAAAGCTATCCGCCTTGTAGGCTACCCTTGCACCCTATGCATCGAGCTTCACGCTGACAAACTATGTAGCTAGAGGCAACTATCCCACCGACATTGAAGCTCGCCCTTGAAGATCGCGAGACACTCTCTTTAAATATGAGTGTTTTGATAAATTCACTGAAGTCTCTTTTCTCTCTCCTGCGGCTGCTCCACACATACTCTTTCTATGAGGATGGCGTGCTCAACTCAGAATATGCTAGCTCTAACCTCCACTCCTATAGGCTAGTAGTGGTCAAATTTAGGGAAATGCTTGTTAAGACTTGGTGCTTAGTCTATCTCATCTATCGGGAAGTCATTGAGCCTGACCCTGGCTCTGAAGCTAGGGAGTTTGAGTTACATGAGGAGCCAAAAATGCTTCTGGGGAATCTCCTGAGGGATGTCCATGATGATCTAGGAGTTAGACATTATTGCAAGCTCTCTGGGCGTGATTTCCTCAAGCTCGTGCAAAGTGAGTATTTGCGGATTAATAGTCGAGACTTTGACGAGGAGCTCTCCCAATGCCTCCATTGTCGGTACCAAATTAACGTGGGGGTATGACTTATCTTATGCCCGCATTTTTCTCTATTAGGAAGCTAATTATTTCATAGGCCGACGACTGGGAGCTTTATGAGCACAAAACAGACTCTCCTGAAACTCTTGACAGGAAGTCCGCCCTCGCTATATTGGATTTTGCCCTCCTTATGGCCTCAAAAAAGAAAGTACAACAACTTCCTAGAGCCGAGATTAGGGATTCATTAGATGAGTTAGTTAAGGTTATAGGGTTACCTAAGAAGCAGTGTAAGTGACCAGTCTCTCTATATAGAGTTGGTTATGCTAACCTTTCATAGCCAAGTCACTGTATAACGAGGGGGTGCTCGATCAGTATTTGTCAGGGTCAATCAATCCTCGGCACCTTTTCGACAGCCTGAAGGGAATTGGGAGCATATCGACTGTACCAATTGTAGGTGATCAAGCCTCTGGTGAGTTTTACTCCTCTCACATACATCTACTATGAACCTAACACTTTGTAGCGGCTGCAAAAGGGCTTTACTTCCTCATGGGTCACATCCATCTCTCTTTGATCCGTGATAGAGGTATCAAGAACAGGGGACAAGTGAAAGGGGATGATCTGGAACAGGCGTTAAAGTACTTCAAGGCTACGCTGGTGTGTGATCCAGAAAATTGGGAGGCCTGGTTCCGCTTAGCACAGACTTATGGACAGGAGGTTGATGAGGACCTATCTTGGTCAGCAGAGATGATGAATAATCAGAAGGAGGAGCTTGTCAAAAAAGAGCGCAGGTGTATCCTAAGCTTCATTATGGCTCTTGCGACAAGTGCTCGTTCGACAGATGATTCAGAGGAGGCCAACAAAAAGCGTGCATCCATGTACTACGAGTTTGCGTACAGGATATACACGTCTACTAGGGCACCCATGAACATGGAGACGTGGCATATGAATGAGTTTGTAAGGCATTTCAGTGGGACTCGTGGGCAGGGAATGTATAAAGAAGTGGCCCACAAAGAAGTCACACCACAAATAGCTTTGAGATTTTCGATGCATCTACTAACCCAGGCGTTGGCATACGATCCGGAGAATTGGAAGTACGTGACTCAACCGACCTCAATATAAGCATCGAATTGCTAATGAGCGTCATAGGTACTATTACATCATGGGGAAATGCATGGGGAAGCTCGAACAATATACGTACAAGAATGACCAGAACGACGATGTTCAATACTACACTGCTGATGAGGTCCTCGAGAAGTATTCCAACGCTGCAGATTGGGCGCCAGACAAAGCCGGCTCCGAATTGCTTCTTGAGCCCCACCATAAACTTGTTTCTGCTGCATGCAAATATGTGTTGATGGAGTCTATATCAGTCAGTATAATCATCTAGAACACTTTTATGATAAATTCCTAATACCGAATATAGCCGGAAGCTGCCTATAAGTACGTTGCAGTGAGCCATTATGCAAAAGGGACTACCGAGCCCACTGACCGGGCATCATTTCTCTCACTTACCCTCAACATACTCTCAAAAATGAAATCTGCAGACAAACAAAAATGGCACCATCGCATGGCCAACCGGATTGCCTCTCTCTTATATAAAGATCCTGTGACAGGCGAAAATGCGGACCATGCAGGCGTTGTCGCCGCAGCAAAAGAGTTCTCCTCTCTCTTCACCCAGAAAGCATCCACCCTTGCCATCTGGCGCCCAGAAAACGAACGCCCAGGGAGGCACTTTGTATTTGCATATAACTACACAAGGTTTTACGTTTCCCTACTTGGAAAACTTCAGGACCGCGCGACACTGGAAGCTGTGGCAAAGCGGGTACGCAAAAATGCCAGCGGGCTGTGGAGATGGCCTGAGGTTTGGGAGGATACGTTACACCGATACATCTCTGTATTGAGATATACTGGGTCCGTAGACGCTGATTTATCGGATAATACCTTTGGGAGAGTTGGGTGGGATGAATTTCAAGCATTTAGTGCGAGGCTGGAGGCATATTGTAACCCCCAACCGCCCGCCACCGGAGGACCAGCACCTCCGGCCCCGCAACACCCGATGTTAGATTTATTTAGGGAGGTGGTAGAGTTGCGAAGACTGAATATGGGTAGTGGTAAGACACCCGAGGTGGATGATTTATTGGTCGATGCGTACGCAAAACTGTATCGGGATTTATTACCGGAAATTATGAATGTCGATCAGCAGCAGCCTGGGTCGGAATCTTCTGCGGTGACGGCCGCGGAGGCTACTCCTTCCTCTTCTGCAGGGAATGCTAACCCAATGCATTTGTCAAATTTGATGTTTAGTGGTGCAGATGGGGGAACTACCAGTGGAACGGCAACAGGGGGGACTGTAACACCAACGAACCCTACCGCAACAGCCGCACAGCTCGCAGCAGCACACTCGAAGATCGACTCTGATCTTCCGCTAAGAGGGAAATTGACTAAAGTCACTAAGAGAGACGTAATGAGTAAAGCTACGAATTTATTCAGAGCCGTCCCTGCAACTACTGGGAAGGGTGGCGGCGTGGCAAAGGAACTGAAGGAGCAGCAAGAGAAACAATTGCAGGCTGCTGCAGCCTCATCAGTTGGGGCTATGGGGAAAAGAGGGAGTGGAACGCTTATGGCGAGTGGCAAGGATAAAAGTCTAATAGGGGATACGGTCGTGGTACAGCCGTTACAGGCGGAGCAGGGGGATGACTCGATCATGGCAAGTCCGCCGCCGCAGGGTGGGGAGGATGGAGCAGAGGAGGGGGATGATGAAGGGGCGGGGGATGATGGGGATGATGAGGCGGAAGGGGATGGGTCGATGGTGGAGGTTGAATAGGTGGAGGTGTGGTGGGTATAACGCCTGAGTGTGTGACTATCTTGTATTTTTATGATGACCATTTCTTTTCTGAATTTGTTGTATAATTGGCGGTCGGAGGTAGTAGTGCAGAAGTTAGCGATTACCGTGATTTTTCTCAAATGCAAAGATCTTGGTCTTTTTTGGTCGTTTTGATATGGAACTACTATTCACGAGATCACGCAATCTTTCTGGGTACTTGTTAAGCATGAAAATTCATGGGTTTACTCTCACATCTCTTGCAACGGCAGACAACATTTTGTATCGCTAAATTGATCAAGTATCCTAACTCATCACCACCACCTTTCTGCCCCCGTGATTCTCATACGAGTAAACAGGTGCTTGTGGGTACGCTATAGAAGGAGGGACCTGGGGTAGTATAAAGCGCCATTTAAGGTACTAACAATGTCACTCTTAATAAATCACCGCTATTGGAGAGAAAAGCACATGTGAAAATCGTTGTATGGTGCCACTGGTATGGTGCCACTGGAGGTGCTCCCAAGTGCACCACGCCAACTTATATTGTATGACATGCCACCACAGGAATGCTATAAGAATGGCTAATACCCGAGACCCGCCTTCTATATTTGGCTAGAGTGGTTAGTTAAGTTAGTGCGGCAGGTTTACAGCCATCTGGCTACATCTTATCCATGTGTTGGTTGAGCATAGTAGTTCAGGGTAACTGAAACCGTCTCATTCATAAACCGACTTTATTGCACTCGTTCACATCTTAGAATGATAGTAGTAAAAATATAACCTGAGGCCCGAATGCTCAGCCGGGTTGGAACCTCATCCCCACATGGCTTACGACAGCAGTTTTCCGCATACACTCTCTAGAGCTTATAATAACTAAAAGCAAATGTATTTATTAATGAAGTCAAGGGCTGTAAAATGAGCAACATGAGATTGATATTAAAGCTAAGCCCTTGCCATTGTTCGTCGGCAAACCTCCTTTCCGTTAACCCAAACTTGAAGGATATTCCTGTATCCCGATCAACATTAGAACGCCATATATCAAGGCCATACATATGGGGTGTAGGAAACTTACCTATCATCACCTCCCATAACAAAACGCTCCCATCCATCCTTCACTCTCTCCTCCCACTGTTCCTCGGTCTCGTTCTTACGGACCCTAGCAGGAATGTCGAATGCTTGCTCGCCGTCCTCCACTGCCCAGTCCACCAGAAAGGCATCAAAGAAACGCGTTACCTCAAACACTCCCAGCAGATCTGACATCCCAATTGTTGCAGCCCCGCCAACGGTAGCAAGATGATATGTGTAGGTGTGGGTCATTAGCCATGCTGGTGGTTCTTTAGTGGTGCTAGGAGAGTTTTTCACTGGGTACTCTGACATGTTTCGGAAGCTTGGGATCCTGTCCTGTACGATGGCTAGACGCATATTTACCCACATGGAAGGTGAAGGGCCACCGGCAATGTCAGTGCCGAGCGCAATTTTGCGTAGAGAAAGGCTGGGATGGGCATTTGCTATAGAAAATCTGCCATCTGGTGGCGGAGGAGGGTTGTAGTATCGGGGAATATTAACTACGGAACGAGCAAAGAGCATATTGGAATAGCTGGTATAGTTAATTAGCATTTGTGAAGAATTCAATCGAGGTTCTCAGTACGTACGGACAGCTAACGATGCCAGCGTCTTTTCTCATAATATCCCCCACCTCCGTATCACTCAAGTGAGTGCAGTGATCGAGGATGGTTTTACCTGTTAATAATCCCGTCTCCTCGAGTATCTTGATATCACGCTGCAATTCTCGGTGCTGTTCCGCGACTATTTTTCCATAGAATTTGCTTCGTTAGTCATGAACCAAAACCCTCTCAAGAGTATCATACCCAGCATGACTTCATCCACACTCTCCGCTGCATGGGTTTGCACAAATGCATCATACTCCTTGGCGAGTCTCCCTAGCTCCTTCAAGAGTACCCACGAGCATGTAGGCACGAATCTAGGCGTGATAACGGCTTTGATCAGAGCTTCTCTAGAATCACGCCCATCTGTATTACCACCCCACTTCCCCTTTACCCACTGCAAGAATTCCTCTGTCTCTGCCACTGACTGCTCCGTTGTCTCCACATAGTAATCTGGTACAAGCTGATCAGAGCACGTCTTCCCGACATATGCACGCTGTCCATATGCTGCAGCAGTTTCAGCTAGGATCTTCGCAGAGCTAAGATGATTGCTAGCGTAATACACCGCCGTGGTTGTTGCGTTGCGCAGCAACCGACTCAGGAGCCTCGTGTAGGTTTGAGTGCAATGTGCGGGATCCTCAAAGGCCGACTCTTCAGGGAAGGTATATCTATGACAAAGTGTCAGCTTGTGTCAAAGGAGAAGGAAGTAAAGGAAAAAGTACTTAGTGAGCCACTCCATCAACGGAATATCAGTCTTGGTTCCAAGTTGGTTGAATTGAGCAGCACTTCATTGATGTCCTCTACAACGGAGTGTGGGTCATATATAAACCCACCCTCCGGCATACGTTCGACCTTAGCAACTGTAAACACCATGTATGTGGGTTTCATGAACAAATCTCACTGTATATGCTGTCCTCATATTAACGTTAGCCCCGGTTCAGATTACATGCCTCAGGCCTGGTAGTAAACTTACACAGTCAATCACACCAACTGCTATAGCTTGTGTCTCTTTCATTATAAGCCTCTGCCATCCCTGAGGTAACTTATGGTCATGCTTATCGTGTCCAGTTGCGTCGTCAGGGAAAGAGAATTGAGATTCCGTTTGGTCCCACGGCTCCAGTTTCGTTATTTTCCCCTTAATGGCGTCAACCACACAGACATGTCTTCTCCTCAGCCGGAGCTCGTAGGGTGTTGGTGCATCAATGAATGTGCCGTATATTACAAGAGTGTGTATGTCCTTGGGACTTGTTTGATGGACCCCAAAATGGATGGGCATCTTCCACTTGCTATGGGATATTACTGGTAGAGGGGTGAAGCTATTCTGAATGAGAGCCCTACAGAATACCTATAGGTATTTAGGGAGTTGAACTTAGAGCAAATTAAATAGATATTTTTCTGCTGGTTCGAAGTTGACTTTGGATATCTCAGAGACTAAAGTGTGGGGTTAGTGCGGGGAGCGCCAAGACATGGATCCCTACCAGATTAGGCAGTCCATGTTTGAACGTAGTAATCTAGGGAACGGCGAATTTAAGAACACCGGATGTTCCCTCACAACGACTTCACTGGCAAGTCGACTCAAAGCTGGCCTATGACAGACTTGAAGAGAAAGCATTCATTTGACAAGCCTGGCACCAATATATAGCTACGGAGTTACGCCTGCTCAATAGCAACAAAGGGATGGCTGGACAAGCAATGCCCTCATACAGAACCACAAACCAAAGTCAATGAAAGACTTTGCAACGAGAAACCCAATTTGCTTGCAAGTATCCCTAGTGTATAAGCAAAGAATGCAAAAGCCCAAAAAATGTACAAAATGATGAAAGCGATAGGGATACATCTGAAGAACAGGATGCTCATACACTCATGAAAATAGACCAAGCGATGCTGATAAAGAATTGGGAGAGGTGAAAAATATCCAACGAAATGAGGGTAAAATGCCCAAGTACCCCTAATAGAACAGTTGTGCAAAAACTACCATATGGCTTTGCCACCAAAAAAGTAAATTTGGGGTCCCTCTTTGTAAGGCTCGAACCGGAGGTGGAGTTGGAGCTAGACCGACAGTAACCGGCTGTCATGGCCTTAACTCTCGTACTGTGTTTTTGCTACTCATCCATATGTCATACCTATCTCCCCAATCGAGCTCCTTCTTTCGGTTCCAGAACTTAAGACAGCACCACCAGCCACCTTTCTTCTTCTTGCCCCAAGGAGTGGGGTACTGGTGTTGTGCCTTGTCTTGTTGCTCTGTTGTTGTTATTTGGGCCTGTAATTTGGAGCTAATTTGGGACCCAATAGAGGTAACTGAAGGCACTAGCTCATTAACGAAGGTGTTGCTACGAGGTATTGGGGTTGGGGCGAAGCGTATGGCCGCCGAGGTACATTCCGTCGCAAGAGTGCTTGACCGACTGCGAGACTGAAAGGATGACGAGGAGTGGTAGGCATACCCTGAAGTGGAGAAGGAATTCCCGGACGAACTGTGACTGGTTCTGATCGTTTCAAAGGATCTTGTATTGTGGCGTTGAAGGAAACCATGATCTCTTGGAGGAGGCCCTGGAGAGGCTCTGGCTTCCTCGAGCTCATAGACACTACCGAGGAAGGACTTTGGGGGCGGTTTTGTGTAATGGTATAGCTCCTCTTCGGAATCGTAGAACCCACTGTAGTCTGGTTCTATCTCTGCGGAAGCTTCTTCTGGAGCTCGAGACATTGATGGTGTGAAGGAAGTAGTCTCGTGATGCATGAGGGGTGGTGCAAAGTATCTGCCTTAGGTGGTCGGAGGGGGCAGTATTCTCGGCAGTGGTGGTTCCCGTCCGAGGTTGGGTTGTTTGTGTCGTAGAAGAAGTCCTATGTGAGCCCATCAGGATAGAGCTAAGGATCAGAGAAATAACAGGGCCAAAGCAGTGGCACTTGGCCTCTCACTCAACGTTTGCCACTTTGAAGTTGAATTTAATGCTTGCGCTGTGATAGGGATATACTGTATAGGAGCAAGAATTGAACATACTTTAGAATTGGTACTGCTTATCTTTAGCGTAGGGATGAGGATATGCCCTCAAAAGTGTGTGAAGTTCGGTGTCAAGAATACCCTGGAGATATGGCGGCTAGAGCTGCTGACTTTACGGGTGCGGGTATGCAGACCGGTGTGCCGGGAAGCTGTCTTCGCTTAGTGAATCTTAGAGAGATATAATATTATGAGCGTATTCGGGGTCGTGGTGCTGTGATGGTGAATGTGAGCCTGTTTAGTTGAGAGGATAGCCTTGAGTAGTCTGGTTGGGGCCTTGAGCTGAATTGCGGGCTCGTATAACCAGGCTAGGCTCTTATCTAGTTTACTGATACCTACTTGGCTTACTCCCTGTGACTACTGCGTGAGTACTACAGAATATCACTGGCGCAGATCTGGCATTAAGCAAAGAAGAATCTCGGGGCTTTTCGAGTTCGAGGGGGTCGCGCAGAGGATAACTTCCAGTAAGTGCCAGTGCTCGGGGGTAATTTCAGGAACATCGACAGGGCATGGCTATGTGCCCACCAGGTTCACCCATATGATGAACCCAAGGGACCTCCTCTTAAAGAGAAGTGCGTTCATGGATTGATTTATTTGTATATGGATGGTACCTCTTATAGTGTGCTGTAGCTATGAACATTCTATAAATGCGCAACGGGACTCAAGAAACCCTAAATCCTCCGGTACTCGTACCGTACGTACTACATTAAACACCTCCAGAACACTTCTTCTCGATGGAGGCCCAATCTATATCACAATCATGAAGTACTACTACTTGACCCGAGCTAAATTTAATATGTTCATTTGCCTAAATCGGACTCTATGGAAGACTGGTAAGTATTATAACCAACTAGTTTTTGAGTCGTATAGGAGGTAGTAGTTGCCAGATATAGAAAAGGGTTTTGTAAACAGAAAAAGGCATCTAATTGTAAAAGTTTCGTCGAGCCAGTGGTGTATTGCGGATAGAATGGCAGGGAAGTAAAAATCTGCAAAGTTCAGTCGTCTTGCGTGAGCTTCAAATACCATTGGCTAGTAATCAAACGATATACACCTCCTTTCGTATTACTTCAGATCAACGCTATAGAGCTCCCCAACAACTGGTATACGGGTGAGTGCTGGGTGAGGACGGGGGTTGCTGAAGCTCATGATCATTGGGGCGAAATGGTCATCCAAATTTCCTTCCAATAACTAGCTTCGACAACAGCCATATTATACCCTGATCTCGTGCCCATTATACCCCCCCGGATGTACATCGGAAAGCCTAAAACGTATAAAGCTAGTCAGTCGGATTCTGGCATGTAGTACTATTGCTGTATAATGTAGAGGCTGTTTCACATTTGAGTTGTCACGGGAGGGCAATTCAAGTCACTCAGTATCTCCGAACCTGTGTACATACTTCCTAGGATCCTGAAAGAATATATATCTGGTTTGAGTGAATGGACGTAGTGAAGAAATTTTTTTGAAGGGGCCAGAGACTAGGATTTATTCCCCGTGTTCGTCGCCTGACCAGTCAACCGAAGAACACTAACAAGCCATGGTCCATTCGCGTACAGATTAGCCTGTTCGTGAACTAATTGCTTTCGCGACAGGACCGGAACATAGACAGACCTACCCAAAGTATGTATATTTTCAAATCGGGTATCTCCGCTTAAACCGTGGGCACTGATACCGGACGACTTGATGGTTTTATGCTACACGATCGGTATAGCATACGGGGCTACGCTATAGCTACCCCTGAGCCTTCGGCCGAGCTTTGGTAGGTAGTACTGGCCTGGCTACTTGCGGCCTTCACTTGGTAGCTACCAATCTAGACCAAAGGTAACTATGTGTAAGAGGGTGAAGTGTACTGTAGTCGTAGCTTAAGGTTCGATGGTCAATCAAAGTCCCGTCTAGCATCCACTTCCGTATCATGAAGTGGAAGCACGGTGAGCGGGTGTTGACATAACGAGCTAGTCTTGCGCATGCTCGATGCTCATTCCTGCCACAAGTATCAGCATGTACACATAGAAAGCGCATACCATGGGTTTGGCAAACTATGAACAAGTTCTTCCCATACCTGGCACGTAGATGTACTACCTAGTACAGGTGGAGGGAGGAGCTGTAGGGGCTGCTGGTACACGGAATCGTCTCGAATTGACGGATGGCTGCGTGCGTATCTATCTATAATGCTGAAGAGGGTATGTGGGGAATAAAGGGGTATCCACTCTCGCCACTGAGGGGTACATAGTTACTCATGGCCAATGCATGAGAACTAGTGAAAAGGACCAAGATTTCTGTTCTCATGCTAGATTTCTCGGGGTGTTCTTCTCGAATCTCATCCAGTATCTCATCCAGTATCTCATCCAGTATCGATATACTAAGCTACTTAGCCTACTTAAGAGACTAGGCTGATTGGCGACTCCCGGATAACCAGACTAACCTTACTTAGGTGCTCGCTCCGAGATAGGTATCTAGAGTTTCCTTTTGGGCAAGGAACTCGAATGAGCTGATCATAACGACTTAAAGATGACTTGATCAACCCACTCGGCATCGACATAAAAGGAAACATTCGGTGACCGAGGCTTTCTCCATCTGCATTGCCCATCCCCAACAGTCTTCTCGCCAACAAAGATAATAGACAGCTCCGATTGGGTCGCTTGCGAGCCCGGAGTTGACGTACCGTAGGTATTATGGATACTGTGAGCACATAGAGGGCGGGAAGAACAGATACTGACAGGGTTCATAAAAGGCAAGCACTGTGCGTGCTACAGGGGCTTCCCAGTTACTGTTAAGCCGCTTAGCTGCCTTAAGTCGAACGATCATCTCAGTAAGTGCATCATTCCTATGGACGATTCAAAACTCACTCGCTCACTTGTACAGATAAACTCACTTAGCCACAATGCAACCGGCTTGGTGGTGGCCAGAGGACTTTTGGAAATATACTCTCAACAATCCTACAGGAGTTTCTCTCTTTGTGGTGGAGATACTCTTGATTCTCACCTTCCTTGTCCATGCCGGTTGGATGATTGTACGTCCAACTGGTGCCCCTTTGTTCTTTCACTCGCCAGTAGGCTGAGCTAATTCGGGTCATGATAGTGCACTATCGGAAAGTATCCCAAGAAAAAAGAGGGGGAAGATCCAGAGGCAACTTCGACCCCCCAAGTGTCCGCCCAGGGAACCGAAACTACGCTGGGGCCAGTTTCTGATTCTGAAGGGTGCAAGACTGCACAGGAACAAGCTACTGAACCAGAGGACTCTAAGGTTATTACCCAAGAACTAGCCTTCATACTTGAAGACACCAACACGGCCCACGAGTCAGTTTCCGAAGCCAATAGATTCAAAATCACCCAAAGTTCTGCCTGCGAACCTGAAGACGCCCCTAAGGCTACCCATGAGTCAGTCTTTGAAACCGGAGAGTCCAGGGCCACTACCTACTTTGGGCCTGGAGGGTCTAACCTCGGGCCAGCGTCTGAATCGGAGGAGTCTAGTATCTGAACTGAGGAGTGACATTGTTTGGGCTGCGGAGTGGGGAGGGCATGAGACCACGAGCTTATCTGGGATGGTCTGGGGCATCAAATGAATGCCTGTTTGGGGTTGTCGGGGTATGGTAACCTCTTGTGTTGATATTTTGCTTTTTCCTTCATCTTGGTCAAAAATTTCCTTTCCTCCCTATTCTTTGATAGCTGGATTGCTGGGATATGTTTCAGATGTTTTGTAATGCCAGACTGTGTAGGGATGCGGTTGGCATGTGCTTATTCCACCAGTCCAAGAAACCGTATATTTATATGTGGCTTAGGAAACCGTGGGTGATGGTATAGAGATAATCAAAATGGGAAAAAAACACTCCTCTAATATACTTCTGCGTCAAAGACCAACCCCAATTAATGACCTGTAGATTAAGATGACTCCATAAATTCGGTTTGCACCCCACCAGCGCCCAGGAAGTGTCCATCCTTTCCCTTTACTCGAGCATACACTAGGAGTGTCCATTGAGTCTCACGATGGACCTCGGTTACGGCCTTCTCGATGAACATAGGAAAGGAATAGATGATGCCTCGCCAGATAATGTGACTGGTAAATATCCGAAAGAGTAGAGAACCCTGTGGATAGGTGATGGACACTAGAAGGCTAGTGAGTGTGAGCCTATGACCAAACCTATCGCATCATTGATCATGGCGGCGCTCGTTAGAACGATGCCTAGCTGGGTCCCTATCTGTCAAGCCCGCAATCTAGAAGACTAGAGCTAAAGAGGCTGTTAGGTACGGGCCCAAGCAGGAATAACTCAATGGGAGCCCCAGTTCCGGTCATTGCCGCTCTTGTGAAAAAACCGACTTGGGGATATTGCTTGAAGGTACGTTATACTGTAGTTCCAATCGGGGGGGGGGCACAAAAATGCCCATCTTCATAAACCATCAATATCAATCCCAAGTATATCGGTAACTTATCTGCACCATATGCGTGGGTTGGTGATTGACGTTGTCTTTTTTTTTTTTTTGTGAAGTCAGGTTGCGTTGGCAAGCGCTGTTCATTGGCCATGAAGCCCCACAAATCACGAACCCCACCGACAACACCGTGCAGGACGAACCCACTTGGTCGATCTCGACACCTAGAGGGCTTCCGACGTCGGCGAAAACAGAATTCAA
>Ga0307511_10001934_pt1 | contig 21800 bp, 27 predicted proteins | sample 13_EM_MG_FD_200266 | JGI IMG/M metagenome (GOLD analysis project Ga0307511, IMG submission 200266) | Populus trichocarpa ectomycorrhiza microbial communities from riparian zone in the Pacific Northwest, United States - 13_EM | ecosystem: Host-associated > Plants > Roots > Unclassified | place...
CGGGCGAAATGAGGAGGGGGAGAACGAGAACGGCGAACTGCAGGCGGGGGAGGGGTGCGTGATCGGGAACGACGGGCAGGGGGGGAGTTGTATTTCGGGGGTGTCAGAGACCGACGTCGGGCAGGTGGTGGTGAGCGAGAACTGCGTGCATCAAATGGAGATGCAGACTCGGAGCGACGGCGACGAGGGGGTGGCGAACGAGAGAATCGGCGACCGGAGCGCTAATGCACGATAACGGTCAATCGACGTCGGCAAATGGGTAATGGGAATGGGTCTTACACCGCCATTACGGGGATCCCTGCCCCGCCCACCACCTTCGTAACCACCACGACCGCGACCACGACCCCTCCCGCGACCTCTACCTACACCTCCTCGGTCTGATCTCTCATGGCGTTCTCTGTCTCGTATTTCGTCCAGACGCATGCGACGATCTCTTTCATCGATTGCTCGCTGGTCGGATTCCTTTGCTTTGCGGAGTTCCTCCTTTTTCGCTTCTACCATGGAAGTGGGTACTCCTCCAGGACTATCCTGGGATTCCAGCAAGAGGTCCCAAAGTGCTGTCATGAATGCTGGGGTGGACGAGGTAAGGAACCCAGTGAGATTTATTTGCATTTTCTTGGGGTCGGGTGTCTAAGTCGGGTGTAAGCAGAAAATAGTAGAGTAAGGTCGATAATTGCACGCACAGTGTGATGTGGATCTTCCAACAGACCCATTGCATACTCAATGACTACCTCGTCCTCGAAGCCCACTAGTTCAGTGACCTTTTTGGCGATCCATGGTTTGATGACCTCCAAGTTGACTTTTTTCATGTCAACCTGCAAAGAGAAAAAAAAAGAGGACTGCGATGAGCATTCCTCATGGCGACTGACACCAATGTTGATGGACCTTTTTGTCGAACTCTGGAGGAAATTTCATGCTCTTGAGTAGTTTGAGCTCCTTGTCGGAGAAGCGCCTGTCCTGGTCTGCGGACGTGCCCTTGAAAAAACCTGGAAAGTAGAGGTGTATTAACACCCATTTGTGTCATTTATTGTCGTACAGACCTGCGTCAGCCATGATGGAGGAAGAAATCTAAGGCGACGTGGGAGGAGTGTGGCAGTGGCGGTCGGTAGTAGAAATAGTCTAGTTGTCTATTGTAATAGTCTCTTGTAGTCAAATAACCTCCCTCTCATCAAAGCCCACGTTGACTCTCAACACACCTCTCTCGTCGAGCCTCCTCAGCCGTTGTTTCACTACTCTCCCTAGCCCACATTCGCTCCTGTTGGATATCACCACCCGCACCTCCTCAACCCCCGCCCATTGCTTCTTCTCAAATACTCTCGCCATCCCCTCAAAATCCACTGTCGAGATCGCACGGACATCAGCAGGGTACATCGCAAGTGAGAGCACCTCCATCGACGACCGGATCGGCGACAACAGGGAGGTTAACTGCGTTAGCGATGTCCCCACTTCGTCCTCCCCTTGCACAAACGGATCAAATGGCGGCGGCGAGGGTACGACAAGCCCGAAAACATGCAGCTCTGTTAGACCAGTGTTCCATCCGAGGTTTATGTGATCCATGAATGCGTCTACGCATAACCTTTAGTCGGTGGACCAGTGCATTTCGGTGCAAACTTACCTCCCCTCTCTACGAAGCTTTGATCAAATCCCACTCGAAGTTCACTCAAGCCCTCGCCTACGTCTTTCAGGAACCTCCCCACAACCTCTGCCTCCATAATCCCTACACCACCCAGTTTCACACTCGTGATTTTCGATGCACGTATCCCACTTCCCTTCCGCTGCTCGATTCCCGATATTATCCATTCCAATATCGTGTCCATTGGAGTTCCTCTCACTCCTACCACTCGCAACTTAGCCGACGGCGGGCTGATACATTTCTTGCCATCTAGCCAAGTATCGAGGTACCATCTCGGCGCATCTGACGTCAGGCAGTGCACCCTATCCAACGTCAACACTTCCAGTGTGCCAAACTCGGCAAGGAAGCCGCACAGGTCCGCAGCGGTATGGAACGAACATTCATGCAGCGTCAGCTCTTTTGCTTGCCTAAAACTCTCCAGGCATGTGTAGCGGGAATGGGAGGAGAGATACTCCCATGTCACGCGCTCCATCTCGAGGCTATGGACCGCTTCCAAATGAGCCGCAAGGTATGGCAATGCGTCGTTTAGCCATTTAGGATCCCAAGGGTTCCCGCGAGTCTCTCGGACGGACAGATGCATAACGCGACCTGCGAAGCTCGGAATAGACAATGTAGCCAGTAAACACGCCTTCTCGTGGACTCTTGCTTTGGCAGTACCATCGTCTTCTCCGTAACAACGCGTGGTCGAGTCGCAGGTACACCGGTATGCCTCCAACAAATCGATGAGGGCCATACTCCTTAGCCGCCCGCTCAACTGCACACCAGCCCATATCCTCGCACGTGCGGTGTTCAACCACAGCTTGCACACGAGTGAGCACGCGCAGAGCGTCGCAAGATCTGTGGAGTTATACGCCTGCTCTCGAGTTGGACTGAATGGAATACGTTCGGCAATAACTTCGATGATGCGGAGGTGCAATTCTGGGGGTAGATATGGAACAGCATCTGGTACACATGCAGTGACAGGGCGTTCTGCAAGACGTGTTAAGATGGGGGAAACGATCGCAGGAGATACGTGGGAGTGCAAGGACGACCGCCGCCACTGTACTTTGCACGTCGATGTATGGGTGGGTGCAGGCTGGGGTTTGAGGGTGATTGCCATGAACGAGATAGAGATGCCAACGCAATCACCTGGTCAACCAGTAAGTTTCTCTAGTAAGCAGGTCGGTTGGGATGTCGAAGACTCGGGAGTGTATATGTATACGTACTCCAAGTGTGTCGGCGATGCTTTGTGGCGCATCACAGCCCCCACTAGCATGCGGCCACTTTGTGTTTTTACCTCATCGATTCGCGGTGTGTGTGCGGCGAGAGCAATAGCTTGAGCCGTGGGTGTACGAGAATGTACATATCTTACGTGCCATACTGGTCGCTGGCAGACGTTGCAAAGCACCAATGGGCTTTGAATACATGATATATAACCAGGTTCGCAAACTATGTGCCCACATACTACTCGGGGTGCTTGTCCGACATATGACGTCGATCGGATCGCTCTCAGACTCCGACGAGTCTTTCCGCACTGGTCTCTCATGGTGCCGTCGTACTTCCTGATCCAAAAGGCAGTTGCATGTTGTCACAGCCGTCTTCGGATGACAATGATGTGGCCGATGTCTAACTACCGCAGTAACTGCCTTGCAAGTGTAATAGACATGGCTTTGCACTAGAGTGTGCACATTCAGATGATCGTTACTGTTAACCCATGCATTCCATCCACCAACAGAGGTACAGCGACGTCGGCGCAAGGGCACAAAACGATGATGACCTTGCGGCATTGGAGGGACACGTTAGTGTGCACCGCTATGGGATGATCACACTCGGTCTCTCAAGTGAGGTGGGACACCGGCGATAACAACGCACCGACAAGTAGCGCCAGTGTTTTGAGAGCCCCATTATTGACACCAAGCGGATACAGCGTGCACTTGCATAGTTCTCGGAGTTGAGGCACGGGTATGATAGTATAAGCATTCCGGGGACAAAGTCGGGAAGAGAGATGCCAATGGAAATATCACGAGTGACCCGCCATCTTGAATCCTCCTGTGCCACCGGGCTAGCCTCTTGCTCTAGCTTATTAAAATCTAGATAAGGCTAAGTATATAGCATCCCCTCTCGATTGGCGTATCATTTAGACTTTAGGGACATTAGTCACGAACTTCAAGTCATTCTAGGAGTGTTTAAAGACCCCACCCAGATGAGACCAGAAAGCGAATGTCAGGAAGCCATGCGATTGGCTTGCAAATCTAGAAGTGTCAGGTAACGCGGAAGATTGTGCAAAGAGACTCAACATTGGTGCCAATAACCAGGGTGACCGGCCGGGAGTACATTTGCTCCTTTAATCGTGTCTTCAGAAAGGATAATTATGCGGGGACACTGTAATGTACTCCAAGAGGGTCACCGGGACTGTTCAAGATGACGTCCCTCCAATAGCGCGAAACATTGGACAATCACCTTTGCACGGCATGAATGGCTTCGCCCGGGTAGTCAGGTTTGCAAAAACTGAAAATCCGCACAAGCAGCTCTGTGGGAAGGAGCGTAGTCTTTCTCGGACCAGCACATTGATCTTAGTTCTCTGTGTACTTGCAGTTGCAGCGGCACGGACATCTAATACTTGTTTGAGAATTCAGCTGTTGTTCCTGTCGCCCCAACCGAGTGAGCGCTGTGTGGTATTCGTGACGGAAGGCTTAGTAGGTCTGAGGGAATATGACTGTACCGTGAGTCGTGACTTTCCTAATTAGCTTCATCGCACTACAGTGTACACGTTTTCTCTCTGTTCTCTTCACTACGCAGGGGTCGTTCCCTTGGCCGCCGATCAGCAACACAGCCCACTCACGCCCTACCGTACACCCCGTCGTCTTCGAGTAATATTTACATTACCAACCATGTCAGGCAGGTACATCTTGTCACTATTCCTTGTCGTCCTCTTGGCCCCCTTCGCCCTTGCCATCAAGTTCATCCTCCCACCTGCCCGATTCCCAGTCGGTAAATGCATATGGAATGCCGCACACACGCACGCGCTAGTCATTGTTACCGCCAACGTCGGACCTGGGCCCAGTCAGCGCGTCGACATAGAAATCATCGACTCGACACCTCAGCAGAATGTTTACCTTTCGAAACGTGACATCAAGGGTGAGACAAGGCTCGCTGTCACCGCACATGCCGACGGAGAGGTTGGGGTGTGCTTCAAAAACTGGCTGTCGCCTGGTGAGTGCAGACTGCATGAGGCAACTTCGCATGTCTTGAAGAGGTAGGGATATTGATGCGGTGAACATATTAGACGTCAAGATTCAGCTGGCCCACAATATGTCGCGTACCATCGACCTTGACATTGACATTGGTGCGGACGCTGTCGACTACAAGTACGCATCTTCGAGCCTTTTTCATATCACTCAACTCACATATCACTCGACAGCGCAATAGCAAACCAGGAGTCCTTGTCAGGACTTGAGACGGAGATGAGAAAGTTGGAGGGGGTCGTCAAAGAAATCGTCGACGAAATGGAGTACCTCAAAAAACGAGAAGAACGATTCGCGGACACAAATCGTACGTCTTCGTTCATACTGTCGGGCTCCGAGCATCATTGACTTTTTTGTCCTTAGTTTCAACGAATCAACGTGTGCAGAACTTTGCATGGTTCACGCTCTTCTCACTTATAGGTTTGGGAGTATGGCAGATCTTCCATTTACGTGCCTACTTCAAACGCAAGTACTTGATCGACTGAGCTATGCCACTTCCTATTTCGTATTTCTAATGGACAATTGGACTGCACCAAGTCGCAGCTTTACGTTGTCCTGTACTGTGCGCATTGTTGTCAGGGCCTGGAAACTTTTATTTGATCTCTGGAATCATCGCCAAGTTGTGAACTCTGACTACGCTCTGGGTGAAATGTCTACGCAACGCATGAATGGTAGGTATTATCCCAACTGCGGACCAACCGAATTCCATTCGGTACTAGTGTACATATGTAACAAGGACCAGTCGTACAGTATGAGTCATCAAAGCCAGATCCAATTAAAAGTAGTCCAAGTGGACAGTGCGTCCCCAGAGTAAGAACGAATACCCATAGGTATGTATGCAAGACTAGTAGGGCGTAAGCTATCAGATATCCGTGTCGAAATCAGTTACCCCTGCGCAGGGGATCATGTTATCTCCCCTTTTGACCACGGCAGTTGTATGACACCAATCTCGTACCCGCCGGATATGCTATCATCCAGCGGGGGGCAGACCAGTGTAGATGGGCCCTCACCTTTCCCCTCCGCGTAGCACTGGGAGGTAAATGGTGACGGCATGGATACCATGACAGCCACTTGGACTGTCTCAGGAAAGGAAAACTTGGGCTGGGGAGGGGGAGGGGGATCAGGCAGCTGATGCGTCCATCGCCTTTCCAGCCAGGTAGACACTCGGTTCCATATTGAGGAACGGGAACGAGATGGCATGGATGTCCGCGGTAACGTGGCCTCCTGCGGTGACTGTAATAACGTCGGAGAGGCCTTGGATGTGCTCGCGGGTAATAGAGAACGCACGAACGTGGCCGAAATGGGCTGGACCAACGACAGATGTCAGATCGTTATATCCGCACCACATATCGCGAGCCGCGAAAGGGAGCTTACCTGCAGATCCTTCCAAGGTGCTTCGTGCTGTACACCTTGCGCAGGACGCAGCCATGCCTCCCGAAACGTAGGAGGTGTCCGTAGCGATTTAAACCATTCCGCTGCAGACAGGCCTCCATAGAGTGCCCCGTCGAATTCGTTCCCTTCGAAAGACCGGCCCCACGCAGATGCAACAAACCTAGAGCGTCTGCGCGAGCCGATGCCGCACGAAACGAAGATGAGCAACAAGACGATGAACGTCGCGATGAACCCGAAAAAGTAGTTGCTGCCATTCTGTGAACCGGATCCGCTAGAACTAGGCGTGCTGGTCGGGGGTGTAGTCTCAAACGTCATCGACGGAGTGGTTGACGAAAGCACTGGGGGTAACGAGGCCGACATGGCGGGCAGACCACTTTAAATATATCCACTAAATTTGCGCCTCAGAATCAGTCGAGTCAGAGCGAAGATGGGCGACTACAACTGTTAGTACTTGAGTCAGTGCATGATGACCGCAGGTGGTAGCTTTGTCAGACTCAGGAACAGCCACATCAAAGTCAAGTCCGAACCCCTGCCTGAGATTGCACACGGTGTATTGCTATTCCGCCGAATAATTCACTAAGTAGCAGCTAACCTACATCCATACTTATTGCAACGTCCGAAGCGTCTCGAGTCATACATACATTTACCAATCCGCTTAGTTGACAGAAACCGACCGACCGCATTACAAACGAACCCACGCTGTCCTGCAGCAAACGCGATTTGTCAAACCAATCTGACTCAAGGCCAGTATGAAGCGCGAGCATATTCGCCCGAAAGGCATCCACCAGGTGAACACCTCATCGGAGACCTAGACCGGGATCGAGACCTGGATGCACTCGCAGGCCGATCGCTGGTCCAAGCCGTTGCCTGGTACGAGTACCTCGAGCTGTGTGTGTGGTACGAGCGTTCTTCGCTCGCATAGTATGAATGCATATCCCGGTGGTGGTCCGCATCATGCAAATGGCCGGTGCGCGATGGGTACCCGGTCTCATCGGGAATAGGCGAGTATCGAGCTGGAGAAGGATACCGCTCTGAGTGAGACGGAAGCGGTGGGGGCGGGGGCGGCACAGGTGACGCGCGCGGTACATGGAGGTGTAGAGGTGGTGGGGGAGGAGGGAGCGGGGAGTGTCGCTCCGATTGCGACACAGGGCCCATGTCTGCATGGGGACTGCGCCGGCCATGCGCATTCTCTTGCATTTTCTTATATGTCTCGACAGACGGGACAGTCACGATGTGGACTGGCATGAGGGTGCCAGGTGGCGGGATCGGGGAGAGACGGGAAACCATAAACCCGCCGGGTTCACCAGGAGCGAAACGAGCGTCTCCGGTGTGCTTGTCGAACTCAAAGTTATGTCGTCCTTGAGTGTGGAGCATCAGGGCTCCTCCGTTTGGGGCAGAGGATGCAAAGACACCATCGTCGCTGCGATTTTCACAGTCGTCGCTCTCGTATGACGAGACGACGTCCCAATCTAGAGTACTTGGGTTCTGCCGGAAAAGAGGGATACTGCTCATAGTAGAATGAGAAGAGAAGAAAAGTGGTCAGTTGCAGAGAGTGATGGACGTCCGATTGTGACTTGGACCTCAACAGCCCCAAGGGCTTTTTTTCGGGTGAGGGTATGAGAAGCGGAAGCGGAACAGTAACAAAGCCTGATATATGCACCAAGAATAGCTTCTGGGACAATGCTGAACCCATGATGATCAAGGGCAAAAGACCAATTTGACCAGAGTGGCGTTAAAGCCACTGGCAATACTCCAGTCCAACGATTGCCATCGATTAATCGATCACTTTTCCATGATGCGTGCAGGGTCGAGACTTCGGAAGGCTGCACCCAAGTCTGTGTACCCTGGTCCCTGTGCAATCTGCGGAAGGCTGAGAAAAAGTGCTGTCTGAGTCAGACCACAAACCGAATAACAGCCATATGTTGCTCGCATAATCGCGAGGAGCGTGTAATCCATGCTGTTCTTGTGTATCCGAAAATATGGAAGGCAAGGAAGTACATTACCGCTCCTCAATTTGCTCATCGTGCCGAGAAAAGTGTGGGTTCCTAACCAATAGGACGCAAGGGGGACATGAGGCATTTCATTTCCTCGTCGCCTGTGTCGTCACCTCCGCATTTCATCTTCGTTGGATACAAAAAAATCGTTTGAGGCTCGAGTGTCGTGTAGCTGAGATAAGCCGTTATCCCTGATATCAGACATTAGATAGAGAACGGAGAACTGCCAACATGCGCGAGATCGGATCAGGATCACCACGAACGACTAAAACATGAGAACAAAGACATTCAGGACACTACCATTCTTGTGCCCTTTCATTTCAATATGCCAGGGGGAGCCTCTGTTCATAAAACGACATGCAAGGGTCACCACTTACTTTCAGACGCCCATTGGTCTTGTCGACTGCCTGGGATCTACACAACACGACAAATTCGCACTGAAAGGGTGTCCTTACGTCCATGTCTTCCCTACATTCCGTCCAGCCTCGATGCAGTCACCGACACTGACACCTCCCACACCCGCACCAATCACTTCCATCCGGCCCGTCCACGGCTCGCTCGCCAAGACGTGCCTCAATTCTTCCATGCGCTGCGGATGGCCCACAGACAGAAGCGGTATGCAGTGTTTGTTATGATGGACTTTTACCAGCAGGGGCTCGGGAAGTGATCGACCGAGGTGAGTTGAAAGTTCGTTTAGCACACCTGGGATGCTGAACTGAGGGGGCGAGCACGGTGCGTAGGGTCCACCGAGCATCACTGTCATCTTGACGACATCTCTACTGGTGTCTTGGACAGCCGTGGAGGACGAGTCAAAGACGCATCCTAGGATTCCCAAGTGGTTGGTGCCACCAGAGTAGCCGTCTGGCGAGCGAGGTACCAGATAGCCAAATCCGTCGGGGTGAAGTGGGGACGAAGAAGATGGCGGCCGTCGAAACACAAGGTTGACGACAGTAACGGAGGTGTACGTATTGGCTGTAAGGTGTGGGAGTGGTGTTGCAGGAGTGAGTAAGGCATGTAGCCGAAATAGGGGCAGCGTGGACACAACGTGTGTTGGAGAAATGGTCTCAAATCCCGTCGTTATCAGCTACGTAAATCGCGAGGTTAAGTAATTGGGCACTCAAGCGGGTATGGACGCTTGCTTACCTCAAATTGCTTGCTGAATGGGTGGATGCGAATCCCTGTTATGCTTACTCCACCTTGCATGCGGACGTTGGGTCGTCCTCGCAGGTATTTGACCAATGCGTTCGTAATGGTGCCAATGCCGTCCCGGAAAGTGTACACTGAGGTGTCTCGCATCCTTTCCTCTACGTCCCCCAACTCGTATGAGACAGTCTCCTCGGTTGATGTCGAATGACGGGGCGGTCGCAAGAATCCAGACACGACGGAACCATTCCCTCGTTCCTCGGCTTCCCAAATCGAGGGAAACGCTGAACGGAGGCTTAGTTTCCGGGCGTCAGTGGCGTATATCCCATGCACTAGTGCACTTGCAAAAATCCTCGAAAATTCGCTTCCGAAGCGCCGCGTCATGAAATCGTCAACCGATTCATCATCAATACCGAGTCGTCTATTCCGGCGCTTAAAAGGCTCTTTGCAAACCGAAGAGAGGAGAAGGCGACTCAGGTTTCCCTTCGCTGATAAGCCTGACCACGTGAGAAGGTCCAATAGCGCGGAGGGAAGGCGATGGAGGCCACCGAACTCGGGCACGTACAAAAAGCGACTCCGGGCTGCCTGTGATGTCTTTGGGACAGTCACCAGGGAAGATGACAGGTCCAAGAGATGGATCTAATCTTCGCAATGTAAGATCAAGGTGCTTAAATGCCACCACATACTCACCAGTTCGAGGACACTGCGAGAGTTTGGACGCAGTGTGCGGGGGCCTGCCTCGAGCAGAACGTTTGCGTCGGAGACAGAAACTCTTTCCGAACGGACCCACCCTCCAAAGCGTGCACCCGCATTGTAAACTATGATCTGTACTGCTGGAAAGCGTCGAGAAAGATGAAACGCAGCTGAGAGGCCCGTCAGACCTCCCCCAAGCACTGCGATGGTCTTTGGTGACATTGCCAAACTAAGACATGTGATTTCTGCTTTCGGTTATCCAACGAAGATAACCGCAAAAGGCATGTACTTCACACTCGTAAGTACACGTCGTTATCCAGGTTGTCGTCCTCCTCTCCAGTGCAGCAATGGCACCCACCACGTCCGAACCAACGCCTTCCTCACCCCTGAGTTCTCGCCGTGCAAGCTCAGCCTCGCTTGAAAAACCACCGGGTCCACTGAGCATCCCCATTGTATCATCTGACCGCGAGACGATCAAGGTCAACAACGCCAGTGGTACAGAACTCAAGAATGCCTGTGACGACGCCCTCAAACGCGTAGGTTTGCCCTTGCAACTACACACAATTCGTGCATTTTGACTCGTCTGCAGTACCTCTCGCGCCCGAATCTGTTCAAGCAGATACACCTACATACGGACGTGAGACTCACCCTCGGATGGGCCAGCGTGTTCATTGCTGCGGCAACGGGGCTGTACGGGTGGAAAGTCGACTTCGAACAAGCCAAGCCTGGCGTATGGGCAGGGTTCATCCTGTAAGTTTCCGTTGCGTTCAGTCATGCACGTTCCACGTGTTCACCGCAATACTCTCCCTAGCTATGTCGTCCTGACTTCTCTACAAACACTCTATGCCTATTTCGTAGAGGGGCATGTTATTTTTGTCGGAAGACGCAAAACGTTTTCTAAACGGATCATCACGGAACGAATCACCATATCCTCGCGCACCATCCCGGTATCATCACCTTCCCTGAGGAAATCGCCCTCAAACGCGCCGTCATATTCCCTCAACATTACCTATCTCCAGTCAACCTCAAGTGGCAAGTCTCTTCTCTGCAAGAACCGTACACAGGGGTCAAAGGAATACAGTGCCTTTTTCGACGAAAGAGGTGTCATGGCACAAGATGTATTCGAAAGGTGGGTGGGAGAGCTCGTCGAGGGTGCTATGGAGGGAAAAAGTACTTGAAATCTTGCATACTTGGTGTGCCACATGTACATGGAGGGGTAACCTTGCAGATGGAGTCTACTTGGGATACTGTAACATTTACAATCTGCTACGAGTACGACATTCGGCAAAAAACGCGATTTGCACCATATTACAGGTTCTCTTTCTACTGCGTCCCCACAGGGATAGCACCAATTATCAAATTCGCTCGATCAACTTACCCTGAGTCTATGGCAGTTGTCAGGACTGCGTGGAAGACATACTAGAGCTTAGCAGTGGCAAAAGATGTGTGATCGATCAACTCAGGCCAATGCAAGGTTGCACTGCATGTCCAGTGTTCCGTGCCGTGTCAATACAGAAACAGCCAATTGCATCATAGCAGATTAAAATAGTTGGATATCATATTCTCTATACATGCCAGGTATATTGCGGACGTCCTTGGTGATATGGAGCGAATATATTAGGGCAAGCAGAGAGCTCATATTTTTCCGATGAGCAGGTTTTTGATCATCTCGCGACCAGTGATACGTGCAGTGTTGATGAATGTCGGGACATCAAGTGTAGATGTTAACGTGTCTGCCATGCCAAAGGGCAACATTAAAGGGATCCATCCTGCAAAGGACCATCAAAACACAAATGAGAAAACACCAGGCAGGGGCCTACCTCGGGCATATTCAAGAGCGAAACAGCCTTCATGCATTTTGTACTGTTTTGCAACTCCCCTCGGGAGGAGATGAACGTCACCGGGCTGGTATCTCTCCATCTCAAGTGCGCCGGGTTTAAACGCCCATTGTTCGCCGACCAAGATATGGAAGTAATCATCTGCAGTGTGCAGTCCGGTATGGCCCTCCGTGCCAAGGGGAGTTCCAAAGATGATGAGATATTCCGTGATGGACGCGTGGATGATGTACATGGCACCCATGGCGCCTCCGGCGTTGTTGAAGACCCATTCCGAGGTGTTGGGATTGATAACAATAACACTAGAGGAAGCGGGGTAGGTTGTGGTGAGGTTCGTTACGATGTGTTGGATCATGCCATCTAGGTTATTGGGGTGTGTGGCAATGGCGTCTTTTGCGACTTGGTGAAGAAATGGTGGGTCGAAGACATACCACCGGTCCTGGATCGCAAGCAAGTCTGCATCAGCTCTTCGATACGAGGCAGAAAAACTCACCTTGATGGTGTCCAGCCAACCGAATGTCACGTACAGAACGGTAACAACCACCAGTCGAAATACCCATTTCTTCGCGCATCCTCCAAAGGTGCACGAAGTGGTTTGGTTCGCTGCTTTCGTCGGTGATTTCGCCATGAAACTTGGTGTGGTCGTGTCAAGGAAGACGCGAACTCGTACGACACGACAAAACATTCTCGGTGTCACGTGTACATGTCAGATACAGAAATAGGAGATGAAATAAAGGTACTATAGAATACAATACATCCTACACGAGTCGAGGAAACCAATAAGTAATAGTGAACGATGTCTACACCTCCTGGCTCTCCTTCTTGCCCTTGGATGTTTTGCTTGGTAGAAGTTCGGGGTTGATGAAGGGCACAACACCACCCTGTGAGATGACAACGTCGCCGAGAAGCCTGTTTAGCCTGATGGCACGGTCAGCAAAAAGTTCTCCCGATCGGAGACCAACTCACTCTTCGTCGTTTCGGATGGCGAGTTGCAAGTGCCGTGGCACGATACGTTGCTTCTTGTTGTCTCGTGCTGCATTGCCAGCAAGCTCGAGGATCTCTGCAGCAAGGTACTCCAAAACAGCTGCGAGGTACACTGGAAGGGATGTCAGCAAACAACGTCACTACGATGGGAGCGGGAGTGCTTACCTGGTGCACCTGCACCGACACGCTGGGCATAGTTGCCCTTCTTCAGGAGACGGTGGACACGACCGACAGGGAACTGGAGGCCAGCCTTTGCCGAGCGGGACTGAGACTTGGATTCGCCGGAGGCCTTGCCAGAGCCAGACTTTGCTTTGCCACCTTTGCCAGACATGATGATGATGACGAGTGTGTGTCGAGACTTGAATGAGCAGAGGCGAGTGGATGCTCCCTTTTATATGCGCACACGTGACACTGCAAAATAAGGTTTCGCAATCAACAAGACGCGACGCGCGAGACAAACACCGCCACACGCGACCCGCCAATATAAATTAACACGCGACAATCCAGCACCCCACATATTCGCCCATCGCGACATCCACCACCACATCCACCACTCGATATGCCTCCCAAGCCAGCGTCCACTGCCTCCAAGGCCCCTGCCTCCACCGCTGCTGCCAAGGCCCCAGCGAAGACCACAGACAAGGCCGCTAAGAAGGCCACAAAGACGGCCGCAGCTACCACTGGCGCTGATGGAGAGAAGAAGAAGAAGCGTAAGGTCCGCAAGGAGACTTACTCCAGTTACATCTACAAGGGTATGAGTAGTTTGTGCGGGGATCATTGCATCCACTCACTGCTCGCATAGTCCTCAAACAAGTCCATCCTGACACGGGTATCTCAAACAAGGCTATGGCCATCTTGAACTCGTTTGTCAACGACATCTTCGAGCGCATTGCCACCGAGGCATCGAGTGAGTCTCGCAGTGTGTAACCCATTGGTCGGCTCCTCAAGTTGTCATTTCAGAACTTGCCTCGTACTCCAAAAAATCCACCATCTCATCACGGGAGATCCAAACATCAGTACGCTTGATTCTGCCGGGTGAGCTTGCCAAACATGCCATCTCGGAGGGTACGAAGAGTGTTACCAAGGTCAATTCTATTCACGCGCGTTTTTCTTATAGATTCTGATCCATTTGCTTACAGTTCTCGAGCTCAGCAGCAAAATAGATTCTTCCATCTTCTGGGTTTCCTTTCTTCGTGGCACGTAGTTGTTGTAAATTAGTTGTATGTCGTATCTTATTTTCTAATCTACTTTTCCCTCCACCTCTACGGTTTTTGAATGAACGTCCGATTCCCGATTCAGAGGATGGATTATTGTATTCCAAGTGCTGGGAACTGCAAAATGTCGCGAGCGGAAGCTGCCTTGGATTTGGTATTGTCGTTTCACGAACACAATACCTATCGCATCGAGATATGTCAGTCCCATGCTGACTCGTTCGAGTTCTTCGGTTCTTTAATTCGCTGCCATCACAGAACGGAAAACTCTCCCTGCGCAAGCTGCAGAAACTCGTATATTGACCAATAAATAATGCCGCTTAGTTCGTTGATTCCCAACTTGCTCTGCGATTTTGAACTGACATGCAATTGCTGTCGCTCCCGAAGCCATGTTACGAATATTACTAAACCATCTGGCTACTGGGGACAGAAGCCTTGGACCGAGGCTGTTACACTCACTCATACCAAGATCATAATTCCGGGACCCACGGGACTGAGAGGAGACGCACCGGTGTGAAAGATTTCCGTGCGAAAGACATCCGATCCCACACGTACAACGGGTGAATTTTCGCCGAGGCTATGCCAGTCGCAAGAGCCAGGGGTAATAATGGCCGCCCATTAATTGCCTGGGATTGCTGTCAACCTCCCATTTACCAAGGATGTCTGTCATAACCGGTCTTTAGTTGTGAGTCCGCACGTCCCTGACGACTTGCCTTCCTTCGAGATTTTGGTCTGCCTCCATAGGGGACCCACTTGACAACTTCCACGATCACTTTTCTCTAGTGGCTTGGTTGCTAACGAGGGAAACGGGTAGCCTTGCGACTTGAACTACTAGAATGTGTAGGTAAGCCTCAAGGACAGGCGTAACTGTCCCTTCTGATTGCACGCAAGATCAAATGTTGACTTTCTTGGGGTGCAGCAGGGACCTTGTTGACCCTCTCGTGTATGAGAAGAAGATGCTCGAACAGGCACGCTTTGAAACTATCTAAGTATGTGCATGACACATCTGGCTCTCACTTGACACCCTATATTAACTTTGTCCAGTCAGCGGAGGCACCTTATCCGGACGATATCGATACACCACTATTCAGGCGGCCCATTCAGTTTATGTCGATGTCACTAAGAACCGCCCATCATCATAACCCAAAGGCACGCTGGACCCTATGCATCAGAAGCCAGGGATAATGAAACTCGGACATACACCAGCGGTATCCTATCTACCCTTTGTATCGCGGAACACGTGGGCTTCGTAAGTAATGCAACCGACTACCTCGTGGAAGTAATAATAGCACTTCAACTCTCCCACCCTCGCTCTGTCCGCTCTGTCTGCATACAAACCTCTCCCCGTGTCATAGGTTCCTGAAGTAGGACTCTACCTTATTTATCGCGTCGTTTAGGCCTGTAGATGGTGAGCAGTTTCGCCAATGTCGATGGTCACTATTTCCAGGTGTCATTGGACACCTCCGAAGTTGATCCCCGCATCATTGTGCTAATATTGACCGGAGCTGTGTCTATAGAGTAAGGCTTGCCGATAGTTTCTCCCGTCTCTAGGTTCTTGCCACCCTACTGGCCTCGATGGACCCGACTCAATTGGAACCCTACTATATCGAGCTTGCACGGCTCATTCAAGTCAATAGGATGTGCCAAGGTAGGCTTTTGATTGAACATCATATCAGATCTAGGTTTCTGTGCGCTAAGCTCCCTTTTCAGCGGCTGCGATGGCTTTGCTAGTTTATGACTCCCGTAAGTATGTCCATGATGAAACTTGAATATAATTTGCTGATGAGGGCGTAGTGGTGATGTTTGATAGAGAGGTATTGGACTTCCATTTCACAGTCTGCAGCTTATAGCATGATTTTCTTCGACCAGGTCGATCATATATGGGTATGCAATGATTGGAAGGGGGAAAATGGAATGATTTTAATGATTCCGTGTTGTGCTAGAAGAAGCCATGGACCTGGTCTACTTACTTATACTTGGGGGTGTGCATTCAATTTTGTCTGGCAGTGGCTTTGCAATCGCTTATTCCCCCTTCACAGCTGCGATATCCGGCAAGTGCTTGGGGGATGTATGTCTTCCCTTCTCTAGCTGCAGTACTTCTCATCCGTGTTTTTCTCAGATTCTTCTCAAGTGGTGAGTTGCTTAACCATGGCAAGAGAATAAGGAATTTATCGCCCTGGCAGCATTCTTCTTGGACAGGCCGTCACTCACAGTGAGAGCCACATTTTTTCTGTTCCGTCAATACCATGTCGACTGATCATACACTAGTTGTAAGGATGTTGGTTACCAATTCACTACGTTGTTTGGCTCAAGGCGATCACGATGTCTTGTTTCATGAAATGCAGCTGTAAGGACACCGTTCACACGTTGCTACCAATATGCAGACCAATCGTTTTCAGGTAAAATCTTTTTGCCCATGGAAGTCTGGCCTACATGGTTCATCGTGTCTGTTGTGCAAGGTGACTGCTCACCACATCTTGGCACAGGGTTAAGGCTCATCTTATCATGACGATCCCAACAGTTATGCTGCAAATACGACTCTATGCTCTTTACAATCGTTCCAAAAAGGTCCTTGCGTTCCTGGCTATTTGCTTCCTCACCGAAGCTGCAGTAATGCTTCGCATATACATTAATTTCAGTTCCACGATAAAGGGTTAGCCCGAGATCTTTCTGTCCTCATTGTCGGAAAAGGTTGATCATGTTTGATAGTTACAAACCAACCATTACCAGGAGCGTACTTCTGCGGTTCAACGTCTTACGGACGATGGATTTCTTACAGCGTGTATCCGACCCTTGCTTTCGAGTCGATCTTATGTTTCTCGTGCATGTGGGTAGGATATCAACGTTCAAAGGAGCATTTTTCGTCTCCCGGGCTACGATGGAGCCGGGCACGCCTGATAGATATTCTCATTGGAGGGAATGTCTTGTATTTCCTTGGGTGAGCCACCCACGTACTAGGGACTAGGGACATGCTGATCATGTTGGTAGCTTCTCCCTGACATGGGTAGTTGGAACGGTGGCACTCATCGTTTATGGGGTACGTTTCTATTATGATGCGAAGCCGACTAGATGTCATTGAGCCTGTCCTCCCCAGTTCCAATGGGGCCAAGCCGTCAATATCTTCGGTGCAGCGACTTCAATCATTGGTGGCTGTCGCCTTATATTGCACCTCCGGGAAGCAACCTCGCCCGGTTCGCATTCCACACATCAGCTGAGCACGGGTGCGATATTTATGTACCAGTCAACTACTGCCGTGAGCGATGCTTGATACTCGGGATTCATTCAGCACATAGTGCCATTCATTGTCAATAGAGGTACCTTTGACGGACAGCATGTGGCGACGTCCGATAGATATCACATGGATACATGCTATCGGGAGGTCAGACCGGTCATCTTTGATCTTTCCGGATCATGTAGAATATACTCGTTACGAGGCTATGTGTTTCGACTCTCGATTGCTCCCGCAGACTCGAGTTGAATCCCAGGCTATTTCAAGGCCGTGAAACCTGTACGCATGCGCATATGCATGATATATAGCATCGAACACGATACAATCTTTCAGCGTGGTGTGATACTGATACAAGTTGAGAAGTCGTGAATAGATGAAATAATAGAGGAATGGCAGTTCAAATCCAACCGATGGCAATAGTAGGCGAGGGGACATACTGGCACATGGCACGAGCTATGATAGCCTAATGCCAGAGGATGAAGATTATGCTTTGGTGGCGGCGGCTGGTGGTTGATCCTTGTCGCCGATTGGTATTGTGGCAGCGTACAGGTTAGGTACTATGGCGAGATTTGCCTTCCAAAGTGGGACGCGCTGCATCAAGTATCCATTGGCCTAGGTGACTTGCATGAGGGTAAGGCATTCATTGAGGGATCACAAATACGGGTGATGAAACGGGTTGGATGGATTTTGCCATCTATGCCCTGCCACCAAGTTCCCCCTTTCAGTTATGGACGGGAAATGGATATGTATTCGAGGAGAGGACGTGGATACAGTCACTACGGACGGAATGTAGAGGCCCAAATCAGAAAAGGACTCCTGCCCGAAACGAGGTCGCAAAAGCAGACCAAATTCTCCAAACGACTTCCATAAATGGCACCGCTGAAGAAAAATCTACCACAACCACTGCACACAGCAAACCAGACGGAACACATGATCGCACCCCGGGTGGGCCATGTCCATTGATCCAATGCAAGTGTCACGACAAAACGCCGGTACAGCCTGCACGGCTACGAGATCAAAAGGTCAGCTGGCGATACAGACTACTCACTGTGCTTAGATTAGATGCCGCTGTGGAGTACCCATGATAAAAATCATGCAAGTGATAATAGTAACTTACTGACTTATCATATAATACATAGGTTGGAGGTCAACAGTGGGCAGGTTTGCACTACTCGCGAGGTACGTGTACCCAGAAGTTGATAGACTGATTGTAACTGACATTGTAAATAAAACTAGTCACTTAATGCCCCATTGTTCCTTGGTCATTCAATTCAACTCAATTCCTTGGATCATAGAATGATATATAATATAATTATAATCATGGATGGGAATTCGCGCAGAATCGCAATGCACACGTTATCAGGGTGGATGCTATGCGAATCACGGAAGCCAGTCATAATAATATCCACGCACTGTCTAGAGCTGTCTAGTAGGCGGGTGAACGGGATTATTTAACGGTGCCCCAGCTTCCCATGGCATCGGTTTCAGGATGGCATCAGGTGGGAGGTGGGCACTGGACTTGGGCCTGTCATTACATACAGGTCCAAACATTGGCTTCGATGACCCTACTTTCTATGGGTGCAACAACAGTAATAGAACAAGACGAAAAGCAGGTATGTCTTAAGATATTTGACATAGTAAATTCAAAACTCGGGATCCAATCGCGCCAGGGTCCCGACATCAACGGAGGGCCGCCCGAAAAAGTACAGTGGCAATATCAGTACTTATTCCGTAGACTTTCCTTTAGAAATCGACTTATCTCCATCAATCAGCTCATGATGTGAATCTCCGGTGGTTGAACATTGCCTTGTATATTGTATCCATTGGGCGGGTTTATAATCTCAGACCTCTTACCAATGCTCACTAGGTTTTTACCCCCCCAAGTTTAACCGCCATGGATCCATCCCAATTGGAACAAGCCTACAGCGAGCTTGGACGCATCATGCTAGTCAATAGGTTGTGTGAGGGTAGGTTTCCGGTTACTCAAATCTAGGTATATTGTGCGCTAAACTCCACCTCTCAGCGGGTGCGATAACCTGGCTAGTTTACGACTTCTGTAAGCGTGCATATATTGAAACTTAAATGTGGTTTGTTGATGAAGGATTAGTTGTCACGTTTGATAAAGAGGTATGTTTCTTCATCTTCTACCGAAATCCGCAGGCAATGAGATTTGTTTTCCAGATTGAATACATATGGGTATGCAATGACTTCAGCAAGGTATCGGGTTGCATTTAGTGATATTCGTGTCGCAGAAAAACCGGAGGACCAAGCTGTCCACATTCTTATACCTATCTGTATGCACCCCATTTCGGCTGGCATAGACTTCCCAATCTCTTGTCTCTTTCCACAGCTGCGATATCTGGGAAGTGCTTTGGGCATGTATGTCATCCCTCCTCTGGCTTCAGGACCTTCATTCACCCTTTTTTCAGATTCATCTCGAGTGGTGAGTTTCTTGGTTATGGCAAGAGAACAACAAACACATGTCCCTGGTAGCGTTCTTCTTGGATAAGCCGTCACTCGCAGTAAGAGCTAAATTTTCTATATGTCGGCTGATCTATTCATCGCATCAGTTGTAAGAATATTATGTTCGAATTTATTGGTTTACATGGCTCAAGGTGATCATGGATGCCCATTTCATCGTATCAAGCTGTAAGCATTTCCTTCATTTCCTATATTTGAACTAATGGTTTGGTTTCTAGGCAAAGTATTTATACCCATGCAATCATGGCCCACGTGGTTGGTCGTGTCCACTGTGCAGGGTAACCATTCGCCATATCTTCACACTGGAAAAGACTTACCTTGTCAAATAGTTTTGCTGCAATTACGACTCTATGTTCTTTATAACCGTTCCAACAAGATCCTTGGGTTCATGACCATTTTCTTTCTCGCAGAGATGGCAACGCAGGTTTACATATACGTCAACTTCGGTGCTATAGCGAAAGGTTGGCCCGAGGCATTTACTATCCATTCGTTATCAGCAACTTCTGATCATTTTTGATAGTATCAAACCAGCCATTACCAGGAATCTACTTTTGTGCTTCATCGTCCTACGGGTTGCTCTCTTACAGCGTATTTCCGACTCTTGCCTTCGAGTCGATGGTGTTTTGCCTGTGCATTTGGGTAGGTTATCAGCGTTCAAAGGAGCATTTTTCCGCACCCGGGTTACGATGGAGCCGGGCACACCTGATAGATATCCTCATCAAGGGGAATGTCTTGTATTACTTTGGGTAAGCTGCCCACGTGTCTGAGGACAGGAACATACTGACAATGTTCCTAGCTTCTCCATGATGTGGATCTTCGCCATGGTGACATTCTTCGCTTATGGGGTATGTGTTAGGTATACCATGCCGCCGATTGGATGTTGCTAAGCCTTGATCGCTCAGCTGCAATGGGGTCCAGCCGTCAATGCCTTTGCTCTAGCGACTTTCGTTATCGGTGGCTCTCACCTCATTTTGCACCTCCTGGAAGCTGCCTCTCCTGCTCCGCATTCCACGGGTCGACTGAGTTCAGCTGCAGTATTTGCAAATCCCACATCCACTATAAGCCACGCTTGATGTTCAGCGCCCATGACTCCAGTCTATACCCTTTACTCTGGTAGTGGATTGATGAGTAAATTATGTAGCGACGGACGATATGCACCAGATGTATGCAACAGGCTCCAAGGTGATGTGTTAAGCAATCTCCATGCTGGACGTACTCGAGTTATGTAACTTATACAAGGTTGTATTCATTAGACATTATGAGGTTATTGGGATTATCCCATTGCTTACTGCCAAATTCAAAGCACTGAGAGCAGTGCTCGGGACTTGCTCAGGACTGACCTAGTCAAATATTGCCGTTTGTGCAAATCGCCCACCAAAAGAATCTTAGTGTCGAGCCCAAGGCTGTACAATGCATGCACCGATCTCACATCTGACGACGCAATTCGTCGGCATGTATCGATAGTCTGAGAGGTTGTCAACATTGAAATTATATCGAAGAGTGGTACTGAAGGCAATTGAGTAGGTATGACTCGAATAATAGACGAGGATATGGCACGCGCTGTGATGGAAGATGGAGAGTATCCCTTTGTGGCGGTCTGGCATTGGACCGAAAATTCCAAGTGCGAATGAGAATGAGGCAGTGGGATCGACTCGTGATGTCATCAGGGGTTGGCACTGCCTGGAGTCGCAGACTAACGATATGTAGTAGTTCATCCAGCGTACTTTCCCGTTAAAGGCGATGTGCATCTGTATTGTGAAACCAGCTGGGACAACAAAGAAGCCACGAGATGCATACGACTTACGAGGATGTCCATCCAATAGCCGTTTGCATGGAGACGAGCCATCTGGCAAATCAAGTGTTCCATGGCTTGCATAAAAAGCATCCACACATGCATATGGGCAATCACGGGCACTGAAGCGGATGGGTGTGGGTCAGCACTCGTAGTCGATGGCGAGATTACATGTCAACGAGCAGGTAT
>Ga0307511_10001936_pt1 | contig 21782 bp, 28 predicted proteins | sample 13_EM_MG_FD_200266 | JGI IMG/M metagenome (GOLD analysis project Ga0307511, IMG submission 200266) | Populus trichocarpa ectomycorrhiza microbial communities from riparian zone in the Pacific Northwest, United States - 13_EM | ecosystem: Host-associated > Plants > Roots > Unclassified | place...
TGACGTAGGTCCGGTCGGGAAGAATCCGACCTTGGGAGAAGATGGCTCGTAGTTGTATGGAGACATTGGGGTATGGTGGGGTGGTGATATTAGTCGTTGTGTAGTGGTAGGTTATTGGGGTTCGGGTTTGTGTGGGTGTGGTAGAGTGTGTGTACCGTGTGGTGATTTGTACCCGGTCGCTACGCCCACTGCCGTCGTCGGGATATGGAGATGAAGAGATGGGGAAGACTCTGGTTCTCCTTTGTCTGAGGAGGGCTGCAGAATGAAATGGTTCGCGTTATTGTTCTCCTTTTTGTATCCTTCCACTCCCCTCACTTCGAATGAACCGGCCCCCTCAGCCTGTTGCCCTCCATCTAGCTCTCCCTTTGTCCCATCTTTGGAAACCGCATATCCCTTCCTTATCCGGACAAAGGGATTCCCAAAATAGGAGATCGCGCCCGGCTAAGCGCCTTTCATCCCGCACGTTGCGCCTTTCTCCCAAATCCGCCCTAAAGGCGTCGCTCGCAGCCGGCACTTTGACGGTGTGGATCCGATATTGATAAATGGCTCTGTGTCGCTTCCTCGATGCGTATGATGCGTACAGTGAAAGGGAACCCCGGGATCATAAAGAAGGCGCCGAAAAAAGCCGCGTTATCTGACGCTCATGCTTGAATTACGTGGTATGAGATAGAAGAGGGGGATATGTGGGTGAGTGAGGTGGGTAAGCAAATGATGGGATAAGAAGTCGCCCGCGGGGAAATATGTTCAGAACATACGGGGAAGATGGGGGGCAAGTAGCAGACGTGAAACAAAGCGGATTACAGAGAGCATTCTGGAAAGCAAATAAACGGCAAACGTGAACGAACTTGAACTTGAAGACGTCCGGAACTACAACAATGCCTTGGCATCTTGACCGGTAGCGACTAACTGGCGCCAGTCTGCTCGCCATTGCTGCATGCTGGCCCTTGTCTTCTTGTCGCTCATCACCTTTTCGACCCACCCAAGGAGGGCGTTGTCATCTTCTGGGACAAAGAACGAGGAGAGCAAGGACAGTATCGTCTCAAAGGTTGCGGAGCTCGACGTGATGTAATCTGTTGGAGCCTCCGTTAGATAAAGGGCCCAGCTGACCGCACGGAGGAGTTTGACCAACTTGCCTTTATGTACCCAGACGATCGCAACAGCGACCACGATGAAAAGGTCGGACCCTTCCAGAAAAAAGGCGTCCCACAAACGAAGTTGGGTATGAAAGGGAACAGAGTTGGCGAACAGGGTGATATACCACTTGGTCGCATACGAGGTGGTGGAGATCATTTGCTGCTTGAATGCTTCGTAGACCCCAGGCATCATCTGTTCGGTAATCCGTTCTTGGATATAAATGGCTTCCAGCAATCCTGGGAACCCGAGTTTGAAGATAGGGTGCATCGCGTACGAGTCGTGGATGTGTACAAGGGCAGGGTAGACCCTCTTCGGGTCCAGGTAACACAACAGGGTTGCAGCGATAGGTCCCATGCCCTGGCAATACCCACAATCATCGCACTGCAAAGAGAACGAGTGCAGCACGCTGAATAGCGATCGTTGCCTAAAGCCGGATCAGGGAGGCGTCGAATTGGCAGATACATCGTTGCGTACCCTTGGCCATATCTGGTCCGGAACATCACATGACCACTGATTGTCCTCGGGACATCCAGGTCGATCTGGATATCATAAGTAGAGGGCCGCTGCAAGTGATCCTCGTACTCCTGCGATAGTCTGTCCAGTTCAGGTTGACCAGCCCCGCTCATCTCGTTGATCATCAACTCCCAAGCTGCACTCCGCCAGCAGTCAGGAATGCCCTTATACACACGCTCGCGGAGCTTGCGCCGTTTGGAAGCCTTCACCCCCCACAGAAGAACGTTTCCACCAGAGTCCCGAGTGGTAGGCTCCAGCATACGGGCCCATTTCAGAACCCTCTCAATTTCCTTGTCTGGCCTTGGAGGAACCAGCTGCTCTTTAAGCGGAGGCGCCGTCGGAGAAGATTTGGTGGTTGCGGATGTCCGTGACAAGCGCCTTGAAAGTGGAGCAGAGGAGAGTAAAAGCAAGCGGTCATGTGAGGGACATGAGAAGAAACCGTAACTGTAAAACTGATCAGAAAAATTGTGGTTGGGTGGTAAGACAGACGCGGGCTCACCGATCTAAGCTTGCAAGGATCTCAACTTCTAGAGGCGTAAGATCCCGTTTCTTTTCTGCGATATCCCCCAACGCCTCTAAAGCCCTAACTCCGCTTTCACGGTTCGAACCAACCCTCGCCCGGGTCCTCTCTACCCCCTCTGAATAGCCGTCCCCCCTGACGCCGACGACTTCCAGCTCGGCGTACGTTCGCCGCACGTGGAAAGCATCCTCATCCTCGCCTTCGTGAGGTGTTACAACGATCTGAGACAGATGCGGAGACGGTGGCGGAACAGACTCGCGCAGTGATGGTGGCGGCAGCACCGCCGATGCTCGTGGAGAGTTGGTCCGCGAAATCGGTCTGGAGGACGAAGGATCCGGCGTTGGAGGTGTAAGAAAAGGTTGATCGGTGGAGGAGTCGCTCGAGTCTGTCAGACTCGATGGATCAACTCCGGTAGGAAATGGGGTAGGTGAGAATATGGTAGAGGTTCGTTGGGACACGGTAGAGAGCCGTTCGGACTGGGGAGGGGAGGGAGGGATTTTCTGATTAGTGGAATGGTAACTTGTGCGAGGGTCATCATCTTCGTATGCGAGGAGTGCGGTGCCGTTGGATTCCCGGCTTGCTTCCATTTGTAGTAAATGCTTGCTAAGACGCGGGTCATAGGAGGATTCGGAGTAACCACTGTCTTCTAAACTGAGCTTGCTGGCCCGTATGTAAGGTTTTCGCCCTTGCTGTTCGACCTGAAGATGACGACTTTGGGAATTGGCCGTTGAAGCAGGGATGGTCCACGTGCTTTCCTCTTCTCCGTACATTGAGTAGATGGAAAAAATGCAGGTTTCCGTCGAAGTACGTTCGCGTTCGGTCGCGGCCGGGGCCAACTTCGGAGTGGTCGACGAGGAGGATGCAAAACCGGATTGATGTACAGAGAGTGATGCTGAGTCCGGAGTGAGTGCGGGTACGTCCATGTGCCGGGCGGAAGAACAAAAGCAGGCGGACTGAAAGGAGAAGGGAGGAAAGGAGGGAAAGAAGGTATCCGGAGTTTTATGGGTAGGTCGGAGGGAAGTAACGAGTGGAAGGGAAAGAAGACCGGTGCTTGTAAATGTCAGAATTGATCGCACCGGTCTAGTACTGCATGGCGTAGCGGCGGCGTCACACTCCGGGCTCAAACTCCGAGCCCCTTGCTCTCAGGCCGTCTACTTATTTCACACTGCAAATTCCAGGGGTGTCGCGGAGAACCTCGAGAAACTCGCCTGCAATACTCTCTCTCAGAATCCAATCTATAGCCAACAATAGACCCGAAAATTTGAAGGTCTGATGCCCGGCCCAAGCTACACGTCGTTTATCTCCCAAGCCCAGCCTTGCCGAATCCAGACTCATAAACCGTTCATATCACAAAACTACAAGAACTCCCCATACGTACTACAAACATAATTCTATCCAGAAGATAACGCCTTCCCGAGAATCTGATACACAAACACCACCTGAACGTCGGTCTGAACCATCCCCGGTCGTTGGTCGCGACATGAGTCGATCTCCTGGATGATCAGATCCTCCGATAGCTCGCGTGGAAGCGGTCCGAGCGGTGATGGAGGTAGAGGCGGCTGCGGTTGAGTTGGGTTTTGCGCGGGTGGGAGGCGAGAGTGCGATCTCAACAGGGAGGAGAGTGTGATGAAGGCACCCGTGCGACCTATGCCGGCCGAGCAGTTTACCATGATTGGTGGGTCTCGGTCGTCTGTCGGTGATGCCTGTGTCCTATTGGAGCTATCCACCTTTGCGATGAAGTTGATCAAGGCCTGATGATCACCAGGTTCGGGTACACCGTGGTCAGGCCACGCCGTATATAGCAGATGATTGAAGAGGACAGGCGGACCCTGAGCCGTATCCTGAAACTGAGGAGTGACGGCCACCGTGCTTTGGGTGCAGTGCGCATCCTCAATGAAATTCCTCGCGACTAACGTCACTTGGAACGACTTTTCAGAGGCGCTCTGCCCTTGAGTTTCGCGTATCACCGTCGAGGAGCCAACCGTGGGGGGGAAATACGGATGAGCCTTCCTCCGCCCTCCCTCAACGTCCTTGGTGAGTTGCACGATCGTGCGAACTCTGCTGGTGGGAAGGCCGGGCGGCGAAATTGGTTCGAGTAGGACGCTCAGGAATGTATACGCAGTGTTGACCAAGGGCGCTTGCGTGGCGATCCACCACTTCTTCCCATGGAGTTCCCGAACCCAGTTGGCGTTCAAATAACGGCCACCAGGGTTAACTCGAGTCCGATCGTAAGGTTCGATGTCCGCATAACGGTTGGCAACCCGGTGAGCTGCGCTCCCCCCGACGGACACCGAATAGAACTCGGCAAGAGACTTGTCCGTTTGTGGTGCAACCGGCTCGGGCGGGGGGTGGTAATAGTCCGGATCGCATGGCTTCGAAGCGCTCCGACATTCCGCTCGAAGCTGCTCTCGCGCGTCGAGCGTGTTCAGAACCTCGTTAAGGTAGTCGACTGATTGAGCGCGCTGAAGCCAAGCTGGGATCATCGCTCCGTGCGATTGGTAGAGTGGACGTTTCCTGTTGCCGAGAAGGAGTGTGAGCATTGAATCCGATCTCAAACCTCAAAGCCGACGCTTTGCTCACCTGGAATGGTCGGGAGGTCGACGCTGCTCGCGGTTTTGATCAAAGGACGACGCGGAGAGTTTCGTCGACCGTTGAGATATCGGCGCGGGTGATTTGCTCCCCACCGTACGCCTGATGATGGAGACCAAGCGCCCCAGGTGGGACATCCACGACGTCCGAGGCCAGACTTTTCAAAGTCACACGATCGGCACCGCCGTGCAATTTGCCGGTAGAATGCAAAACCTGATAACCTCAGATACCCAGATCAAGTGAGCCCCCTCCTCTCACCCAGGGGCAAGGCCGCATTTCTGAAAGTATTTCTGCAGAGTCAGTTCGACACTGAACAAATCCGTCGGCAAGAAATATCTTACCGACGGGAATCCTGAAACATGCTGGACGTCCCAACAAGTTGATCATCCCCACCCTTCCGCCCACGGTGCCATTACTGACAGCACCCCTTTCTTCCCCTATTATTCTAGGGACTACCGCAGACAATACAACTCCTGTTTCCTCGCCCGGTGATTCCGAAATCTGTTTCGGTCACCTTTCAGGGTGGTTTCGTCGGAACTCGCTGTTCCGTCCAGGCCCCGTCACCTGAGTCTGGTGAATGGGAGGTCGTCACCAAAGTATTCCCCGAGGACAACAACCGGCCGCAGAATTTCACCCTAACGTCAGACCCCCCAGGCGCCCTCGATGGTGGCGTCGAAAAACTGAAGCTTACATTCGAAGAAGGTTCTGACTTCTTTGGCCGAATCACGATCTATGATTTGCGACTCGAAGGAGACGTCGCGCAGTAATATAGAAACGGCGTCGCGGTACGGCACAATAGATAGATGATTAAATATGTGGACGATTACGAGATCTCATTCGAACAGCTCGAAAGCTTCCCATGGTGGCGCTAAGCTGCCTGCATTATCGATCTCCACCCAGCGTTTCGCCGCATTATCTATCTCCGTCGCCAGGCTGCCGAATGCCCCATCCCAACCGAACCCGAGGGCAGAGAGCCTACAGACAGTAGAACTACATCCTAGCTCAGTATCTTGACCAATGAACCAAAACAACCCCGTACCTCAAGCCGCAGACAGTGGCGGATAGTCGCACATCCGGATCCCCCTCATTTGCCCAGAGACCGGCGAGCAAAGCAAAATCTACCACCATCCCCTTCGTCAACCGGATCCTCTCCTCCTCGCTCAGCGTGTTAAACTCCTCTTGCACGTAGGAACGAGGGCTGGCAATCTCTCTGAGCTCTTCGTCAGCACTCCATACCAACGAGAACGCGCGAGCGTGGGTCGGGAGCTGGTCGACAAAATCCTCCGATGCTGAGGGCGAATCCGATGCAACGTAGAATAGCGGGCTGCCCTGATTTGTCGGATTTAGCCGTTGCCACGCCTCGAGGGCAGCGTCGACGTAGAGACTGGTCGGCAGGTGTGTCCTGTGGTATTCCCACGTAAGGCCTAGGCGATCCCCACGTCGAATGTGTACGCTCAAGTATTCTGCAGACTCGTTCTCCGTGTCCGACATAAGTCCGTCTCGAGCCTTGTGGATGAGGGTGGCTATTGTGGGAGAGGGTAGGATAACCTGCAGGAAAGATGAGAGTGCCATCGCGTAAATCGGTTTTAGGCGTCCCAGTCCAGTTGAATAACTAGTGGAAGGTTAGCGTCTCTGACGGAAGTTGCGAAACGCCAAACCCACGGGTCCTCAAATTCTTCGAAGAATGGGTGTCCTAAGTGGTAGTGTGCGGTTTGCGAATTTACAACCTGAGAACAGATAAGTCGAACGGCAATGCTCCAGTTTGCCTGCATACCCAATGCCTGTAAGGTTGTGTGGTCAGCTTTCATTTATCCGAAGGTAACTATTTTTTACCTTGCGGATCTGGGACAAGCGGCGAGTTCTGTTCCGGAGTCAAAATCACTGAGGCGCACAGGGTGAGGCAAGACTTACCCGAGGGCGGAGGAGGTTTACACCCTGGCTCCGGCCCAGGACGCAGTGGCCGAATGTCAGAGAAGTAGTCTGACCACCTGCAATATAAAATCTCAGAAAACCGAGCGCATAGATCGTGCACATAATACACCCACTTGCCGCGGTTCCATTGAGAGTCATCGATGAAAAATGTTCGTTGTTGCTGGTCATAATGAACGCCTTTAGACCAGCCACGGGAATACGCAGCAGTCAAGGACTCACCGAATCCGCGAGAGCAGCCACCTGAGCCAACAAAGCCAGATCTCCCATCAACCCAACCTCCGATCCCAACATATACGTGACCGTTCTGGTGCAAACACCCTCGTCCGAACCCGGAGCAAAGGGAGGGTGTAGGACATCCACCATCATATCCGTCCAATACGCCATATGCCGCATCCCCCCCTCATGGATCTTCCTACACTCCGCCCGGTATTGCTTCGCAGTCAATGGAAACTCGGTGTAGTTTTCGTACGAAATCACACCAAAGTTCGATTGTCCACCGTGCACCCCGTGGTCGTATGCCGCTTCCTCTTCTTCGGACTTGCGATATGCAACGCCGGCGAGGAAGACGAGGAAGACCATGATCGTCACACCGACGATTGAGAAGCGCGTGGCACTGGTGAGCGGGTTAAATGTAGCGGACTGGAGGGGCGAGTCGGGCGGTTCCTCCGTGACGTTATCGTTCCCCAAGAGAGGGTCTGAATCGGATTGCCCGTCATTATCCACGTCCTCCCCAGTGTCCGTTGGTACTACCAAGTCCTCTTCGTTGAACCGACCAGACCGGGAACGGGGCGTCCGAGGTACCAATCCATCCAGATCGGGTCGAGCTGAACTGACGGCCCTCAGCGGGATAGAAGTCATCTGGTGAGAAGAGGCTCTGGCTTGGGAGTTACTCTCAAAGTAACCTGGTTGGTGCTCGTCAAGAGCAGAGGTTTGTTGTTTTGAGCTTCCGCCACCGCGCACCCGGGCAGTACGCGATCACGATGGGGAACCGGAACGCTCGATCGTTGTCGGGGCAACGGCTCAACGGGACCTGATTAGAAGCTCGAAAAAACGCCCCAAGGGAAACCCTGAGGACGAGCGGGTGATGAATGATATGTGCCAGTTTGGTCTAGTGTAGTACTCGTATGTATCGATACATCCCATTAGACAGGAGGCTTTCCGTCTTTTTGAGATGTTGTGATGCGATCTCCCAAAGATAAAGCAATGCCCTGCGTTTTGCTTCGTATCCGCACATGACCAATGATGTTCCCCGGTTCAGTTTTCTCGATACTCAAGTTGGCCAACGCATCCTCGCCTAACGCCTTGTTGAGATACAAACCTCACAACAGTTGCCAACGATACGCACCGAATAGACTGCGCGCATACATGTTCGCAGACAGGAAGTCGCAGTCTCCTGACAGCGCTCCCTCTGGGGTCAGGCAGGACATGTTTGTAACCTTCATTACATGTGAGAGGTATTCCCGTGGATCCCTGTCAAAGAACCTCAGCATCAAAAGAGTCAGGTCAAAAGGCACAATAGGCGTACGTCACAGTGGTCGTCACATTAACCCTATTCTCCCACTCGAACTCAGTCCACATGCTTCGGAACTGGTGTGGGCGGTCAGCGACCAGCCACCAACTAATTCCTTGGAGCTCAGACTTACCTGAGCCTCGGTGCAGTACGCCGGCTTGATGTAGTCCATGATATCAATGTGGATGTCGTTCAGGATGACACACTGCTCAGCCATCCCTGGCCCCTCCCACAGGATGCTTCCAAAAATAACGCCGGTTTCTGTCGATGAAACCTTGATGGTTGCCTTGATACTTTGGAAACTATGCGGAGCAATGGTATAGACAGAAGGCCGTTCCACGAGCTTCAGATCGCCCAATGTTGCAAAGTCCAAACATAGGCTTTGTAGGGTATCCGCAGTTTGATTGACCAGAAGGACGTCTGTGTTGGGGGGTGTCAGCACCGATAACCGCACCTGCACCAGGGTCCATACCGAGGAGGATATCGAAGCCATGGACCTTGACATAAGCCTCGGCGTAAATGGGGTCCGAGAAACCAGTAAGCTGAGAGATCCTGCTGAGATTCGAAATAAAATCCTCGTGGACCTCCCCAGCACCGGTAGCCTTACTGACGTCTTCGAGTTCCTGGTGGCGGATAAGTGATTGATACGAGAGCAAGATAGGTCTACCTACGTCGATTATGTCGTCGGCTGCCTTTTTCGAGAACTGACGGAATGTCAACAAGTCGTCGACCTGGATCGCGGTCTTTTTCGCCGCCTCTGCTGCTTTCTTCTCGGCAGCCTTTTTCTATAGATGAACACAGGGTTAGTTCTTTAGCATAGGGAATGCGATCGGTGAGACACGCGAACCTCTTGGGCGACGATCATCTTAGAATAGGCGGCCTTGGTATCCTTCAAGAAGATCTCCTGGACAGCCTGTTGTTTGCCAAGGTCGCTCAATGTTTGGATACAGTTCATAATCCGCTCGTTGGAGTCTTCGTCGATCGGGACGGTCACGAATTTCGATTGGCCAACGCGGATGACAGAGACCATGATCAACATGGCCTCAGCCTTGAGAGAATTGACCTCTTGTTTGTCTCGAGAGATCTCGGCACAACGAATAACGAGCTTAGTAATCGCGGAAGAAAGGACTGCGCCTGTGTAGAAATCTCCTCCTAGGATCAGCGCTAGAAACGTCTGTTCAGTACGATGAAAAGAATTCAACGCGAGATTAGGTTACTTCTCAAAGGTGGTTTGGCAGCAGCCTTGACAGCTTCCAGCCTGGCGTTGCTGGCGCTGGTAAAAGCGGTTTCAGTGGCATATGTTCCGTCGGCGAGAACCTTCGGTTTGCTGCCGCCGGTTGCTGGGGCTGCTTCCTTCTCCCCTTCGTCGTCTTTACCTGCCTCATCCAATAGTCGTTGTTCCGAGGCAAGAATGGGGATCTCGCCAATCACCTTGCGGATCTCCTTGAAGGCTCTCAGGATATCAGGAACATCTTCGGAGTACTCTCCGATGATCCACAATACTCCTCGGTAGACCTTGCCGGACTTGATCTCAGGAAGGGTCGAGACGAGGTGAGAAACAATCGATCTTCTCAGAGGAGGGAACTTCTCGACCACCTCCCTCACAAAGGCAACGACATCGAGAGCGGATGGATTGTTTGAGTCTCCAAGGAAGTCCATGAGGGCGTGTACGACACTAGCAGCAACCTCGGAAAACTTGACAGCACAAACATGAATCGATTGGATGAGGAGCTGACGATATTCCGGTGCCTTCTCGTGCGATTGGTCCTGAGTTTTCTGTAACTGTTTCTTCAGGAACAGCACAACTTCCTCCACGTTGCGGCTTGAGGTAAGACTGAGCACGATGGCGATGGCCTTTCTTCGGACCTCCAAATCCGGACTGGACAGCACCTGGAGAATGTCCATGATCAGGCTGTCAAGGGCATGACCGTGCTTCGCGCGCAGGTTATCGAGGCGATCCAAAACAATCAACTTGACATTGTTGTCGGACTCCTTGATGGCAAGGTTAATGTACGTGGATGCGGCAGCTACCAAGGGGTTTATGGCAGACGAACAGCGGAAAAGTAAGATAAACTGACCCTTGATGGCGGCCGGATTCTGAGTTAGAGAAGTGAGAATACCAGCTGCCTCGTATTTCACGGCGTGCGACGAAGAGTTCAACAATTCAGATACCAGGAGGATGAATCGCGGCTGTAGCGGTGTGGATCAGTATATGTCTGGCTCAAAAGTTCGGTTGACGAACCCTGTGCACCGAGTCCCGTTTGCAGTCCAGTTTAATAACTTCAATGATACTCATTTGAAGTAGCTCATCCATGTTCGGAATTTGTTCAAAGTGTTGCAGGATATATTCCACGGCCTTGGGCATAGCGCAGTTCGACAGGAACACAAAGGCGTTTCGTTTGCAAGTGGCGTCCGACTCGGCAGCGAGGAACGTTTGGATTAGTTCTGGGGCGTCCGGGATGAGGTTCTCGAACTCGCGGTAGATGGCGTAGATGGCGAAGACGGCGTTTTTGCGAACGTACGAATGCCGGTGTTCCAGACATGAACGGCAGATTGGGATTAGTGGTTCGAGGAGTTCAGCATCTTTTGAGATCTTCTGGAGGAAACGTAGAGTAGCACCACGTATGTACTCATTTGGGTGTTGCTTTAAATCGGGTTGCGTTTAAGGTCATAACCCGTGTGATCGCAAATGTACTGACCAGATCGTTACGAATTGCATTGCTAGAAGGAACGTGAGCGGGGAATGACCGACACGAGAACTGTAGCAACATACACGACAAGAATCATCTCCTGCTTCAGCTTCCCGTTATCATCATACTTTGGACACACTTCCCAGTAGAAGTGGAGGAGCTTTTTCAACGCCTTGTTTTTTGATGGGAGCACATACTGAATAATTGGCATTAAGAGCTGGGGCTGTTGAGAAGAGCTCGATGAGTTTTCGTGGGCTTTGATCATGCATGCCAGTATACCAGAGTATTTCCGTTGATGGTAGAGACGATGATCTTCCGCAGAGTGTCGAACTTCACTTCATCGGAGCCCTTCTCGAGACCAGACCTGAGTTCTTGAATGGATGGCGACTCTGACGAGTCTTCGAACACAACGGTGTAGCATGACGTATCCGCAGAGGTGGACATGGTCGCGTCAGAAAATGTGCGTAACAGGCTGAACACGTGTCAGCCGTCCCAACTCACGAGCACGATCAAACGATCAACCTGCTCTATATCAAGACCCTTCAACGCCTTTTGAGTACTAGCAATAATTGTACTACAACGGTCCATGCCACACGTTCCAAGGCCCCATAGGCCCGCTATTGTGAGCGGGTGGCTCACGCTTCCTGGTGGCCTCCGCCGAACACCCCTTCCACCCGGGGGGCACTCCAATTTCCTCGAGCATGCCATTTGTCCCCCCGTCTCCAAATTGCAGTTCTACCCACGCCAGCTCTGGGCACGGTCTGACCCGATCCCAGGTCATTTCGCAACCGCATCGCGCCTTGGCTTCTGAAAAGCCGACGACGTACACCTTGTCCCCGTGCATGACGAAATTCTCCTCGTCGTGGAGTCCGAAGTGACGGACTCCGACTTTGTGTAGGCGGTACACAGCTTCCAGCTTCAGTCGACTACAAATGAGTTTAACATTGGTTTTGGTGTGAGGGACATGGGGTACGGTCTCCACTCACTTGTCAATTTCGTGGCTCAAGATATCCCCTCCGTCCACCTGCTCGAGGATCATGCAACCATACCGCCCGCGGTCCGTTGCGTAATACCCATAAAAGTTCGGTACCACGACGCCTTGTAGCTTCCTCAGCGCCGAGCAGTAAAAGTCCCCCTCTTTCTTCAGCTCTTCCATCCTTTGCTTTGCTCTTGCCCACTTAATGAAAACAGGCCGACGGGTACTCCCATCAGAGAGGTAGCCAGTGTAGAGTGATCGAGTTCCAAAGAGCGGGTTCCCTGTAGTCTCGGAAGCGTCCCTTGGAGCCGTAACCCTTAGCTCAAGCCGCTCTGGGTCATCGCCAAGATCCATGGGTCGCATCGGATCGAGGCGTTTGAGATTGATGTGGTGCTGATCGTAGAAGTTGATCTTGAGGGGTGAGGACATAGTTGCGGGAGGCGGTGTGCGGTGAGTACTGGTGCATCACGAAGTCCTGGTCACCGATGTTTTATACTCGTAGCCCACGGCGCATGCTGCTGAGCCCATGGTGGAGGACACCGTGGATGCTCCTGTGGTCATGGTCAACGCAAGTCAAAGCTTAAGGGACTGGCCCGCCATGTGCAGGGGCCTCCTCGGACTCCCCATCATTTCACTTGGTCACATATCGTAAGTTGTCAGGGGCACGCCCTACCACTCCCCGGCAATGGCGATAAAGTATGTACTCACTCAAGCCATTCTCGTTGCTACGAACCCTCGCCACTGCCTGGCAGATTAGGGAACAAATGTTCGTCATGGCCCTTTATTCTTGCCACTCTTGCCCAACCCATTCACCGTCCCCTCGGTGGCACCGGCTTCTACCGCCGGTCCCAGCCATCACAGCTCGGGAGCCCTTCCGTCACTCACCTGACGCGGCGGTAGCCTTACACGCAGCTTGGTTTCTACAGCTTACCTGGGCCAGAGTGTAGATAGGGTTCGGCCACCGCCATTGGACTGGATCGGCTCGGCAACGGCGTGTCCGTGTAACCTCCACCCACGAGGAACCTTGATCTACTAAGCCGTTCTCCGCCCTTTGTCAGACTGGCCAAGTTCTGAGCGGCCTGGCCATTGGCCTACCCTGGTGGCACTACAAGGTGCCACTCCTCGCACCAATCGATACCAACTGTGATGCTCAGCTGGGGGTCACTTCCGACGTGGGACAGGCCGGATTTTAGTATTCACGGACAGCTATCTTATCTCTTTTACCTAACTTTTCGTTGATACCTACTTCGCACCAATCGAGAAACTCATTAGCATCCGGTACGGTGTTGCGCCTATCTTACGATGGACGCTCACCACGATCTCTGTCCAGGTGCATGTACCATTCAGTGGATGCTCCAATGAAGTACCTCCGTTCGACAGGCGGAATTGCGGACACTGACAGATGTGTCCCGCGCCAGGTAACCGAGGTAGTGTGTTCAAAGAACATCATAGGGTATGTACCCCAATTGTTGCGCCTTCTGGTGGGAATAACTCACGCATTCTTAGAGGTCATAGCGAATGAATCAAACCTCACCAGCTCACGAGTCTCTAGATCCAGAATCCTCCGGAATCGGACCAGTACTTCTGGGTAGATATCCACCTTCCATCCCTTTTGTCACTTTGCCCGCAGTTATATACCTGCATTCGAATCACTCACTAAGAAGCTTCGTGGTCCCCATGTTATTTCGGAAGAAGGAAACCTCCGGAGAACGTGATGATGAACCCTGCCTGGTGAAAGGGTTGTTCTCCGTCGCCCATTGTAGGCAAACCCTCAAGCAGAAGTTCCAGGTCGGAGAAAATTAATGAAGGGGGAGGTAAGCGGGGAATACGGTTCCGCAGTTCTGGCGATTTATGGCATGGGCGCAGGTATCTGTATGCGTTTTTACGTCCCGGAGGGATAGAGTTTGGAAATCATGGACCTGGTGTCAGATACGCCAAAGGCTAACGATGACATCCCCGAGACTCCCAAGCAGGGAACCATCTGCATGCGTCCGAGTAGTGGGAAGTTGGTAGCGATCGAATCCAGATGCGCGACTTGCCCCAGACTTGTCCGTACTCGGCCTGCCTGGAACGAACATCAGACCCCCTCACGGCCACGCTGACCGAACCAGGCAGAGTGGTGACAGGAATTCAACCCAACGCACGTATGAGATGAGTCTTCGTTATTAGACGGTTGCAGGGGTCTTGACGTACCTGAGGGCAGGTTTTTGGCTCACCTCGTTCATCGCACGCTCCGCACCGCGACGAGCCTACTGCATAGGAAGGACAGTGACGAAGATCGCAATTATGCGTGCCCCGTGTTGGACCATGGATGAACCCCTGTAATTTGCACCGGCACCGGTCAAAAATGAGTCGCGTCATTCCCTGCCGCGGTTGCAACTGCGGCACTTGCGGATGGGTGTCAGATCCAAATCTTCTCGCGAGGCTGAATAAACTACTGAATAAGGTACGGTGAACGCGTCTCTCGAGTGGGTTATCTGATTTGCTTTTTTCTATATCACGCCTCAATCAAACTGTTCGCAGGAACTACGTGAATCCCGGGGGGGATGTGCATCAATAGTGGCGTTTGAGAATTGACTGTTTGTCTCCGGTGAAAGGGTGGAGGCGGGTAAGCGTGCCACTGATCAAATGTTGCACGTCGTGCAGATCTAATCCAACACAGAAATCCGGAAAGTGGGTCGACCATGCTCTTAGGACCCTGGTTTGGATTCGTGTTGATCTCTCTTTCTTCGGTACGAAGACGGCGATGGTCTGGGTGATGATGTGCCAGGAGCCCTCGTGTTCTCCAGACTCAAACGTGCTGCCCGCCTTGAATTCACGACCCAGTCCCGTTTACTCCCAGTGATTCCTCCATGATTGACCAAGAAAAGTTGCGCAGAGATAGGATGATCGGGTCCGGTCCATGGGCGTGGACGTCGCACTTTTTAGGACTTGAATTGAGCCTTGCGGCTTGCCCAGTTCAGTCGTCGTGAAAACAGAAGAACAGGGTGAGTGATTGTCGATGGAATACGACCGCGTCATGTGAAGGAGGGCGGAATAATCCGCCGACTTGTCGTAAAATGAACCCTTACAGGTGTGTATAATTGGAATCCCACAATCACTTACGACCCGCGGACCCTCTACCGCCTTGGGGTGTTCAAGAAGCCTGCCTCGTGCCCAGATCCGCTCCGTCTGGGGTGGGCCATTGAGCAGACACCATTTATCTGGAGAATGCTCGACAGGACTTCTGTCAACCATGCATGGGTGCATGGCAGCTGGTCCTTACGTGCAGCGCGATTCCAAACATGGTTTCGGGCCCAAGTTTCCACTTCGTCCCCGTTTCCATCAGCCCACGGTCGCAGAGGAACTTGGGCTGGACTTTGGCTGGACTCAGTCGACAATTCAGTACCCCTATGTACACGTTCAATATTCAGACGTTTGGCGGCCGCCCCCTGGCCCAACGTGTGAGTTTGATCTCGCCGGTTAGTCCGTCCGCGACACCACATGACTCAAAGCAGGAAGTCCTAGTTCTACGTAACCGCTACTAATGTGCCTGAAGAGGATGAGACCCCCCTGGAATGGAGATCGGGCGCGAACTTCAGACATTCAACCTGTAGTATTGCGTGGATGGCTCCCTCAATAGTCTGTGCGGTTGCTCGCAAGGGGCGAAGTTCAGCCCGAGCTTAGTCCTACATTGACAGCGCCCGAGCGCTCGGTTGAAACGGCCTCAAGCCAATTGTCGATGTCTCTACTTTTGGATAAACATTCGTACTATACCGACTCGAGACTGATTGAGGGAAGGGGATAACTTAATGGGATTTCTGAATGAAATCCGGGGGAAGTACGGGTACGATAAGGACGGGTGCAATGCAGGGCGGATACAATGAAGATGCCGAGGTTGTGGAGCTGAAGATAGTGTAATACATTATTGACAATAGCATACACGACGAACGGAGGGAATGGGTTTGGCGGAGAAATGCGAGAACGAATGAACGTGAATGAATTAGATACTTTTACACAAGAGAGGGGAGGAGCAGGCGCACAACAGATCAAGAAGGAGGTGAACGGAGTCAGTAAAGTGCCGGATACGAGGACAAAGGCGTGTACATATGTACAGAAGCGCCATTGAAGGGGGAAGGCATAGTGATCAGAGAGAAGAAGGGGAGGGGGAGGGCTAGGGAGGGAAGGGAAGGGAAACGTGGGAGGTAGGGTGAAGGAAAGGAATGAATGGGACATCTACATGTAATATCGCGTTTTGAATCTCGCGCAGCACGCGCGGGAGGATAGAATATAGTTTGTGTGATGTGGTGTACAGATGATGTGTTGTCGTTTTCGTCGTAATGGATGTTTTGGGTATCAGGGTAGGGGGGAGGGCGGTTGAAAGAAGTCGGCAAGACTAGCGGAGGCACGGGAGCAGACTAAGAATCGAGGCATTATCGCGTCCTCCTGAGGAATGCGGCGTTACCCTGGGCTCTATCACACTTCTCGGCAATTCGGAGTGCTTTATCAAGAGCTTGGGCGATCAGGGGTCGAGTCGGAACATCTACGGGAGTATGGTCCAAAAGATCTGAACGATGAAAATCCATACAACGTAAGCGTACGGCGAACTCGCAAAAAAAAGAGTTACGAACCTTTGAACAACAAGACGTATCTCATCACCCTCTGGGTCGGCAAGATAGCCAAATCCCTGACGGATGGTATTTTCTCCCGCCTCTCCCCTGCTCCGGAGAGGTTATGGCTAGATCGGGTCGAAGTTCCGATGCTACCAACGGCATGATTCATATCGAGGCTCATACCTCCCCTTTTCGTGTGGTTGAGTGAGTTCCAAGCAATTGGTGGTGGGGGCTCTATGCACTGCACGTGCGCCTCCTGCAAGGAAGCGCTCCGGTTATGACGTCGGAAAGTATTCGGGGACTTTCCAGGTTGGCTTGACCCGGACTCACGCAGAGATTCCTGAGGAATGGGAGGGACAGGTCTGGTTGGTCGAGGGGGCGCTTGTTGTGGAGGATCAACGACTTCGTTTGAATAGATGGGAGCCTGACCCCAGATCTTGCTCGGAGAACGGAACGAACGCCATGAGGATTTCGCTGACTTGGGAGTCGCTGGGACAGGAGAACTCGTCTGACTGGAAGAGTTCCGCTTGAAGAGACTAAAAGAGCGTCTGTGGGTAGTCTTTTGATCCTGCGGAGATTCGCTTTCGGCGGGAGGAGATGGTGCAGGGGGGGAAGGGGACTGTCGCGAAAGGTTGAAATTCGATTCGCTCATAGGTGGCACCGTCCCCCGTCTGTCGGCAAAGGAGATCTGTGGAGATGATGGGTGGTTGAAACTCCTGCGGCTAGAGCTTCGCGAGGTGTATCTATCAGCGGGAGGTGGAGATCGTTTTGGTTCGTCCACAGCAGCCGAGCTCCTCCTACTCCTCGTCAGTTTTCGCCTACTCGCGCGCTCTGTGGCGAAGACATCGCCAATAATACCGCAGTATGCGACGAGTGCGTTTTCCAGTTGGGTAGACGATTCGAGGAAGGCGAAGCTGATTCCGTAGGCGGTGGGGTCCTGGGAACAGTGCTCGAGGAGTGTGTTGGAAGCAAGGATAAGGGCAGGAAGGTATGACGTGAGTAATGACGGTGGTGCTGTCAGCGTCTTCCCGTCGGCCGGGAGTGAGATATTGAAAAAAGTGATGGAGAGCGAAAATATGTACCTGACCGTCCTTCAATTGTACGAGTTTGGAGAAATAAGTCTTCTCTGTTTGGACAAGCTCTCGGCAACAAAAGAGCGCCTTACGTGCGACCTTCCAGGCCTGCTCTTGATGGTCGTCGCTATCAGGTGGAGTTTGGAGCTCGTCCTCGGGTGTATCTGAGTCGTCATCGGATGCGTCGGAAATGTCGTATTCATCAGATCGGGATTCTTCTTCATCATCATCCACCAACCAGAACCTTTGGCGGAGGCCCGGTCCCCCGTAGACAAAGGCCCCGGAGAGGGTGGCGTCGGCGTTGGCGTGCGTTTCATCATGGGCGAGGTGATCTTCTTTGGCGGGGAACCGAATTTGATCCTCGACGGGGTCGAAGGGCGAAGCGCTAAGCGTATCGCAATGAGTGAAAGTAGATCTGGCTTTGTCGGACTTCCTGCGCTGCTTCATTCTGGTGACGCGCCGGAAGTGTTCCAACTCGACGGAGAGGGTCTCGTCTGGCACGTGTAACATGCTCCAGCGGCGGATGATGTGGGAAGTCGAGGCCGACCCATAGATAGATTTTTTCGATCGTTGGTGGAGGTTGGTCGGGGAGCGTGCCAAGGTAGATGACTCTGCTGATGAATGACTATTCGGACAGGAGAGCGAATGGTCAGGCACGTGGGTGGGGTCGCCAGCCGTCCTCATGTACGAGTCGTACAACGCGTTGTGCGCGCCGTAGCCATACCCTGCGTGTCCATCCAAAGTCGCGGGATAAAAAGGTTGGACGGGTGGTTGGTTGGGGGCGACGGTGACCTGGGAGGGATTGAAAGGGATCTGTTCTGGAGATGGAGATCTGATAAAAGGCTGGGAGAGGGCTAGCTTCCTTGGTTTTTCTGCGAGGGGGGGACCGGGGCGGTGTATGTGATTCATGTACGCGCTGATCCTCGCAATGTCGGTCGAGGAGGCGGCTTCGTCGTCGAGGAGGGGGGTTTGGGGGAAGGGGAACCCACTAGAGGGCGGCGGAGGTTTATATAACTTGCGCCTATGCCGTCCTCCCTGTCGGTCACCCATGGCTGTGGCTGAGGATGAGGAAAGACGCCCGAGTAACGGAAAGCGTGATCAGCGGCAGGGAAAATTGCCTTATTTGGATAAGAAGCTGATTACGTGATCTATCCCCATTCCCTCGCTTGCTTGGAACGAGAGACCGGCTAAGGCGGTTGGATCGAGCGAGTATCCAATCCCCTGAGAACCAACGACCACGGGGGCAACCGTCACCACAAGACGATCCACCAGGCCACTGCGAGCAAATGCGTCGATGATCTGGGCACCCCCCTCGACCATCAGGGTCCGGATACCCAACGAGTGCAACGTGTGCAACACTCCGGCCACCGCTGGGAATTTTCTTTAGTCCAACTCGTAATATTTGACACCAGCGCGGCCATTTTACCATTGTCGTCGCTTTCGATTATCCGTACCCCTGCACGTTCTAGTTTCTCCCTCCTCGCCAGAACTTCACCATCATCCGTCCTAGAGTAGATCACCCATGGTTGTTTCCCCCTCCCCGTTGAATGGTTTTTGATCAACTTGCAGTCAACCGCCAGTCGGCACCTCCGATCCATCACAATCGGGATTGGGAGTGACTGCGCCACTCCAGCAGGCAGATGGCGTGCTGCACACGCAGACCTCATGGGGTAAACGTTCCGTGCCGAATGCAAAATGGTCTAGCCCCCTTACTGTTCAGCTGTGGATCGTCATTCAAGGCAGTCCCAACTCCAACAAGGATCCCATCGTGCATGGTTCGCATCCTAAAATCAACGGCGCCCGGCGTTAGACGTCATTGTCTCCGTCCCACTCGTCTAACCTTTCCCGGGGTCTCTCACTCACCAGTGTGTCATTATCATACTCTCTCTACCACTTAGTATCAGCTGTTTCCCGCCAACCCCCGCGATCTTTGCATCCAGAGACTGTGCAAACGTCAACGTAACCTGGGGCCGCCCTTCTTCGACCCTGATGTCCTCCCCGAACATCGCGGTAAGGAAACTCGGGGGTTTCGCCATAGGATCGGTTCAAAGTCCAACGACAGAGGAAGATACGGCACGAATGTTCGCTGTTCTCAGGTGATCAACCTCTGGAGTGGCCAAGACCGCCCCATCACGTGATGATTTCCATTTATATATATGGACCGCATGCGGTAACGAGCAACTCGCTCTTGCTCTCTTACCACCACCATCCACACAACCCACCAAACCAAACGAACCTCCAAACCCCAACTAGCTGAATATGTCTGGCCGCGGTAAAGGTGGAAAGGTGAGATTTTCCGCGCTTGGAGCTTGTTCATGTTGGCTCACGACCGACTGGCCTCCTTAGGGTCTCGGAAAGGGTGGTGCCAAGCGTCACCGTAAGATTCTACGTGATAACATCCAAGGTGAGTCGAAAAATCCCGTGGATGTCGTCGTTTCCGGCGTGTATGGACGTGCCACCTGGACGCGTCGCGACGTGACTTTTCATTAGGCGGTGTGTGTTAACGCTTATTCCCTCAGGTATTACCAAGCCTGCCATCCGTCGTCTTGCTCGCCGTGGTGGTGTCAAGCGTATCTCTGGCTTGATTTACGAAGAGACCCGTGGTGTTCTTAAGATCTTCTTGGAGAACGTATGTCGTCATTCACAACCTCCGTCCCGCGTACTCCCTATAACCTCGTCCTTGCCTTGTTAGGTCATTCGCGACTCTGTTACCTACACTGAGCATGCCAAGCGCAAGACCGTCACTGCCCTCGATGTCGTCTACGCCTTGAAGAGGTCGGGCAGAACCCTCTACGGTTTCGGTGCCTAAGTCGCCTGTAAGTTTACCTATATTCGTCCCGTCGACAGACTTTTGATCCCTTTGCCCTTTCCATAGTATCTCACGTCAATCTTACTCGTCTCACTGTCCTCATTGTCGATGTCTTGCTGTTCCCTGATGTACTACCTATGATAAGAATATATGACCAGCCTAACATGACGTCAGGTTCATTGTTACCCGATAGACCTACTGTTCCGCACGCGCAGGTCAACCCTTGGTTCCTCCACTGCTGGAGGCGGCACCTGACCCCATTCCACCTTACCTTTCGCTGTCTGAGTAGAGAGACGCAGCAAGTGTGGGAAAGAAGTGTCGCTTGATGGGGGAACTGCCCACGTTGCAGACTCGGCACGGTTGGCGCGACTTCTGGACGATTTGCCCTTGACTCGTCACGCGTCACATGCGACCCGATCCCGACAACACAGGAGATCTTACACCGCAATTGCCAAATTTGGCTGCCTCGCGTCTCGGAACTACTTCGGGAGACGTAGCAACCCTGGGAAACCCTGCGATGCAGATTCCCTGCCTCATCACATGGTTCCATACCATAGCTCGTTATATCGCGCGGTAGCATGAGATCGATTGCGTATCTAGATGTTTTTATTACAAGCGTTGTTTGTGTGTATTGTACCGACAAAAAACCATGTGTGGGTGACCCAAAAATGACGAAAGAATACATGCAGGAGCGTTGCCCAAGGAGAACGCCCTGGAGATAAGACCGAGAATAGTTAGATGGGCGGAGAGGTGGTATCTGAAACGCCCTGATCCGCCAAGAAGACGTAGAAACAATGAGACAAACGAGTGGAGGGTAGAGGGAAGAACGAAGTGAGAACGATCAAGCTGGATGAGATGGTGGGAAGATGGGGGATGATACAAAGGTATTGGTTTAACGAGATAGCACGACGAAGGGGCGAATCGATGTTCTTGAAGGCGGATGTGATACGGTGCGGATCCTGAAATAGGGGTCGGAAAAACCGGTGCGAGTGATTGAGATACGAGAACGGGCGGTGTCAATGTTTCCCAAGGATCCTCATGAACCCCAGACTCCCCTGGCGTTTTACCTGACGGGATGGCGTGCTCGGTGTTGACACGGTATCAGGAGTGGACGGAAGCTGAGGCGGAGCACTTGATTTACGAAGTTTCGTAGGAGTTCCGGCTTTCGTACCGGACTCGTCGGCGGGGGCGGAGGAAGGACGGTTGAAATCCCTGTCCCCAGACCCCTTCCCAGAGCTCTTTGGTTGCTTCCCGGCATTGCCTTCGGTTTCGATGACCTGATCAAGACTACCTTCGCCACGGGATTTGGAGATACCCGCCGCCCCCTCCTTTTCAAAACTGGAGATTGTGGAGGACCTCTTTTTCAAGTCCTTCTTGATCCTTGTGAGCATTGTATCGGGCTGGGCGAGCACTGATCTCCGCTCCTCGCGAACTCGGTCGACGT
>Ga0307511_10001937_pt1 | contig 21778 bp, 12 predicted proteins | sample 13_EM_MG_FD_200266 | JGI IMG/M metagenome (GOLD analysis project Ga0307511, IMG submission 200266) | Populus trichocarpa ectomycorrhiza microbial communities from riparian zone in the Pacific Northwest, United States - 13_EM | ecosystem: Host-associated > Plants > Roots > Unclassified | place...
CTCGGTCTGTAGATTCGTTTGACGTATTAGCCGCTTGATTTGAAGCTGGTGTAGTAGAGTTACACTCTGAAATACTGAATCGCCACCCTGCCTTAAGTTACCCTTATGGATATTTCCTCACTCAGTTCTGGTCAGATGTCAAAGGTGGGGTACCAAGACACTCTCCACACTCAGTATATTCTGTTGGGCTATCGAGAAATTGATTTGGTGCTAGTTCGATTGAGTTACTACAAGAAATACCTGATCCGCGACCCTGCTTAATCTACCCCTGCAGACCAGCACCCCTATACAGACATATTATATGCACAGGATACTCAGACATCAAGTACTGAGTGGGTGCAATGATTTCTGCTAACCAAAGCCCCCACAACCCTCGTCTATACATATATTTTATAGCCACACCAGTTAGTGGATCACGTGACCTCCCCTAAGATAGTTGGGGTAGTAATACACATGGGTATTCCTGTAATTTCTTGAAGAAACTACCATACGACTACAAAATATTCCCAAAATCTGGGCCAATTTGGTTGGATATTGGGTTAGAAATCGTCAAAACTGCATAATCACCGTTTTTGATCCACTTTCCAGTGATGGTCCGCTTCCTGGTGAAGTATGGTATACAGTCGAACCTCTATACTTGCATAACGTCGGGACTGCGACCTCTAATACTATTAGAGAGGTTATATATTTATAGAGGAGTCACGTGCACAAGAGTAATATGATATGAAATTTATAACCGATCCATATATATGTATGCACTTTTTTTCTCTATAACAGGCCAGTGCTTTCCTGTCTAACTCCGATTCATTCCTCCGCTCCTTGCTTGTTTAACTTCGATCTATTTCTCGGCTCCGAGGCCCTCATCTCATCTTGTTTCAGTTCAGCTTCAGCTCATCTCAGCACATCTCGGCTGTAAATACCTGTCGCATGTATATGAATTTTTATAGGCCGCCACTATGTTACTAGTTATGCAGGTTTTATTACCTGTGCTTGGCAGCGATGGGACCGGAAAATCGCTATGCATGCTATTATAGAGGTATGCAACTATTGCCATAGTCCCAAATTCGGGCTGGCTGGCTCTATGCTATTATAGAGGTTATGCATGCATAGAGTATGCAAGTATAGAGGATCGACTGTTATAGGATGCTATTATAAAGGTTCGACTGTACCTTTACCTATTCTAGCAAACTTGTAGGTGGATTTAACAGACTGGCAGCGGGCTACAGTTGAACCAGGCTGACAGCCGCCGCCGTCCCCACATGGACCAAGTCCTACGCCTGGGCACAAGCCGAGTCAGCCCGAGTCCATAGGGGAAAGGCTCGCCAAGCAAAAATATATGTAAAAGGCTCGAGCCCCCTTGCGAGGGGAAAATTATCTTTTTCTCAACACATCTTTTTTAAAATTCACGAGCCGGCTCGTGCCCAGGCACAGGACCGACACGCGGACTAGGCCAAAAAAAGGCGAGCCGAGGTTGTGACGTGACTGACTATGTAGTCCGCCTATAGTCCGACTACCTAGCCCGTTGCCCACACTGAGACCACATAGGGCTGTACATACTACTAGGATCCGGCCGCCCTCTACTCGAACCAGGCCGGCCCGTTGTACGCCTGGGTACTGTAGATGTGAGCGGTGGGGCACAACTCCCTAGAGCACCAAACGAGATGTCTCGAGACGTCCCGTGCCTATATAGGGCCCCGTTGCAAACACTGCTCGGGATCGGAGCCCAAATACCCATCACAAAATAATGCGAAGTGCTCTGTAAAAAGTCTAACCGTCAGATATCCTCGCTGAGTTCACTAAATACGCTGAGTAGCTTGAAGCTCTTGTGGCTTCACCATAACGGAGGCTGTCGATGTCGCCGCTGCTCCCTGTTCGCCGTAGTTCTTGCCGCAATCATATTGCTGATGATAACTCCCAAAGTAAGCCTTCTTGGAACCTATGCGATCTACCTCATGGTCCCATCCGTGATATCCGCAGCATGCCTTGCCCAAGGACGCTGTCTGAAGGCCAGTCTCGGGCACAGCCCGGTATGTAGTAGCAAACTTGCCATTACAGTATCAGGCAGCTTCGCAATGATGTCAGCCGCACCTCATCCGTTGTGCGCTCAGTTCTGCCATCTTCGCATCCTGATTTTCAGCTCATTCACAGTTCTCTGGTTGAAGACACCAATATGAGGCCCTCTTCTCCTAACGCGGGGATACCTATGCTCGTGTATGGCCGGTTCTGGGAGCCCATGGGGAGAGATATTGATGGTCAGGATAGGCAATATAGACGACCTGAGCTTAAGGTGGGTAAGGATAACCTGATATTAAATCTAACCAATAAGCCGTACATGCGACCGTAAGCCCAACAACCCGATGTGAACTTGCACAACAAGCCCACGAACAACCATCCTGTATTGAACTTACGTACCTACAGTGCCTGGGGGAAAGTTTCCGCGACCCCCAGACATGCATTAGACATGGATGCCCATGCTCGGAATATGCAATAAGGGCCATTCATATACCTCCGCATCGCACCTATATGTCACCCTCAATAGCCCTCAAAAGGTTCCTATATAATCACCTTGATGCTTATAGCGAATATATGCTTATAATAAGTGTATTCAGATGAACATAAATACATGCGGATACCCCTAAACATCCCTTCCGGCTTCCCCTATGTACTCCTCCAATGTCTTGCGCCTTTGTCGGCCTTTTTCTGTTTGTGCACTCTCAATCCGGCGCCGTTCGCTATACAATGACTGCTGTTGCGTTGAATCCATGGTCCCGGCTTCAAGTTTGTATAAATTTTGTAGAATAGATTGTAGGAAATGGGTTGTAGCAAAGGCCTTAGGAGCCTTCGTACAATTGACGTCAGACCCAAGAAGCACCAGTATTGCACCACTAGTAGCTATTAACCCCCTGCTAGTAGCCAAATACCCTCGCCCAGTGCTTAAATTCTCTGCTAGTGTCCTTTTTTATATGAATATCACCGAAAATGTAATATGCTTATAGAGTTTTTTTTCTTATTTTGTATGAGGGCGGTCAGCATCCGGCCTTATAGCGAATATATTCTTGTAACGAAAATGCTTGTATCGAAGTTCTACTGTATGCAACCTTATGCCTTGGACATCATTCATGCTAGCAGGTTGACCTGAGACAAAAAAAGAAAAAAATATGGGGTCGCGGAAACTTTCCCCCAGGCACTGTATGTAAAGAACTATTTTTTTTTCTTTTGGTAAATCAGTACTCGTATTTATACTTCGTATGTGACGAGGGCACGCATCCCGGGGTGAGAACCCCCGCTAGATTGTGCATTCTCTGGGGCAAGCCGGCCCCTCCTAGATACATGATCGAATATAAAAGAAAATGAAAGGGAGAAAAGGGAAAATTATGTAAACTACGAAATGGCATGAGTCAAAATAAATTTCATCACGTCATATATGCCTCAAGCATGAAAACCACACTTTCCGTCATAATCCACGTGACCCATGTCTAATATGCATGCGAACTCCATCTGCAGGATTCAATCATCATATAGGCAAACCCAGTTATAATGACGTGCAGCAATCTGCCCAATCTCTCCACTACAGTTAACTCCCATTATAAGCATACCTGCTATAAGCATATATTCATTATAAGCATACACCCCGCGGTCTGCCCATACAAAAAGGTGCAAATAAGGCATAAATTCACCGAATCGCATATGCATACCTTTTTTGGGTTTAGTCACATACATATGCTTATAGCGAATACACGCCTGCACGGGGTATATCGGACTGGCAGCGGTTGTTATTGATAAGAAATTACCTGCAACCCAACCGTTCTATGAGTTTAATGGCTGAATGATGTCGAATCGGGGGCAATGAACATCAAGAAATGACCAAACAACCCCATGGGGTATTACAGAATTATTACCTTAGTCCTATAACCTATTTCTTGTCTTATTTGTCCGTTTTATCATGTATGTAATCTCCTTCCGACATAAGCATATATTGGTTCTAAGCATATTCACTCGTCCCGACCGTATGCTTATAACGAGAGTTTACTGTATAATCGGGTTTCAGTATAGAAAGTGGTCACATGAGCTGGACAGCGGGGTGAGGAAAAGGGAATCGGATTGATTTTTGGTCTAGCGATTGCTAGCGCTCTTCTATTGGTACCCCGTACTTATCACTATGGCTCCACAACGTAGATTTGGACGTATTTCATTATCAAGCCGACAGCAACCAGCAAGTGGGGGGTGGAACTGGAGGGGTTTTGCCAAGCTCCGCTCAGCTTCAGGCTTATATTTTTTAGTTATTATTGTACCTTGTTTCTTTTTTTTCGGAATATTAGCTCCCCTTCAGTTTCATTCTATCAAGTATTCTTTACGGAGGCGTAGAACAAAAGGCTTTTTTTACCCTTTCCATTTCGAGACTTGCATATGCAGGAGTTTAAATATATGAATCTTTGGCATATGCATGGAATATGCACAGAATAGTTTCGTATTTTAAATTGTGAAATTGCATGTACACGCCAATGGCCAATATGAAAAGATCGTTAACAAACCCCCCACTGTGATTTCCTTTATTTTTCCCTCCGTGCTGCTCCAAGTCTTGCGATATCGCTGCACCTGCTGTCCTCTTTGTGTATTCCCCACATTTCTCACGATATGGAGGAAAGTGCCAGCGGGAGAGGTGAGATGCATAGCAGAGTGGGTGGTCGGAAGGGAGAAAAAGTCCTCCACCACAGCACCTCAGTAGGTGCTTGTTGTGGCGTTTACACTTCCGGAGATATCGGACCTTGAGATCACTGACGGATGAACTGATCATAAAACGTTAGCCGAAATCCCATGATAACGTTTCCACCGTACAATACTGCCATGGTTTCCACCACTGCGCATTTTCTGCCGTAGGGTTTCCAACAGGTCTGTGAAGACGAGTTATAGGGGGGGTTAAGTAAGGTCATATCTTGTGATTGGAGACCAGGGAGAACATCTGTGTAAGACCTCACCCTGGTGTTTCCATTGCCTAGCTGGTTGTAGTGAAGGGAATCAGGGAGGGTAAACTGGTGAGTATGGGATAAATCGATGGCAGTGAGGGTCGACGGAAGAGAAGAGAATACCTAGGGGAGAAAAGACGTACTTATACTTTATTTGAAGTGCTATGGCCCCGCTGATGCCCAACCACTATGCATGCATGTGCCCATATGCGAGTATATGTATGTATATGCAGAGTTTTGCCAAATAGGAAGGTGGAAGACTTTTGCTCCGCGCCTCCGTACCTGTAGCTGAATTATAAACTGGAAGATGTCCCTCACTACTACTATAGCCCTTATTCCACTGTAGCAAGAGATTCCATTACCTTTACCAGGAATTAGCAGGCAGCGAACTGCGGGCGACCAGCGTAGCCTGTCAAGGGGTCGTTACGGTTGTGGTTTTGTGGTTTTAGTGAAAATCACGAATATCCTTTGTTTCCATGCTGTCACATATTTGTTCAGTTTCGCGTAGGACTTGAATCAACCCGGGCTTCCTCATACTTCCCTTCTGGAGGTGCATACCGGAAATAAGACCCTTGTCTGTTGTGGGCAGATTGGTATCCTTGGCTCAGATTTTGACTTATCCTACAGTTATCATACATGATTCAGATACAGACAAGGAGTCTTATTCACCAGTTTCCCCATTACGAGTGCTGGATTCATAAAATAAAAAACCTATCGAGAGCGAAATAGCTGTCAACGGGTTTTCGTAGTCTGGTTGTAGTGCCTGGGCAGCGCCAACGCGCGCTAAAATTTATCAACGCCTTACTATACCTAGCCTGGTTTACTATAGGTACCCGGTACTCGCAGCGTAAGTTCACATATCATTGATTACAAATCACCTTGAATAGAAAATGACTGAGCCGGTAGGTACTTGTCGAGATCTGCATTTGTAAGCACAATTGCAATTAAAGAACATTTTGAGGTGACCAATTAATTGGATGGCACTCTAAGCTACTTACTTTGGTTTACACATCTGTGATACCCCGGGCTTAGGAGAGGATTTTCGTGATCCTCCCCCACCTAATGGTTTTGGACCCTGCAAGAATGACAACACTTAACTCATGTAGCAGCACTCCGCCCCAAAAGTGCAAAGAGGAGGCTCCGGAACCCCATGGAAATCTCCCGACGCTATCTCCTCTTAGCCATTATCAACGTAAGCAACAACATTACATTCATACCATGGCGGATGCCACCACCCAGACAACGGATACCATAGTCATGTGGGGTGTAGTGCTGATAGCGCAGTATATGTCCTCTAAATTGTGACATTGTTGTCATGATTCCTTCACATTCATACAGTTGGCACAATTCATCCAAAATGATTAGGGAATATCTTCATGCCAAGTGATTCCAACCCCATCAAGAGATTTGTTATTCACAATGGCGCTAAGAACCACAGAAGATGTCTGGATACCTGGAAATGTTCGATTTTTGAGACATTTCGGTCCGTACTCTCCCCTGAAACGCAGTGGTATGTAGGCAGTCTTGGCACCAGACTCACGTGTTGCCAACTTCTGTCGTAGCAACCAACACCTTAGCACAATGCAGAGCGTGGATGACAGTAAGTGTACCTATATTTAGATCGATATCTTTTTACCCCTGCTCGTTTCTAGCATGAACCCCCCAGCAGGTGCATTAGCTCGTGGTGTTACTGTAGTAACAACCATTCTTACAGGGGTCCAAAACCTCTCAGGATCTAAAAAAATAACAACAAATCAATACAGATATATGTACATACCAACTGCGCAAACTTCTCAATGTTCCTCTGTGCCTAGCCAATAAGTTTCAAGGGTGGCAAGCACTTTATCGAGACGAGCCTGATTTTTTTGCTTCATTTTCAGCTCATAGTCCGGGTCTGGCAACAATCGACCGAGCATCTCAGATCACCCCTTCATTGGGACGAAATACTGATCACTGATAATTCTTTACTGGTTGGAATGACAAGCCTTGTATTTTGTCAATGACTTATCCCCCCAACCCAAAGCCTCCCCAAAACTGATAGAGATCGCGGAGTTAGCAAGGCCATGAAGATCGGTGACAAAATTTTATTGCAAATGTGTTTTAGAACACTCGAGGCACTCAAAAGAGACTGCTTACAGGCTACAAAACCCAGACGGAGAGATGTCAGACATGTAATAACCAATTCCAGCTGGCTGGTACTATACACAAATTAGTTGCTGCCACCTCAAGATAAATAGTGATCATCGTACTTCATGGGCCAACTCGTACATGCAGTTCTAATTATAAGTATATCATGGCTCTCATTGCAATATACAAATAATGAATCAACAAATATAATTAGAAGTATGTGTTTTACTTCGCGACAGTGGGTTCGTGGAGCTGAAATGTAATGGAATACAGAAGAATTTGGGGAAGCCCCCCAAAACTGGTTTACTCTCAACCCATAGAGCCTCATAAACAAGGTGCGTTGTAAGATCTGAGTCTTGATTTTTTGCTGATCTTGGTATGCTTTGGGCAAGCGCGACCAAAGCCTATTGGGGTTGGTATTTCCAACGGGGGGGCGTTATTTTCTCAATTATACGGCAGCCGGTACCTTGTCAAGATTGGTGGTGCCAGGACGGATGACAAGGAATGAATATGTACCGGCATGCATCTCCGTCACCACCTAACTATATCTAGCGCTTTGCATGCACAAATGCTGTCTCCCTACTTGCTGGAGAGAATACCTACAATGCCTCATGCAAATCGCGAAAGCTTGTCAGAACTGCAATCCCAACCTCTGATGTCTAGCACGGTAAGTACCGTTCTGGGCTGACCATAACCTGCTCCGGCTTCAGAGCTGGTATGCTCTCTCGATTTTTTTCTGGTAAATCTTTACTAGTATATCTAATCTATGACGAGGCAGCGCATTCCCGACTTGACCGGGGGAAACTATGCGCTCTTGTTTTTTTTTTGGAAGGCCTGTACTCGTCTTGTCTTACTTTCGAGCCGAATGATGCCGCTCGGTTGAGTGCAAAAATCCTCTCAGTCGTGAGCCAATTGCAACCCGTTCATTTTTACTTTGTCCGGATGAGATTCCCCAGCCCTGGAAGTAAGCGTGCATTAGCTGCCAAGTCAATTGTCAGGCGGTGCGGGACGACGAAGGAATCGAAGTTCACCCACATATCCTAGGTAGTCGAGTGATCGATTAGAGTACAAATCTCTAACGATACGAGTTCTGCAAAATAGATACGTACCGGAGTATACCGCAATTCAACTAATTTTGGTTGCTTTTGCACCTCGTATTCAAGCCATCTGGTCAATAACTCCAGGCCGCTCCCAATATGTACGTACATGACCAGAGCCCCCAAAAGAACACAACATCTCGTACCCCTACCCTACCCCCCTCCCCCACCAAGCAGCTCGCCTCTGCTCACTGCAGCTCTTGTGCTGCTGTCCTATCATATGGGAAAAGCCTGCACAAGATTCACCCCCTCTCACTTAATGTCGGGATGATTTCCGCAACCAGCTGATCCTCCACCTCTTCTTCAGCCCACCAAGAAGTCGAGCTGCATGCATGCACATGTCAACTCCTTATGTCCTTTTTGCGTCCGACTGCTTCCCCTGACTAGGATGTGGGGGTGTGCTGCGTGCGGGGGTTGTTGAACTCCGGGGTTCTGAATCGGTCTCCCGAAGGCAGTACCGAGTGTGTGCCCACGGCCAGAATGCATGCGCAATTGCGTCTGCAATTGGAGTGATGCTGGGTCTTTGCCCCTGATGCTTGGTCTTTACCGGAGACACTTTGTATCCAAGCTTCTGGACATCCGACTTCCTGATATGTGGTAGGGCAGACGGGGACTGTCTCCAGATCTGGTCTAATTCCGATCCTCCTTCCGTCTCCGAATCCTTGTTTGATACGGCTTGGCGGTATACCATTGGCTATGGCCAGCCGTGGTACTGGTGCCGCTTCGCCACGTAGATTGATCGTCGATACGCTTCCGTGCCTGGTAAACGGTTCCCTAGTCTGGTTGCAACGGTCCCATTTGTACCGTAACGGTTCCCAAATCTAGTTGCAACGGCTAACGGGTTCCGATGTCTCATATCCTGGTTAGTGCGGCGGGAGTAAATAATTGTACTTGTTACGTTGCAAGTCACTGGTGGACCCGGAAAGCACCGGTACCGCATACGACAGAGGGACAGAAATTATAAGCTTGTCAATCGGCCAATCGCTCCCAGCACTTTCCTAAAGTGGTAATACACCATTGACTGGAGGAGCACTGGCCATGCATCGCCCAATGGTTTGGCTGCCTAGGTATTTCAAATACGAATGACTCCCAGCGTACTGGGGTACTCAGATATAATTGTCATCACGCAACCTGGAGAAGTCCCAGTAGCATGCATATATGCATAGCCGGATGGTACCTGCATAAAATATATATGCTGAACCGCTAGCGGGGAACCGAACTTACTTGCACATGTGCCTGTTGGTGAACATCATATCATATTTCCGAGAGCTGGAGTGCGGTGTGAATCCTTGCATATTCATATTCTATGCCATAGGCTTTTTCTTTCGTCAGCGAAATTGAGATCAGCGTAAACAAAAACCTTGTTCACGCGCAACATCAGCGTACACTACGTACATACCTATGACAGGTAGAGGTAGCCTCGATCCAATTGAGAGGAGGGGCACTTACGTTGTCCGTGAAGGAAAGACGGTGAGTACTTCCAACTCTGTATGTGCCTCTTAGGTTAAGTCGAAAGGGTAGCTGTAGTGAGTATCATTACGTCCAAATAGGGATCCCTTGCATGTGGGCAACCTTGAAAATTTCGCACTCCAGTTGGCATGTACTCACCACCGGAAAGCATCCACGCCCCGTGGGATGGTAGAGTAATTGTATCCTGCGGCTAGTTGTACAAATCCCCCGAACATTTGTACACAATGATTGGCCGTCAATGGCTGATGGGTCCGAGATCGTCAGGTACTTGCGTCCAGAGGCTTGCTACTTTCACTAGTGTCGTGGGCCAATATCCACTCGAGTTGGATTTCCTTGAAATGGCTCACGGCAGGGGGGATTATAGATCTCGGATTCTAGGGTTTCGGTATCCAACAGGCTAGGTTCGTGTGTACTCCAGCGGTCATGCCCACTTATGCTTGTTGTTGGCTACATGCGATACAGTATTAATACACAAGTTAGACAGTACTAATGTACAAGACAGCTAGCTAACAGTCAAGGTATAGTCGAGTTATCGAAATCACAGCAAATTGAATATAGGACAGTAGATGCAAGATTTATGTTTATTACCGACCGTGATTGCGCTCATTATGTCAGGGCAAGCCCAGTCTACCCTTTTTGTTACCATAAACTGAACCTCCTGAGCGAACAATAAGCCAAGAATTTCCTGTCTTGCAGCTGCTTAAATTACAAACTATACCTACAGTATTGATAGATCCAAAGACTCTAGACCCATATGGAACTGTATAGTCTAATAAGCTAGGGCTGCACTTGGGGAGGATGTTTTGTAACTAGATATTGATTATGTACCGGTAGCTGCCAGCCTGTGCTTTGATAAGACAATATCTCGTATCATGTACAAGACAGTACATGCAATGCCTTCCCGGCCGCTCGTTCGTGCGTAAGACAGCAATCTCATTGCGAATGAATACTCCGTACCAGGCTACATGCATATATACAGTACGTGACGCTCCGTACATTCCAACAAGACCAGTTGGAGCTAGCTCCAGGTCATTCATTCATGTTACTCCTCCATTATAGGCTAATACTCCTCCCAACGCACGCTGGTGTAGCTACTGAGACATTGGTGTTGGCCATTGAGAGGCGTTATTGTATGCAGACCCTGGTCAGGGCTCGCTCATACGAGCCGGTTCTTGTTTTCCAGTTACCACGGTACTCAGAGCTGCCGCTAGTTTGGTCAGACATGTGAACTTTGAATGGGAGACATTCCTTTGCGCACCTAGTTCCTAACCTCCCTCCCCTGCAAGACAACTCAAATACCGTAGACTTGGGGATAAGGAAGTATGGTAATCATGTTTAAGAAAGTGATGCGATATAACCTCCAGCGAATAAGACGCTGAGCAGCTGGACACGGATTTGACTTGTCCATGTACCGTGGGTGGGGGTGGGTGTAGAATGCTCTCTAGGTTGTAGTATGAAAACCTTCGAATGTATCCACACAACCACCCCCAATACATAGAACCAACGTACCGTAAGAAAGACTGAAGTCTTATCCCCAAGCTTCTATGGTAGGTTTAGCTGTCAAGGATCGAACGCCGCTCCTGGTCCTGCAGCGCACCCCTGCTACCATAGCGCCAAACGTACCTTGCCGATGGCCCGGAGGTGTGCTCGTCATAGGTTTGATCACTCACTTGAATCCAGCACGAGCAGTGAGTTATCAAAAAAATAATATTCTATACATATGCCAGCCGTGAATATAGCAATCGCATTCAACACCTGCCGCTGCAAGTTTTCGACCTGACTACATATATTCGAGAGAATAGGTCCCTATTTGTGATACCGTTCCTTGGTTGATATGGAATAAAGTGCTCTAGGGCACTTCCAATGCATTTACGTTTAATTATGTAAGCACAGCGTACATAAATATTTTACCTATCTCTTGCAAACAACGTAAATTCTGTGTAACGTCAAGTTAATCTGAAGAATTCCGGGGTATCTAGAAGCACTGGAAACATTTCCCAAGCCAATATTATGAGCTCGAAGGAGATTGCCAATTGACAGCCGAGGGTGCATGAGTAGAGAAATGCAAAACATTCTCCCGACCTTGACCCAGGCGGTGGCAACATGCTAGCCCCTATAGGGAGCAGGACCACAGTCTAGAAATGGATGCAATTGTGTTACCAGCAATGCCCCCAAGTTCGCCACATGGGCCACCCAATATACAGAGGATCACAAGTGTGAAGTGTAGGAATATTATCGGGTCTCGGTTTAGGAAAAATGTCTGTGACCTCAGCAGTCCTTCTGGCGCAACAGGTGCCACCTAAACACATAGCTCCAGGGTATTCACCCACCCCCTGCATAATATGTAGCAATGAGACTTGCAGCCGTAGTGAGACATCTCAATCCATAGAGATTTCTTCAGCAAGTGATATTCATGAATATTTAGCGATGGAGCGGCTGTATTAAGCTAATTATAATGACGCATGTACTAGTAGATATATAGATATAACAGTAGTTAACTTTTCTACAGTGTCTACCATAGCTAGGGTTCGGATGTACTGCTCTGCCAACCATCTATCAACAGGTAACAGTGTATGAATGCCCGATCGCAACACAGGCACCGTTGGAGCATGCGTGGGAATGCCTACCCCTTGCCATACAACAGAGTTGTGGCTTTAATGTAAATTTTCCTGACAAATCCATTATGGTAGATGAGCGGGGAGGAGTTCACATGTATGTCTCGCGACCCCAAGGGGTAGCTCGACAGAAGGTAGCTTTCTTCGTCCATATACATGGTAGACACAGAGCTACTTGAGCTTACGTCCTCTTGCAAAAGCTAATTGAACCTAGATACGGATAATCGCCTGGGAGTGGGTGACCTACCGGTACATCCGTTCAGGGTCAACCCGGGACCAATAATGCATAGCTAATTGAAGGAAGTACACTTTCTCTAGTAATTGAGCGCTTAGTCGTACCTCTGGTGCATGCTACTGTTGTACCAATTGATAAAATCGGCGCTCAGTGCCAGCTCAGGCTGAAATCGACAAGCATCCATATACCTAAGCCAGCACGCTGAAGAGCAAACAGCCAATCGGCATGATGGTGGAATAGCTCAGAACAAACCAAAACTGCCTGATCGACAAAGTCCCAATCAGTCATTGGAGGCCACTGTAACATTGCGCAAACCGGGTCACTGCATGATATACAGTGGGTACAATATGGTTCGGGGCAAGTTATCAGGCATTGGGTTCAGCCCACGAAAAGTTATAAAAGGAGCACTAGTTCCCTCGTCTATGTCCTGCTTCCTACTCATACCATCCTCAACCATCAACCATACCCTCATATCCACTCCTCTACATCCAACTCACAAGCTCAACGCTTCTTTCTCACCTTACAAACAACCCATTCTACTTGCAAAATGCAGTTCTCTACTCTTTTCACCGTTGCTTCCGTCTTCGCCTTGACTTTGGCCTCCCCAGTCGAGATCAGTGCCAGACAGGTGAATGCGAACAGCTGCGCACCCAACCAAGAGTTCCACTGCTGCAATCAAAGCCAGAGCAACTCAAACTCCCAGAATGGCATCGCTAACATTGCCGGCGCGCTATTCAATATCGGAGTAAACTGTGCTGTCATGGGTACGAGCTGCCCATCCCATACGAATCATATTTGGGAATAGATAGTTCACGAAAGTTGCTAACTTGAAACTATCGACGAACAGTCAACTCCTGCAACAGTCAGCAAACACAGCAATGCTGCACTCCAATCACAAACCAGTCCGGCCAGACTGTTAACGTTTGCTAAGTTGACAACTCGTCCTGTATATGGGCTCCCTGGCTCGAACTGCTGTTTCACGAGGGGACCCTATCGGGCAAAAACTAGGGCGGGTGGGAAAGGGTGGAAATGGACATGAGCTCTAGCAGGATATTTGGTTGTCAGATGGATTGGGACTAGGGATGGTGGAACATGGTTGAACAGGATGGTTTGTCTTATAGTGAACTCGGTAATAGCGAAGGCAAGGCAGTAGTGATTCAGGATCCCTTTCATGTTCTTTTCATGTTGCCTGATCAGGATTTCTCTTTCATTTTCTTTTACTCTCGGTCCTGGTTGTAGGGAGCAAGATAGCCGTCCTGGAGTTTAAACTCCATACCGCGGAGGACGGATGTTTTATTTCTATATCTAGGCAATACACTCTTTTGGTCTTCGTCTTGAACACGCTTCCGGTTGTGGTGCCTCGAAATGCGACCGGGAGCATCAATTGCCTAATCTCAACGGGTTTTGTAATGAAATACATATAGAACTAATACGGTTCAAACCTTTCCAAGACTACAGGGCACAACCGGAGTATAGGCAATACATAGAAATCACAAGTATCCCTGATTTGACAAGCCCGGCTTGAGCAGGAAGCATGCGTCCAGAAATACATGTTAATTATACATGGGGGCAGCCCAGCAATTCCGTATTGTATCGGACCTCTCCCAAGTTTACAATTCCCATCGGCAGGTTTGCATATTTGACTCCCTGCTAACCAGTAGACCGTAAAAGCTCAGAGGGATTCCGCACCCTGACTTGGCGGACAAAGAAACTTTAGTAAAGCCACCTCCACCCTGGTAGTGCTAGATGTCCGCCAAAGGAAGAGTTTTACAACCTTACAAGTGTCTTAAGCAGTCGGTATGTATGTCAATCCAAGTTCCCCTCCTGCCGGCGGCAATTATGATGCTCTACTATGCATGCCTAACAGCATGCGACGATTCCTCTGATACTATCAGCCTTACTAGAGAGCTTATTGCGCATCTGAAACTGTATGCTCTGTGTCCAGAATGAGCATTATGCATGCTGCTATATCGGTTCTAGATCAATCAAAAATTTAACTTAACCCAATTCCGCCATTTGTTGTCGTTTCTGGCGGTGCAAACCAGAGATGTCCGCCAGGCAAAAAAAATATGCTATCGATGTCATGTCTGTTCGCATAGGTAGCCTGGTTAACATCAAGCACTAACACTAATTTGCCTCTTCTCGCTCCGTACAGTACGGTACATGCCAGGTACTTATTTCGGGGTGGTGGTGGGCAAAAGGGGTGGCTTCTTCTTTGGGGCTCACAGTTCAGATCTGCTCTGTCTTTAACCATCACTTATTCCTAGTCTGTTCAGAGCCTCATCACGGTATTGGCTGGTCCGCCGTGTTAGGTACTAGTGGTTCTTGTAGGTTGGGGAACGGTTTCCTATTGTGGTTGCAACGTCAACTGTTCCCTGGCCTGGTTCATATCCCAGTTGGTGGGGCAGCGTCGCCACTAGAGTTGCCTAGGTTGAATCCGGAGAGTACCGGTACATGCACTTACCGAATGTACGTACCTAGGTGAAAAAGACAGTTATGTCATTTCCTCCCCAACGCGGTAATTAACCTTGCACTGCAGGAGGGAGCACTTGAGACTTCGGCCACCTTGCAGCGCTAAATCCAGGATCTTGCCAAGCACGCACCTCCTACTGCATGCATGTGCGCAACCGGACCTAGTACCAACATATATGTAATATGTATGTATGTATGTATATGCTTTCCGCTAGTGCTGGCAGCAGACTAAGCTTACACCAATTTTTTTACGACATTGAGGAGTGATAAAATTTAATTAGACCGGATCTAACTACGTAGTCAGCTAAATACAAAGGAATATACATAATTTGCTACAACTCGAATGCGGGCTTTCCAAGGAGACAACACAAAGCCCGAATACAAACTACTCGACTAAGGGGGTCATCCTGTGGCCAATTGTAAGTTGCTAGTTTAGAGGCAGAATTTTCTCATGGTGTCTGACACCGAAGTCCCTGACAGTTGAATTGGACAGGATTTAGGCGACTCTTCCGGCCTGCAGCGCATCCCTACCAGTTATGGCCGCGCGCTACCCCATCATAGACTAGATCGCTACCTTGCATTCAACAAGTTACCTCCAATGTCATATATGCATATGTCAACCGGGCGCTCAATCATTTAAGGTACTTCTCGCATCAGTCACTGTTGCAGCCGCGTTGGCTTCGCTTTCAAGGAGGAGCATGTTCTGTGCAGCGCAGATCAATTAACTACACTAATACCCTGTGTGGTAATGAACAATCCACATGTGGTGCAACCTTATTACCGGAAGAAAGTATTGCTGGCCCTTGAACCATGAAACCAAGCGATCTAGAAGTACCGGAAGCATTTGCCAAGTAATATTTTATAAGCTCGAGGAGAGTATTTGTAGAGTGCTAATTTAAACAGTAGCAGCTAGGGTACATACGCACAACATCTGTGCCCAGCTGGTCGAGAATCGTAATTGTGTTACAAACACCGTTAGGCCGCCGGAGCTACAGTCCAGTGCTCCCCTGCATGATAGAGAGGTACGGGATTTGCAGCGGCGGTAAGACATCTCAGCCCGTGCAGAGCACTTAAGCTAGTACATATTCAAGATTGCTCACAACTTAATAATGGAGTGGCTGTTAGCTACCTAATTACAATCGCACGTTGAGAACGGAGGTTAGCGACAATTTTCAATTGATGTCTCCCATAGATGAAACCAGTCGGCATGCCTGTCCACCATACAAAATAACTGTGGCTTTTATGCCAGATAGTATGAAAATCCGTTAATTTGTATTGGTGAACAGGGGCACCGTCATGCATGTCTCGCAACCCCACGCGGTCCATACGTATTGGAGAGCTCGAACTTAGACCTTATTTTAAGAGCTAAGTGATCCAGATCCAGGCCCAGATAATCGTCTATCTTCGCCCTCGAACCCTACTACTGCCACGCATGCTACAGTTGTTCCAAACGATAATATCGCCTGTTCAGGACCAGCTCAGCGCAATTTCCAAGTAGATCAGCAGTCTGAATGAGCAAACACGTCAATTGACGAATCGATATGACAGCTGAATCAGCAGTGCAAAAGCCGAGCAAACTGATCGGATGACGACCTTCAAGAATCAACAATCTCCGCTGCATTGGATGCTACTCCCCCAATCGGACGCAGTTACTGAACGAGATCACCAGCCCAGTGTCTTGGTCAGGATAGCTGTTCTCGTGCAGGAGAGCCTAATGTTGTGCAAGCCTGGTCGCTGCACGAGATCTCACATCGGCTGGATATTACATAATTCAGCAAGATATCAGCCTTGGAACCAACTCCCGAAAAGTTATAAAATGCGCACCAGTTGCCCTCATCTATATCCTGCTTCCTACTCATACCGTTTCAAACATCGACGATCAGCACAAACCACTCCTCTTCCTGCCACCCCAAATTCAACCTTCCCTCTTTACCTCACAAACATCCTATTCTGTTTGCAGGATGCAGTTTTCTTCACTTTACACCGTAGCTACCTTCATTGTCCTGACCTGGGCCTCTCCAATGGAGATTGTCGCTAGGCAGGCACCGGCACCCGTGATGCCCGTGACGGGGAGCCAGGTTGAATGCAAACCTAACCAAGTAGCCAGCTGCTGCCAGCAAACCCAGAACGCCTGCCCCAGCGTTCAAGGGACTGGGAACATAGTTCTCGCAATCAACATCGGCTTAAACTGCCTAGTTATGAGTAGAGTTGTCCTAGCCTGTCGAAGCAGATTTTCTGGGTGGTTATATAGGGAAAGTTCCTAACTTGACCGTGTTATCGAACAGTCAACTCCTGCAACTTTAATCAGAAGGCGACATGCTGCACTCCCGTCCAGAACGCGTCCGGTGGGATTACCAACATCTGCGATTAAGTTGGCACATACTTTTTGGAGTCTCTAGAATGGTTTCACAAAGGGGTCCTATCAGGGAGGGCTAGAACGGGAGGCAAGGGTACAAATGGAATTGGGATGTAGTAGGATAGTTTGTCTGTCAGGTGGGCATGTTGGAACATGAGTACAAAGGATGGTCTATTTAATCTGGAAGTTTGGGGCTCAGCGATGCAAAGGAATGTGACCGATTCGGGATCTCTTTCATTTTTTCTTTACTCTGCTTGATCATATGCTCAAGCAGAGCTGCTGTATAGACAGATTGCTGGCTCTGCCAGGGCTTCTCATAATCGCTCTGTGGGGCTTCGTTCACAATGAATCCTTTTTCCCTAAATTTCCCTGCAACCCGCTCGAGGCTCGATCGAGAGATTATTCCCCCGCCACCACCGAATAACTTTCTTTCTGTCACCAATGAAGCCGAACAACAGGATAGGATTAAGCGATAGGGGTTTGTGTGTAACGGTGGATCCCGTTTTTTATTTTATTTTAGTATTCGGCACACGTATCCATCCTCTCGGGTAGCAATCCGGCCGGATTATCCAACTCCTGGGCCGTTCCCTGCCCTTAATCTACGTATAAGAGCAGATACTCACCAGAAACGGCGTATCACAAGTAAAAGCGTGCAGGTTGAAAACCTCAAGAACATCTACCCCCCTGTATATCCCAAAAATTTTGAGCTCTGTCCGGTAGAGATTATGAACAAACCCCAAAGGTGAACCCAAGTGAAATTAAATCAAAATAGCCGCAGGTGGGGTGACTGAAAACACCAATCAACGTAGGACCGAGTAGCCCATACCTCACTACTGCCCACTGCCCTCGCAAAGGTATCCTATCCACCCCAGTGCCCAACCGACAGGTTTGGGTAAGTCTGACGAGGTTTTCGACCTTGGTGATGCTAATCGCATTAGGCCTTTCCCCTCATCCCTTCTGCCGCGGTTCTAGTCATCTAATTGTACGGCAGAGCTTCCTGCCCATCCCGAATTTTCCTATGCCCGCGGATTTCATGTAGATGACCAGGGAGGAGGCCACTTGCCTCGGTCGATTTTCCTTCATCACCATCCTATCGCCCCTGGTTTCCACCCCCTGATTGCCTTCTTTAATCCACGATGGTATCATCTCCGACTTGTAACGAAGTGGGTCCGTAGAGGTGGAAACCAAAGAGCAGCATGTTGGCGGTGGTGCTGTGTTGGGGCAGCATCCAAATAGAATGTTGGTGGTTGAGCTGACTCCAGTATTGGTGGTGGTATCCTGAGTTTGAGGTCGTGCTGGAGTTCAGCTCCTCGAACAAATTGTATGCTCTGGCGCCGATATTTCATTAGCTCTCTCATTATTGTCCTCACAAGTGTAGTGGCAGGCACGGCCAAGATAATCCAGCCAGGTCTCCAGGGATGCGTGCCCTTGTCATAGACCAGACAGTCTGAATACAAGTACTGATTTGCCGCCAAAAAACTAAAAAAACTACACATACAGGGGGAGCCAAGGACGATCTTGGAACCAACAACGAGATAATTCCTACCTCACCGCGCAGCAGCCACGCCATCCACCAGCGTACGAATTCGGGGAAAAAAGGAAAGCCGATCTGGAAGGCCCAATCACAAGGGAATATACCACGCGCCAATATCACTGAGCTGTTACGAGGGCGTATTTTTATTTTATTTTTACATATTCAGTACTCATATGCGGTCCCTTAGTGGGACCATGATGAGCCCCGCGGAAGCCCGGGAGGTTGCGAAGGCCTACGCTTGGGCTCGGAGGAGGAGGGTCGGAGATGGATAAGGTGCGAAATATAGGAATCGACTCAGAACATGGCACAAATGGAGAAGCGGAGGCTTTCTTCACATTCCTCGTGCGATTTGTGTTTTGTTCCTTTCAGCAATATGGTCTACCAGTCAATCGGTGCACTAGGGATTCTCAAATCAGAACCTGGTTCATTTACACTACAAGGTTCTTAGTGCAAGCCAAAAACCTTGTACGTGAACCAATTTGAGAACCCCTACAGAGTCGTAGATTGCGCTGTTGATGTTCGGTTCCAATCGCCAATGTCGTCAATTGACCCGATGGGGCGCTAATTATAGTTGAAACAACCCATTACCAAATGTCGCACACCGCTCTTAGACTGCTAATCGATGCTGAATGGCGCAACTAGCAATTGCATATGCACGGCCGCATAAATACTGGTAGCTGTGCATGAGTAGCATCCAACTACGAAAGCAGTTGACACAGCCAGCCTCAACAAGCTGCCAATACAGGCGTAAGCCTATGAAATATTGGGGAGAGTAAGTGACCGGGATCAGCCGCACTATGTGGATCAGCCGCACCGTGCGTGAGACATCTACCCCGTGTGCCAAAATAGATGTCAAATACCGATATTCTAATGATCTTCAATTGAGCTGGGTATTTGAAATAGGTCACGTAGACACATGAGTGAACCTATACCGCATCTATAGGGTGGCAGGTAAAAGATTTAAGGTACAATATGAAGGGGATTAACTAACAGGTCAAAAATCTATGTGAAAATGGTATTCTCAAAACTTTAATGCCTAGATAGTATGAAGATAGGTTGCAGGTGATGTGGATGGTCTATCAGGAGTATACGAGCTTTTCTTAAATAGCTGACGCTTGAAAGATGTTCATCAGCATTGACATTGTTAGGCTGCTGCTAAATATGGAGAGGAAACGCCCGCAGAATCAGTGTCTATATCAAGCTGCGCAAAAGGGAACTTACACAGAAGACCAGGAGGCAGTAATGGCTGGCAGGGTTAATGCATGAATATACACGCGATATATTCATATATATGAACTGCCGGAACATATAAGAAATGCATGGATTTACACTTGATACAGCTAGGTGGCAAAAAGTTTCGTACCCCGTGCATAAAGAGGCTCAATTTCAGTGCATAATCCTCTGCCGATGTGAATTTTGTATGGGCAGGGGGCATGTTAGGGTCGTGCAGATCTCAATTCTGTATGGCCGAAGGGGGTAAGACATACATTGCATGCTTTGTCTCGTTATGCAGGGATTCATACGGCTAGGTGGAAAAAAGTTTCAAACGCCCCCTGCATAAAGAGGTCAAAGGCTACATATTTTGGGATTTTGTATGGGGAAAGGGTAAGACATTTGCTGCAGCCTTATGTAGCGTTTGAAACTTTTTGCCCAAACATACAATAAATGCATGCATAGGCATCCGATCTAGCAATATCTACATATATCACAACCATATATACAGTCAGGTGGTAAAAAGAATTGGACACCCCCCTGCATAAAGAGGCCCAAACGCTGCATACTTGAGACTTTTGTATGGGTTTAGGTGGATGACATACGTTGCATTTGTATGCAGCGTCCAATTCTTTTTGCCACCTAGCTGTATGAGCGTGGACCCTGAACCTCCACAACATGCATGCGGAGCTCTGCAAGTATTGGGTGCATCTATTAGGTTGTAACGCTGCATAGATGGATTATATTCTTCTGGAGTATAGGTCGCCCATGGGGCATCGCGACTAAGCAAGCGGGGGCTGGGACTGAGGGATATGACGAGCCCCCCGGAATCGCGGGAGGTTTCAAGAGCGCACCCTATCCTCCACTACCAAGGCCCATTCGGGGCTAGTCTCAGTATGAACTTCACTGACTAAGCGTGGGCAGTTCTTGTGCAGGGGCTATGCATTATACCATTTCCAGTCCCAGCTCAATACCCACCGATTATTCTAACTCTTCCATCTCGACAACACGGCAGGGAGCAGTTGCAATTCCAGTGAACTCGCGTTATAAGCAACTTCCGGGGACGGTCATGGAGTTGCCTATAACGCGAGATTTCTTATAACGCGAGACCTCGGATAACTTAAGATACAGTATACACAAAAACCAGGAAACGTCCGAGCGCAGCCCAGAAAAACCGGTGATAGCAGGTTGATGTTGAGCCCTCCGAGCTATGCCTTACAGAGTCCTAATAACCTCCAGCTGCTCGTTTTCTGTGATTGAAATGGGGATTCGAAGACATCAGAGACGTACCATACTGGCGATATAAGTAACTATATGTATTACTAAGCCAATAATTCGCCGGATTCTGGCGGAACCGGAGGATCGTTGCTTATATCGTGGGGTTTCTTAGATCAGGGGTTGCTTATAACGCGAGATGACTGTATTCACTTACACGAGGTGGAAACAGCATGGGACAATCGTACTACACCCGTAGGAATGAGGACTGCGGAATCCGATCCCTTAGAACCACGATATGGACCTTCACCAAAGGCCATGCTAGCGCTCTACACAGGAGCGATGCAGCTGATTTTTACCTGGGGCGGAACTGTGGAACGGCCCGCACACAAAGAATAATATCTCCGCTATGGAGAGAGTGGAATATCAGGCCCTACGCAAGATTTCGGGAGCCTATTTTTTTTTTTTTTTTGGTAAATCA
>Ga0307511_10001938_pt1 | contig 21774 bp, 27 predicted proteins | sample 13_EM_MG_FD_200266 | JGI IMG/M metagenome (GOLD analysis project Ga0307511, IMG submission 200266) | Populus trichocarpa ectomycorrhiza microbial communities from riparian zone in the Pacific Northwest, United States - 13_EM | ecosystem: Host-associated > Plants > Roots > Unclassified | place...
TCACCCGAGTTTTCGCAACCAATCGAATGTCCCCCGAATCGCAACGGGCGCCTTCCAAAACGGACAAGCTCCGTAGCGCTACGAGGTCATGGCCCAATTCAACCGTACATGACGTAGCACAGCCTCAGCTCTTCCTAGGATGTGGCGCGCACGAGGAACATGGGAAACTTAGATCGATCTCTCTATGCCCTCCCAACCCGCTCCCTGGAAGGTTTACAGACAGTGCGCTCGTTCCATAGTCCGTGTTTCCCAGTCAGTCTCATACCACGCAGGGCCCTGGACCCGTTAAAATACGGTGATGCCCTCTGGTCGATAATCTTCGCTCTTCGATCGCTGCAAGCCCGGTTGACATCGCTCGTAGGGAACCTGGTCCTATCTATAGCTACAAGCGAGTCAGACCAGGCGATGTCGGCTACACTCGTCGAGGAAGGTTCCACCTTCTGTTTTCTGCAGGAATACCATTGGGATCGAGGGTACTCGGTACCGATGTTCCTTTCACATTCGAGCCTTTAGATATCGGCCCGATAATAGCAGGGGAAGCTCGTCCCCCCGGCTACCTACGCACGGATACCATTCGAGATATTGGGGCGGATGTTGGTGGCTCTGTGGCCGTTGCTTGGTTCGTGCGCACCCTTTCCCAGCTAACAACTGACCACAACTGATCAAACCACCTTAGCCCTGTGGAGCCCGGCGCAAGGGTGGCATTCACACTCAACCACAAGCGAGGTGCCGCCCTGATCACTAAGCATCCGACCTATCGGGAAGACATCGAAAGGGAACACACCTTCGAGAACTATACCAAGCGTCACTACGGCTCCTGGGTTGACTTCGCACGTGAACATGGCCACGGGGAGAATTTGAGACCCGTCCTCGTGACTGGAGTCGACTTAACTCGAGAATTCGCGACAATCGCGTACTCAGATAACCACACTCGCATGGAATGCGAGTTCTCAGCTGGGGTTCCCGCTATGGCAACTGCGTCTATCTCTCTGTGGGGATCATGGAGCACCCAGGGGTTGGTACACACGAACTGTGGGCCACACCCCTTTCCTACCCGGGGAAACCGTAGTTCTAACGAGGATACCACCTTGGAGTCTATGATCCCGGAGGAGTACAACCAATGCGTTTTCCTACGCTACTACACAATTCGCAGGAGGGTTTTCATCCCCACAGTCCTCAAGGCAGGGGCCGGCCCGCACCAACTCCCAAAGGGGGACCCTGAGGACGACAACACAAACGAGGAGATGCTCCTGGCTTCGTCCGAGGACGACCCGATGGAAGTCGATTGCCAAGAGACCGGATCGCCTATCAATGCCTCCGATGAAGTGATCCACAACGTGCCTTTGGTTGGTCTAAAACACTACCCGCATCTACCATTGCTCACGAACAGAACCAAGGATGATCGTGATGGCTTTGATCTTGTTGCGGAATACATATTTGAGGTTGGGCTTCTCCCCATGCAGGCTCTCGCAAAGTGACACGTTCCACAGAGGTCCAACGCCGAGTCACTGCTACTACACCATCACGACATTCAGGACCTCCTCCGGGTACGGTTTTGCATTTATCCTGATTCTTCGCTCACTCTAGTCCAGGGTGATGAAGAAGAATCAGTCCGACTGCTAGATGAGTCTGGGATAGCCCAACGGGTTAAGATCGACGAAAACGGAGGTAAATCGCGGTTCTCGCGTATTCGATTCCCGACCCTTCACGTTTAGCAGTAGGACAACTGGTCAGCACCACAGCGACTGAGTCTCCAAAGCTATCCCGGCCAGAATCAGATATCGTTGAGTCTCCGTACACGTCAAGAGGTTCTATGTTGACAGCTTACACACGACTGTTCAGATCCGAACAAGGTCAGCAGCTTCGACCGTCGGCGTATCCACCGCCTCACACCCCGTCTCGTAGCACCGCAGTTACAGGAACCCAAGATTGTAACGTGCCGAAAAGTGAGGAAGGGGCTGAAAGTTCGGACATCATCAGCGAGCATAATGACAAGCTGAACGACCCACTGGCTGGGGGGCCGGAGCAACAGCGCAACTCCCCACACAAGAACGCTGATAAGCAGGAGGGGGGGTTACCGCTGGACCCCCGTTCCGACGCGAAGACCGCCGGCTCGTACTCGTCATATGCCCAAGGATCTGTAGGTCGCCGCTCCTCATCCCCCGATAGATTGTGAATAATATCTGTCGTTAGTCCTCCGGCTTGACTGCCGAACATCCCGCTACCTCCGCCGATTTTATCCCGGGTACGACCACTCACAGCGTGAGTCGAAGTCCTTCCCGCTGTAAATGCCCCTCCTAAAGTATTCTCAGGAGCACGGTAGCACAGTTGAGGGAGCCTCCGACCCCACCCTTCATCGTGCCGAACCAAGCGGGTCAAAGTTTCAGCTGCCCTCACAGGGTGATTCGCTAGTGGTGGTACCGCAACTTCAATACCCACGTGACGACAATCGGAAGAGCTGGGTCCCACAGTCACCCATCCATTTCTTCACCGGGGATAGTCCCGGAGTGAAACTGCTTAATGTGCTGGACGGTGAATTTGAGGGGCTGAAGAACGGGGGTGACAACCTGTTTATTTTGGATTCCCGTGGGATAACGATCAGAATACATGTGGGTTCCCCTGGCAATCGGGCTGCCAACGATAGCTCATCTTACCTTTAGTTCTCGGGGTACGTTTCGAGTACCAAGCTTGAAAATGTGCTAGAACAGAAGGCGGAGAAAGATGGAAGGACTAGGGCCAGGTCCATGCAGGTGCGTGTAGGTTGGAAGTGGAGTGGATCACGTCGTACTAAAAATGTGGGGTAGCTTTCCACTAGGAACCGCGGGCTTGCGGCCAATTCAATAACCAGGAGTAAGCTGGTCCAGGAAGTTGCCAAATGCGTCAAATGGCATATTGAAGACCTCGAGGCTAACAATGACGTGAGTTCGTAGCGTCTTCTTTCGTACGGGTTTATTGACTGTTTCCGGTAGCTGTTCCCGTTCGATATGCGGGTTGATGAACAGTGGCGCCTTGGACAAGGGAAGATGAGGTTTGACCACATGGTGATCATTGGCTTTGTCAATGTCTCCCCTGGCTCTTGGTCGCCCATCATCTGCGTCGAATGAACTCCGCAGATGATTGGAAGGGCAATTAGTTCTGGCCTATTTTTGCGTCCCTTCAATCTCTTTGTTGCAGGTCCCGCCTGGCGTAGAGTGACATACCTTCGATACCCAGATGCACTGAATACAACTTCCATGGTTCGGTAGCCATGCGTGTGGAAACATCGCCATTTGCAACTTAGACAGCCGCCGTGCCTTCGGGCGTTTCGGGCCTGCGGGGACTGAGTATATCGTCCCTGTATGTCTTCCTGTGCTGAAGGTCCGAAGAGGGGTATAGATTTGGGGCGTCACGCGTCTGCTTTAATCTTAACCCGCGAACATGTGGTCGCGTGAACTCCCTTCCCATCATACAGCAGTGTACAAACCGACCAGTGTTATGCTTCCATGTCACATTCCGAGGTTAGTGTCAAGATTTCTCCAGATTCCAAGATCCCACTGGTGTCTTTCACGGCAACCCAGCCCAGGGCCAGCAGGGCCCTGAACGTAAATACGTTGCCGCTATTGACAGCGGCGTTTATAGTCCGTTACGCGATCCCACACCTCTTGCGGCGGTAGGCAACTGTACGTATACCGACTTTATCTCATGAATCTATCGTGCACGCTAGGCTTTTTCAGCTATAGCGGCCGCTTGGCGTGCACAGGAGGGACGTCAGCTTCTATGGGGATCTGTGGACGTTTTGTACTGCTTGTAGCCTTATGGGTATCTCTTTCAAATTGCTTGGCTGCCGGGGCCCGAATCTCGAGCCCATGAGCTTCTGGTCGTATCTACGGAAGCTCGTGGCGCACCATGATCTCTTGGGTGCCTTTGGGGATCGGGTCTCAATTGTTTTGCTCCGCGAACGTTGAAGAAGCCACTATTTCCGAGCATGCGCCCACCGCACGTACGTACGCGACATCTGTGATCGCACACAAAAGCCCTGAATCATCTACATAATACATTGCGAACATACAAGCAACCTCAGTCACAAGGCAGCCAACGTTGAGTAAGCAATCGGACGAGTCGACAGCGCACTGAAAAATGAACATACCTGTGATAAGGTTCGTGGGATTACGACGAATGTCAGTTGTGTGTCCGGTATATTCTCCTTTTTTGGTTGTTACCGTCGCACTATCAGCGGAGGGTGGTGGCGGGCCTCAAAATCCTCTTCCCCACCTGGTTTCTCCGCTAGTAACCATTCAAAATTCGGGTGGGAACGTTGAGCAAAACCCGGTGGTGCGGGTTCGCATCGGCGGACATAAATGGCCAAGTCCAAACGTCGCACCATCACCGGCACCGGTGGTCGCCCGGTTACCATGATTATGCCTCCGCCCCGTCCCGCAGCAAGCAGGTGGTGATGTGCGTATTGCAGGAGGTCCCTTTAAACCCAGGCTCGTGTGCTTCCCCCAGACGGCATTCCGCATGGAAAAACCGTACCGCCAACTCTCCATCCACGAAGAAACGCTCCGCCAGTATTGAAATTTAAAATACCAGTGAATGATGGAATGGATGTCCCAAAACTCTCCTTCCCGAATGGCGAATGGTATGATCGCCGGTATTCGACGCTCGATCTGCATGTTTCACGGATAGGCGTGGCAGAACTGGGTCTAGCTGGACCTGAGGGAAACGGTCGCTATTAGGGAGGTGGAAGGTTTCCTTCGAAATCCTTCAAGACCGAGCTACGGGGTGACGCGGACCCACGCACGCTCTACCTTTGTCTTTTGTTGGAGATCGTTTCAGGTGTTTAGCCGTCTGGCGGGCTTGGATCATGCAAACCGAAGACCGCTGTTTCACGCCCGATCGAACACAAACCCCCGGTTTAGCCTCGGAAGGTCGATCCACAACGGTTCTTATATGCGTTCTTCGCCACCCCAACCGCATAGATTGTTCCACCATCGGTATGGAAGGTTTTCCCTATCGTGCGGTGCCCGCCCCGGTGGGCGCTCAAGCGGGTGCATTTTTCCCGATGCGCTACGTTCCCTCCCGATCATCCGAGGGCGAAGCTTGAACCTTGGAGGGAAATCGTCAAGGTTGTTCCCGCCTCGGTTACGTGCGACAGGAGCACCAAGGGAACGGCTCATACTGCTCGGGATAGGTAGTGAAAGATTCGCGTAGGAGAGCAGCTAAGACAGAGCTCCCACAAACAGAATTAAGCGGGTGGCCCATCCTCAGTTAGGCTAGCGTGAACTTACGGTCACAAAGGCATTTGAGTTCTGTCCTTCCTGTCTCTGGATAAACTTTGAGCACCCATCTCGGAGCGCGTCGTGATATAGGGAGTTAATTGCACCCATGGAAATGTGGGTCGAGGACCTCAACCGATGAATGGAGAAGTATTCGTCGTCTCCCGGGTGGCAGAGCGTAAAGCGTATCGCAATCTGAGGCTTCGCTCCATAATGCAATTGGCTTCGGTGTCAGTGCAGGCCTTGGTGGGACGCTTTGAACCAGGGCGTGGAAGGCTGTCAACCCAACTAGGAACAACGCGCGACCGTGAGATTCCGTAGGTCAAGTCAGGGTCGCGTTTGATATTCTGACCGAGAGAAACGTTGCGCAATGTGAGTGGGCGCACGGTGGCATGGAGACCACATTCAGAGACAAGAGCGGTCTCAGTACATGTGGGCCTGGTGGGCTAGCCAGCCGGGAAGCCGGTGTTTCAAATAAGGAACTTGAGACAAGGGGGTCAGGGATAAAATTCGCGTGGCTATCTATCTTCGACAGTCTCCAAGAGCCTGTCACCGTATGGAGATCTAATCAGGACAGGGTGATCTGTTTTTGTGCTCTCGAATGGGTCAAACAGCACCCCCCCTGTTCCGACGCCCGGGGTGATGTGATCAAGATAGAGTTAATCGCCGGATCCAAGAATTGCGACACTGTGCGCCGAAGCTTTGGCTAGATGGATTGGCGACAAGCGAGGGAGATGTGAAGGAAAGCCCAAGCAGTTGGAAGGGTATGACGGTGAACCCCTAGAGGTAGAACTCCGGCTTGCGCGCGTTGATTCCATAGTCCGACAGCGCGGCGCTGAGGTCATCCATCGTCAGAGTCGTCCGCGTCTTGTCCTGTAGAGTGTTCGGCAAGTCAACACCGCCGTGCAATGGACCGTGACAAGTATGAACGTACACGAGAGGTTCCAGGCCCCAATGCTTGGTTGGACCTGGCACGACCACCCGCGGCGTTGGTGCGGATGCGGGCGTGTTGGTAAGCGTCCGCTGCGATGTCAGAGACAAACTTTTGAGCTGCCAAAGACAGTAAACGTTTTCTTCATCCACCGAACGGCCCAGACGGAGCGAATGTGAGTATGTCCACGAGGCCGGGGAGAAGGGAAGACCCACAGGCGAACATCTTCGCATTCAAAGCCGACACGTTGCAGGTAGTAATCGGTAACTTCGTTCGGAATCTTAAGGAGAGTTGGAGATCAGCGGCGGAACGCGGATAGCCAGAGTAGTTACCAGGGGTTCGTAATCGTCAAGCATCAACAGAAACTCTGCGAGAGTGTGGTCCTTTCTGGCTTCATCAGCGGTCTGGCCAGGCCGTTGTTGAGTCGTCCCAGATGATGAGGAAGGCTCTGCGTTGGATGTCTGTTGAGTCTGGGAGTTGCTTGGAGGTGTCGACATATTTCAGGTGACGGTTAACAGAGCGGATGTGGTGCACGTGTTTGGTGGCCTTTCGGGATCTGCCGGGGGTTTCTTCCACACACCACGACCATCTCAAAATTTTCTCTGCTCAGAGGGTGAGTTCGCGTTCCATTCTTGACGATCTTTGCGCGTTATTTTGTGTTCTGCATATGATGTTTGAGGCATTTGGCATGAGCGGGAGAGTTGGTTCTCCTGGATGCTGAACACTATCTCAGCTACCTTCGAGCGAGCTGCTTTGGCAGTTTCGTTCGTTTTGACTGAATCTTTCACACTTTACGTCTTTGGCCTCGTTTGGGCCGTGCGCTTGTGCTATCGCTTCGAGATGCTGACCCATGATTTTCACCGGCTAGGTCTTGAGGCGGCGTGGCTCCTGTGGTGTTGGCATCCCCACCGGTTTTCTTCGTTTAAATGAAACGTGGATCCATCCGAGAGAGATCGCCGCTTCATGCGAGGTGCTGCTGATTAGGAATCGGCGATCGCTAATGTCTCTGGGGTCTGTCGGTTTGGACGCCGGCAGGGTGTGACTTTGGTCCCCCTCGGGTTCTGTTGGTGGGGCAGGCACACCGTTTGGAAGGGTCTCAGCGCCGAAGTTTGGCATGTGTCCCTATTGGAACGATACGTACACCAGTAGACAGGGAATATCATGCTGTTTTTGATATGCGAAATGACCCGCTTACACGGCACACCGGTAATCTTTGACTTCGATCATCGCTCTCGCCAAGTTCGGTTGTATATGTTCTCCATCAGCATCCACTCTCCTCTCCTTCCGTTTCCCCGCACTGTCCGCAGTTCCCATCTCCTCTCTGCCCCCTTTCTTCTCGCCGTCATCCCCCGCGACAGTCCATCGCACCCACCATCCCCCTCAACCCCCATCTCCAACGGTCTTTGCCAGCTCGTTGACTGATTACCCGACGTCGTCGTCGCCGCCGTCCCGTCATGAATCCCAAGTCAGAGCCAATGTCTCCGACCTCTATTCCCGCCCCTACCAGCCCCGTCAGAACGACTATGGGCGACCGCAGAGGTGCCTTGTCATGTGCAGAATGCCGCAGGTACGCTTATCTCTCTCACCCGCACTACAGGGGCTCGCTGATGCCCATATTCCCAGGTCAAAGTTGAAGTGTGACAGGTGAACCCTGAACCCTCCGTCGCCACCCACCCCTCTTACCACCAGTCACCAGGGCAGTACCGTGTAGTTCATGTGTCCGCAGAGGTTGTGCGGAGCTGTGTCCGGACAGTAAGTCACCCCCAAAAAACCCCTCCAACTATTCACGCGGAGGCGATTAACCCGCGCATTAGGGACACTCACGGCAACCAAGGGCAACAAGTAGGTTTCTTGTGGCGTCTTTCGCGTCGTTCCGGTTGTTAACGCCTTGTCTTTTGCCAACCTAGGGTCCTAATGGCGCACGCTCAGCGACTAGAAGTCGAAGTGAAGATGATGCGATCTAAAGTCAAACAACTAGAGGAAGCTCTTGCGAACGCACGAGCGAGCGGAAGTCGAGACGACACTGATATCTTCAGTCCCTCCTCGCCCCCCATGCCAGGCGCATTCGAAGACGTGGAAGAAGTGGCCGAATCCATTGGTTCCTTCTCCATTGGCTCTGATGGAGCCGGGAAGTACCATGGGAGATTCGCTGGATCAGAGGTCTGTTACCTCATGTAGTACTTGACGCCCCTATGACTGATCCTCCACTCTTGTTCACCTTTAGTATCTATCACGTCTAGTCTGGGTAAGGCGTTGGTTCGTAATCAAGCTCGCCCCACACTAACTTCAACCGTTCTCTTCAGTCCGATGAGGACAAACACGAAAACCGACTCCCGCAATCCCTCAGATCTCACCTACTCGGCCTGTCACCAGAAATCGCGGAGCTGGCAATAGCAGCTCCGTACGGTGTCAAGGACTGTAGATACGAGAGGGTGATCTTTGTGCCATTTATCCCACCATACCAACGCTCTCTACGCCTTGTGCAACTGTATTATGAAAAAGCTGCCTGGATGTAGGGAACCGTTCTGATCGTCGCCCACCTCAACTGACCGTCCTTCCCCTATTCACATTAGGTACCGCCCAATATCCCGTCAAGAGTTCGACACCGTTGTTCTTAATATGCTGTATGATCACGAGGGCAACCCTTGCGTGGACATGCTGCATCCTCATAGACTGTCCATTTTCTTCATCGCTCTCGCTCTTGGTGCCCACTACGAACAGGAAAGCGCGGTGGGGGAGTCCGACTCGGAAACATACAACTTGCTCGCACTCGCCGCGCTGTCTCTTTCGTCCATTTTCCACGAAGTGACCTGTTCAGCACTCCAGGCCTTGTTCTTGATCATCCAGTACCACTACTTCACCGATCCCGGAACGGACGAAACCAGGTGGCTGCTTTTCGGTGCCCTGTGTAGAGCCGCTCAAATCGTGAGTTTACACCATGCCTTTTTCTATTGGATTCACGCGTGCTGACTATCGCGTTCCCCCTTTCCTTAGATTGGTCTCCGTGCGTATTCACCTTATCGTGGCGACTAGGAATGGTACATCTGATCTCGCTTCTCTTCTGTTCCCCCGAACCTCCCGTCATCTGTGTCTTGATTGGAACAGAACGGGATAGTGCACCCTGGAATTTGGACCCTCAAGAGATCCAGCGTAGAAGGACGCTGTTCTGGGAGATGTATACCTGGGATAGTTGGGCGGTGAGTGTTCCTTCACACTTGGTCATCACCCGCTGCTTCCGCAAGCGTAAATTCTCGGATGTTCTACCATTCCTCGTTTGTGAGGTTTGAAATCAGCTGACAGTGCTTCTTTTTTTATTTGGTTTAATTTGCACCGGCTTGGAATGGCCTGCCTCGTTATTCATCTGTGACGTTGTGTGCCTTGATCACAGAGTTTCGTCAACGCTCGTCCCGGCGCTTTCCGGTTGGAAGATACGGATTGCAAATTCCCAGACGATGATGGCTTCCTTCGCCCAGATGGGGACGTCGAATACAGCTGTGAGTGCTTTTCTTACGCTTCTTCCCTTCTGGCCGCACTCCTCTCCCAGTTTGGGCTCGGGCGTTTTTCCCCCTCATGTAAATTGGGGTACGTGTGGTGCTAATTGATTCTTCTCATGCACATGGCGTTTTTCTCCCCTGTGGCGCAGATCATGGATGGAAGTTTAGGTACTCCGCCGGGTGTCTTGCCCCAACCGTCAAATTCTGCAGTTCGCTCAAAACCCCCGGGTACTCCCAATTCCTTGAACTGGACCGGAGGATCCGGACCTTCCCGCTGCCGAGCCACCTTCAGTCGCCGCTGGACGAGTCCCCGGAAGGGTGGGCAGATGATCCGTCTTTGGCGATGCAGCAATACGGAGTCGTTTGTGAACGAGAATCGAGTGAGTGCTTCAGAGTCGTCCGGTAATTTAGTGCTTCGGCTGATCGGAATTTCCAGATTTGTTGTATCTCCACCGGGCTTACTTCGTGAAAGCGATCCGACACCCCTCAAGGAACCCACTCGGCCACAAGTACTCCCCTTCAGTTTTGGCTGCCTATAGGAGTGCCAGGAGGCTAATCTCGAGCCTGAGGGGCGTGTATGCCAAGCATCCACAACTCACCGCCACCATCTGGTTTGTCGGCTATTCAAACCCACCAGTGTACATTTTTTGACGTTGATGATCTTCAGGTTCTTCTGGTCCGCCGTCTTCTCAGCGTGCTACATTCTCGGAGGTATCGTCGTTGAGAGTCCTGGGTGTCCATTGGCCCCTGCGGCTTTGTCGGAGTTAGAGCGTGCGATTACGTTTTACGAGGAGGGCAGCACAACGAGGATACCCTCCACCACCGTAAGCATACCTTACCACTCCACCACGTCACAGGTTTCATTGACTTCGGTATCTTTCGGCGCATAATTAAGCAGACGATGCTGGAAAGACTACGAGACCGCGCCAAGATTGCTTTCGCCCAATTCCAGAATGGTCTTGGTCCACAGCCCATAGTCGACGAGTCTGAATTCCCAGATGACGTCGCTATCATCAGCGGACGTGCCAGCATCATCAACAGATCTGGGTCTTCTCAGTCGCCCAACTCGAGACTGTCAGAATCGCCGCAGTCGATGCCGATGGGTATCTCTGGAGCCGCAGCTTCGACCTCCGCGAACACGTCGCCAGTGGTCTCTGACGCAAGGACGCACAACGGCCATGGGGACGTGAGCATGAGTATGGGTGACGTGGTACAGGATCTAAATCTGGAGTACTACAATCCTAGCCACACCCAGTCACACCCACACCAGCATTCACAGTATGTGAACGGGATGAACGGGATGAACGGCGTAGGAGGCATGAATGGTCTGGGTATGAGTGGGATGGTGGGCATGAATAATGGTATGAATGGGGGCATGACTCATGGGAACGGAGGGACGCTTCCACCCCCACCGCCTCACTTGGGGATGGATCAGATGTACAAAGACCCACATTCGCAACAGCAGTACACGATGGTACGTATTCCACACAGCGACTGCTGTACGTTCTGACGTTGATGGGTTGCGTTTGTAGGATCCACATCACGGATACCACCACCAACAGGATTACGTCCACCCTCAAGTCCCCGCCTTGCCGATGCATGGTCCTGGGGGTCACGAAGAGATCTGGATGAACTTCATGCACCAGTTGACGACACCTGGCGGGCAATCCCACAACGGGTACCACCCTCAGCTGGGGCACAACTGTTGATCGAGATCGTTCCAGCCCTTTTTCTCTTGCCCTGGGACCCAGCCTCCGAGTCTCGGAGGGTTTGTCTCTGGATTTGCTCATTTTCACCACCGCCGCGGAGCTCTCTGGTTCCCCATGTAGATTTTTCCATCGATCCCACGTGCCGCGTCTATCTCTCCTTCTGTCAGAATCTGTCCTGTCTCCGCACTCTCTCCCACTCGCTCGCGATTAAGCGTTAATATGTACACAGATATCGGCCCTATTCCTTTGGGTTCTCGCTGGGGTGAGATCCAGTCACGTTCGTTTCTCGGTTCTCTCCTATTGCTTTCCACCCCCGCTTTATCGTTTTTCTTTCCCCTGTCTTCGTGGGATCGTGTATGTAAAACAGCCAAAACGTGGTTTCCCTCCCAGTTGCCGTAGTTGCATTTGTGAATGGCCATCAATTTCGTCTGTTGCTCCCGGTAACCTGGGGCGGTGAGCTGGAAGTGGCCGGCAAAAGAGGCCGTGAATGGTATTTGCCTCGTGGGCGCAGCGTGCACGGGTCAGCTGCTCCTCTTCGACCACGTCAACCTGAGCTTAGAGGCGCGTCCCTGCTCTGCGATTTCACCATCGTGACCCGCTCACGGTCATACGGCCTCTGTCCTGCTCCCACGTCCCTGATTTCCCAGAACATACCCCTTTGATCCAAGCCTACGATCATATCGACCCTTCCCCTATCGCCCACAACTTAATTCCTTTTTTTACTTCTTTTTACCTCGTTGATCGCCGTCGAGGCGTCCACTTGTTGATTTCACCCTTCGTTCCTTGTTCTCCAGTGCTTTCTGACGCTATCATACTTCCGGCCGAGTTCCGCGCATCATCGCACAGGTGGCGATAGGATCGACGAGAACGACTTCACGAACGATACCATCCGCGATTTACCGTGGTGCGCTACCGATACCTCTATACCTCTGCGACTGCGCGACCCTTTGCGTTGATCCGGACCAACGTTGAACGAGGACGATGACGACGAACGAAGATCAGACACGGAATGGGCATACGGAAGGGAATGCGAGTACTAGTAGTAGCGGTGGCGGGAAGAATGGCACCAAGTCTTCCTCGCCGAAGGCTTCCCCTTCATCATGGAACAATGCCCAGATACATAGAGGGCGATCCAGGACGAGGGGTGCTGGGAGTAGTAGAGATGAGAATAATGGTCTTAGAAGGTTCGCCCACTCCGCTCCATTTATCCATGCGATCCTCACCCTTGGCTCACGGACCGGTTTCAGAGGGTACCATGCTCTGCCTTCTTCGTTTGGGAAGGTGTTCAATGTCGAGAAGCGATGGAAGATCATTCGGGAAATGGGTTCCGGGGCTTATGGTTTCGTCGTGTTCGTAGACCCTACTTCTGTCATGTTTACGTCCGACAGACCCTGACCTTCTATATTTGCGTTCATGCATTTATCCAGGTCAGCTGCTGACGAGATTACTGGGGAGGTCGTCGCCATCAAGCTCGTGACGCGTGTAACAGAACGAGTTCAACTATCGAAACGGGCGTTGAGAGAGATCACGCTCCTTCGACATTTCGCTCACCATGAGAACATCACGGGTCTTATTGATGTCGATGCTTCGTCTCCGAACCTGGAGGAAATGTGAGTTGTGCTTCTTTTGGAAGGAATTTTTGTTTCACGTTGCTGATCCATCGATCCGATCCGAAGTTATATCTTTATGGAGGTGAGCGTATGGAGATTGCGAAGATCCTCTCGGAACTGATCGAGCTTCTTGCTAGCCTATGGAAGGTGCGCTATTGTGTACTGGTGTTGAGAAGGCCGTCGCTCAACCATTTTTGAAGCCGATCTCCACCAGATTATCAAGTCCGGACAGGTACTGTCGAGCGAACACGTCCAATATTTCGTGTACCAAATCTTACGAGGTATTTGTCTCTCAAGCAGCTTCGTTTTAGACCACTCCAAAGCTAACGGTCAACTCTCAGGAATGAAGTACATACACTCAGGTCAGAAAAAATCCCTGCACTTGCCCCGAAATCGGTATCCTCAGATGTTCCTGGTCCTTTAACAGCTTCTGTTGTTCACAGAGATCTCAAACCGGGAAACCTGTTGGTGAATGCGGATTGTGAACTGAAGATATGCGATTTCGGTCTCAGCAGAGGGTTCGATTCCTCGCCGGAGAGCGAGGTCAATATGACGGAGTATGTAGCGACGCGATGGTACCGAGCTCCAGAGATCATGCTCGCGTTCAGGTGAGCATTGCAGGAAGGTTGGGTTTGCGTTGTTGCAAGTTTGGTTGACCTGTAATTTGGTAGGCGATACGGAACGGCCAGTGAGTCATGAACGCGGCTCCCCTTCTGACTTGGAGCCTGAATGAGTGGTGTTTTCAGTCGATGTTTGGTCGATAGGCTGCATTTTTGCCGAACTCCTCCTCGGAAAGCCTCTATTCAAGGGCAAAGAGTAAGCGCCACCCCCACCCCTTCTTGATATCCATTGACCATACCCAACCACCCCCTACTGTCTTAAAGTTACGGTTAGCCGAACGATTCCCTTATTCCTGGCCGATCAAGCTCTCTGAGACTCGATTTACGTTCGTTTCGTTGAACGCTTTGCTTGGACAGTGGACCAGCTGAACAAGATAATCGACATCCTAGGTCTGACTTTGCCTTCTGTGCCCTCAGTAGCGCTGAAGAAAGTTCGTCATAGGTACCCCGAGCGAGGAGACTATCACAAGAGCAGGGAGCCAAAAGGTTCGGAGGAAATATAGGCCATTACACCAGCCCCGACCATGTTGACCGCACTTCAGGCCCAAGCTTATATTCGGTCGTTACCAAAACGCAAGCCCGTATCGTTCGAGAAGTTGTTTCCGGATGCTGACGCACAAGGTATGGAGGATATTATGACGGAGAACTGCGTTTGAACCCCGTTATATATTTTAGCAATCGAACTCCTAAAACGGATGATCACTTTCGACCCCACCGCGCGAATATCTGTTGCAGAGGCCCTGAAGAATCCTTGGCTTGCCACATACCACAACCCTAACGATGAGCCAGACTGTGTGGAGGGCTTCCAACGATGGAACGAGGTCGAGAAGCTCGAATCTCACGATGATTTCAAGAAAGCTCTTTGGGATGAGATCCAAGATTACCGCAGGGAGGTCCGAGGGTTGAACTCTGTCACCAAGTCCCCTGTAACAATGAGGAGAACACCGTCCGGGTCTTCTCATTCTGTGATTGATCCGCAGACTCAAACAACAGCCGGGCTGGGTCAGATAGATGAGGAGACCGCGGCGGATTTGAGGACTGGAACTACAAGATCTTCGAGGTCTTCCTCCCCTCATCAGAAGGAGGACCCAACGACAACGGAGACTTCACCTCTACCCGCTGAAATCGAACCCCCTCAAACGGGGTCGGAGTCACAGTCAACGTTACCCCCAACTGATCCCCTCCCTCCTCTTCCTTCTCAGGACGACCAAGGGCCACAACCAATATCAAGAACCAGTAGGAGGGAGGAACGGCGCCCTAGTTACGACAAGCTCGAGCGTGCATCTTCCACCGCGTCGATAACCACCCCCACCGACCCCGTCATGACATACGCACGCCGTTCTTCGTTCCTTCAACAGCAACCGACCATACCGAACTCGGGGACCGAGGCGCCGACCCACCCATACCATGCAAACCACCATAATGTACGAAAACCTATTCCCAACTTTGGAGAGGGAGGGTACTTCGATGAAGGTGCGAATCTGAAGGAACAATATGGACACGCGAAAAACCTGCACCGGAATACTGTCGCGTTTCCTAGTGGAGACAACTACGTTGTCCCCGCTCGGTCGAGGACCGGTTCGTTCTTCGGAGTTTATCCTTCTGGTGTCCCCTTTCCAGGTTCAACGCATACGAGCGACGGTATTTCCGGGTTACCTGGGACCGGGGGCCATAACTATACCATCGGACCGGGTACGGTTGGCAGGTTGTTGAGAACACTCTCGACGGTATCCATCCACGAGAGCGGACAGGGGCTAAAGGGTGGGCTTGCGGATATCGCGCCGATAGGGAAGTTCATCACTGAGCGAGGAACAGATGACGAGTTACTGGCGAGTGAGGTACCAGAGGAACTGAAAGAGGGTGGAGGTAAAGATGATGACAAGGACAAGGACGCGGGGAAGGGGAAGGGGAGGAAGAGGAAGAGTGCAGGTATGTTCAGTCTGTGATAGGTGAGGAATCGCAGTGCTCTATATTCCGTAACTGGCTGTGGTTACAGTATATGGGGCACGCATGTACGTGAACACGGGGTGGGTAGTGCATTTTGGCTAGGGTTGTAGACTGGGGCTGCCAAGTAGCAGATAGAGGTCCCCAGGTCGAGACCGGACGCCGGTAGAACTTCATTGCTATGCTTTCATTTCCTGCTATCTTTCCCTACTTGTCCCCTAGAATATCCCTCAATCCTATAGACACACGCATTAGATTCACTATATCATTTCTCGGAAGAGGGTGGGAAATCGCTCACGGTCTACGATACCCAGATATGCTTGGCTAGCTGGGCTATCCGGATACTCATCTAAAAAGCTGATGCCGTAGTCCGCACTCTTGCCGATTCTGGGGTCGAGTGGGACGGTGCCGAGCAACTCTACCCCGACATCCTCGGCAAGCCTTTTCGCCCCACCCGTCGAGGGTTTGAAAATCTGGCTCTCCGTTTTACACCCCGGACATACAAATCCGGACATATTCTCCACAAGACCGAGGATCGGGATGCCGACTTTCCTGCAAAAGTCGATCTCCTTCCGGACATCCTGAAGGGCGACCTCTTGTGGGGTAGTGATGAGTACGGCACCATCAACGCCGACGGTATCTTTCAGGTATTTGACGATGCTAAGGTGTTCATCTGACGTGCCTGGCGGTGTGTCAACCAACATCCAATCAAGCTCACCCCAGTCTACGTCCCGAAGGAACTGAGAGATGATTCCGTTCTTCTTCGGTCCCCGCCAGATGACGGCAGATGTCTGGGATGGAAGAAGGAAACCGATGGAGATTGCGGAGAGGTTCGGTTGAACGTATATTGGGGACCAGCCGGATGAGGAAGAATGAATGGATTCGTTGGAGATACCGAGGATTGTCGGGATCGAGGGGCCGCAGACGTCGATATCCATTATACCGGTCTAGTAGAGCCGAGCATAATGAATTATGTAGCGGGAGCGCAGCCCGGGCCAAATTGATGGGCGGTGGTTGATTGGTGGGCGGAGGTCGTGATTCGATGGGAGGGTGAGCCCATAGTGTCGGACCGGTCCATTCAAGTCGTAAAGTTTGGTCAGCACACGACCCCAGATGGAGGAAGTAGAAGCCGGAAGTAAGCCACGATTTCGTGTGAGCGTTCCGGACATGGAGGGTTGAATTAGGAGGGTTTATGTTATTTGCATTGCGAGCAAGGCGTCAAGGTGGGTGAGAGGATTCGCCGTGATGCGTGGCGGCCATGTCCGTGAGGGGTGTGGGACGGAAGAACCGGGAGGGATTGACCCGCACGGAAGTAGGTAGAAAAGTGCAAAAAAGTGACAGCTCGACAGTCAGCGTTCAGCGCAGCGGGTTTGGGTGAACGGAGGGAAATGAAATATCACCTGTACGTCTTCATCAGCGGCGAGGGCCCAACCGAGTTGGGAGGTAAAGGTAGATTTTCCGACTCCCCCCTTCCCACTCAATACGAGGATCTTCCGTTTAACCCCTGCAAGCCGCTCGTTGATCATTGGGATCGTCGTCGGGTCTTGGGCTGTCGACTTGGTCTGACCAGACGCACAGATGTCCTGGTTCGGACACCCTTCGCAGGCGTCCACCTTCCCCGCCAAGTCGGATTCTGTGCCTGGGCAGTGGTCGGGCGCATTTGTAGGCACGTCCGTAGGCTGTTGTACGGCGATCATGTGAGGAAAGTAGATAAAGTGCGCGATAGTGGTGGATAATGTACAAGGTGGAATGGTGAGAGAAAGTAAGATGAAGCACGATGGGCGATGACTAAGTCAGCCTGAAGGTCACTCCCGCTGCCGGAGTGCTACCAACCGGAGTGGTCAGGCCCCCGTTGGCCCCTCCTCTCTTGAACGCGTTCTCATACAGCCCGCGACAACTCCGTAGTCTCTCCCTCCTCGCCACGAAGAACGAACCAGCGTCGCATGGGACGGCGAGCGGGGTACCGATCAATCCGCGGGCTTGGGCAGTTTGAACCGCAGAAATCAACGAATCCATCTCAGCCTCCGAGTCGAGATCATCAACGTTCTCGTCGTCGTCCTCTACCACTGGAGGTGGGTTTGTGGCGGTGGCTGCTTTCTTACTTTTTTTCGGTCCAGCCGTGGTCGTGGCCTTCTTCGTAGGGTCGATCCCTGCAGCGGCCGCAGCCTCCATCGCCTGCTTCTTCTTCTCAGCTTTCTCCTTCTCCTTTCTTTCTTTCCGCTCCAATTTTGACTCCTTCTTGACTGGCTCGACGAAGTTGGGTTTATTGGCGCGGTTCCACTCGAGTAGGAGTTCGTCATATGGCTTGGATCGACCTTGGACACCGCGTTTGGCACCCATAGAGTGGGATTTACAGGAAAGGGAGCGAGAACAGGGGAGGCCTTTGTCGTTGATGACGCCACATTGTTTGTCGTAATCTACCGGTCCTTTGAACCGGCCCTTAGTAACCTTGGTGGCCGCCTGCTTCTTCTTCTTAGTTTGGGTCGGGTCGTCGATTTCATCCTCCGCCTTTCGTTTCTTGCCCTTTTTGAGGTCTGGGGGATGTTGGAAAAGGTGTTCATCAGGAGGGAGGCGATAGTGTACCTTCAGGGCCCTTGCCACCCTTCTTCGCGAGCGCCGCGCGTAGGGTGGCACAGTTGGCTGCTTGCACGACTCAACATAAATATTCGTATACGCATGGATAGTTAAACTCACCGTGGTGGTCCGCAAACGCGCTACGGAGGACGGGCCTATCGCATTGCTTGCATCTGACGATCCCGATCTGCTCCTTTAGGGGAGTTGAGCCAAAGACCTTCATGTCCCGGGCGGAGAGCCATGCTGTGGGTGGGGATGGAAGCGAGGCGATCTGGGCTAGAGGGACATCCGTTGGTTCTGCGACGGCGTTGTCCCAGTCGGTGAGGATGGGAGTGGGTGACTGAAGTTTCCTGAGCTGGATGGTCATCGTCGGAGCGTGAGGCGGCGGGTGATGGAATATAATTCTTGATGATTATTTATATGATTAGGGTCACTTCAATGCAACCCTTCCCCGTCTCCCCCTCCCTCGCGCCCTCAAATAACCCTCGTTCCGCCATCCGAAAGCCTGATGGGTTTTGTCGCAAACCAACGCCAGGCTCCCCTCTCCCTCAACTTCCTTATCATCGGCGCAGGTGCCCTCCGTTTTCCCCGTTTTCGTCCGCTTCGTTTGACACCCATTTCTCCCTCCTTATCCAGGTATCGGCGGGCTGTCTTGCGCATACGCCCTCGCTTCCTCTGGTCATCGAGTCCGGATTGTCGAGGCTCTAACCAAAAACGCGCGAAAGTCCTACTCTGGACTACGCGTACCTCCGAACATGTCCAAAATCCTCACTGAGTGGGGTCTAGGCGAAGAGTTGAAAGCAAAGACAAGACCGTGCAGGCAGGCAGCCTTTGATGATCGTTAGTCTCCTCCCGTTTTCACTGTTCATTTCCCCACCCTCTCTATCACCTCATTTGGTTCCGGACGCGTCTCGTCCCCAGCTTTACTTTTGACGGAGATTGACGCTCGTCTGTTCCACTAGTCCGCAACAACGAAAGCATTGGCTCCATTCTTTGGAGAGATGAAGTTATCGCCGAGACCGGTGGTGATTTTCTCTTGATGCACGTGAGTTTCAGTCTTCTATGTCCACAGCGCCCTCTCTCACCACGGACTCCCCCGTGAACAGCACGCAGACCTCTACGCGATGTTGCTGCGCATCGTCCTGGAGGCTGGGGTTGAAATCAGATACGGCGCCAAGGTGTCACAAGTGATCCCCGGCGAAGAACTCCCGGAGAATGATATCCCACATTGGACCATGAATGGCAACGGTGGCATAAGTGCTCCATCTCCCAGCTACCCCACTTCGGACCCTGCTACCTCAGCGTCTGTCACCGGTTACGGGCCGCCGTGCGTGAGACTCGCCGACGGCGAAGTCTTGACCGCAGATATAGTCATCGGCGCCGACGGCTCGCGAAGCATGGTCCGAGAGCTCCTACTCGACCCTGAACAGGACCACGGGGTCGAGTCGGGCTACAATGTCTATTCGTAAGTTCTGCCCTATTCTTTTTGATCCCTTCCCATTCCATTCACTGATTGAATTCTTCCATCAACCTGACCGTCGGGCATCAAATTCCAATGACGCTCTCTTCCCGTGCACAATATTTTTGTTTGGTGTCGGCTATTGTTCTTCTCCGCGAACTCTCCGGCCGGTAGAACTGATGTCGAGTCTGAGAGGATGGCCAAGGATCCACTTCTCAAGCAGCTCGTTGACGATCAAGATTGGCACATTTGGATGGATGATAGGAGGTCCTTATTGAGTTATCCAGTGGTGAGTGACCGTTACGAATTCCAGTGATCCCACGAAACCCTTTATGTCCCTCTTTCTCACCGCGCCTTGACGATGGTTCTGATATATACCTCAATTTGGGAACTATAGGGGAGAGACGGCAAGTATGCCGTTCATTGGTTCTGTCATGATGATATCCACACCAAAGAAACGTCCCCGCTTCCGTGCGATAAGCCTTCATGGCAAATCGAGTGGCCCAAGGAAAAGATCGCTAAACTGTACTCCGATTGCAATCCCGTGTACGCATCTTCCGTTGATCCTCCCCTAATTTTCTTCTCCTCGTTTCGGCCGGAGATGGGCGGTAAACTCATTCTTCCTTCGCCTCCCATTTCAGTGTCAAGCGATTTCTGAGCATCGTCGATTCGCCCATCATTCTCGCCAGGCACCTTTCACTCCCTAATTGTGAGACATGGGTGCACGAGTCGAATACAATTGCACTCCTGGGCGAGGCTGCGCATCCTAATCTCGTAAGTGGTGCCTTTCAACATCAGATTGGTTCTCACGAATTACTTCTTTCTTCCATGGTCCTCTTCGGTTTACATCCGCCACCCCACTCTCTCATTTGCCTTCTCGTCGCAATTCGGAACACCGTCGTATCGTATCGGGTTTTCCGTGGGGGAATAGCCTTGTTCCAATCAATCAGTGGGGATGTGTGTAGAAGATGCGGCCGTGTTTGGGGGGCTTTTCTCCCGGTTGCGGTCGTGGGATCAGGTCCCTTCTTTGATGGAGGCATACCAAGACCTACGACAAGAGAGAACTCATTTTGTCGCTTGCCAGGATCAAGCTAACGCCGACATCACCTGGTGCCCGCCTGGGCCACATCGAGATGCCCGCGATGCCGCCATGCGGGCGGACAAACAGTGCGGATTGGACGAATTCAGCGAGGGCATGCTAAGGGACCAGTGGGATACTGTTAGTGAGGTCTTTGCGTACTCTGCGAGTGACGCTGCAGCAGACTGGTGGGTTGGCTGGGGTATGTTGGCGGAGATGGCAAAGAGAAGGACAGGAGACTTTTTGCAGATCGAATTGACGGTCGTCCCGCAGATAATCTCTGTCTGAACCTTGTTCAGGACTGTTCACAAGCTGAGGCGATTACACTTATATCGTGCTGGCCTCCCCTCTGTCGCCCGATATCCTGGGCTTATACCCCGAACGTCCACCCCCTCCCCGTTTTTCGGCGTACTCCCTGCCCTTCGGCCCCCGTCCGATCGAGATCACGAACCTACTCCCCTCCGCCCGCCTTCTCGATGGCTAGATTCGTAACGTTCATTTTCACGTCTCGTTCACGCGTGGGTTTTCCTTTCTTGGTTCACCACAGATCATATACGCATCTAGAAACCTCAATCACGTCGTTTCACCTTCAAACATCGTCCCTCGTCCACATCTCATCCCGGTATCTTCGCCCCAATGTCACCACCATCGTATCGCCGTCAACAATTTACGCTGTCATAGTTCCGTTGATCACGCTTTCGTATACACACCTTATGCTATACACATATTATGCCCCTCCATACTTGTCCATTTCACGTGTCCCGCTTGATCTTGTGCACCGCTTGCTGCTTAGAATTTTGGAAAGGAGACGCTTCTTTCGGGAGTTGGAAAAGTTTCCAGTGCTCGGAAGTAATGTATATACTGCGCTTATCTCTGTTTCATATCGCTGTGCGCTCCCCGACGTAGCTCTAGAGTCTAATCTATTGTCCTTTCCCTCTCATTTGTAGATTACGTTGAGGTTTGTTGAATTCACGTGACTAACACGAACGCGTTGTGTCACATCACGTGTCACGCACACCCCCTCACCTCAACCACTCGATTGGACAAAGGATAAGCGACTCTTCGAGATCTTATCTCTTACTGTTTCTCTCTTGCACCCT
>Ga0307511_10001939_pt1 | contig 21773 bp, 31 predicted proteins | sample 13_EM_MG_FD_200266 | JGI IMG/M metagenome (GOLD analysis project Ga0307511, IMG submission 200266) | Populus trichocarpa ectomycorrhiza microbial communities from riparian zone in the Pacific Northwest, United States - 13_EM | ecosystem: Host-associated > Plants > Roots > Unclassified | place...
ATCACAGGGGACGTGAAGGTCTTGGATGAGTTTAACATGGCTAAGTTCAAAGCGGGTTCCGTGGTTAGATATCACTGCTTCAGAGCGACTGAGGGACAACCTACTAAAGGAGGACTCTGGTAGGGAGGAAGATGGGGGGCAATGGCAAAGTGAGGCGGTAGTTTGATGGGGTCGGGGAATGCCTTTATATTGCTTTCCCTGTTGGGACGGGCGACTATCTACTAATACAGCACGTTCCTATTATATGGGTGGACGTGTCCAAACCTACGCGGTGTAGTGTCCAAGTCTCGTCCAGCGATACCAAGTGAGAACGCGACATGAACTTCGGGGCACCACCCTTCAACGTTCAACATCCACCAATTATCCCGACCACGTTCGTCTTCCTAAACCTCTCCAGGAACCTGTACCGTTTGATTTGGTCCTGTAACTCTGCGGCCTCGGTGGCGCCGCACTTGGCATAGTCCAGCAAGAGGTTGACGACGAGTGGAGTCCCGGACCGCTTGCTAGACAGACGGCTGAGCGCACCGTCAACCTCACGCCAAGGGTGTTGCACCTGAAGACCCTGGAGGAACTCGGAGAAGCGTATGATGTCGTGTCTGAAGATGAAAGTTATCGCCGAGGGTCCGGATAAAGTGGCGCTGAGGATGAGTCGCGAGGTCTGGTTGTCAAAGCTCCTCGGGTCATGATAGTAGAACGAGAGGTCGGAGAGAGCCAGACACGACTCGAGCAATCGCCTCCCAAGGACTAGTGCGAATCCGACATCAGAACCAGTTGATCAGCTAGGAAAGGATATGGTCGAGGTCCCTACCATATGTGTGAGAGTCGACCTCCATCGACTGTAGGTGCTTTCTGCACGAGGAAACGATTCCATCGAAGCTCGTAATCGGGTGTCCGGTGTATTCCAAGGCCAAACCGCGGGGTTTCCACGAGATACGTGACAGGAGCACGAGATCTTCGTTGGTGAACATGGAAATCCGTAGCTCTCCGGCGAATGAAGAGCGAGTTCGAAGTTTGGACGAGGACTTGGGCGGAGAATGCAGGTGAAAGTTTAGCAGGGAGAGTCTCTCCAGATATGGGAACAAGTTGACGAGGGTGATGAACGTGGAAAGATCGAGTCCGCGTGAATGCTTGCGACTAGCGCACCAGATGGTGAAACCCCGGAGGGATGAAGCGAATGACGAGAAACAGGCGAGGATCGTCCGGGGATTCAAGTTGGATGAGTCCCAGCAATGTAAGGAGAGATGCGTCAGGTTCCGAAACGTTGACAGACAAGGAGCGAAATCGCGAAATCCGTTTGATCCGATGCCGTCCAGCGTGAGGGATGCGACATGAAGTGCTGGTCCACCCTGGCTGGTCCCAAATTTCCGTTTCCACAAGCTGGTAGTCGGGTGACAGTGACTTCCGGGAGAGTGAAGGATGACTGAACGGAACAAGTGGTGTTGGGCTCGGTAAACCCACGATTTTGCAACCAAGGAACATGTCTGCAAATACACCTTGGACTTTCGTGTGTCCAGTTGAGAGACAGAGTCGATAATCGAATCGACCATTTCTTGAGGTAGCTGAACGGCCATGACGGGGAGCTAGGTTGTGGGAGTAGTGTTGGTCTGAGACACGGATTGAGGAAGGGTTGGTTGTATTGATCGACTTGGAGTTCGTCCCCACAAGAAAAGTGTCCACGGTGCACAAAAATTCACACGTAACCAGATCCGTTCGACTACCGTCCCCTTTCGTATCTACGGAATCACAAGAAAGTTCACAAGAAGCAGGGTTGACAGGGAACCGCTAACTAGGCGGGCGACTCGCAATTTCGCTACACACTGGATAGTGTATGGAGAAGCTGAGATTCGCCCACCAGGCACCGGTCCAGTCGCTATTCGCGAATGGCTCAACCACCTTTGGATTCTGTGAATGAGGCGGTATGAGTTTGCTTGGAGTCACCAAATCGCAGGACTGCTGTACTTGCCTTCACGCACGGAATGCCCCATCGACCGTCCGTTCCCCCGTAAATCCCCGTTCCTTCCACATGCGCAGACAAGACGTGGCCCCGAGGTGTCTGTTGAGTACGTACGGGGCTGCATTCACCACACCTTCACAGTACCTGCACCGGACCTCCATTCCCGCGGTGTCAATATGTCGCTCGACCTCGTACTTGCCCCTAAAAGTTGTATGACAGCCGCCGCAGAACCACTCGTTATTCTGCTTGTCTTTGAGAGCCGAACTCCCCTGGCAGGTAGCCAGGGTGATGAGGTCGTACCATTTGGAGTTGGTCGAATTCTCTCCCGGGTCCTCGAACTGGGATGTAGGTTTCCCCGCCACGGGCACGAGCGTGCTAAGCGGATATCAGGCACAACACGAGGAGATCGAAGGGTAAAGCTTACCTTGGATTCGGTCCGTAGCCGGGACCGTGGCCCGGGTGTCGCCCGTTGATGTACTCCCCCGGTGTTACAGTTAATTGGGGTGTATGCCCAACGGAGATCCCGCCCTTGTCCGAGAGTCAGAGGTGGTCAAACCGATTGACCGAGTGCGTTACCATAGAACCACCCCTCGCAGCAACGATGATGGATGCATACACAGCTTGTAAAAATACCTAAGGTGGGGTAAGATGGCGTGTCGGGTCGTCCGTCAGACATACCTCTTGATCTTGAGCCATTTGAGGTCGGTGGGGGATAGCAGGGGTGTCGGGGAGGCATCAGGGATTCGTCAGTTATAAACCTCCTGGTTTACGTCAAGGCTGGCATCGTACGACGCGCGAGCAGCCACAACCTACCTTGGGAGGGGTATGAGATGTCCTTACAAGTAATGTTTGTGGCGGAATTCCCCCCTTGGGGTGAACCCAGCAGGCCCATCATGCATCGTGGAGTCGGGCTGTGATCGGGAAGGGTCAATGAGGTCTCAAGACGAGGCTCAAGGGGGAAGACAGGGCATCACGAACGTGGTCGACTCAACGAGCATCGACTCGGAGGAACGGTCTGCATTTGGCCAATCTGGAGCGGGAGTCGAGGGCGACCAGGTTGCAGAGGCGTGGCGGATTAATTTAACGGATGATATCAGAAACACCCTAGAATCTCCCTTTGAAAACGTACTTAGGGCCGGCACAGCCCACTAAACATCGCTGGATAGCCGTGAATCAGATTTGGACGAGCGTATGGCGAAGGTCGCTCACCTGCACGTGGAGGACCCTGGAGGACAATTCGGACCGGGTAGTGACATAGCCGCCACGTGGCCAGGAGTTGATAAGACTGTTCCAAGTAGCGGTTACCTCTCCTCTCTCCTTGTCTTTTTCCCCTCTTTCCTCCCTCTCGACATCTCATGCTGATATTTGTTTGGAACTGCTTCTCGATTAACTGATAGCTCCCCCGTCTCGTGGCTTTTGTGCCGCTTTGGGGGAGGAAGGTGTCGGACAGAAATATACCATATTATCTTGAATTCAACTTGCTTTAAATCCCCCCCCTCCCTGCTGCGCAACATCTTACACAATGGTACGCAGCGCCCGCACCTTCCGACTTCCTTCCTGTATCTTAGTATGTCCCAAAAGATCGTTATTGAAGGAAAAAAGTACTCCTGGTATGTCTGCCATATAGCAAAAATCCCGCATCCGTCGGCTTACCACCCCATAGCGACACCTGTATCAAGGGTCATCGCTCTTCCGCTTGCAAACACACGGACCGACCGCTCTTCGAGATACAAAAAAAGGGGAGACCGGTTACTCAATGTTCGCACTGCCGTGAACTTCGCAAGACCAAGCAAGTCCACATCAAGTGCAACTGCGGTGACGTGCGTCCCGGAAAGGGTGAGCCGGGTTCAGGTAAGTCACCGGCGTTACCAACCCTCTACCCCTTTGACCGACGCATCTTGCAGCTCCTAAGAAAGCGCATGATCCCGCGTTTCCAAACGGAGTCCCCGAGACCCTAGCCGCCATCGTCTCTCTGAGTTTGGAACAAGGTTCTGATTCAGAGCACGCCGGTTCGTAAACTAGATCATCACGTAGAGCGTTCATCTCATGGTGAACGCAGCTAACCCGAAAGCTGGATCATGCACCTGCAACCTCGGCGGAAAATGTACTTGTGCCACCGCCCGAAAGTCGAAACGAAGTACAGGCCCAGAGCCTCCTCTCGACCCCTCGACCGCCGTCAAGCCCTCCCCAGGTCATGAATATCGTCGTGTCTTGCCCAAGCCTCACCAAAATACTTCCCCAGTCCCTCCGAGTCGCCCTGGTCCTATCCACCCCTCATCCTCGGGTAGTGGAAAACGTCCCCATACGCATACCGAGTCACTGTACAGCCCATATGAACGTGCATACGACGCGAATCATTCCCACCACACCCCCTCCAGCGATCACTCCGAATCAGATGCACCTCCTTTCCAGGAGGTCGGCCCGAACCCCACATCGAGGCTCCCGGAGAATCAAGGGAGTTTCGATTGGGGTGCCTACCCTACTATCCCCGTCCGCTCTTTGTGTTCGTGTGGTGATTCTTGTTCGTGTTCGGGGTGCTTTGAGCATCGTGGTCCTTCCGCTCTTCAGGCATACCAGAGAGTATCCGATAGCCCTGCATGTGCGAACCCCAGATTCTGTACCTCATGCGTGGAGTGCGCTGTCGTACTTGGTCATCCTAATCAGCAAGCTGTGCCACCCGGCTCTTTCGAGACTCAAACTTCATCATTCATGGACGAATGGCTGCGTCAACTCGTTGAGGTGCCAGCTATCCCAGCCGACGGTACCGCACTTCATGGGACCACACTCCGCTCTGACACTTCCGTACCAAACCCTTCGACCCGCTCTCCACCTGGGCCATCCAGTTGTTGCGGAGGAAACTGTGGGTGTCAACCAGGGTTTTGCGTTTGCGTTGGAGAGTGTTTCGGTTGCAATGGCGCATGGCGTGGGGAAGGGGACGCTGCCGGCGTTTCTATCGACCCCACCAGTTCGCTGCCCCACATCAGGTTGGACGATGGGTGGGACATTCCGGTTAGCGATCAGCCTTGGATCCTCACAAAACCTGGGATCTCCTCGGACGGGTCTTCTGACGGAGAGATGGTTCCTGGTGTCGACCGAACAGGAGACTTTAATTGGGGCGTATAATCACCCCTTCCATCAACTTCGACAAGCATGTCGCGCACAAAAAGATTCATACCCGCTTTGCCTTTTCTCGTGAATCGATGGACCGCAGAAACAAGTCAAACCATTTTTCTCTTTTGCTATCATTTTCCTTCTCTCTCCGTGCAATACGCGATTTTCTGACCGTCCCTGTGTTTCTGCGTCTCTCCGAGTCTGTTGATTCCTCGTTGCCCCTTCTGTTTTCGTTTTTGTTCTTCGCCTTTGTTTAGGTAGGATCACACGTTTCGTCTGTTTGTACGCATACTACGCCATTCCTGGGCGAGCCCAGTTTCACGATCGCACACAAAAATAAGTATCTGCATCTCCTATTGAAGTCGACCCTCCGTGCTATGATTCATGCTAGGTCAGAATGTTGCGGGATCGACATCAACGGCAACATCGGATCGACGCATTACGAACAACTAAAATGTGCAACAACCGCGTTGGCCGCGTTGCCTTCGCACCTGACTTCGCTACCCCCTCGGTTCACAATGTCGCTCAGTTCCGGTGTCGAAGTTACGTGCAACAAATCGGGGGAAGCGGTCCGCAGCTCAGGGCCCTTGATTCTGGCTGGACGCGAGCAATGATAGCTCCCGGAAAGGTCACCCGGCAGGTCTCGTGTTCGCTCTGGCCGATGTCCGCAGGGGCGTCGCCGAGGGGCGCCTTCTTACCCTACCTTGGGACCCACACAAGATCGCTTGATCCTTGAGGCAAATACCGTCTACTTCCCTGGTAACCAATCCCAGGACCTCATCTCATCCACCACTTCGGATTCGCCCCCCTGATCTCTGGCCCGCTCGCGCTCCGGTTTGACTTTGACCGGCGCCGCTCGGACCTCGTTTACTTGACTTCTGAATTCGCCGGGATCCGTAAATCCCCCAGCCTCACAGATGCCTTCAACCCGGGGTAATACACTCAGCGGGAGGCGGGTGTCTTTGTGCACATGTGTTACTGTTGTCCCTCCGTTCAGTGGATGATCGATCAGGAGACTCGGAGGAACCGAGCAAAAGAAAGACTTGAACGAGATCTTCATCACGCCGAACGGGGAAAATGTCTGGGTGAAGAATCACAAGGGCGCGTTTCGCCCGATGGGTGGATGGGAGTTAATCGCCAGCTCGAGGGATATGGAGTTGAGCGTCGCTCAGGCGGCAGGTAGGTTGATCGGACAACAGGAGAACGTGTTGGTGACGGGGTGTTCCCCCCCCCACAAGGTTTCTTCAACACGCTGACGCGCCTCCTCACAGTTCCCCGAGTTTTCCGGTAACCCCGCGATGCCCGGATCCTTACCAAACGAGGTTCAGGATCTGATCTCCCTTCATCGATCCGCATGTGTACTTTGCACTCTCGTATCCTCGGATTAAGCTGGAATGATCTCCCCTTCGCTCTCGTGGCTCATCGGGAGAAACAAAAAGGCGATCTATTAACAGACGAACGACTCCACCAGGGCAGCAATGTTTACTCGTACTTTTTCATGAACGAGAGATGGAAGTTCTCCAACGCACTGACGTACTCTTCGACACCAGGGCACAAGCACGTTAAACGATAGTGGGATTCTCCCTTCTTCTGCCCAAACCCGGATCCAGGGATGACACAGATTCCGGTCGCCTTGAGCATGTCCATCGCGTACACTTCGTCGGGCTGTTTTCCCAACTTCTTTGCCTCTTCGATCGCCTTCTCGGGAAGGTAGAGCGAAGGGAAAAGATACAAAGCTCCAGGGGACTCGACGCATGAAACTCCAGGGAGGGCGTTCAGTCGTTTAGCCATCGTTTGCGTACGAGAGGCGAGGGCTGCGTGTGTCGTGTCCGTTTCCTTCTTCCAAAGGTCGTAGGAAGGAGAGCCAGGTTTTGGCGGCCGGACCATGACGTCGACACCAATCTGACCGGCAAGTGGTGGGCAAATTCCGACCGAGACCTGAATGAAAGGATGGTCAGCTGTGGTGCGATGCGGTATTGTCCATTCATTTTTACCATCTTATAGACGAGGGCGATAATCTCCTCTGGGAAGTTCGTGCACTCGAAATAACCACCTCGCCTTCCGCACTCTCCAGTGACGCCCTTGGAAATTGAGTGGTAGGAGATGAGTCCGACGGGACTATTCATCTTGCGCACGATCTTCTTAAAGGAGGTGAATGAGGCCTCTTGCGGCCGATGCAAGTTGCTCTGGTACACTTCATCGGCCAGGAGAACGAGATTATGCTCCTCGCAGAGTTTCACGAGTCCCTCTTGTGTCTCCTCATCTAATAGGGCACCAGTAGGGTTACCCGGGTTGATGACGACCAATGCTTTGGGGGTGACGCCTTTCTTTTTGGCCTCCGCCAAGGCAGCCTCAACCTCGGCAGGGGAAGTGGACCAGCCTTTGGATTCGTCAAGGTAGTAAGGTAAAGGTGTTCCAGAGAACTGGGCCAAGGTGGCGGTATAAAGCGGGTATTGGGGGATGGGGATCAAGACTCCGGAAGGACTGGGATTGTTCGCAGTCACGGGTTTGATCAGCAGTTGGATCAGGAGGGAAACCCCGGCTGAGGCGCCTGCGGTCAAGAAGATGTGATTCGGATTGGCGGGGTAGCCATCACGCTCTGATGTCGAGTCAGTTGCGTCACGAGGAAAAATTCGCGAGTTTTCGCACCTTCGATGAATTTTGCGACGGATTTTCTAATAAAAGGGACACCCTGGGAGTGAGAGTACGCCCCGATGGAACCAATCTCAGAGAGCAGCTCTTTTGCACGCTCAACTACATCTGCGGGGAAAGCATCTTTCGCGACGTTTATCAGTTCCGGGTATTCGGTCAAGGCTGCGACCTGCAACGTCGGACTGCGTAAATTGCGGTGGACGGAGGACGGGGAGGGAGAGACGAACCTGTCTTCCGAAGGTGATAGGCGGTTGATCGAGGCCCTTTTGCTGAGGGTTCCCGATGTTGGAGGACACGACCTTGGAGAACGGTAGTGACGACGCGGTAGTCGGATCTTTCAATGCCTCCCGGAATTCTTCAGATTTGATAGCCAGCTCACCGCGGACGGCGTACTGGACGTTGTGAACGGCGGGGTTGAGGTCGTCGACAGTGAGCATGGTGGCAGAGGAAAGTCTACGGAGGAGGAGGTGGTGGTTGACCGAGGCCCGTAATCGATAATGGCTGGAGATAAGCCCTTTGCTGATCGTTTTTTGCATGGTCTGGCCTTGAGGCGGTGATGTAGCGCTCTGAAAGCCTGGACAGCGGGTCTCGAAGGTCGAGGTTGTGTACAGTTCCCCGCAATTTTAAGCGACCTTTATGTAGTAAAATCGCCCACATACACAGTGACGGCTCTCCGGAAATCCTGCATCTCGGGTGGAGGGCGGGTGGCCGTCGGGGCGTCTTGGATTATGCACCGGATATTTTGCATGATTTATTTCCGCTCCGTTATACGGCGATCCTCCCCTTCGACTTCAATCCATTCTGGGATCTACGCACAAACATTTTATGCTTTTATTCAATTTCCGCTGTATTATGCCCGCGTGAATCTCGGTTCTGAAGATCACAGAGAAGGTGGGGGATTCGCGCGAGTGTGTGGGGGGTCGAAACGAGTTTATGGTGAGGAAGCGGATCATGTCCGTGGAAGTAAAATAAAAGAGAGCGAGCCGTTAAAGCTACCGGACCCCTTGACGACAATCCACCGCCCCATCCTCGTCTCCTGTCCGACCCCAGCGACAAGCAAAACAGAATCTTTGTTTATCTCTCCCCATGAATAGGTAACACCTTTCGGCACGGACAGGAGCTGGATCGAATTGATGACACCCGGAGCATTCACACACCCGACCAACGAGAAGGACCTCAGTTTTTGGTCAAGCTTCCACAACTTGATCTGGTTGTCCCATGAACCTGAATCGCGGTGAGAACGGCCTCGGATGAACTGGTCCATAGTAATACTCTTACCTGACGCAAAAAGGTCGGAGTAGTGTAAGGACCCAATTGCAGTCACCCACCGAGGAGACGATATCGTCCCTCGTTCTTCGGATATCGTCTCATGAAGGCCATGTGCGAGCGCCTGGACATATACCGGTTTTTTCTTCTGCGTTGACCAGAGAGATATCGACCTGTGGTGGCTCAGTGAGAATGGTAGGCGAAGAACATAGATAAGAAAGCGCACCCACTATCACCTCCGCTCAGGAAGGTGGTTTCATCTATCATACAGACAACTTCCATGCTCCCTTCAACATATGTCTTCTGCTCCTCTCTCGGCTTCCCGCCCCCGTCAACATCCATTCCCTCGAATGCCCCACCCTCTAGGAGATCGCGTAGTTTGCTTTGGCCCCCACCGCGGAACACAAGTTGCGTTTCGTCAACGATCTTCCAGTATCGTACTGTACGATCTCGCCCACCACATGTGACGGCCGTCTCTTCTCGGAGGGAATCGATCGACATGACAAAATCCTGGTGGCCGAAGAGTGTTTCGACATAGCCCATAATCGAGAGATCGAAAAGCTTCACTGTCCGATCGTATGAGCCGCTGAACAGCTGTTGAGATGATTTACGGAACGCGAGACACTTTAAAAAAAAAAAAAAAAAAAAAAGTTAGCAGACCCATCGGGTACAAATACGGGTGCGCTCACACTGATGGAGTCCCGGTGTCCGGTGAATCCCTTGACCCACGAAATCCCATCTGTGCTCTCGACATCCCAGACTCCAATGACCCGGTCCTTCCCTCCACTGGCCAGGTATTTTCCATCTGAACTCAATGCAAGAGTCCAGATTTCGTCGGTGTGGCCATCGGAGTCTGCCTTCTGTTTCCCCTTTACGGACCTCTGCTTGTACGCGGTGGATATTTTTTTCCCAGTGCGCAGGTTCCACTTGATGATTGACCCTTCTTTGCCGGCGGTATAGAGAAACTTGCCGTCTTCTGACGCCACCGCCGTTGTTACAGTGGACCTGTGGCCACGCGTGCGCAAGGATATTGGTGGTACCTCGAAGTCATACTACTTTCATCAAGTAAGCAGGGACGTGGAGAAGGGACGATAATCACACACCAAATCCGCAACGAACAGATGAATCTTGCCTGACTGTTTCATAACATCCTGCTTCAGCCTCGCTGAAATCAACTCCTTGTCAATCTCCGCCGCATCGTACTCCCCCTCTCCCAAACTGGTCTTGACCCCCTCGAGGTACATCCGAGCGAGCCTCAACCGCTTCTCTGCGGGAGTCTCGTTCTCGTTTTCGGACCCGCTCTGGTAGGGGTCCTCGTCCGAAGCCCTCAGATCCATATCGTCTACGCCTCCCAGGCCATGGTCGTCTTCCGTCGCGTCAGATAATTCCTCATCGCGCGCGATTCGTTTCTTCGACTGTTGAGTTCCGGAAGGTTTCTTTGAGCTGAGCTTCCCGTTAGCAGTCGCCGGTTTCTTCCGTGGGACGGAAGTTAAGGTGGAGGAGGAGGGTCGCTTCCTCTTTTTCGAACTTGTAGCGAAGAAGGGGTCTGGCATCCCTTTACGGCTGACCCGCCCGAGTGAGGTTGGAGAAATTTGCGGTTTGGTGAAGTCGATCGTCAGCGGCCTTGGGTCGGCCCGGGCGGATGATGGTAAATTCCCACACTTTCAACGCTCATTCCATGTACCCTCCATGTGTCACCCGGTCACCCATCTAGTTCCACCACGCGAAGGCAGCAACCTTACTTCTCAGGCTCTACGTATACCAACGTAAGTTTGAAACCCTCTAGCTGGCATGACGCGTGCCAGACCCGGTTGACTGATGCTCTTACTGTGCTTAGGTAAACCGGCCACAGTATACGGAGCTCCCCAGTGTGCACGGCCACACCAATTGTAATCAGATCTGTGGGGCCGGGCGCGAACTGAGCCAGATCAACTGAGAACACTAGTGGGGTAAAACAGGATAGGCTCTCCAACACGATGAGATCAGCGCCTACCCGTAGAGACTATCCGCGCGTCCCATATATCTGAGCTTCTTCCACCACCTCCATTGGTCCACGCCATTTACCTGCTGGTGAGCTGCGTTTCCGACCGGGCTTTGAATTCGATCGCCGGAACGCGGAATTCGCGATGCCCAGGGCAGGTCAGTAATTTCCGCGACACCCCCCATGCGCACAGCGCGGACTGTGTGTGCTCACCCTGTCTCTTTACGGGATCATCTGCAGGCATCCACCGTCTCACTCTAAACCGTTCGCTGAGTATTCTGCACAAGCTATCACGATCATCACCGATAATTATGGCGAAGAGCTACCTATATATTGTCCGGATCGTCAACCTATAGGTGTGTGGAATCCTAGCCAGGCACCCCAAGTTAGGTGATTTTCCTAACCTCAACCAGTTCCACTTGTCAGTCTTGCAAGTACCCACCTCAAGTCTCGTAGGCAGGAAATCTATGCTGCCTCTGTTGCGCGTACCAATCGTGTGCCGGATCTGTAGGGGAGAGAGATTGAATGACATTCATCTCCACTAATATGCCACAGCCGTATCAAGGTATGCCGGCGAACCTCTTCTTATCGATCACTATCTCTGGGTTTCCTCTTCTTGTTGTATCGAGAATCAGGGCGACCCGCACACATCGGGGGTGGACCACTCACGAGGTCAACGAATGCATCGTGCATTCCACGACCTCCGCGGGTCGACACGGATAAGAGGGTTAGGGATCGGCCGCGTTTTTTCACTCTCCTTTTTGACCTCCCATACGCTCCTACCACCCCCTCCGAATTACTATCGTACGGAAGATGGACGCTAACGACAAAGTTTTGTATGTGCTACCTTACTTGGGTGTCATTGGGCGCTCACCGCGACTGCGTTCAGCCCATCCAATCCCCGTCGGTACGAAACAATCTAGACACCCATTCATACAACAGATCCATTGACGGACAGCTGCTCTTAGCAGAGTTGAGGGGCAACCATCCCTTCCACCCATCGTCATTGCGTATGTAACCAGCGTCACTAACCAATATCTGGGCTGATGGCCACCAGTGTCATGGGTGCGACAGGAAGCGGAAAGACTTCCGTGAGGACCATACACATTTGGCCCGTCTGCAAACTGATTCACGGTTTTTAGTTCATCAACTTGGCGAGCGGTTCCCACCTTCGTGTCGGGGTGAACTTGAAGTCGTGCACCGCAGAAGTCCAGGTCGCTGATGAATTTGTTATCGACGGACGACGCGTGATCCTCATTGACACTCCCGGCTTCGACGATACCAATGTGAGCGACGCAGAAATCTTGGAAAAGATCGCGGCATTCTTGGCGGTTACGTGGGTACTTTTATTTACCCACAACTTGAAGTTGTGTCGGCTCAACATTTGATTAGGTATGAACACGGGGCCAAGCTCGCGGGGATCATTTACATTCATCGCATTTCCGATGAACGGTTCACCGGGATATCCGTACGAAACTTTAGGATGTTCCGCAAGTTGTGCGGAGATTCGACCCTGAAGAACGTCATTATCGTCACGAATATGTGGGGGAAAGTCGAGGAGGACGTTGGCAAATCACGCGAACAAGAGCTCGCTGGGATCTACTTCAAACCGGCCCTCGACAAGAATGCTCAACTCGCCCGTCACCATAACACCGCCCAGTCCTCCCATGACATCGTCCGCCATATCATGAAGAACAATCCCACCCCTCTCCGGATCCAACAGGAGCTCGTTGACGAAGGCAAGAGTATCAAAGATACGGCAGCCGGCCAGGCCATCAACGAAGAACTCACCGCAATGGCCAAGCACCACGAGGACGAGATGAAAGCTCTTCGTAGGGAAATGCGTCAAGCGCTCGAGGAGAAGGACGAGGAGACGAGGAAGGAGTTGGAAGAAGAGACGAGGAGGATCAAGGGACAAATGGATAAGATGAAGGTGGAGGCGGAGGCAATGGCAGCTAAGTACAACGAGGAACGGAGGAGGATGGAGGACATGATGCAGCGGATGCAGGAGCAAGCTCGCCAGGAGAGGTTGCGGATTCACGCTGAACACATGAGGCAGATCGACGAACTCAAAGCCGAGCTTGAGAGGAACACCAGTGCTTCTGCTGAAGAGCGAGAAGAGATGTTGCGACGGATCTACGAGTTGGAATGTCGGTGGGATAACCGTCCTCAGCGTAGTAAAGCCGGATGTGTTGTCATCTAGATAATCGTGTTGTCAGTACTTTATGTCTCAATATCCCCCTGGAACCCGCTGCACGTCTCAGACCATCTTACGAGTTTCGACACGAGGCTGGGTGCTCATAGGCTCAAAGTGTGACTACCCCAAAGTCGCAAACTATTAAGATCGTTCAGATCACCACACCATCGTAGGCCATTTTGGTTGCTACGCGGCCAGATCGCATACGTTCTGCCTGGTGACTATCGATGGTTTTTCGTGAATCCACAAAGTGGAAAATGTGGGGGTGGTTCAGGAACGTGGCTCCCCGGACGTCACAGTGATTCGGACTCCTTTCGTGAAGCGGAAGATCCCGGCAGCGGTTGACAGCCTAGGGTCAATTACAGGCTGAACGTAAGCGTCGTGTTTTACGCACGTTGCGCACGTTGCTTACTGTTGGCTTAGGCATACCTATGACAGACTTTATCCGGTGTCTGGATGGTACGATCCAACGGAAATGAAGATTCTGGTTGTGGAAGTTGCCGTTCGGACCGCGCCTGTCGTCTGTTCTACTGGAGGTGAATCGGCGTTGATGAACCATGGCCTCACTCCGTGCTTCATGTAACCCCCGTGTGGGGCACGAGCCAAACTGTCACCAGTAGGGCGACTGTATAATAGGTTGTCTGGTGGGGAGCGGCTTTCTCTATCCCCTCTACCGAAATGTTTCCTAAATTCAACCTGCCCTGGCCGAGGCGGGACCGAACCAAACAAAGTCGCATTCCGCAAAGGGCATCTATAACCCCGCCTCTCACACCTCGTGTTGATAACCGCTCTCCCCCTATACATGCTGCTTTTCGCCTGAACCCGGTACCAACGCCCTTGACTACCGGCCTACACCCAACCCCGGCACTCCCCCCCTCCGGTGTTGGCGGAACGAATACTTACGAGTACATGGTACCCTTCCGGGAGCCGAGCACTACCGAAGTATCAATCATGTACGTTTTGTGTTCCCCTTCAGTCCAAGTCGGTCGACCTCACCCCCCACTGATAGTGTCATGGGTGCAACTGGTAGTGGCAAGTCTACCGTATGTTTGTTATCATTGCGGTTCCGCTATATTCCGGAAAAGCTCATCATCCATCTCCGCGGCTGGCACAGTTCATTAACCTCGTCAGCGGGTCAAGCCTCAGTGTTAGCGGAGAATTGCGATCTTGCACAAACACTGTACAAGCAGCGGGGGCTTTGAATCTCGACGGCCGTCGTGTCGTCTTGATCGATACCCCTGGGTTCGGCGATACCACCCAGAGTGATACCGACGTACTTCGGATGATCACGGCCTTCCTTGGAGCCTCGTGAGTAATATGCGTACGCGGTTCCAGGATTCACCATCTGACACAAAGTACCATCGTGCCCATCGACCCGCCCTCCACGCGCAGGTACGAACGAGGAGGCAAACTCGCCGGCGTCCTCTACTTCCACCGGATCTCGGATCTCAGGATGGGTGGGGGTTTGACGAGAAACTTTAGGATGTTCCGAACTCTCTGTGGTGAGGTGGCGCTGAAGAATGTCGTTATCGTCACCAATATGTGGGGTGGTGTCGAACCCGAAGTTGGTTATGCACGTGAGGCCGAGTTGATGAGGGAGGACATTTTCTTCAAGCCCGCCATCGAGAATGGTGCCCGGATGGTTCGCCACACGAACACCGTTCCCTCGGCTGAAGCTATTATCCGCCACTTCTTCGACAATCAGCCCCTACCATTGCAGATCCAGAGGGAACTCATCGACGAACGGATGGACATTGTCGGCACCGGCGCTGGTCAGGAGCTGAACCGAGAGTTGAACGCGCAGATTAAGAAACACCAGGAGGAGGTGCGTGCCATCGCGGAGGAGATGGAAATGGCCAGGAAGGACAAGGACGACGAGGCCAGGCATGAGCTGGAGATTGAGACAAAGAGGATGCACGAGGAAATCGAGAGGTTCGAGAGCGAATCAAGGAGGTTGGCGTCTGACTACCAGAGGGAGAAGAACGAGTTCCAGGCCCGTCTGGTGGAGATGGAGAGGGAGAGGCAGGAGGAATATAGTGGCGCTGAACACCCACGGTGCTTACCTCGTTTGGGAGGACGACGCGCTCAGTCCCCGCCAACCACTTCGTACCGCACTTCTCTGGCTTTTCCCCCAACCGCGGGAGTACAATTGGCGAACGACCCGTCCGGTGGAGGCCTGTTTTCTCGGGATTCATGGGATATATCAGGTGTAAGGACCACCGCAGAGACTTACCTCCGGGACCTATTCTAAATTGTTGGTGGCTTGTGTCTTGAACCTTTCGAACCGTTGTCCCCCGCCGGGGAGCAGAGCTTTAATTGCGCTCCACCTCACCGGGTGGTAGATTTTCAACCTCCAATACTTTCGTCAAGAGACAGTCAAGATCCCGGTCATCGTCTGAAGCTAAAATAAATAAATAACATACAAGCTGGCACGGTGACTGGGACCCGTTGTGGCTTGAACCCAAAAGCAATTATGCCGCGTGGCTCTCGACCAGCGACCGTCAATAAAAGTGTCCAGAAAAGGAGAAGTTCAAGCATAACTTTTCCAGCTAAATCAGGGAAGTGGGGTGGGTCTGCGTGGGTGGAACCTGCGAGTCGGCTCAGAAATAACCTCTCTGACCTACTAGGGAACGGAAAGGGTGGGTAGGCCAAGTCGACAACAGCCAAACTAAACCGAGTTAAGGTTTCCCAGGCCGCTCAGAAAGCGATCACGAACTTTGTGATCCTCTTTTCCCTCCACGAAGGCCCTCGATCTAGCCAGCGCGCCCGGGTCTTCTATCGACTCGTGCTATGGACATCTGCCAATGCACTCCACCGTTAGGGGCACTGACAACTTGCGCTACCAGCCTAGCGGATGGTTGGGCTATGACCGTTCGAGCTTTGGAGGGCGCACACGCGACAGCTGGCCGCCACAGGGGGAGCTGGGGACCTAAGGTTACACCATTACGAAACGATATCACAAACCACATCCGAACCCTTGGCTCATAAGTGCTAGTCAATCATGATTTGGCGACTATACGTCAATTGACCAGATATTTGGGTCTTGATGCGGGCTCCCAAGTCGATGGCCCAGCGTTAAGATACCCTGGAGCGTCTGTGTGCACAGATTAAAGCCAAGAACTGCTTCCACTCCTCTATGCTCACTATCATGACTGAGGTCAACCCGAACCCCACCGCACAAGGCACCAAATCAGATAGAAGTGAGACCCACGCATCATCTTCAACCGCCCGGCCACCACCTGACGTCTGCAACCAGTGTTCTCAAACAGCGTTCCGCAGGAGCTAACCCACCTTCCACAACTCGACCCTATGTCCGAAGAGTTTGTTGCGTCGCTTCGGTCGTTCTTATCGTCAAAGGATGGGCGCGCGAGTATGTTGGAGTTATCTGAGGAAGATGCGAGGCTTTTCATCGAAATAATCGACAAGGTACGTTTCTTTCGAACGCTTTTTGGCACCAGTTCGTTGATTTTCTGTTTGGGTGTGAAGGCACTCCGGGACGCGCGATTGGAACCCGAACTTCGTCGGATTGCCCTTGGTGTTCTCAGGAGGATATGTGGGAGGCTAGGACACCTCCCAGAATCCTACCTATTATCCGATAAGTTCGACCTTTCCGGGATGCCTCGCGCGTCCGGCGGCTTTGCAGACGTCTGGAAGGCAGAGTTCAGGGGTGAGGTGAAGGTTGCTATCAAATGTTTGAGAGTCTCAGACGTAGACGACAAAGCGAGAATCCGCAAGGTAGGAAAACAGTCCTGCGCCTTCTTATCTTGACTCACTCGTGCGCTGTACAGCACTTCTGTAAGGAGGTTGCCATATGGAAGAACCTATCCCATCCCAACGTTCTCAGTCTTATTGGCGTTCCCGACACCTTCGGGGATGGGAGGCTCTCTATGGTCTACGAATGGATGGCCAATGGCAATATCGTCCAGTACGTCCGCCATAACGCTGGCAATCACCTGAAGCTTGTAGGCCGTAATCGTATATCCCCCCGTTACTTGCTGATCACTCCTCAGCTCACGGACGCCGCTGAAGGGCTGACATATATTCATGATACTAACATTATTCACGGCGACCTAAAGGGTGTAAGCCCCATATCATAATTTCGCGAACCTCCCTCACGTTGTTTAGGCCAATATCCTAATTGCGAATACCGACCCTGCCACGGCACGCCTCGCGGACTTCGGACTCACGACCATCATGGATGACCCGAGCCTATGGAAGGGGATGTCGGAGTCTACTGTTGGTGGTGGGACCATGCCTTTCATGGCTCCAGAACTCCTCCTTCCATCCAGGTTCGGGTTGGACAGATGCACGCTCTCGAAAGAGGCCGATGTATATGCGATGGCAATGGTAATCTACCAGGTACGTACCACACGGCGCCTAAAGCACCCACTTACCGGTCCTTCCCGTATAGGTACTCACTGGAACATCGCCGTTCGGAAAGCTATCCGGGCCCGAGGTAGTACTGAAGGTCTTCGGAGGAGACCGGCCCTCAAAACCCACGGACGCACCAGAACGGGGTATCTCCGATAAAGTCTGGGAGCTGCTAGAAGACTGCTGGCGGACCGAGCCTACGCTTCGGCCGTCGATAAAAGACGTCTTGGCCCGTGTCAAGGCAGCTGCGTGGGTCTGCGGTTCGCTCTCTCCAGTCAGGAGCATACCCAATCAATACGAAGATCCTGGGTCAGACTTCACAAAGTTTGGTAGGTCACTTCCTCACTCGTCGAGCGGTGCAGGACTCATAAGACTTCATGGGTCAACCACCCCTCGGATTGACACCTTCTGGTGAGTTTCCATTTTCCATAGCGTATCTGCCGAGTGCTTATATCACGCGGTTCAGGTGATAAAGGCTACCGTGAGCATGTTCCTGGACCCCGCCCCTTTGTTCCCCTCACGGGTTTGACTTCGATCTGATTACAAAAATCCAACACAGGTCGGTCTATAGAAGCAGACCATGTTGTTTCCCTACTCAAGGGTAGGAGCGGGTCCAAGAAACTCCTAACTCTGGAACGTGACCGGACTCAAGAATACGCAGATACACTTGATGCGGTTCGGTATTCCATAACTCGAGTGATCCAATTGGTCTAACCCCGCAACCAGTCCCTGGGCGAGAGAACAATGTGCAATCAATCCCGGACGGAGTATTTAAAATGTCTGAGGATGATTTGCATCGGATCTGGCATCCTTCCGTCGTCATTTATCCTCCCAGGTGCATTCGATGGGCACGGGGCAACGCCATTTGCCACAGGTGGTTACGCGCACGTAAGCCGGGCGTCGTTTGAAGGGCGCCCTGTTGCGGTGAAAACCTTCTTCATAACCAAAGAGACGGACGGCCCCAAAAGGATGCACAGAGTGCGTGGTCCGATTTATCGATGTTGGAGGAGCTACTCACGTAAAGATTCAAGCTGCTTGCCAGAGAGGTCGTTGGGTGGAAGTGGCTTCAACATAAAAACGTCTTGCCCTTCGTAGGGGTAACCCCTGAGCTTGCGATCGTATCCGAATTCATGGAGAATGGGAATATCATGGAGTTCATCGCAAACCACCCGCGCCACAACCGCCTGCACCTCGTGAGTAAAACCAAACGATGTCGTATCCTGGTATACTTAACTACTCTTGTCCAGCTTATGGGCGCGGCATGCGGGTTGGAATATTTGCACAGTCAGGGTATCGTTCACGGGGATCTCAAAGGGGTTGGTGGTTATATCCGTCATGCGGTTCTGGTCTGACCTGGATTGTATCAAGGCGAACGTCCTCATTGGTCCCGATTTCGCTGCCCGTTTAGCCGACTTTGGGCTCACCATGATTATCGATGAGTCCACGTCTGGGTCTACACCCAGTGGCCATGAGCTACGGGGCACAACTAGGTGGATGGCGCAAGAGTTACTGTATCCAGAACATTTCGGGTTCCCCAGAGATTGCCAGAAGCGACTCCCATCCAAAAGCACGGACGTTTATGCGCTCGGAATGACCGTACTCGAGGTATGGGTCTCCATGGAATAGCTCTTGGATTGTTGACCCCATTCCCGGTAGGTTTTAACAGGGAAACGGCCATTCAACGACATAAGAAGACTGGCCACTGTCATACTCCATGTCACAATGGGGAGAAAACCGGATCGCCCCCCTTCTGGGTTTTCGGATGAGCTGTGGAACCTTTTGTTGGCGACTTGGGACGCGGAATACGGATCTCAGCCTCCCAGACGACCGCCCATCCAAACAATCGCGAACCAGTTGGAGGAAGACGCGAAGAAGTGGGATCAATTTATCATTCCACCGACTGAGCGAGGGGACGAAAGCTGTACGTCTTTCGCGCGCTTGGAAATGCACGGAGGACCACCCGTAGCAACAGCCCCCTTAGTAAATCCCGAAGGTAAACGTGTATCCAGATTGGATCGATCCCTTGGTAACTGACAGGGTAGCCCCAGAATTAGCGAACGACCCAAGTGTGGTTCAAGAGACGGTGACGATCACCAGACCAGCCCCACGAACCCTAGGCATCATACCTGCTTCCGAGACCCCAACTCCCGCGGGTCAGGATGGTCAACAGACCCCCAGCCCACGCCGTATCACGGGTAGACTGAGGTGGCTCCGTGGGCTCATCCGGAAGATCCGAGGGACTTTCCGGTCACTCAGGACGCGTGGTTCCAAATGAGTAATGCTGGGCCGGATCGTGGACGCCGGGTGCAAGATGTTTGCCTGTGAAGTTACGGGAGTTAGGTTTCGGTTCAATGAGAGGCAAGCGAACGATGAGGGCAATATGGCGACTGCCCGTCTGCCTTATCAAATCACTGTTTCCCTTTTGCGTGTCTTGAGGTCCATTCAGATGTTCAGGTTTTTCGATGTACATTACGGGCACCAGCCGAACTAATTTGTAAGAACAAGCGGTATCAAGGTAGTTGAATACCCTCCCCCGAGGTTGACGAAGGAAGTATATGTTCCGGAGGGACATAATCCGCACTCATAATCTCGGCCAGACTCCTCGGGTCTACGACCCAAATTGCAGCCGTCTCAATGACATTTCCCTGTCCATCTTCAATCACCTTCCAATTCCCTTGAGCCTCCTCGTACTCGTTCGCGCCAGCCCCAGCGACGTAATAACCCCCACTTAACGTCTTCACCTCCTTCAAAATCGCTTTCACACTATGTTTATTCGCAGTGAGAGTCGTCCAGCCCCTTCTTGCACCTTCGAGCAGGCTCTCGACGGTATGAGCGGTGAGTTTGGGGTTCGCTTTCGTAACGGTGGCTCGTTGGATCTCCCCTCCATCGTCTAGGAGCGATAACCCTTCCAGTTCTGGAGTATCCGTGCTAGAAGTCGTGCTCGGGTTTAAGGAAGGCGAGGAGGTTATATCGGAGGTGATATGGGAAGGCAGAGAACGAGGGTGTGGGACGATGTCCTGAGCGAGGATGTGCACGCAGGTCTTGACCAGTTGATCGAAGAATGGGGATCGTGGGAGGGATGATGACTGGTCATTGGAAGATGGGAGTCTGTCTGAGGGTGAAACGGTCTGAGGGAATATCCGCACGGGCGGGAAAGGGAGATACCCTTCTTCGTACCGCGAACTCCTCCAGTATAGTTCCGAAGCTGCCTTCAAACCCGCTCCAAAATCTTCCCCACCATCGGAGGGTCCATTCGGAGCGAGCGTGGGGAAGAACAACAGAGACTTTGCCCGCTCCCTCTCCCTCGTCCCACTGATCTTCGAGGCGATCCTTAAACACCTCGTTCTAGCCTCCGCTGTCGTCCAAAACTCGACATCCTTCAAGCTCGAAGTATCCCCGTGGACGAGTCGAACGGTTTGCAGGAGCCTGTCGTGCACCTCTTGCAGGATCGCGCTCTCCATCTCCTGCTTCGCTTGGTTCGACAGGGCCCTGGAATGTTTTATAGACTCTGGTTTTCCTTGCCCGGGGAGTTTCACCTTCTTCTTCAACCTGCCTTCACTCTCGGCACCATCGCCGTTCCCGCCTGCTTCATCTGTCGAGGATTCCTGTGCGATGGTCTCCTCCATCCTCCTCTTCTTCCATTCCACATAACTCGCGGGAGGCACAAACCTCTCCTCTGCATCCTTATGGCTTTTCGGCAGTGGGACGTGTGTGATATCCGATATCAGCGCGACGAGCAAAGAAAGGTCTAGGTTCACTTTTATTGAAGGGAGGAAGACGCGAGGGGGCGATGGAGGTGGAAGAGGTGGGTGCGAGGTGGATTCGCCCAGTTTGACCTCGATCCCCATCTTCTCGAGGGCTCGGACTGTCTGTGGTATTCTGGGGTCGAAGTGGGAAGGGTCGGAGGGAGAGGGGTTTAGTCGGGTGAGCCGAACCGTAACCTGGATTCGTGAAGTGTGGGTGTCGCTAGAACTCGGGGTAGTCGTCGTGGCTGCTTCGTCGGCAGACGGTGCTGGTACCAACGCACTGGCATGCTTGGCCGCAGAGATAAGGGAGCGCCCCATCCGTATCACCGAATTGTCCAGTTCAGTCTCATCACGAGAGGTCGCGGTATGACGCTGGGCTCCCGACCCCTCTCCATCATCATCGTCCGAGTCCGTCAGATACGAATCGATCTCTCGAAACTCGGCGAGGATCTTCGTATTCTTAATCCTGTTTCCCATTAGTTATGGAATCAACGT
>Ga0307511_10001940_pt1 | contig 21752 bp, 18 predicted proteins | sample 13_EM_MG_FD_200266 | JGI IMG/M metagenome (GOLD analysis project Ga0307511, IMG submission 200266) | Populus trichocarpa ectomycorrhiza microbial communities from riparian zone in the Pacific Northwest, United States - 13_EM | ecosystem: Host-associated > Plants > Roots > Unclassified | place...
TGATCGAGTGATATTGACTACCTATTAACATGCCTCTGCCGAGTAGCAATTCCTGCCCTTGCTTGTCCCAGTTGCATTTCGACCCAACTACAGCCATTCGACTGTCTGAGGCCCCCAACAGGACTCGAAGACAAGCGTAACAGTTCATGACTAGCAGGTGATAAGAAGTTAACGGCGAGTTGCAATACTTCGTAACATGATACCCAAGGCCCTCAGGGCCTGGCCAGAAGCATTGAAATTAGTCTCGAGTCATTTTGAAATGCGAAATGAAAATAAGACCAGCATTTTTCTGCCTAACCAAGACTACATTGACATTTGGTAGCAGGCAACCTTCCACTGCCTCACCGCCTGCCTCGCCCCTCGCCAGAGACTCGCGCCCGAGAGGTGACCTGCCCGCCTAGCTAGCGCTTGCACTTTCATGGGTCTGGTTTGCTATCCCAGTAGCTAGGCAGTTGGTTGGTTTTAAGGAGACTATCCGATAGCTTAATCCCCTCTTCCATCAACGGGTTACCCCTTTGATAGCTGGCTATCGGGGGGGCGGCTTCCCTGAGGGATCGCACCGCCCACTCCTCTTTCCCTTCTCCACCTTCGATCCTAATGTATATGAGGGATGGGATTGTGTTCTAGTCCCTTTCTTGTCCACCCACGCTTCTCCGACAAAAACGATATCGATCCTCCTCTTTTTACACCATTCCAGAAACGTATGTGTACCTTCGCACTGCCCTGCTACGTTCTGGTAAGCCACACGGAGGCCCTTAGAATCGGCTTGGGCCGGCGATTGGTGTATCGTCGGACCAGTCACTCTTAAGGGGAGGTGGGAGTTTGGTTAATTCATCATACCCTGTCCCCACATCATCGCTGCTCATTTCGGTGATTCTTGGGTTAGGTCCTAGTCTCTGTATGACATCTACCTTAACCTCTCCTTTCCTGTTTCCCTTCTTCATTTTCCTTACAGTCTCGAACCCTTCTTCATCCTTCTCCACATCTTTGCCGGATGTCTTCTTTGTTGGGTTTCCAGAGATCCCCGTGTCCTCTCCAGGCCTTTTGTTAACCCCTTGGATTTTCTCAGCTGCCTCTCTGGTCCTCGAGTTGCAGTTTCTTTGGATGTGTCCAAATTTTCTACAGGTGAAGCATTGGACCATGCTCCACGGCTTGGCCTGTCCGCCGGGTGTTTGGGTTTGAGTACCGGGCCCTCGTCCTGTTCTCCTGGCTACGGCTTGGGACTGCTTGTAGATAGCCTGGTCATATCTACCTGTCCTTCCTGCTGGTCCAGCGGGTGCGGCGGGTGTGGCGGGTACGGCGGGTGTGGCGGGTGCGGCGGGTGTGGCAGGTGTAGCAGTTTTAGAAGTTCCAGTCTTTTTTTCCTCTTTCCGATTGGAGGTTTTTCCTTTTGGACCGGTGGGAACTTTTTCGAAACCTATCTTCTTTTCCGCCTCTTCCATATCCTTGTCCCAAAAGTTGACCTTCCTCGTGGTCTCTTTCCACTTGATGCCGTTGTTGATGACCTTCAGAGCCTCCTCCTAGTCCTCAACTTCAAAGATAATGCCTACCGGTCGATAGCTTCCGAACTTTCTTGGTAGTCTATCTCCGAACTTGACTTTTTTGTTTTCTTCCTTGAAGTTCCACTCAAGTTCCTTCCTATCCTTGATCTGGTCTGAGGGTGCTGTGGGGGCGACTAAGGGGATAGTACCTCCTCTGCCGATCCAGGCCTTCTGGTAGTCATTCCTATCTGCGAAGAAGCCAACCAGACAGGCATTGACACTCCTGAAGACTTCGAGTTCTGTCACGTCTTCCCTTATCTTGCTGATCTTCCATTCCGATTCCATCCCTGCCTTCTTGTCATATCCGGTCGCCTTGGCTACCCACGGGGTGCGATTATCGGTGATTCCGTCTTCTCGGAGAAGTTTGTTAATCTCCGTCATGGCTCCCATCAAGGTCGTCTTTGACCGGCCATCCATCTTTTCGATATCGATCATTCGGAGTTCTACCGTCTTATGAACCATTCCTGAGATAACCGTCTTCTCGGTTCCTACCTAGGCTTCCTTTCCGATTTCTCTCTCGGCCCTGATCTTGTCTGCTAGGTCCTTGGCCGTCTTCATGTCTGACTCTAGCTTCATCAATTCTTCCGGGGACAGAGAGTTCCGGTCCTTCTTTGCCAGCGTCTCGATTCGGATTTCTCGATCCTTGATGACTGCGTTTTCCTTTTCCATCTTTATTTTTTCCTGTTCTGCCAATTCCAGCGCTTTTTCCTGTTCTTCCACCTTCCTCTTTTCGTCTTCCGCCAATTTCTTTGCCTCTACCGTGATCTTTCTTTTTTCCGTCAGTTTCCTCTTGTCCTCCGACACCTCCGTTGCCCTTTGAGCCTTAATTCTGTCCGCTCTCTTTACCTCCTCGACCTTGCCAATTCCGTTCGAAGCTAACAGGAGGGCAAGCTGGTCTTTGATCGAGCTGATATCACTCTTGATAATTCCGATTTCTCCGTCCTTGTCAAGGTTTGCTTGCGTCCAACCTAGCTCTGCTCTGGCGATGTCCAGCTTTTGGGTTACTGTTCCGCTTGCCTCTGCTTCCTTTTTTAAAAGGGTCCAACCGTTTGTCATCCTCTTATCTCCGTCCTTAGTCATGCCGTACTTGATCGAGTCACCTATAGCTCGTATCGTGAGTTTAGCTGTTGACTTTTCCGCCTTGGATCTCCACCATAAGTCTGACTTCTCAACATCATTGATGGAGTCGATGCCTTCTTGGACGGCCAAAATAGCTATTGCCAACTGGTAGCTCGTCCTTGGGTCATTAACCTCCTTCCAGGTTGCCTTATGGACCTTCTTTTTTTCCTCTGTCATCTCAGCATCATCGGCTGGTAGGTGTTTCTTCATTTTCTCGTTGAAGATCTTCTCCGCTTCTTGGATCGCTCCCTTCACCGCTTGTTCCACAAATGTTTTATCCGCCTTGGGGATGGCGTGCTTGCTGGTGTTCAAGTGTGTGCCTGTCTTCGAGGTGTCCTGTGACCTGTGTTGGGCCGACATGGTGATATCCTCTGCGTCCTCATATTTCAGCCCTGTGGGGATAAAAAAATTATCGGGGACTGCCTCACAAGTTGAGTTCGGGGCGGGTGTCCACTTGACTGTGAGGGGTCCTGGGTTTCGTGACAGTGGTGGGGTGTCCTCATCATCTGACATGTCTGAGAAATCCGATTCCAGCTCCTGGGAGTCTGGGATTGTCAGGTTCTCATATTCGATTGTTCCCTTGACGTTATCGTTCTCCCATTTCTCCAGTCCATCCAGCTACCAGTGTGGAGGGACTGTCGCATAGAGATTGCTCACAATCTCTGTCGTCGGCCTTGGTACAGCAGGTTCGTATGGATCCATATCGTACTTCCTGTTTAAGGTTTCCAACGAGGTGCCAGCCTGTGCTGGTTTCTTCTCGTTTCTCCTCGTCTTCCTCCTAATTGCCTCGTTGTCTGAGACTTCGTCCTCTGAGTCCTCCGGGATTTCCTCAATCTTTTGTATGATTTCTGCTGAAGTCATGGGGACTGCCGGAGTGATCATTGCGTGGTGTTTTGGTGTGTTGAGGATCGCGGTCTTTCCTCCGACAACTATCCATTCCAAAACATTATCTGCCGAGTCTTGCTGCTCATATTGGCAAGACGCCTCATCGAAGTCCTCGTGAAGAGTGGCATCTTGGATTAGATAGCTTCTTTCCAAGATTTCAATTGCCCGCTCCGCAGTCATTTCATCGGTGACACGGATGACTTCCTCCTCCGCCCTACCTAGTCTCTCCATGCTCATAATCTTCTCGTTCCAACTGCCGTCCTCCTCTGTCGCTTCTTCGTACTTGGTGATGGTCCTTTGAGCTGCGGCAGTTAATCTCTCAGGGCTGTTTAAATCCGTGAACCTCGGAATTACGTTCCAGTTAGAGATGTCCTCGAGAACGAACTGCTTGACCTTCTTGACTCCTCCTTCACCATTATATTCAAATATGGCCTTACTTCCTCCAGCTCCCCAGTTGGTGAGGGGACCGAAAATTACTCCTTTCGGAGGTCTGACCATGGCTGGTATCAGCAAGACTCGAGTTTATAATTACACAATTATAAACGAGTGAGAGCTGGTACTCGCGTTGGTTTTGTTTGTTTGTTGTTTGCAGGGATTGGGTTGTTTTGGCAACGGTTGCTAGGCAATTGTTGTTTTGACAAGCGTTCAGCCGCAGTGGAAACTCGTAGAATCTCTGAGAATTGGTGTGGCTGGAGCTGGCCAATGTAAATTGGGGCTGTTGCCACGTAGGCACTCAGAGCAAAATCGCCCGCATTTTGGGTCGAAAGTTCAGAAAACTTTACCCTTAGGGGGATTTTGTAGTTTCAATCAATAAAGAATAAGAAATAGATAGAAGTGCTATTGGGCTTGCGCTCTATCAGATAAAGCAAAAGCCGACGTCGGGGGTCCTCTGGTTGCGAAGTTCGTTCAAAGAATTTCGTCCTGGAAGTTGATGTCAGTGTACAGTAAGGACTGCGCTTGCTAGACCGGAAGTGTCCAGCCACCATCTACTATACCTAACTAGGTAAAGCACGCTTATAGCCTAATGCACGGTCATTGTGTTCAGCAGATTCTTTATGGTATCCTTCGGAATAACAGAATGAGAGTGTCTATAGGATAATTATAGTCGCTGGATTCAATTATCATATCGACGTCTCATTTAGATTTGCCCTGAACTCTCTAGGGCGCTTACAATCTCAGCAGCGACTTCAACCCCCCCCTCGACTCTAAACCTCCTGACCCTAGACCACCCTCCAGTAGGTATAGCAAAAGCACAGGAAACTGGGTATCTACACCTGTAGTATCTCTCGGTACACCTTCCCAGCTATCACATATCTATCACTCATACCTACACCTTCCGAGGTACCCTTTCCTAGAATTTAAAATAAAGAGTATGTACAGCTTCGTCTACATATACTTTCACCTTCCTGGCTACCCTCTCCTACCCTTCAGATACAGGGCACCTACACTTAGCACCTATCTACACCTTCCGGGCTATATGCTCCTCAAAAGTAAGTGCTTTATACCTATGTGCAAGAAAAAGCCAGTTCAGTGATCTAGGCCTAGGAGGGTAGGTATGGGGGGTACGAAGATGCAGAGAAATGGTGTGGTGGGTGCGGTGGGTTTAAAAGGTGCAGAAGGTGCTGAGGGTGCACAGTGTTCAGAGGGTGTATGGAGTACGAGTATAGAGCCTGCGGAGGGTGTAGAGCCTGTGGACGATCAGAATGCTGAAGAATTACCTAAAATAGTTCAAAATGCCAAAATAGCTGAATTATGCAATGTAATTGCCTCCAAACGATAGCGTCCTATATTGCTCTATGCCTATATACTGTATCCTAACGTAAATATAGATGTTAAATGAAGGTCCTACCACTGCATAGGCTTGTCAGTTCATAATATCTGTAGGTAGGGGAGGGTGTCTTGCTGAGAGGGGGGTATTCGATAATTTTCGAGGTGGATTGGTGTATACGGCGATTTCGCATGAGTTCTGCTACTAGCTAATAGGCGCATATTGTAGAGCATATTCAATAGTGTTGGAATACAATTTATCCAGTCTGTATAGGAAGCCTAGCCAGTGCAGTATCCTGATATATTCGTTGTGGCCGGGGTGGTTTTTATGGATCATAGCACCGTCATGGATCGGCTCTAGGCCAAAAGCTGTAGTATGTACTTAGGGTGTAGTATGGATGTGTATGAGGCGTTTATTACGGTTTGAGTTGAGCTTGAACCTCCGAGAGGGGTAGGTAACAGCACAAATTCCCGCTGAAAGAACATATGGAGCGATTATTGCATCATGTTTATGCTGTACGAGTAATGGATCGAATGAGCATGCTGGACAAGTAATGGATCGAACAAGCATAAAGGAAACTCCTCAAAATGCAGGTTTGAAGGAAATATTGGATGGTTTGGACAGGCTATCGAATGGAGAATGCTTCAAGGACCATGGAAGTTGTAGATAACTTGTCATCTGTGTTTTCCTACCTACGATCGTATAGTGAGGGACATAGTAACCTGTTTATTAAGCACTAGCATAAATTGGTATCGCGACTTCGACACGGTATTGATTTGTCCGCCTGTGGTGTTGCACTCTCAGCCACCCTTTCTGCAACAAGACATACCTACAAGCAACTGCCTTTCCTTGATAGGATGGTAAGACTTTTAGCGTGCTCTACTTGTAGCGCCTCCCAAGATACACACCCATTTGTACACCAAAAAGACTATCTCCGGCAGAGCCTACATTATGACCGCAATAAGTCTCGGCAATTAGAGCATAGTGGTGAGTAAGCGGGGATTATCCACATACTCCGCGAAATTGTACTTGTGTGTTTCATTCCCTATGTTCTGAGACATGCATATTATGGTCCAGACTAGCGATCAAGATACAATATCATCACCGACACGGGACCACACCGTTGTGGAGACATCAAATAGGACGGGTGGCGGACCCGAACTGTGTTTGAGATAGCTGATGGCGCAAAATGTGGCGCAATGCCCCTGGATACTAGGCGCAACAGAGAGAAGGTGGGAAGATCCGGAATGGTGTGAAACGGTAGCAACGTTCGTGCAGTGAATAGGATAAGTAGCAATATGCATGTAAGGGAGGGGCAGCCCGGCAACCTACCAGGATGCTAAGGATAACTAAACTTGTATCTTCACAGAGCCCCGCTCTTACAGCCGCTCCTTGAGATATGTATTTCAAACACGCTATATGATATGAGAAACAATTCCGGGACCAGCTATCGATATATATACATACATACCGTGGCGGATATGGCAGATATGTACCATTAACCAGACTATGGATATGGTCATGCAGGCTGTAGTTCTGATAGCGCAGTATGCCAGTTACCTTGGGGCAGATCTAATTTATGACATTATTCTGATTGTTCCTTCACAGTATTTCTTTCGTATAGTTAGCACACATTTCTTTTGAAATGGTTGCCACGGAATATCTTCATACCGAGTGAAGAGTCTAACCCTATCAAGAGGCTTGTTATGGAAGATCGCAAAGATATTAATCAGGATCTTGTTACCCTGCTCATCTTAAGTATGAACCCAGCAGTTGCATTGGCTTGTGGTGGTAACTACTGTAACAAACATTCATACAAGGGTCCAAAACCTCGAACATCAATGCAGGTCTCAAGAGCACGTTTCTTGGCAATGGGAACACCCGCATTTTAATTTGCACACAAAATCTGTGCTATCAAAATAGCCAAAATTCTGAAGTAAGGTTGATCTGATGCTCTACACCTTTTATTGAAACAACTCAACTATGCAAGTTCTTGGACAGTTGATCAAATTCGAGCGACAAGCAATTTTCCAAACCCATCAGCTCTGTCTTTTAATTTCTAACTGCGATGATAAAATCCGGCAGTTCCATGGTTAGTAGCCCTGATCGAAGTATGTTTGTGGCGAGAGTACTCTATAACATGCCCTGAAATTTACTACCTCAGGTCGGGCACTCACCTCACTCTGCATCAATCAATTTTGCGGTACCTGCTGAGATACAGTTACAGTGTACTTCAAATAAACTTTACCTTGTAACATAGGGAAGTTTCTTTTCACTTCCAGTAATCTACGCAAAACCACTTCTAGGGTAGCCCCCACCAACAGGGGCCATGTCAGGCTGGATAAGTTGTCGTTGGATTAGGAAAGGATATGCAAGAAACATAGCCTGGTATGGAATTACCAAGCTTATGACTGCAGCCTAGGAGTTTGCATGGGGCCGATGTTGAGATGATGGAGCCGTGTCGTGTTTCATATTACTATGGTGGTAGGTGTAATATATAATTTACGTTATCTGAGACAGAGAGCTGGTATGACTACAAGGGTCTGGTAGCGTACAGAACTACATGCGTGTGCCTGTAGTTAGCGTGTTTTTTTTGGGTTTTTTTTTTGGTAGATCAGTATCCGTACTATCATGTGTCTATGACGAGAGTATACCATAAACATTCTACTACCCGCCTGCATGACTCCACAACCTTCAACGCCCACTCCACTGTCCTTCCCCCTCCCAATGCACTGCAGCAATTTTGGTTCTGCGGTCCTCTGTCTGTGACTATGTATATTGGCTAGTTTTGTCCCATTCTCACGCCATATTTACCATTATGGGGTGCGCCGGGTATGTGTGGTGCAGTTAAATTTTCAGCTAAAAATAAACCTTAACAGAATCAGAGCCCCTTCACCCCGAGGAGTTTATACTCTGAGGCATTTTGACTACAAGATTACTGGCCTTGATGGAGAAAAGGGAGAAAAGCAGCTGATGAGGGTGAAGGGACATAGCGGCCAGCAGGGCAATGAGGAAGCACAGCGATGATTGGTAGGGGGCCACACAGGGGAGACATAGCCACACCAGTGCAGTGGGTACCCAGCAAGCGCCCCGATCGACCATTAACCAGCGTATATGCCATGGAGCAGGCAAACTGGCTGAGGAGATTGGTAGATATGGCTACCAATAGGGGGAGCAGTAGAGCGTGTGTGATGGATGGGTAGCGCAGAAGGGAGAAGCTGAAGATGTACAGGGACCAAAGGTGGATGAAGGGGTGGCGAGTTTCCGTCAGTAGATAGTCAGACATGTGCGGCCAGGTCAGGGGAAGGAGAGTCTACTGGGAAACCGACACTGTATTCTCGTAATAGGCTACGTCAAATACGAGTAATGATCCACGAAAAAAAAAGAAAAATTGACATGTCATCAGTCTACTCCGCTCCAGATCACACCAGAAGTGGTCCCTAACGCTACACCGGGTGCGAACAAGAAGCCCAATGACGTGGTGGAGACCAAAGTACCACTACAGCCCATAATTGTGGCCAGCATTGTTGGTTTACTTCCCAGCACATCGCTATTCCCCTAACTACCAGCAATTTACAGAATATGCTCGGAATAACAACTACGGATGGATATCCCCATTGTTCGACAATCAGGTTGATAGCAGTGGCTCCTCACTCCGCAATACCACAATTCAAATGTGTACGTTTGACACCATTAACTTTGAGTGCTTGAATGAACATTGTGACTGATGTGCTGGCTGCTCTAGGGCTTGTTGGGCAATCTAGAAGCTATAAGGAGCTGGAGCCGGAGCATTCTTATATCACTAACACGACAATAATATTCAACTACGGTATATCCTTCGATCCCGGTATGATAGCTCACGAGATACTTGATGAACTCAAGTATAGCCTAGTATTACCAATCGTTGAGGAGGTTGATGATGCGAATGGGGCCCCCGATGAGGCTTTTCGGGGCTTCGATGGCACCCTTGAGTTTGATTTCGGCGTCAGTCGGCAGGATCGGAGCGCCTCGTCACTTTGGCTTTCCGCATATATTGGTAATTATATTGGTAATTATATTGTTAATTATAATGGAAAGTGCCTGAGTGCACTAAATGAAGAGGTTCTCGAGCAGGTAGAGGTTGGATCCGCGATCAGTAGTACCATCACTACACTAGAAGTGGAATGGGGGCGAGTTGCTGCTACATTGGGTGGTTTAGCGGGATTTCAGATACTGTTTGGATTAGCTACGCTATATACTGTCGACAACGTTTGCTGGTTGGGGATAATATTTCGGAACGGTCATCTATGCTGAAAGATTTCCCTCAGTGTTCAGAGGAGAAGAGGCGGCAAGAGGGTGCGGTTCTCCAGAGTAGGTTTGTGAATAAAGGAGACGGGGTTCGTTGGGAATTTGCGGGGAAGCTGGAGCAGGGATTAGGGTGACATAGGCGAACCCACGGGTTGTGGCGGCGGCTAAGGCTTTGTGTGATGTCGATGCTGAGGAATCGGAGCCTTTATTTGTTGAATATTAATTCTCGTTGTGGTGCTCCCCAGGTACTTTAGTTTTGATAACCCAATCTGTTACTTATGCGTCAAAGTATGTGCGGTATATTTTAGCCTAGATTCATCTACATGAACTACTTACAAAGCAGTATATCGCTTTGTTATCCAGCTGTCGGATCTAATTTCACCAGTATGTCTAACCTGTCTCCCAACGGCAATCAATCATTATTTGAAGCTGACCACCAAGTCACGCCACTCTTTCATGCAACAATAATGTATTTGAGCGATAGGATTTATAGCTGGTGCCGAAGATTGAAGGTATTTATAACTCAATATTCTAACTCTAATACATATGCTGAATACCCGTTGTAAGTGATATATGTAGGTAGATACGGTACGTACAAAGGTATATCATTCATCACACATGTACCAGGCAGTTGCTCCATCGGTCGCGGGTGCTCTGGCTTGCATACTTACTTGCGACGGCGAGAGTCCATTTTCTGTATATATTACGAAGCCTTATACTGGTGATGTTGTGCTAAGCTTTTTCCTCGACTAAGCACACTCTGGGATCATCCGATACGTTGCTTCGTTGCATAACCATGTTTTTCACACGTGGTTTTTCAACGGAGCTTGCCTTCTTGGCGCTGGCGCCCAAAGCTATTAATGGTTTCAATCTTTTTACACTGGATAGCTACACCTGACTATGTGACAAAACTCCAACTACTGAGACAGCACAGGGTCCGAGTATCGGCTAAGGGGCCACACTCTATCGCCACCGCTTAGTAGTCCCCGCCGATAATCAACCTAATATGCAGTACCTCCCGTTTGCAATCTGACGCCCCCGCATACCCAACCCTATAGGCCGAATATCAGGCTAGTGAGGTGAGCCTATAAGCACTATGAAGCAGCCATATTCATATTAAAACACCCCTTGTGGCACTAGCCTACAATGTAGTGGAACGGCATACTATTGAACAAGTCACTCACCGCTGCAAAATGAGCTACTCGAGAATCAATTGATTAATGTAACTTGAACCTCTTAGTCAACAACGACGGCCAAATTGCAGTAGGCAGTCATGCTTGTGTAGCCACTGGTAGCTGGATTGGTATTGTGAGGTTAGCTTAACTGGGATTTAGAACGTCGCATTTTGGAACACAGCATCAGAGTTGAGCACCAAGGAAACTATTTTGGTCACACATATTCTGGTGGTAAGAACCAGCCAGTAATTAACCCGCTGTCGCACGAAACTTAACGTCAACCAGAAGATCATCTGCCCCTACTTCCGATCCGATGCGGGGATGGGGGTGGGAACCGGACCCACAATTGCGTAGCCGAGTGAACCCTGAACGTACACGTGTGGTAGATTCCGCAGTTGGCTGCAAGATCAGTATCAGATGGCCCCTTATAGAAGAAGATTGGCAGTTGTAATTGCGTGGCTTTTGGCAGCCTCGGTACAAACTTCTCCGCACACCCCTTCTGGATGTTTCACTAGCGCGGATATCATGAGCGGAAACTTTCACCCGTGTACCTATATGTCCAGCCATCGGAATGCGAATCACATGTCGCCGAACCAGATGCGCGAAGCTGAGAGGCGTCGTCTCTGGGTTCACCCTGTTACGGTAGTTGGGCTTTCAGCCCAACATCGCCTCTGGGATAGCTCGGCATTTCCTCCCTGTGGGGGGCTGCGAGGGGTGTAGAGTAGTTGGGAGGGGATGAGGCAAGGGGACGGCCCGCAGCAGCAGGTTGGCCCTGCCATCTTTCGGTGGAATATGCCGTGACAGTAAGTTGTAGTGATAGCTAGTTATTGGCCTGAGAGGAGGGTGTAAACATGATATTCAAGGTAGCACGAACAAGAAGTCTTAGATCTAGGTAGGGGAATAAAGTGCCCAGAAGGTGACTGAATTGGATGACATAATTACCCGCTGACTTCTAGATCGCAAGATGGAATCCGCAAGGCTGGTTTGTAGCCACAAAAGTTTTTGTTGAACCACTAGTCTGGTTGCCCTCTGTGGCACAAGAAACGGAACTCTTGCCGCTTATGGTTGACCTGTTGAGTTGGCAGCTGTAACGGTGCAAGGCCTATGGACTGTGGATAAAGCTCCAGGGAGCGCTCGTGGTCTATGACTATGAGAGGAACGTATGTATTGAGAGTATATACAAGACGTTGCGTGAGGAGGGAAGGAGAACGGGAGAGTAGGGAAATACAGGAGAGTTATATAGGGATTCCGCCGCCCAAGTAGCCAATAGAGATAACCTAGGAAACTCGCGGCCCACTGTCCGATCCTTTCGATCCTTTGCATCCATACCAGCTGAACTCGTCCTCCATGCATACTCAGCCCTCGTATCGCCCGATCCTGTGCATTTAGCCCCTTGGGGGCTATGCGCCGTGACAGCAGCGCACGTGGAGAACTTTATACGGAACCCATTGTTCGCTGCAGTTAAATTTTCAGCTGAACATCACCCCCGGAACGGTTCAACATTGTGACTGCGCTCAACATCAGACACCTCTAGGGTTTAGAATGCTGATTAGCAATAAATTCCTAATCAAGTTCACTAAATTTGATATTATTCTATAGATGCTTCCCAACTGATCTCTCAAAAAGTGGTGGTGTATATATCGTCTTGTAGACCTCCCAAAGCTACAATAGCTTCATGAGAGGGTCTCTAGCATGGTGCTTGATTCTCTGTAGAAGTTGTTCCAACATTCTGGGGGTGTCCGCTACTCATACTGGTACTCCCCGTCGAGTAAATCGAGGCGGTGATCTGGACCTATGATACAGAGCTGGCACAACTCAAACGCTTACTACTACAACTTTGTAGATAATAGCAGGATATGTATGCACCTCGATAGGTAGATAGTGGGGACAGGGACTGGCCCGTAGGAAGAAAATCTACCAAACCCGTCTTGGGGACGCAGCCCCTTGCCACAAGCTAGAATAGTTTAAATACGAGCACTGCTTTGCCACTAAAAACAAGCTGTAATTCATTTTTGGGGGTGGTACATTAGGCCACTTTTTTGGAGCACTAGTGCGCATTCCCGAGCCCGGGAGAGCCCGTTAGAATTATTTCTCTGTCCCTCTTCCCCACATAATTATAAATACACCTAAAATAAATGCGATTGGTTTCCTTCAATCCTAGAAATTCCTCTATCTGCCTGCCTCCCTTCGGATGGTCCCATATATCCCTTTCTCCCCGGTTTGCTCTCACCCGTTCACATTGGAGTACCAAGGTGTGCCGCTACCCGCACGGTTCGGACAGGTGGGAGTCTGCTCTTCCTATCTTGTGTAGCCACCACCATTGTAGCCCCCTGTCTGTGACGATGTATAAGCCTCAGAGTGCTTGTCTCTCCCAGCGTGTATCGGGTATGCCTGATGCCTGCCGGTTTAGCCATGCCGGGCTTGTGCCTCATTCTGCCGTTTCTTTCCCTGCGATCCCAGAGTAAACTTTGACCCAGATTAGCGTTCTACCATCTGGCGTTTCAACTCTCGCTCTATCCGTGAAGTGGTTGTGTGGTTTGTAGTTGTTGAACCCTCTGTAGCACTGCCTGCTGCCCGCACGAGGCTTATCCTCAACAACCCGGACTCGTACCGACTACCCTGCGGCAAGCATCAGGGTTGAGAACAATCGACTGTGCTGTTGGGGCCTGAATTATGTCAGGAAAGGAGTTGTAAATGCTCTTGAATCGAGAGGCTCAATTGAGTATCAATGCCTGTTATAAATATGATCAGTATTAGGCCCCGCTGATACTGGAAGAGTTTTTACTCTAAGGCATTTTGACTACGAGATTACTTGTGTTGACGCGTTAACATCACCTATGAATCCAACAGCAGGCCAACATTCTGCTCCGCACCAGATAACGGGCCCTAATGCTACGCCGAGGGCAAACGAGATGCAGCCCAACCAATCAGATACATTCTACCGGAAAACCGCCCCGGTCCGGTCTGGAATCTGGTTTGGTTGCATCATTATCGCAAACTGTTTTTGTAGTGCCTTGATCTGTATGTGCCTCTGGGATTTCTCAAAAATCGACAACTTGACTCGGTGGCAGAAACGGGTCTTTAACACTTTGGCCTTGCTGTTATCTGCCGCTCTTGGCTTTGGCATTGGTTTCCTGTTTAATCAAGTTGGTTTGTTGGCTAGAGGGAAAGTTCTCCAGGGTGGACCTCATTCTAAGTGCTAGGCTTTCAGTGGTCATTGCGTCAGTTAAGTGTTACACGTTCACTGACGAACCGATAATGCATTTAGGTGACGCCGCCGGCATTGCTAGAAACGCGCTGCCAGTAGTATGTGACAACTTCACAGGACATGACAGGTCCCCTAATTACCACCAATTTAATAGCATATCCTATGAATGAGTACTCTTACCGATGGATATCTCCACTATCTGGCGGTCAGCTTGATACCAGCAGTGGCTACTTACTCCCTAATACCACCCTTCAAATGTGTAAGTGTGGAACCATTATCTCTGAGTGCTGTTATGGCCCTTGTAGCTGATATTCGGGCTGCTCTAGGGCTTATCGGAAAATCCGGGAGCTATCAGAACCTGGAGTCCCTGGTGCAAGCGCATTCTTATCTTCCTAATAGGACGATCGTATTTAACTGCAACATATCTTTTGATTCCGAAATCCTAGCGCACACTATACTTGATCCAATGAAGTATAGCATAGTGTTACCATTCGCTAACGTGGCCTATGGTCCGGATGGGGTCTATAATGAAGCCCCACCATCACCAGCATGCCTCGAACATCAGAGAGAGCCCACGTCCTAGAGGACATCGACGTGGCAATTGAGATTGCAGCATGCTCTTATTACTGGATAGTATATGTCATGTTGGCGGTGATGGTGGTCTTTGTGGTATGATGTGTGGTATGATGTGTGGTGTTTGTGGTATGATGTGTGGTGTTTGTGTTATGATGTGTGGTGTTTGTGGTATGTGTGGTGTTTGTGGTATGATGTGTGGTGTTTGTGGTATGATGTTGTGGTTGCCATATTTGCGTGGTGTTCACCATATATCTGGCGCAGAACGTGAAACTTGGAACCAAGAACCAAGAACCTGACGATTTTGTCTGGTTCTGAGAACAAGAACTCGGTGTAGCGCCACCATGGAGTTGGCCAATCAGGGTGGTCGCCAAGTGCCGCCGTGTGAACCAAAAAAAACCTTGTACATTAACCAGGTTCTGATTTGAGAGCCACTAGTGCATGTGCCCCACAGTCTACAGCTAGGTGGCAAAAAATATCATAACCCCGCCTGCATAAAGAGGCCCAAACACTGCATATAAGCTAATTTTGTATGGGTTAGGAGCAAGACAAACATTGCATCTTTATGCAGCTTTATGCAGCGTATGATAACTTTTGCCACCGGACAGTATACTGTCGCAGTCAATACATCCCAACTGCCTTTGCCGGCCGCAAATATAAAGCGCCATATCTTCGATTCATCACCCCATGCCATCGACACTGATCACGAGTAGACACCCTCCTGACTAAAACCCACTCACGAGTTCTTACTTCTGTATTGGCACCATTGCGCGTACTAGCGCCCCACTTCCGAGTACCTATCGCCTGACATTTGCTACAAGTATGCAAATGGCATATATAGCACCTCCCTTTTTGTAAATCTAACCCACATAACTGGCTGACAGTTTCACTTTCTGTAGTCTTCAGTTCCTAAATCACAGTTCCAGAATACATCCCAAACCAATATTTTGAGCGAACTGTAAATACGTAGGTTATTACTAGTAGGTGCTTTCCACTACTAGTCGCTATCTCATTCGGATACGCCAATCCCGTATTGTATTTTGTTGTTTTTATGCATATCTCAACCGTTTCTTGGCCGAATACGCTCAAATTTTAGGCACATAAAATACATGTATGATTCCTCAAGTGAACTAGGCAGGTACACATGTGACTTGCTACTGAAGCTATGTTAGGAAAATATATTCTTAGGTGGCGGGTTTTATTGGGGACATATTCGGGGAACAATGTTTGGGGGCTGTGAGCGGCTCAGAATATTTCTTCCGTTGGTTTTGGAAGGCTAGGTAGACAGTATGTTGAATATCCCCCAGTGGGAGTACTACTCCCCATGGGAACTTTTAGGGAGGGGCCCTCCCCAAAGAAAATATGTGGGTAGAAGAAGCCACCTAATCCATTATATCACAAATCTGGTAAAAACTCAGGAAGTTCACCCTACAGGGTTCCCCTCCACAAGAGGGTAAATACCAGAACCACACTCCTTAGGGAGATTGGACTCAAGCGTCCAATTGCTCACAAGAAAGTATCCACAAAGCCGAATATTACAAGCTCAGGCTAGGCTAATCTGCGAAATATTGAGTTGTCTACCCTAGGTTTTCTGAGATAACTAGGAAGGCTTGCTGGGATAGCTCTGGCAACAGCTGTCAAGACCTAGCACTCAACAGCAAGAAAAGATGTTCTCCATGCAAACATACCTTTGAGCTATTGAGCACGCCATATAGCTCCTTTTTGGTAGAGAAATTGCAGCAAACACCTCCCCAAAATTTCTCATAGGCAGAAGCACCCTCAGCCAAAGATATTCAACATAAGGTCTATCTAGGCGTGCAATACCAACCGAAATCAAAAATTTGGGCCACTCACAACCTTCCAAGCATTGTTCTCCGGATATATTCTCAAAAAACCTCCTCATATTTTCCTAAGGTAGCTTCGATAGTAACTCACATGCTCCCCTGTCCACATCGCTTGAGAAAATATCATACATGTATTTTAGCCCCCAAAATTTGAGCCTATTCGGCCGAGAAATGATTGAGATGCATAAAAACCCATTTAATCGGTTACCCGACGCTTGTAATGGTCGGCTTACCAGTGAGACACTAGAACAATAGCATTCATGCATGATCTGTCGTTGCCAAAAGCCCTAACTACAACCGGACTAGGTATATTACCTAGTACTACTTGGGTACCTAGGTACTTACCATGTGCCCGATGAGGTAAGCTTATCAATAAGAAATACCTGATTAGGAACCGCCCTTCCTATTGCGGTGATTCCATCGCTACAAGGACCAGAGTCTCGGACAACTATCTGAAATCCATTCCGCTTGTCCTGTTCCACAAATACCACAACGGCAGGGTCTGAACCGGAAAACAAGCGTTCTCTCTTCAAACCGAGCCAACTGCCAATGTCCTCAAGCCAGCGAAGAAAGATTCACTAAAAGGCATGTGTACAGAGCGAAATTTCGGAGGTACCCCCTCAACTACCTCATTCAACTCTTCAACAGCTATCCACAGCCCATGAGTCGACTTCTGCAACCCCTTATCATTCCTTTATAGTATGTTTTTAGGTTCCGCATCTATCTTATGATTTCTGCCTGACTCTCAGTAGAAAGATATATCCTGAAGCATATATGCGCCAGTCCCGGCGGTATGCTTGTAACCAGAGTATACTGGACCAGACCTTCAAACGCTTAGTAGCTTACAACCGCACTCGCTCTTTCAGTCTCTCCTCACGCACTCTGTGAATTGAATTACTAATTAAACTCCTCTTCCCAGAGTCCTGAACCTGTCTGCACCTAATACCGACTCACTCCCCACTCATTTTTGTCCATTCTAGGACTGGTTGTCCCTCAAGACGTCGGTATCCACTATGAATGACCTATCCTCCGCTAATGCCTCTTTCATACCCCGTCAATATTTTCTCCAGTAGCTAGAGCTCGTCAATTTCGTCCTATCCTTTAAAGCACCTCATCGATCTAGTGAATCAAGTGGTATCCTTTCGGTTTCACTTGTCAAGATCCAAAACTCTCTCCAAAGCTCTCTCCAATCTCCTTGAAGGGCAGACGGTAGCATGACTTCTGTAAGCTATCTCCAGCCCTAGGCGCAGTACATCACTCGTCTGTAATCTATGGAGAGCCTAGTTGACGTATAAGACAGTCCAGCTGGCTGCCTAGAAGGGATTGATGCGGGTTGGCGACATGGCTTAGTGGGGTACTTGTAGGGAGGTTGTGCATGACTTGTATAGGGTTTGTGTTTCAGCTCAATGGGCACTACATGACACTTAGCTCGACCGTTTTCGCTAACTGAACAAACAAAGAACAGTCCACATCATTCTGCAATGGATGTCAATAAGTCGGAAACTGTGGGGGCGGAGAGGCAGAAACGCGGAGGGGCGGTGGAAGGCATAGCAAGGACGGGAGCGGGGAGAACCAACCGAAAAACATTTGAACTTCAAAGTAGAGAAAAGCTTGCCTAAAATCAGAACATTTGTTCCTGAGGGAAGGCCGAGAATGGCATTGATGCTGTAAATATAGTTGATACAAGAGAGGCCTTGGAATCGCAGGTTAGTGCCTGTAGTTAAGACCGCTAGCTTGTAATTTTGTGACTATTGCTGATTTATCCTGGAGATAGATGCTTGATAAAGGCCTCCTAATGCTTGTAGGCTCACCTGCGTGATATTAAGCCTAGGGGGGGCTAAGGGGGGCGCTATCGAGGGGCAGGCTATATTGCAAGGAGGGGGTCACGCTATTAGGTTGATTTTTTTAGCAAGACGTGAGGGCAACCAGGTTGTAGAGCGTAGTTGTTTCCATAGACCTTAATCCAGCCGGAATGGCTTCTGAACAGTGTGCTTGTATGACACCGCAGAGCCCCTTAAATGGCTAGTATGTCTCAACTGGAAATCTTTTTGATCACGGTAGATTTCTTTTGATGCCCCGAGATTCTAGACTGCTCTGCGCCTACTTACCCCCTCTGATCTGCAGCTGTTTCTCAGCACCCACCCAAGACAGACTGCAGCTCTACACTACCCGAAATAGGGGAATCAATTTTGCGATAATCGTATAAGAAAAAGGGTATGTACACAGTTCAGCCATAATTCCCTATAATTATTTGATTCTGTTGAGCTATTGGGTGCTTGATATCACTTTCATTATCTCAACATTTACCCGAGAACCCCGTAGAATGACCTCACTCGATCTTAGTTATATATTTTGGGTAAGGTACCCAGGATACTCACCATATATATTTTCTAGAGCTATTGAAGAATTGACTCCAGTTCCTATGACTGTGATATTGCAGGATATATACTTCTATCTACCCCCCTGTCCTTACCTACCTCGAGAACACCACCTCGTTATAAATATCTTCCACGCCCAGTTTTCTCGGGCCTCAAACACCAAGTCTATTAAAGCCTTTGCATGACCCTCTCATCTACTGATCTTCCCCTACACCACCTTGGCCGAGAAAGTAGATTTTGATCTTCCACCAGCTCACCTCCCTTCCCAGGGCTGTGCCCGCGTTACAACACCATTTCACAAGTCTAGCATCCATTTTAAGAGTCCCACTGGTGATTGCTTTCGAACTCGTCGAGGAACTCAACAAAACCGCTTGATGTACTACTCTGTAAATATATAGTAGTTTATTTTCCTCTTTTGCTTACCCTGATATCGAACCCCATCGCTAGGTAGTCATTCGCACCCCTACCATACGATAATAGGTTATAGTCAACATCGTTTGACCCTAGAGGAGCAGTACGTTATACCCTAACCGTAAATATATCTTTATAACCATGGGGCAAGTATCTATGAAGGAGTGCAGCGGCATAAATGGATGCAGTCTCGACCCGTATGTGGCAGCGGCTTACTGTCAAATGCGATTCAACAAGTGCATGACCTTGGGATTGCAGTGTAGCCACAACAATCACTATTCTGCTTAGCCACTAACCGAAAGTGCTTCAGTATTGTAAATGCTTACCCGGTCGAAGACTTTCTTGAAATGAAATGGAACTTATTACTCTTGTACACCCTATATATGACGAGTCGCCCAAAAAAGCCTGTGGGTTCAGTAGGTTAGAGAATTGGACAAAGGGGGTTCGTGACTGTCCGCCTATATTAGTAAAAAACGATGCAAAGGAACTCGACGAATACTCGCATGCATTTGGGGAGACTCGACATACTTGTTATGAGAATTTACTCTTTACAACTATTACGTTATGATTCCCACCATAACCTGAGTACATTGGTTAGCCGGTCAACCTAGGCTACGTATGATTTATCCTTTTTTTTTGGGGGGGGGAGTCTGTACTCACAGCGAGGCCCCGACGATTCCCTGTGAAGGTTCACCTGCGACCTCGGAAGAATACTCGATTAGGAACAAAGGAAAGTAAATACACATGCGCGGGGCCCATGCCCTTGACAAGCCAATGGACCTTATATTTTTCAAAAGGAAAACCTCAACTAGATACACCGTATATTCCGTCTCCCCCTCTTTAATTTACTCTTCTTGTTATCCGCATGCTCCCATGAACTCCATCTTCGCCCGAGTCATTCCACTCCTGAGGGACATGCCGAAGCGATATGTCTCCCAGTTTCGACTCAGTTCTCCCGCTTCTACAGGCTCCATCCACCAAATTATCCAACTTGTCTCTAGACCTGTAGGTTCTACTTTTATTAGGGACGAAGTAAACGATCGCGATGACCAGTCCTTTTTCCGGTCCTACGTGACCATAGCCTTGCATTCCACCTCCCTAGCTACCTTCCACTTCTTGCTCCATGCACGTTTAAGCCCCCTTCCGTGATCTGGGGTTTCCTTGGAACCGTTGCAGCCCCTTCCTTTGCGCTTTCACCCTTGTCAAATCAGCGCCGCTTCTGAGCTTAAGGCCTTCTGTCTTTCGTTGATCATCCTACGACGTGGTCCTTGTGTAAGATTACGAGGTTACGAGCGGAGGAATCTTGAGAGAGAGATATAGATATATTTGTCAGGGCTATCTAGATCGCTATAGTCTTAATGCTATGGCCCTAGTGTCCTATCCTTCTTCTTCTTGTTACCGGGCGAATTCCAGCTCTTTTATTCCCTCCGACCTTATTCCAATTGCCCTGATTAGGAACACCGGTTTCATCCCGCATATCCCGCATATCCTATTTTGGTTTCCTGCGTTCCCCGTGACATTGCGCGAGAGTAGTTCCTACACCTTGCCCTCCCTATCCAAGAAGGGAAAACAAACCAAATATCCAATATACTTCCCAAACTAGGAAGTAGTAAAAGTCTTATGCCGGAGAAGAGAACGGGATCTGATAACGAAGGGCACACGGGCAGGCAAGCAATCTCCGGCACCAGGGACCAGCATATTTAGACGGCGGACAGTGTATTGCCGGATCTTGCTTCAGCAGGGTCAAGTATAGAATTCGTGCTTAGAGCTCGATCCCCAAATTGTATAGGACAATCCAATTTGAATAAGCCATATGGATTTGACAGCGGTCCGATGCACTTCCAAAATGCGGGTATTTTCGTTATTTTAAGATCTAATTTGAGCGCAATCCGCCCACATGACGAATATATAGAGGGAATAAAGTCCGGGTGTTTTCGTGGGGTAAGCAATCTATATTACGATAACACCTAGAAAACAGTATACATCGTTTATAATGCGTAGTATGCGTACACAGGAGCAACAATCCGATATAGGAGGAGAGGTATAAGATATATATGTGTCCGGGCATAGGGTGGAAGGCAGGTTGAGGGGTGATCGAGTCTATTGTTTTATACGTAAGATATACATAAATACTTTCATTAAGGTACCATAGGCTTTATTCTTTCTTACATATAATAAAGCATCATGACTATGTCCGATAACAAGGAATACATCACACTCCAAAACCGCTCGTTTCCCCATACTATTCTTGCTAGTAATGAAATACAACACATTATTACGCAGCTCTATTGATTTAATGCCTTCCATCACAGCGTAAGTGCTGGTAAATCACCTGCTGGGGCTTTCAAATTTGGAGCGTGGAGGTATACATTAATCTTGCGATACCTACGGTGCTCCCTGTTAACGTATTTGACCGGGATCCGGCGCATTACCGGGATCCGGCGCACTTCCGGGATGCATGTATTTAATTGTTAAAAAATCGAAATATAATGCAAATAGGCTCAAATTAAAACCAGAGTTTTAGTATATACATAGAAGTCATCTGCAAGTGCTGCCCTAGGGT
>Ga0307511_10001942_pt1 | contig 21742 bp, 32 predicted proteins | sample 13_EM_MG_FD_200266 | JGI IMG/M metagenome (GOLD analysis project Ga0307511, IMG submission 200266) | Populus trichocarpa ectomycorrhiza microbial communities from riparian zone in the Pacific Northwest, United States - 13_EM | ecosystem: Host-associated > Plants > Roots > Unclassified | place...
TACCCTTGGCTCCACTACTAATCACTAATGTAGGTGTTTCAATCTTACTACGTGCGAGTCCTCATGCCAGAGACCCCGACTTCGACGATGTGAGCGTGGAAAATTCCATCTTGAGTTCGCAGTCTTCGATCTAATGCCCGAGCGCCAGTGCCTGGATCGGGTCCACTCAAGTATGGTAAGCCTTTACTTCCTCCATGACACCGAGCTGACGTGTATGCAGTTCGCTCTGGTTTTACTCCCTGGACTTGTTGCGGGCCGGGTCTGTGACATCGGGTACTTCAAGCGCACCTTGTTCATTTCAAGGTCGGTAGTGTGACACTTCATTTTACATGACGAGCATCGCCCAACAACGAACTCCGAACTAGCGTGATTCTAGTTGCGGCGACCGTGATCACAGCCGAATGCAAGGAGTTCTGGCAACTACTCCTTTGCCAGGGTATCCTTACCGGGTTTTGCTGTGGAATGGTCTTCGGTCCCGTCCCTACCGTTACTTCACAGTGGTTCAAGAAACGGAGAGCATTGGCGTTTGGTATATCGGCCTCCGGATCGTCACTGGGGGGCACAGTCATCCCAATCGCTGCCAGCAAACTGATTGAACTTATAGGGTATGTGAGGTTGTTGTGGGTGTAACGAACAGAAATGACGGTTATCTTAGGTTCAAGTGGACAATGCGAGTCATTGCCCTGATTGAACTCTTCATGCTGACCATTGCGAACTTGGTATGAATTGTCGTGCCAAGTTCAGCCGACTTTTATTTACCACCACCACTCCAGACTCTCAGGCGAAGACTCGACCCACCTAAACACACCGGTCCCTTTTTCGCTTGGCACGATTTCCGAAAACCTGCCTTCAGCGTATACATCTTCGCTGGCATTCTCAATTTCCTTGGCCTCTACACATGTGAGATCCCCGCCCTTTCCGCATTACATATCGGATGGCTAACGTGAGCCTTTCGAAAGTCTTAATTTTCATCGACCTGAGCGCGACCAAGGTTGGAATATCTCCCGAATTTTCCTTCTACTTGCTCTCCATCACGAACGCTGGGTCCGGTTTGGGACGAGTTTGTTGTGGGATCCTCGCTGACAAGTTCGGGGCGCTGACCGTAATATCCCCGTTAACTCTTCTGTGCGCAATCATGACCTACGTTTGGCCATTCGTCACGACAAAAGGATCCTTTATTGGGATTGGGATCATCTACGGGTTCTGTTCCGGGGCATACGTCTCGTTATTCGCAGCACCTCCTATGATAATGGGTGATATGGACGACGCCAGGAGGAGGTCAGGAACCGCTTTGACGTTCGTTGCGCTTGGAGCCATCGTTGGGCCCCCGATTTCCGGTGCCATCGCTCAGGCCACGGGCGGGTTCAGGGCCGTCAGTCACTACGCAGGTACCGTCTTTGGGCGTCCCCCCCTTCTTGATTACTTACTAAATGCCCACTCCTATTTCTCTTCATCAGGATCGTGCATTCTTGGTGGCTTTTGCGTTCCTATATCTCGCGAAATACCTGATGATCGGCAGTTTACGCGGAAGAGTCTGACACTGAGGTCGAACTGGTAACCCGCACAGGGCGAACCACGTCTCCAAATTTGTATTTTAGGTACTCCCGTTCAAAAACCACACATTATCACGGAACTGTATGCCCATACCCTCACAGTTATGACCCATCCAATCTCCTGCCCCGGACCACACCTCAGTGACCCACCATTTATTGCACAGCGTATGGATTATTTTCAGCACTAATACATCGTGCCGAGGTAGGCTACCTTTGTCATACATTGTAAATCCGTGCAGTTCGAGGTTGTTGGGCGCGACAGGCCCCGTTGACCCGATCCAGCCCATCGAGGTAGGGAGCCACCTTTTGGATCTCCATACGATACTCCTGTGGAAAATAAAGTAGGCACCGCGATGCCCGTTGGACGACTGCACGCGGGATGTCTACGTGTGAGCTCCGACTTGTGGTTGATTCTCGATTTCGCACGATTCCGGGAGTAAGAGCCGGGTTGGAACGCTGATTTCCGAATTTTGACTTCCCACCTGATCATCGCTATCCTCGCACGGTAGTGCCATGGGTTATTATCGTGTTCCCAGATATGGATACGGCGATGTCTGTTAGGGCTACTGAATACGAGTTGCCTCGCCGTTCCCGCCCCGCGAGGGCGTGGCGAGGGACCCGTACAAGATATATCTGTGAGAAGCCTCACACCATCCTCCTGCAACCATCACTCATCCTGATAATGCCTTCGACGGTCCTCCCTAGTAGGTCGACTTTATAACTCGTGATGCATGAGATCCTGGTTTGATTATAAGTAGATCCGGATAGGATCTCGTGGCAACAGCTCTTGACTGTTGAGCCAAAGTCTGGCCAATTCCTGGATCTCGCGAAGACACTGCTGTCCTCCGACAAACATAGGAAATTCAACGTTTCCCGGTTCACTCAGAAGGACGCTGTACAACTTATCGATGTTATCGATATCGGGGTAAGATAGGGTCATCGAGGTACGCCGGCACCTTACCCGCCATGGTTCTAGATCCTCCAGAATGAGACACTTCCGAACAACCTTAAGAGCGTAGCTTTTGGTATTCTTCGTCGATTATGTGGGAGGTTCAGGAGATTGCCTCGATCCTATCTAATCGAAGAAGGATTATCAACGGAAGGAGAAATTCCGTTCTCCGCCCGTGGCGCCACCACCCTCTGGAAGGGTCGATGGAGTGACAGCCGCGTTGCGATTAAGATGTTGAGGCTCGGACCGGATGACAATGGGGAGCGGATTGCGGCGGTGAGTCGGGAAACAGGAGATCTATCCCAGGCACTGATCGTCGTGGCCATTTGGCGTGTAGAGATTTTGTAAGGAGGTTTTGTTGTGGCCCCGTCTGCATCACCCGAACGTGCTTCCCGTCTACGGCGCCTCGATGACTACCTTCCCACTCTGTATAGTCTCACCGTGGATGGAAAACGGAAACATCCTCGACTTTACTCGTAAACATCCAGAGATAAATCGTATGAACCTGGTTAGTCCCACATCTCTACCCCAGGAAGACTGGCCATTGACGCCATTCTCCAGTTAATCGACGTAGCGAACGGTCTGCGGTACTTGCATAGGATCGATCAAATACATGGGAATCTTCGAGGGGTGAGCTCTCATCGTGCCGGGGAGGAAAAATTAACGGAATACACTCCAGGCGAATATTTTGATAAGTAACGACAAAACCCCACGTGCTCGCCTCGCGGATTTTGGGTTGAACGTTATCATGTTCGATGTTTTCTCAATGTCCAAGGCCTCGGTCAACTGGACAGCTCCAGAAATCTTCGCTCCCGGAGACACTGACTTTAAACCAACGTTTGCGAGTGACATCTATGCTCTCGGAATGCTCGTGTATGAGGTAACCTACCTCGGTTGCAATGGCGTTGTGGTATCCTGACCTAATTTTATCTCCGGTAGGTGCTCACTGGGCGCTCCCCGTTCTATAAACGCGCCAAGGCGGAGTTGGCATACCAAGTCGTCCGAGAGGACAAGCGACCGCTTCGGCCACAGGACTCCGAGAGGTTGGGAATCACGGATTCGGTATGGGATATGATGGTGACGTGCTGGGATAAGAAAGTTTCTGCGAGACTTCAGATCGAGAGTGTCATCCAGTGTTTGACGAAGGCCGCAAGGGTCTGGGTTGCGGACGTTCCAGCGTTCTTACTTGCGAGCGAAGCAGGGATCGCTCGGGTCATGGCCTTGAAGGGGGAGGAGGCTCAGATCTTCTTGGATAAACTCTGCAAGGTGGGCCCAAGTTCTCCAGGACTCGAGCGTTAGATATTGGTACTGAAGTTTAGGGTCAGACTTTGACCTCAGTCGGGATTAATTCGCCGTCTGGAAAGACGTACCTGACTCGTTTGAGGGCAATATGCAACGCCTCAGGGGTGGTTCCTACGCCGCTGGTGCTTTCTGGGAACCTTGACGGCCTTGGAACCCAGCCCGTGGAATCGAATGGTTCAGCGACCATTTACAAGGCAACCTACCAGGGACGCGTGGTAGCCGTAAAAGCCCTGAAGGCACGCCGCATCCAGGCACCTGACGACACCCACAAGGTAAGGGTGCCGCGATTATATCTATCGTCACCGGTATTCACTCGCTGGGTCTTCCAGCGGTTGGTCAAGGAGGTGATCGGGTGGGCATGGCTCCGACATGAGAACGTTCTGCCGTTCGTTGGCATTACGATGCAGTCAAATCAGTTCTCGATAGTCTCCGAATGGATTCCCAATGGCGATATCGTGAGCTTCGTTGCGCAGAATCCCGGTCGGAACCTATTCCCACTCGTATGTTGTCTCTGGTCCTTGGGATCACTTCAAGTTTTGACTCCGGCTTTCATAGCTAATCGACACAGCTGTTGGGTTACAATACCTGCATCGGAACGATTTCGTTCACGGGGATCTGAGAGGGGTAACCAAATTCGATTTATCCGGATACAAAGATACTGAAGTACATGTTATTTCAGACGAATATCCTCGTGGATTCTGACCTTCGCGCTCGGTTGGCTGGGTTTGGTCGGACGAGGATTATGGACGATGACGCTTTGGAGGATCAGACGAAGCCTTCCACAGCCGTCGAGCGAGATGATAAGATCGGAGACGCTGGGGACTCCGTTCGGTGGCGTGCACCAGAAATGATGAACCCGGATAAGTTTGGGTTCACGAGAAACCGCGTAGCGAAACTTCCTTCAAAGTCCACCGATATATACGCGTTCGGGATGACTATCCTCGAGGTAAGCGTTCGCCTTCAGTGACCCTGGTCCTTGTGGTCTCACGGCTCCGCTGTCTCCATAGGTACTCACCGGGCGCCCTCCATTTGGCCGAGCCTCAGATCCAAGCATAATAAAGAAAGTAATCGATGGGATCCGTCCGGAGAGACCCACCACCGGGTTCACCGACGGGCTGTGGAAGCTGCTAGAGCTCAGCTGGTCGGAGGAGTATGAGAATCAGGGGTCGAAACGACCATCGATTGGTTTGATCCTGGAACAACTGCAAAAAGATTCCTCGTGGTTCTATACCGCAAAGCTCCCTTTTCCTGCGGTCGAGCAGAAACGGTCGCCGTTCAGTACTTTCAGTGAGTGAATATTACTGGCTGCCCACCCGTACGTGGACGAATCCTAATACGCTTGCTCGGTACTAGGGGGTAGTCGGTCCAGCACAGTAGCGACAGGGGCTACCGATGGGGGATCAAACCTCCGGCCGTCATCTGCTTACGAATCCCGAAGGTAGTTTAAAGCCGGCGGCCCGTCGACGATCAGGTGTGGGTTCACGCAGCGAGATGGTTCAGATGAACACAAGCGACGTTCCACTATGTATATACATGGATACATTCCTATGGCTATTTACATGTTTACCGACTCGTACATTGCGACATATCAATATCACCTTCCTACAACAAAGACCTCAAATGGTAGATAAAATACACGCACATATAGCGAAACAAGAATCAATACCGAGCCCGAATATCCTCTATCCACCTTTTGTCGTAACCATCGGCACCGACGGAGTCCATCTTTAGGACGAGGATCCCATGTTTAGCGAACCCATCTTGACGGAGTAGGCGCTGGATCTTGTGTAACGTCCCGGTCCCCAAGTCTAAGATGGGTATGGAAAGATCGACTGCCAAGTCGTCTCCGGCATCATCAGACTCTGACAGGAGCAGGGCCCAAAGTCCGGTTTGAATATGCCCATCCTCCTGAAGGATCCTCAAGATTCCTTCCAACATCCGCTGACACAGGTTTTTGGGGGTCGGTCCTTCATCATGGAGAACCCCCGATTCCTGCGAACCAGTGATCTCCCTATCGTCGTCGGTGGAAATGAGATTGATCGGCTCCGAAGTCAATCGGGGAGCCGGCGTCGTGGTGTTGACGGCGGTGCTCGAAGTACTGGGAACAATCGAAGCTGGGGTGTTGCGTGGATCGATCGGCGAGGTGTTTTGACCGAGCGTTCCTTTTGTGTACCGAACCGGCGGTTTAAATTTGTTAAACGGCGTCGTTGGCGGTGGAGTGCACCGATCTGGGAACCGTGAGTGAGTTTCTGGCTAGACGCGTGCGTCGTGGAAATCGACCTACATGGGTGGTATCGCGAATTCCTGGGAGGGGTGGTTGGTAGAGGAGTGGGAGTGAGATTTAGGAGCTGAGGCTGAGAGCTCTCGACCTCGGTCTTTTCTTCCTCCATTTCATCGTCTGCTGCCAGGCCCATCATCAATATCACGGGACGGTCAATCGAACGGAATCGGACTTACTACCTCCCCACCAATCCCAATCGAACTTATCATTCCCATTATCAATCTCTTCCGTAGGAGACCGCCTCTGGAGCTCCTCAACCCGGACCCTACTCGTACTCGCAACCGCACTGTCACCAAGACCGTCCCTGCGGTCAACAACAGACGTGATCACAGGAGGTGCCGGTCTGAGCATAACCATATTCGGACATAACGTCCTGACGATCGTCCTCACGCTCGGCAGATATACCGGATTGGCGGGGACCTTCTTCGGTGGCGTGTTAGAGTCGGGGTCGATCATCCTTGTGGTGGGTGCGATCCTCCGGATCCGCGGCAATCGGTCCCATTGGAGCGAGAGTTTCGAGTCTGGAAGGCTACCCACGAAGAAGAAATCCCGTGGTGAGAACCACAGGTACGCCTCGTCCAGAAAAGGATGCTTTGCGTTCATTTGCTGCACGATTTTAGGAAAACCAAGTCCCATATTCGGATACGTAAACGGGCAGTGAGATTACCGAATGGATAATATGAGAGGGTCGGGAACCAACTCACCCCACGGACCGAACTCGCACACCCTCCCCACCTCTCCCACTTCATCTCCCCGACCTTGAACCAAACGGAAGGATCTCCGGCGCCCCAAGAGACCCACAGATCTCCGATGAACCCCAACTGGGCCAAAGGTGCGATCCCAGCCCGAAACTCAAAATACTTCACGATCCATGAATCCGCCGCCTTGGCTCTCTCGAGCTGGTACGGAACTCTCCGAAACCAGTTCTCAACTTGTCTGTCGGGAGGGAGCCAGTTGTAGATCAAGGTTACTCTCCGACAGTATACTTGTTCCGTGGTATATTTTCGAGCCTCCTCGGCCGGGTTCACATTTGTATGGCACGGGTGGTATGGCTTAGCCATGTGTCCATAAGGTGCTGAGGGCCAAGAGGCTTTGGATCGAGATTGACGAACGGGCGAAAAGACGTGGTGCGATCGGTTCGGTCGGAAATATGGAATGATTTCCGTGGGCAGACCGCGAACTCCGCGATTCCAGCGGGTGGCGCGCGGTGTCGAACATACGACAAACAAACATCGAGAGGGCTACGGTACGGGTGGTGAACAGACTGGAGCCAACAGAGGGAGATCAAAACAACGGCGCAGAGCGTCAGCCCATGAGCAGCTATGACCCCTCGTTTCCAAAATACTCCTCCACCAACGCCTTCTTCCGCAAATCCAACAGCACCTTCTCCATCTCCTCTGTCGTCGGCATCTTCGGAGGCATCAGCATCTCCGGTGTCAAGAACGGAATATACGCAGCTGCAGCACGAGCGTGTGCTGCCGCTGGTGAGTCCTCGTTCACGTCCGCGCCGATCGTAGGTTGTGAAGGCGAGACACCATCCTTCTTTGGCCGTTTTGAGGCTTCTTCTAGTGCGGACGATGTGGTGTTGGTCATTTCCGTGTCTTCGTCGGGAGGGTGTTTGCGTTTCGGTTGCGTCGCATCATCTGTACTCGTCGGTACTGATGAATCGGTAACCTGTAGGGTCTCATTCCCTTGTTGAGGCCGTTGGAACTTTGGTATCGGCTCATCCGTATCGAGCCCCAGTGATTCGCGCAAGTTCGTGTAAGCCTCAGCCCAATCTATGCGCAGTATTCCTTAGCACCCCCAGGACCGCTGAGAGGACGTACAAATCTTACCTCGCTCTTCTGTCTGCATCTCATACTCCAACAACTTCCCGTCCGCTTCATCCAGATCACCATAGTACGCGGGACCATGGTTCAAGAACTTCTTGTAATAATTCGCCGCTACGTTCTCTTCTTCCTCATCCTTCTTCTTGCTTGCAAAGAGCTCTTTAACACCCGGGAGTTCCTTCGCTCGACCAAAATACCTATAGCACAAACGACCACACGAGAGAGGTGAGATCTATAGAATATAGCTCAAGGTAGGGGGTAGAACGCACTTGTATCCCTTCGTCCCAGGTACTTCCTTCCCATCCTCATCGATCATAGGCACATTTCTCCTATAATTCGCGCCTCCGAGGGAAACAATCTGGTTCTCCCAATGTCGCTTTTCGCGCAACAGCTTGTTGATATCGTCGTTCACGTCTCGTACTTCATAATCCGAGAGACCAGCTGTTCGCGATAATCCAATGCAACGCGGACCGAACGAAACAACGCAAAAGAAGAGCTGGTAAGCCTCAGGGACACCAAAGTCACACACACGAAACAAAACGAGCACGCACCATCTTGAATCTTCGACACCTTCCTACTAATCTCTCTCAAAATCTCTCCTCTCCACCTCTCACACTCTCTCAGACTCTTACACGCGCTGGCCATCTTTGGTCTCCTGTCTGCCCTCGTGCCCAGCCCAAGTTCGGCCGCTTGGGCCTCTCGGAACCGGTACAGCATCGATTGCGCCTTTTCCTCATTTCGAGCCTGAAGAGTCCCAGGCGTGTCAGCATCAGCATAAGAAATAACGCGCAATAAAAGGCAAGCCGTACCATTTTTCCTGTGCCGGTAACCCAGCAGTGGGAGTCGAGAGCGAAGGGGGAGGTGGTCTTACGTAATCCCAAGACGCGATCTCAAAGTACTTTGACGGTTCTGATTGGTCGCCGAATAATCCATAAACTATCTGGGGGTTTCTGGAGAGTTTTGTTTCCTAATCGTTACGAGAACTTATCCAGCTGTTGGATAAGTTCGTCCAGACCCCAGAGGTTTACTGCGTTGGTAAAGACTTAAGTCCAACAAGTCCCAAGAAATCCAACCTTCAATTACCAAAAAAACCCCGAGTCTTTTACCTATTTTCCTTCCACTGATCTAAGCATCGACTTGTATGAGTCCTTCCAACATTCTATGTTTTCCAACCTTAACGACAAGCAAAACAAAATGTACCCGAAGCAATCGATAATTGAACAACGACGCGACGGGTGGGTGAGAGAGGAAGGGAACCGGTATAAGGTGTTAGTGGCTTACATGCTCACAAACTTACAAGAAACAACTACCAACAGACTCGCATCTGCCGAAACTTTGATAAAAAAGGGGCAGGAGAACGGACAACCCGAGTGGAACAATCAACAACTTTTCCTCCACACCAGTGAGGGGGTGAGCAAAACGCGCATCTTTCGAAGAAGCAACGACCCGTGCAAGTGTCAAACAAAACAGGGGGATCGTATGGTACACAAGACAAGAAGAACAGACTCAAGGGAGGGGTGAGAACCGGCGAAGGGGACGATTTCGATAGCCAGCAAACGTTTAGAAATTCTCTGCAAAAATGGCAAGTCAGCATCCGCACATTTCGTATCCACATCCGTCGCATAGACGACGGGCCAAAAAAGGGTGCCCCCAACCGGTTGATCGTATCCCGGTCTCCCAGGGTGGGTATCAAGGATCAATAAGGCCCAGGCCACCCAGAGGCACGAGGATGTAACCCAGAGCGATCGAGGGCGAGTGACTGAAAATAAAACTCACCCTTTCCGAAGAAGAACCTCGTTCCGTTGGGGCTCGAGTACTCGTTGGACTTGGTGTGCAAGGCCTTTGAAATCGCTGTCGGGCCGCAGAAGAACACGCCGACATCCGCATCGGGGTGTTTCTCTGTCAAGGATGAGAATACACGGTCCCAGTTGGGTCGGCCAAAATGCGTTGGGGCCCTTAGGGAGGTGATCGCATCCTTCTCAGCCCCGACGTCCTGAACCTAATGCAGGAATGAGAAGAGTTCGAGAATTGGGGATTTAGGGATCACATACTATAATGTTGTTCATATCGTCGTCCTTGATCTTGGCGGTCAAATAAATGTTAATCTCGATCCTATTCTGGGTGTCTTGTTCTTCGATGGCATGTAAGAGTGAGTGGAACCATTCGGCACTACCAAAGTCTCGGATGACCCAGGTGAAGTAGACTTTGGAGAGGCGGGTAGGCTTGGAATCGTTGAAGTTGTTCATTCTGTACCAAATCGACTTGAGGATCCTGAAAAACCCAGTGGTCAGCGCAATGCCCTCCGCAGACGAAAACTCGGGGGGCTTACGAAGCAAACGGTGTGACACCAATACCAGCACCAACCAAAAGCACCGCCTCGTACTTCAGGAAATCCTCGCTTGCGCTTCCGAAAGGACCATCAACCATGACTCTGGGCAAAACCTTATTGAGGGGGGCAATGGCAGTTCCGCCCCCCTCAGCCTTGTCTTTGGACTCGAAATCACATCCGCATGCCTTAGCGAGAGCACCAGTGAAGTCTCCAACAATCCTAATGTGTACGCTCAAGTAATCTTCCTCAGGAGCGGAGGTGAGCGTGAAAGGATGCCATTGGAAAAAGGAGATCTCTGGGCAGGAAAGGAAGATGTATTGGCCGGCTCGGACGGTGGTCTTTTCCTTCTTGATCTGGAGTTCCATGACCTTGGACGGGTGCTGGATGACCTTGGAGATGTAAGTCCTATGGCGGGACCGGACTTCGCGGAGTACCCGTTCGGAGATCCAGATCACGCCGCCAACAAGCCAATAGCGCTGCGCAGCAAATCGGTCAAAGGCGGCCTCCCAACAAAAAAGGATAAAATATACGGACCCAAAAGACACCGATGTTATTGTACGAGCAGAAAGGCGGCCGGTCGGGCTTGATCATGCAAAACATGCCGTGGAGTTGCCAGTTGATGAAGAAGACGAGGAACAAATGGTGCGAGTACCAGAAGCGTTCAAAGTTTGCCCTACGCCTCTTCTCCGTCGCATACCAGACCATAATCCCCAGAGAGAGCCACATGATCCATCCGGTGACACCGGGACCGGTTGTGAAGTTGGTTAACAAGAAGAAGACGATCCTCTTTCTGGTTGTGTCCGCAGACACTATGGCAAGGTTGGCAAAGTTGACCATGTGGGCGACGGTGTGGACAAAGGACCAGAAGACGATAGACCAGGCGGCGGCCTTGTGGAAAGTGATGTTCTTGTCGAAGGGAATGATATCGTTTAAGGGTGTCCGGCGTAAGATGGAGATGAAGTTCCTGCAAACCGGCAGCAATATGAAGGCGACGTCGACGTGAAGAAGGAGGGCGGCAGTACGGGCGGTTGCTGTTAGTCAGGTAGGGATGGGAGCAAGTGCAACCGGAGAAAAGTTTAGCAAACCCAGACCTGTGGTTTGAGGAGAGGAAACTACGCACTGAAGCCGTACCCAAACACCGACCTTGCCCCATTGAAGTCGTCATTCATTTGATAGTTTACGAAGCCAAAGGCGAAGACCAGGAGGTGGAGGAGGACCCAGGCGAAGAAAAACAAGCGACGGCCGCCCTCATTGATCATCCAGACACTCCACTTGTCGAGAATTTTCTTGGGCTTGTGTGGTTCTCTCGGGGCAGCAGTGGGAGTGTTTGTCCGTTGAAGGGGTTGCAAACGCCTCCGCTCGGTCTTGTTTCGCTGGAGGTGACTTGGCTGGGCGACCCCATTGGCATACGTCTCCTTGAGATCCGGGTGTTGGTCTAATTGGGAGAGCTGGCCGCGGTCGGAGAAGTCGAGGCCAGAAGACCGCTTCATCTGATTGAAGTAGGCGGCCATGGGGGGATTAAGAGATGGTTATGGCACGGGTTAGCCTGCGACGGGTGACGGGGCACGGGTGGTCGAGAAAGTGGCGCGCTGCCAAATTGGAAGAAAAGAGAGGAAGAGAAGATATAAGCAAGTGGAGGACCGGCCTATACGGAGATTCTGAAGGAGAAAAGGAGAGGATGGAAGAAAGGAATGAGGATGGTGAGAACGTGCGAGCAGTCGTGGTGGAACATCCAAAGTCCAGATCACGCGATCAATGGTCTGGTTACCACCTCGGTCCCTTTCCAAAAGAAAGAAGCTGCTTATTTTTCTCGGGCCGGGCTTCGTTCTCGGTCTGTGCCTCACCGCCAAGTGTATCCAAGGTTTGTCCGTAACCAACACCTACAGCTGGTGATGGCAGAGTTGCTCACCTAAGTTGCTCTCTCTCTGATCGAAACCATGCAACCGGCTGATATGATGGCCTGGCTTGCTTTGTGCCAGGCAAGAGACACTGAACTCGACCCAACGAGTTGTGCTGCGGGCTCCGCGATGCAGACAGAAATCAGTTTCGACAAAGTGGATCAACAACCCCCGAGAGCTGGAGCATCTTCGAATCATCGCACAAATCCCATTCAATCTCGAGCCTCTGGCCGACGACCAAGCAATCAAAGCCTGCGTGTTCATCGGTGCATATAACGACTGCCAAAAAAAAAAACCTCCACTCATGTTCTACAGCTCCGCCCGTTTCACTTCCTTTCGACGAGCTTCCGCTTTTCGCCATACAGTGGGGGAACTCGCACACTCGCCGGACTCGACTTCCCATTCACCGGTCACCAACGTTCTCCCGAAAAGAAAGGCCAACCTTTTCCGCTTCCGAGGGAACTCGCTCTTCACGTCCAGCGATGAATTGACGGCAGTTCCTTGTACCACCCACAGAGTCTCAGGCGGCGATTACTGAAGTACCGACACATGCAGGTGATCGCATTGGGTGCCCGTTGAACGCGTTAGGACAGTTGGTAGCCTTGGGGATCGGTCGGGATATACCAGAGATAGGATGCAATTAACCATTAGTGTGAAGGTTACATTAGGGCTTTTGTAATACTCGCATATAATCCGGGTCAGCGATCGCTGAAGAGGAAAGACCGGCAGGGGTGATGGAAACCGGCTCGGTCAACGCGGGGGAATAATTTGGACGAACTCCTTCCCTCCAAAGCCTAACATATTCCTGACCAGCAGTCCAAGGAACAGCAGGCTGCTCGCGCTCCACAACGGCCTTCCATCGCTTTCTAGCCGCAATTGCGTTCTGGTCGTACCTTTCGTCGACGTGCCAGGTCTTGAGAGCATCGAGTTCCTTGTTGAACCCTCGTTCCGTCTCGGTTGGGCCGAATTCTGCGCCATAGGCTTCCGCTTCGAGGGTCGCGATCGTGTTGGCAACTTCTTGTTCGGAGCGGAGGGACCGGAATTGGGCAACGGAGGTCGCGTACGCGCGGCTGAGAGGCATTTCGTGGTCTTGATAGAGGGTCAAAGCAAACCGAACGGCACTAAGGAAACAGCCAGTCAATGTCTGTACCCCGTAAACAAAATACGGCGTATGCTCACTCCTCCGGCTTAGGATTCCGTGTCCTCTGTCGCAGTCTCGTCCAAGCCCTCCCACGAATTGGGTGTTCGTCCTCAATTCCCCCTCCTTCCAGCAGCGTTGTCGGTCGGAACGCTTCGAACGGATGATCCCGGAAGAACTGCTTCCTCAGCTCGTCCTCCAAATACGAAACCGCGAGCGGCTTTTCAGCAATAGCGGCCGGTTTTTTAAGGGAACGTGGCAAGTCGAATCCCGAGCGTGAGGGCGGTGCTCGAGCGGGAAGGGGTAAAGGAGGGTGTTCGAGTACTGCCTGGAACCACACCGGCTCACGTTTTAGGTATCCTGCTTTGAGCAGCCGCGAGGCTTGTTTGTGCACTTGGGAGGCGACGCGCCTGACCATCGGAGGAGTTGAGAGGGCGGAAGAGGTTTCCGTGTGGGAACTTCCGGTTCCGCGTCTTTCGATCCCGCTCTCGAGGCCCAAGGCGCCGCCGGTGCCGACCACCGATCGCTTTTATGCAGGTGTATCCAGGTCTCGAATCACATTGCGGACTTACGTAGGGCTCTTGTTGCGATGTAGACTCAAGGTAGAGCGGTACGCAGTCCTGGTCCCGGCCTCATTTTGTTTTATCTGAATCCAGCCCAACATCACCCCATGGCATTCCAGGACACTCTCGAATCTACGCTAGCGCTTGGAGGTACCGTTGTAGGGACTTCGATCTCCCGATGTCTCCTCATGTGGAGAAACGGAATGAAGGAAGGTAACGAGCCAACGTGATCCACGGTAAGCACGGTAGATATTTGCGGGTCAACCGGACGGAGTCCAGTGATTGCAAAACGTATCAAAACTCAGCCTCACATGCACTGTATCCACTTCATATGAAGCGAATGAACACAGTTGTGGAGGAGAGATGCAGGGGCGTATGGCACATATGCGTTAACATCATTCTCAATTCTCGCCGGACGGGGGCGGAGCTGCACCGGAGCGAAGCTGCCCCCCGGCGCTCAATACGTGTGTCCAAACGGTCCAATAGCGAAGGTTTTGCACGAACGAGCTACACACTAGGCACAGGAGATGTGGGGTGACCATTGTCACCACTAGTCATGGAGTTCACAACCATGACTTGCTGAACGAGGCTTGTGCTTTCCTGAGGGGGGGCGGGTAGGGAGGCTGTAAATATTGTGTGAGGTGAGGTTATAAGGTAAGACATGTGTTACACATTACGCGCTGCGAAGTTCCACTGGACGGGTGTAAGTAGTCAGTGTAGTGGCGTGGAAATATGTGAACTCATGTCGTTGGAGGATGTGTCCCATCCACCCGCGCATATCGGAAGTTGTGACACTTCAACATTCCCCCTTTCTAGCCACCTCCTCTCCCAATCCACTTTCTCCTCCTTCTCCTACTCGGTTGATGTGGCGGGTATGATGGGTCGGTCCAAATGGGGCTCCGGTATCGTGGGTCCAGGGGGAACGACCATTGGAGTTCCCGCCACACGGTGGAAATGTTTACAAATCTTGTCAATCGTGGGTCGTTTGCCTCGGTCTTGGTTCCAACACTGCTGGGTCAGTTCCCACGTGCCTCCACCAAACCCAATGTCCCCTGCCTTCTCCGGCTTGCTCGGCCGCTGACCCCCTATGACACGCGGTATAATTTCCGCTTGCCGAGGTCCCCCCGCTCCGAAAGGGGGGCAGCCAGTGAGCACTTCATAGACAACTATTCCGAAAGCATAGATGTCTGTCTCCTTGGAAACCCGGGCATTGTTGAGGCCGAACATCTGAGGGTGGAGCAGTTCGGGGGCCATGTGAGACCAAGTACCCTTGAACTCGTCGACGCTCGCAGGTACGGCAAAGGAGATGGTGGATATGAAGGTCGAAAAGCCAAAGTCGGAGATGCATGCCCGAGCGGTCGCTCCGTTCTTAATGAGGATGTCCCTCTACGAGAGGTGTCATGTCAACATAATGAACCTTCGCTCGCGCTAACACAGTGGCGGACATCAACAACATAAACTCACCCCTTTGAGATCCCCATGGACAATTCCACGTGTATGAAGATATCGTAAACCACTCGTAACGTCTTCCAACTTTGGAGCAGTTAGTTTATGACAGGGTAGGAGGCAGAGATGTCGTACCAGACGAAGCCTGTTCGCCTCCCTAACGCGAATATAATGCATAATACTTCCGTTATCCATCATTTCTGAAATCATCGAAAGTGCCCCAGTTTGGGGGTCGACGCTGATTGCGACAAGCTCCAGAAGGTTAGGGTGGGAAGTGTGCATCCAGAGCACGGATTCCTTGCAAAATTCCTGGAATCGGGGTTTCATGTGCGTCAGTGGAACTTGGGCTGGACGTCCACTATAGTACCCACCTTGCGAATTTTAGACATGTCACTATCCTGCGCCGTGCGGATGGTCTTCACAGCCACTGCCTTCTTGTTTAATGTCCCCCTCCTAATATCCGCGAACCCGCCGCATGCAAATATTCTTTTCTCAACTTGATAATCGGCACCCCTGCTGACCAAATAGCTATCCGGGACTCGGCCAGTATTTCCCGCGAGCTTACGGAGCATGCAGAGGGTATGGCAGGCAAGTTTACTTTGAAGGCCATCACAATTCAGAGCCTGGAGTTCAGGGTACCGCCTATATGTAAGTCGTAGAGGAAGTGCAATCGATTATGCCACAGGGACTCACATCGCCGAGGACATTGATTACAATTTCGGCATAATCGTCGGTAAACTTCAAGGCGACGTTCCTGTTGTCTTCTGCATCAACAAGTGTCCTGAGGAGCTCGACGTAGTCACGAGATTTCGGTTCCAGCGAGCCCAGATGTTGCCACTGTGAAAGGATCGTTTCCCGATCTGGGAGGTCGTGGATTACTGTGGTGGCCGATTGAGAGGGGAGATGGGGATCACCTGGATGGGGAAGTTGAGGACCAGGGCTGCGGGTAGCTGCCGTTGCGAACCGAAACAGTCGCAGTCGATCTTTCGCGCTGTGAGGTTTTTTACGTATCGGAAAGTGTGTAGGGAAGCGTACTCAGGGGGTTGGGCTCTAGAGAGTCATCTCTAGGAACTGTCGAGGACCCGGAAACGCGGGCCAGATGCGTGAGTACTCGTTCAATTGTCGGCCTCTTCGCTGACTTTGTCCTCCAACATTTATTCACCAACTCCCAAGTCCCACTTCCAAACCCGATTTCCTCCGCCTCGCCTGGTTTGGTCGGTCGTGCCCCGTCCAAAACACGACACACAAGCTGAATGGTTCCGAACTCTTGGTCGTAGAATGGGTCAAATCCGGTGAGCACCTCATATATCACCATGCCCAAAGCGTACACGTCCGCGGGCCGCGTTGGCCGGCTATTCGTTTTCCCAAACTTCTCAGGATTCAACAGTTCCGGGGCCATATAGAGGGGCGTGCCGCCAGCAGTGGTCGTGGTTGTCTCTCCTGGTGCGCTAGGAGTTAGAGTCGAAAGCCCAAAGTCAGCCAGGCATGCTCGACCCGGTGTTTCGTTGGTAATCAAGATGTTGCGCTACGAATCCTTTGAATGCATGGGACAGGATTGGTGACGATAGGCGTACCCCTTTGAGGTCCCCATGGATAATCTCATGCTCATGGAGGTAGTGTAAACCCATAGCAGCTTCGTACAGCTGAGCAGGAAGCAGATCAAATACCAGTCGTACAACTTAGAGGGCCCTCTTACCAGGCGGAGCCTATTTTCTGGATTATTCCTCCTGATGTAATCTTTAATATTCCCATTTGTCATCATTTCCGATATCATCGAGCACTGGCCGGTTTGAGGATCGATGTCGACAGCGATGAGCTGTAGGAGATGGGGATGAGAAATGCTCATCCAGACGATGGACTCCTTGCAGAAGCGCTAGATCGGGTGCTTTGTTTGTTGACACATCCCAAAGAAATAGCTGGGTGCGTCACACACCTTCTGGGCATCGATATTGCGGCTTCTCAGTGTCTTGACAGCTACTATCTTGTTCCCTAACCTTCCCTTTCGAACGTCTGAAGAACCACCCCCGTCGATCGCATCGCCCTCCACACTCAAAGTGTGAGGCTCGATTTGATAACGAGGGGGAACTTGGCACGACTCATGCGCAAGCGCACGCATCACACTGAGAGTACCACGTCCACACTCGTTCGGGATTTCACCGTCCCTAAAAACCTGGCGGGTGGTACGATATAGGTTACCACTTGACCATTCCCTCGCTATAGCAAGTGAGCAACCCACCTGGTCAAGGGCATCAAGCGTAATCTTGGCATCGTGACTTCGAAGCTTTATGGTGGAGGAACGATTGGTCCCTGTGATGAGAGATGAAAGGAGGGAAGGAAAATCTGGAGACTGTCGATCCATTGAAGCGAGTCGTCGCCACTGGGAGACGATCGGATCCACCGTATCCGGGAGGACCTCTGGGGTGTCATTGGGGGCGGGGGAGGAGGTTGCCTCCGGGTCGTGAGCGGGAGACGTGGGACTCAATCGAGACATAGTAATAAAAAAAATCGCAACGCAAGCGTGGGGTAAACCAGTTTTCTGAGTGCTCGACTCAGCAACAGGGAAGCTCAGATGGTCGGGGAAATGTCGAATTCTACTGTGGTATGTCGATATGTGAAGGATCCCCGTGGATTCAACGTGTTGTGCCGTGCTATCATCAGGCGTCTATGGTGTTCCTGAAGCAGTGTCAAACGCGGCAACTTACGTGGGGACCGCCGCATTGTTGAGGTGGTATGAGGGAGAAGCAAGCTCAGCTCGTAAGCACCGGCTTACAGTATTAGATATTACCCAAATATCCATTCTGCCGATTTACGCAAGGGAAATGGACCAATGCGGGCCGGTTTTGCCCGGTTTCTCGCTCCAAAGGGGTGGAACAGTGTAGGAGTCGCAGACTATGTTCGTGATGATCCCGGTTCCACCAGCTCGGTTCAGTCGTGCGGGCGACGTCATCAAACACCTCTCAACCCTATAACACAACCTTGAATCTCGCAGATCCATAATGTATTAGGTGGCTATTCCAACCGCTATAATAATCCTGGAACAAAATTCCGCGCCGTGCAGAAAAAAAAAACAGGGATAACGAAGGCGCGACGTGTGAAAGTTTGGGCGATAGGTTGTGTCTATGAAGGGATGCGTTGCGTGGATAAGTGAGGGGTGAGTAGATGATTCCATGATGGTGTGCGGTCGTCGAATGAGTAAAACAATACAAGATCGGAACTGCGGCCTGCAGTGCGGAGTATCGGCTTGTGCAAAGGAAGAGGCCAGTACGATCCAACTGGCAGTGGGCTCTAGATAATACCGGCATTGCTGCTGCCTGGGGGTGCGAAAGGAGGCCCGCCGCCCTTCGATTTTGGTGTTAGAATTTTCCACGTAAACTGCCGATCATCAGGTATTTCGTGAGGTATAGGAATACAACGGCTCCGAGGATGCACGATCCTAGGGGAGAGGAGGAGGTTCAGTAAAATGTCAGGGAAGGAGGGGTACTGGGACGTTACCTGCGTAGTAACCAACGGCCTTGAACCCGCCTGTGGCTTGGGCGATGGCACCGGAAATCGGGGGTCCGGCGACGGCTCCAAGCGCAATGCCCGTCATTGCGATTCCTGACCTCCTCCCAGCATCGTGCATATCACCCATCATCATGAGAGGTGTTGGAAGTAATGAAACATATGCGCCAGAACAGAACCCGTAGATGATTCCAATCGCAATGAGTGATCCTTTTGTCGCAGCAAATGGCCAAACGTAGGTCATGATTGCACACAAAAGGGTCAGTGGGGCGGTGATAGTTAGCGCCCCGAGCTTATCAGCGAGGATCCCAGACACGATCCGTCCTAAACCCGACCCAGCGTTCGTGATGGAAACCAAGTAGAAGGAGAACTCGGGAGAGATTCCAGATGTTGTCGCGCTCAGGTCGATGTAAGTCAGGACTTTCAAAAAGATTGTGTCAGTCGTACAACAGTGGCGGGGGGGAGTGGAACCCACGTGTATAGAGGCCAAGGAAATTGAGAACACCGGCGAAGATGTACACATTGAAGGCAGGTTTCCGGAAGTCGTACCAAGCGAAAAAGGGGCCGGTGTGTTTAGGAGGGTCGAGCCTTCGCCTGAGGGTCTAGAGAGAATGGTGGTAAGTAATTGCCAATCAAGTCCGACAAGACGGTCCTTACCAAGTTCGCAATTGCAAGCATGAGAAGTTCGATCAGGGCGATGACTCGCATCGTCCATTTGAACCTGAGGAAACCATTAGCCATGCTCGTTGTATGCACAACCCTGTCACATACCCTATGAGTTCAACCAAGTTGCTAGCGGCGATTGGGATGACTGTGCCCCCCAGTGACGATCCAGAGGCCATTATACCAAACGCCAGTGATCTCCGTTTCTTGAACCACTGTGAAGTGATGGTAGGAAGGGCACCGAAAATCATTCCACATGAGAGCCCGGTAAGGAAACCCTGGCAAAGGAGCAGTTGCCAGAACTCTTCGCATTCGGCTGTGATCACAGTTGCTGCGACTAGGATTACGCTGGTTCGGGATTCGTGGTTAGACGATGCTATGTAGTAAGATAATATATCGTGATACTAACCTAGAAATAAACAAGGTGCGCTTGAAGTAGCCAAGGTCACAGAGCCGGCCCGCGATAAGCCCAGGGAGGAAGACCAGAGCGTACTGCGTGCGTGTCAGCTCGGTGTCACTTGGAAAGGGGTGAGGATCATCGTACCTGAACGGACCCGATCCATGCGCTGGCGCTCGGATATTAGATCGGATGTCGCAGACCCAAAGTGAAAAATTATGCACTCACATCGTTGAAGTTGGGGTCTCTGGTATGAGAACTCGTACGTAGTACGATTGAAATACCTATTTCAGCGGTTAGCTATGACGTCAACGGGAAAAAGGGTCCGGAATGCACGCACTCCCCAAGCATTTACCAGACCGAATCTGCGAGGGTAAGCGGAGGTGAATCAGTGGTTCGGTACGAAGTTTGTACGATGTGACCTACGTCGCGAAGATGGCACAGGTAGACTACATGACCAGGCTGAATCAGTCAACCCTGAAAGACAGGGATCGGTTAATAGACTCACGCCAAACACAACAGACCAAGCGGCCAACCCGCCATCGGGGTAATCATCTACGTCGAGTGTGGAGGTAACGGAGCCGAGCTTGGTCTGATCCTCCTTTCCCCCCAACGGCTCGTCTTCGACTACATTCAGCGTCACGGATTCGTCAGAGTTTGGTATCCGCCCGTCCGATCCCAATCCCGTTTCGTCTGTATTCGATGTTGGCATCGGTTTTCGTTGAAGTGCCATCTCGTTGCCGCGGTCTGGTGGGTTTGACTGATGTAGAACGGAAGACAATGGGAGGGTGGTTAGGATCCCCTGGAGTATAAGTACCACCGCCGTGAGTCGAGTGGGGGTGGTTCGACGATTTTTCCTCCCAGGAGAGTGGTCAGCATCGGTTCGGACATTCGGGGTTTGGCTGTGATGTCAGGCCGAACAAGTGGCCGACACGGAACATTGGCGAAACAACCACGAGTGCAAGGAAAACTTCCGAGTTCTCCTCGGAGATGATCACGCCGACCCACTGGCTCCCTTCGGGTTTTCGGTGCTACCGATACTGGTTTGGCACGTGCAGCCAAAACCTACACATCCTTCATTCTCAAGCAGACCTAGAGAATATGATACCGCTCCGGTGTTGAATTATAAGCAGGACAATCACCAGTCGAGCACACCTGTTTGGTCGGGTCGTAAAACGACGGACCGGGAGATGCCTCCATTAGACGTGTCGGTTCAGCGGCCAGCTCACGCTGACAGATCGCATAGTCGCCCTACTCCCACACTTCGGACCAAATCACCGTGATCATACTTCTCTGAAGCTTAGGACGTCCAATCTAACCTATCATGATGGGTGGTGACGTTTAACGTTAAATAAGGCTTTAAGGGCTCTGATGGTCCCTTCGCAAGGGCAAGACCCTGCCGCACCTGGTGTCGGGTCTTCACTTCATATCAGTACCATGGCGTGACCGAGGATGAGAGAAAGCGCGTCCCGCGAGGAGTGCTTTCTAAAATCATCATCGGTTGTTTGGTCGTGGTTGGGGAAGGGGGGTTGTGGGTGTCACTTGTCTCCAAGGTGTGAGATTTTTCGGATGACGGCCCGTCCTCATGGTATACACAATCTAGGTCCGCATCACACCGGGTTCTTGCGACGATTTCTATTGGAAAGGAAAATAATAATACGTGAGAGTAGGCTATTTATAAACGACCTTATTGTATGGCGCCCAATGGATCCCTACATAATGTACAGTGTTCGTGTTAGTAATGCGTGGTGGGGGTGGGTATGTTGTCATGATTCTACGAGCGGTTGATGGATTGTGTGCGAATTGCGAAACGGAAACTCTCGACCCCTCCGCGAACGGGGTGACTCGTTCACTCTGATGACTGAGGAAGTTGTCAGCATGGAAGGCTGGCCC
>Ga0307511_10001943_pt1 | contig 21735 bp, 23 predicted proteins | sample 13_EM_MG_FD_200266 | JGI IMG/M metagenome (GOLD analysis project Ga0307511, IMG submission 200266) | Populus trichocarpa ectomycorrhiza microbial communities from riparian zone in the Pacific Northwest, United States - 13_EM | ecosystem: Host-associated > Plants > Roots > Unclassified | place...
CGGAGCCGCCGTTGTTGTTGCCCGGGCCGCCGGCCAGGCTGCGTTCCGCGAATGAGCCTTCCGGCAGGTTGATGGCCTCCGGCGCCGCGTTGCCGCCCCCGACGCCGCCCGAGTTGCCGCCGCCGACGGTGTTGCCGGAACCGCCGTTGCTGTTGCCGTTGCCGCCGTTGTTGGCCGACCCGATGTTGTTGCCGTTGCCGCCGGTGTTCTCGGTGCCGGAGTTGTTGCCGCCGCCGACGTTGGTGTTGCCGGGGCCGCCAGACGGCGCCGCCGCGCCGGCGCCGAGGAAGTCGGAGAAGGGGACCGAGGCCGCCTGGGCCAGCTTGGCCAGGCCGTTGTGCACCCCGCCGGAGTTGCCGCCGCCGACGGTGTTGCCCGCACCGCCGTTGCTGTTGCCGTTGCCGCCGTTGTTGTTGTCGCCGATGTTGTTGCCGTTGCCGCCGACATTGCCCTGGCCGGCATTGTTGCCGTTACCGCCATTGGTGTTGCCGGTCGGCACCACGTTCTGGCTGAGGACATTCACGTTGGAAACGAGTGGCTGTTGGAAAAGGGGGTTGTCCGCCGGTGCTGCCGCCGCGAATGCCGGTGCCCCGATGACCAGCATTCCGGTCGCGGTCACCGCCACGACAAGAGCCTTCTTGGCCACGGTCTCTCCTTTGTGATCTTGTGTTGTGCGCCGGGCGGCGAGCGGAAGTGCGCCCCCTTCTGCTCGTGGATCGCCTCGGCCGGACCGAGGCTAGCCCCGAAATAGCCCAGGTCGGCCCGCGTGCCCTCGTTCGGGTGGACCGCAATGCGGTAATCGGTATCACCCGCTGGTGTTGATTCGCTAGGCCGAATGGGTAAAAGCGCAAGTGAGGGCCTTGGCTGGAATACCCGGCCGGGGGACGGCGGTGAACAATGATCGTCCCATCGGGATTTGACCCGCCTTGGACGCCTGTGGCATACAGGTGGATCGCTCATCGCCGGCGAGGATGTTTGTTCCGGCAACAGTGACGGACATTACTCCAAACAGGTGGGGCCGGCTCGGCGTGGCACCATGACCGTTGTGCGACCGTTGCGATTCGGGACGAGGCCGGCCGGCGCGGACCGCGCGCTGGTGATGGCCATCGTCAACCGGACCCGCGACTCCTTCTACGACCGCGGCGCCACCTTCACCGAGTCGGCCGCGATGGCCGCGGTGGACACGGCCGTGGCCGACGGCGCCGACATCGTCGACATCGGCGGGGTGCGGGCCGGCTCCCAGGGCGAGACCGTGGACGCCGCCGAGGAGGCGCGCCGCGTGGTGCCGTTCGTCGCCGCGGTCCGCGAGCGTCACCCGGACGTCGTGATCAGCGTGGACACCTGGCGGCACGAGGTCGCCGACCAGGCCTGCCGCGAGGGCGCGGACCTCATCAATGACAGCTGGGCCGGCGCCGACCCGAGACTGGCCGAAGTCGCGGCCGAGCACGGGGTCGGCATCGTCTGCTCGCACACCGGCGGGCTGCCGCCGCGCACCGATCCGTTCCGGCCGCGCTACCGGGACGTGGTGGACGAGGTCGTGACCGAACTCGCCGCCGCGGCCGAGCGCATGGTGGCGCTGGGCGTGCCGGCCGAGGGCGTGCTCATCGACCCGACCCACGACTTCGGCAAGAACACCTGGCACGGGCTGGAGCTGCTGCGCCGGGTGGACGAACTGGTCGGCACCGGATGGCCGGTGCTGATGGCGTTGTCCAACAAGGATTTCGTCGGCGAGACCCTGGGCGTCGAACTGGACGAGCGGGTCGACGGCACGCTCGCGGCCACCGCGGTGGCGGCCTGGGGCGGCGCGCGGGTCTTCCGCGCCCACCAGGTCCGCCAGACCCGGCGGGTGCTGGAGATGGTGGCCAGCATCGCCGGCACCCGGCCGCCGTCGGCCGTGCTGCGGGCGCTGGCCTGACGTGTTACCTCACACCGAGCGGTGGTTCCGGGAACGCACCTGGCAGGAGCCCGCGTGGACGGTGCCGGAACTGGTGCGCGCCAAGGGTGATCGCACGGTCAGCGTGGTGCTGCCGGCGCTGAACGAGCAGGAGTCGGTCGGCGACGTGGTGGCCGCGGTTCGGCCGCTGCTCGGCTCGCTCGTGGACGAGCTGGTGGTGGTCGACTCCGGATCCACCGACGCGACCGTCGCCCGGGCCCGGGCCGCCGGCGCGCGGGTGGTGCGGCGCACCGACGTGCTGCCCGAGCTGGAACCGTTGCCGGGCAAGGGAGAAGTCCTCTGGCGCTCGCTCGCCGCCACCGACGGGGACCTGGTCGTCTTCCTCGACTCCGACCTGGTCGACCCGGACCCGGCGTTCGTGCCCGCGCTGCTCGGCCCGCTGCTGACGGCGCCGGGAGTGCAGCTGGTCAAGGGTTTCTACCGGCGGCCGCTGCGGTTGGAGAGCACCGGCGGCGGCCGGGTCACCGAGCTGCTGGCCCGTCCGGTGCTGGCCGCGCTGCGGCCGGAGCTGTCCGGGGTGGTGCAGCCGCTGGGCGGCGAGTACGCGGCCACCCGCGAACTGCTCGAATCCGTGCCGTTCGCGGCCGGCTACGGCGTGGAGATCGGGCTGCTGATCGACACGTATGCGGCATATGGGCTGGATGGCCTGGCCCAGGTGAATCTGGGCGTGCGCAAGCACCGCAACCGCTCGCTGCTGCAGCTGGGCGTGATGGCCAGCCAGATTCTCGGCACGGCCCTGGGCCGCTGTGGCATGGACGTCGGCGAGGCGACCGTGCTGACCCAGTTCGTGCAGGTGGACGGCGAATGGCTGCCCGATCCGAGCGCCGTGTCGACCGCCGACCGGCCGCCGATGCGGACTCTGCGCGGGCCCGGCTCGCGGGTTACGGACGACCCCCGTGCACGGGTGGCCCCGGACGTGCCACGATCGATGCCGTGACCACCGTACTGATCTACCTCGTCGTGATGGCCGTGGTGGCCGGCGTGGTGTTCCTGGCCGCGTCGCTGGTCTTCGGCCGCGGCGAGGAGCTGGGCCCGCTGCCGCCGGGCGCGTCGCCGACGCGGCTGCCCGCCGAGGCGGTCACCGAGCGGGACGTCCAGGACCTGCGGTTCCAGCAGGTGTTCCGGGGCTACAAGATGTCCGAGGTCGACTGGGCGCTGGACCGGCTGGGCCGCGAGGTGACCGAGCTGCGGGCCCGCGTGGCCGAGCTGGAGGAGCAGCAGGCCTCGCTGGAGGAGAACGCCCGGTGACCGAGCGGGTCCGCTGTCCGTGGGGTGACTCCACAGAGGACTACCAGCGCTACCACGACGAGGAGTGGGGCGTCGAACTGCGCGGCGTGCCGGAGATGTTCGAGCGCCTGACCCTGGAGGGCTTCCAGTCCGGGCTGTCCTGGCTGACCATCCTGCGCAAGCGCGAGGCCTTCCGGGCCGCCTTCGAGCATTTCGACCCGAAGAAGGTGGCCGCCTTCGACTCCTCCGACGTCGAGCGGCTGATGGCCGACGCCGGCATCGTGCGCAACCGGCAGAAGGTCGACGCGGCCATCCGCAACGCCGGCACCGTGCTAGGTCTGGACCAGCCGCTGGACGAGCTGCTGTGGTCGTTCGCGCCGACCGGCCGCCGCCGTCGCCCGCGCACCATGGCCGAGGTGCCGGCGATCACGCCGGAGTCAACGGCGATGGCCAAAGCGTTGCGCAAGCGTGGCTTCGTCTTTGTCGGTCCCACCACGTGCTACGCGCTGATGCAGGCGACCGGCATGGTCGACGACCACCTGACCACCTGCTGGCGGGCCCGCCGCTGACCGTCCACAGCGGACCGGCGCGGGAATGGCCCGCGCCCGCCCGGCGTGCCGCCTCGGCGGCAGGGCCGCTGACTTGCCAAGATGGCAGTGGCGCGCGGCCGAAAAGATCGGTTCGGTTTCACGCCTGATCGCGGATGGGGGAGAATGCAGGGGACCCGACAGGCTGGGAGGCGGTCGGGCCGAGCTGGACAGACGGAGGGAGCACGCTATGGCGGCCATGAAGCCCAGGACCGGCGACGGTCCCCTTGAGGTCACCAAGGAGGGGCGAGGCATCGTGATGCGGGTGCCCCTCGAGGGTGGTGGGCGCCTCGTCGTCGAGATGTCGGCGGAGGAGGCGAGCGAACTGGGCGATGCCCTCAAGGGCGTCGTGAACTGACGCTCCCGCCCGCGTGTTCCCCAGCCCCGGTTTCCCTCGTGGAGCCGGGGCAGAATTCGTTTCCCTGCTGGAGGTTTGACGTGCGCTCGACCGCGCCTGCCGTGCCCACCCCGCTGCCCGCGATCGAGGTCGCCCCGACCCCGCGCCGCGGCCTGCCCGCCGTGGTGATCGTCACCGACGGCCCCGCCTACGGGCCGGGGCGTGACCGTCTCGACGACACCACGCTGGCCGGCTTCGAGCCCACCGGCAAGACCGGTGAGGTGCGCCGGATCGGGCGCGACTGGATCGTCGGTGTCGGTGAAGGCACGGTGAAGGACTGGCGGTCCGCCGGGGCCGCGCTGGTCCGGTCGGCCGACGAGCACGAGGTCGGCCGCTACCAGGTGCTGCTGCCCGAGGACGTGACCGCCGAGCGGGCCGGGGCGTTCGCGCTGGGGCTGGCCCTGGGCGGCTACAAGTTCAAGGTCACCGGCGACACGCCGGCCGCGCGGACGAAGTCCGTGCTGCTGGTCACATCGTCCGCGGTCGCCGACGCCGTCGCGGAATCAGTGACGCTGGCCGCCGCCACCGCCCTGACCCGGGACCTGGCCAACACTCCGTCAAACGTCAAGGATCCGGCCTGGCTGGCCGGCACCGCCGCGCGGATCGCCGCCGGCGTCACCGGCCTGACCGCCGAGGTGCGGGACGAGGCGTGGCTGGCCGAGCAGGGCTTCGGCGGCGTGCTCGCGGTCGGCGGCGGTTCCTCGCGTCCGCCGCGCTTCCTGGAGTTGACGTGGCGTCCACGCGGTTCCTCGAAGGCCCCTCACCTGGTGTTCGTCGGCAAGGGCATCACCTTCGACACCGGCGGCATCTCCATCAAGCCGGCCGACGGCATGCACCTGATGCGCACCGACATGGCCGGCGGCGCCGCGGTGATCGCCGCCTTGATCGCGGTGGCCGCACTGAAACTGCCCCTTCGCGTCACCGGTCTCGTGCCCTGCGCGGAGAACCACGTGTCCGGCGCCGCGTACCGGCCGGGTGACGTGGTGCGGCACTACGGCGGCAAGACCACCGAGGTCGCCAACACCGACGCCGAGGGCCGCATGGTGCTCGCCGACGCCATGACCTGGGCCGTGCGCAAGCATTCCCCGGACGTGCTGGTCGACGTGGCCACCCTCACCGGGGCCATGAAGATCTCCCTCGGGCTGCGCACCGGCGGCCTGTTCGCCACCAGCGACGAGCTCGCCGCCCAGCTGATCACCGCCGGTGAGCAGGTCGGCGAGGCGCACTGGCGGATGCCGCTGCTGGCCGACCACGCCGACTCCGTGCGCAGCGAGATCGCCGACGTCAAGCAGGCCCCGGGCGGCCCCGGCGCCATCGCCGCGGCGCTGTTCCTGCGGGAGTTCAGCGGCAGCCTGCCGTGGGCCCACCTCGACATCGCCGGCCCGGCCCGCTCCGAGACCACCTACGACGAGGTCGTCCCGGGGGCGACGGGTTTCGCGGCGCGCACCCTGGTCAGATTCGCCCAGAACTACCGCTGACCCCGCCCCTTCACCCGCCGCCCCTCTTTTTTGCCACATGTGGCGCACATGTGGGGCTGGAAGTCGAATGTGGCGCACATGTGGCAAAAGGACGGGGTGGGGGAGCGGGCGAATCGGCTGGTCAGGGGTGGTCGGCGGCGACGAAGGCTCGGAACATCTCCGCCGCCGGCGGCAGGGGCACGCCCGCCAGCCAGACCAGGCCGATGGTTCGGCTGGCCGGCGGGGGCAGCGCCAGCTCGACGACGCCGTTCAGCGCGGTGTCCGACTGCGGCAGCAGCGCCACGCCGAGGCCGGCGGCGACCAGGCCGCGGACGGTGTCGACCTCCTCGCCCTCGAAGGCCAGCTCCGGCAGGAAGCCGGCCCGCTCGCACATCGCGTCGGTGATGCGGCGCAGGCCGTAGCCGGCCTTCATGCCGACGAACTGCTCGCCGGCCAGCTCGGCCAGCCGCACCCGCCGCCGGCCGGCCAGCGGATGGCCGACCGGCACGGTCAGCAGCAGCGGCTGCTCGTACAGCGGCAGGCAGGCCAGGTCCGGCTGGTCGGCGGGCAGCGGCGCGGTCAGGGCGAGGTCGACGTCGCCGGCCCGGACCCGGGCCAGCATCTCCTCGTGGGCGGCCTGCTCCAGGGCGAACCGCACCTCGGGATGCTGGGCGCGGAACGCCCGCAGCAGCTCCGGCACCCGCACCCCGCCCATGGTGTGCAGGAACGCCAGCACGACCTGGCCTCGCTCCGGATCGGCCTCGCCGATGGCCCGCCGGCAGCCGGCCTCCAGCACGCCCAGCGCCTGCTCGGCGGCCTCGGCGAGGATCTGGCCGGCCTTGGTCAGCCGCACGCCGCGGCCGTTGCGGACGATCACCGGCGTGCCCAGCTCCGCGCTCAGCGAGGCCAGCCAGCGGCTGACCGTCGGCTGCGGCACGCCGAGCCGGTCGGCGGCCCGCGTGACGTGCTGCTCGGCGGCCAGCGCCCGCAGCAGGGCCAGCCTGGGAGCCAGGCCCGCGGCCAGTTGCTCGTGCGTCATCCGAAGTCCAGGGGCAGGTCGACCGGCGCGCCGGCCGCGGTCAGGTCCACCCGGCCCAGGGCGGAGACCTGCACGGAACCGGTGCTCACCCCGATCTTCACCGACTTCACGCCGGCCGGCACCTCGAACACCAGCGCGGCCGGCAGGAGGTCGCCGTCGTAGCGGACGCCGACCAGCTTCGCCTTGCCGCCATCGGGCAAGGTCAGCGCGAACGAGTCCTTGGTGACGGTCCCGCCCATGATCGCCGGCAGCTGGCCGCTGGCCTTGATCGCCACCTCCAGCAGCGCCTTGCCCGGCGTCACGTCGGTGACCAGCTGGTAGTTGCCGCTGTCGAGCTTGATCGGCCGCTGCCGGCCGAGCCGCACGCCGGTCACGGTCACCTGCGCGCTGTGGTCGCCGGCGGCCACCCCGCCGTAGGGCTTGACCGTCTTCACGGTGATCTGCTGGCTCGCGTTGGCCGGCACCTTGCTCACGCCGCCGGGCGTGAGCAGCGCGTCCGGGATCTGGGTCAGGGGCTTGCCGCCCGGCACCTCCCGCTGCTGGTCCAGCGAGTTGGCGCCGACGCTGGACAGGATCAGCGACTCGGCCGGGGCGGGCTTGTCCGGCACGGAGTAGATCAGGAACACGTCGCCGGAGTCGGGCAGCCGGTCGGCCGACAGCACGGTCCGCCGGCCCTCGACCTGCAGCGTCAGCGTGGACGGCTGCGGCGTCCAGCCCGACCACTGCTGGGCGGCGAACGCCGGGTCGGTCTTGCCCGGCCGCTCCACGTGCAGGCGCAGCACCCGCAGCTGCACGCCCTTGTCCGGCACGAGGGTCGCGCCGTCGCCGAGCGGGAAGCTGGTCGGGCGGCCGTAGCCGGTGGCGTTCACCGCGAGCAGGTCGTCGTGCATCCGCACCGACACCGGGTCGGTCAGGCCCAGGTCGGCGTTCGACTTGTGCTCGGTGTCGGCCAGCACGGCGACGAAGTTCGCGCTCGCGGTCCGGTTGACCACCGCCTTCGGGTCCATGCTGGAGCCGTCGGCCCGCAGCAGCTTGTCGCCGACGGGCGTGCTGCGGTTGCCCGGCAGCGGCACGTCCGGGGCCTGCACCTGCAGCTGGACCTGGCTGGCGTTCTCGCCGGTCTTCTTCAGCGGGATCGGCACCCAGGCGTTGGTCGGCGAGGTGCTCGGCACCTGCACCGGGCCGCACCACAGCCGCCCGTCCACCTGGTCGGTCAGGCCGATCCGGGCGAACCAGCAGCGGGGCAGCCCGGTGCCGGTCGGCGACACGTAGCCGAAGCTGACCGTGTAGGCCAGCTGCCGCTCGCCGTCGGCCTCCAACTGCGCCGCGTCGACGATCTGCTTGCCGTCGAGGGTCAAGGTCTGTGCGTCCGAGCTGCCCGCGTGTGAGGTCGAACAGGCCGCCAGCCCAGCCAGCAGCGCGGCGATCGACAACACGAGCGCGGCACGGCCCCCAGGCCCGTGCACAGTGAGTGACACCGGTCCTCCGATAGCTCGATCAAAGTCGCTCTATCGGGTAAAGGTGGTTGGCCCTGCCTCGGGGTTGCCGTGACCGAGGATGTCCTAGGTCACACTTCGGTAAACCTCGACCGTCTGGGCCGCCACGCCGGCCCAGGAGAACTCCCGCACCGCCCGCTCCCGACCGGCCGCGCCCATCGCCGCCGCCCGGGCCGGATCGGCCAGCAGCCGCGAGATCGACGCGGCCAGCCCGTCGCGGAACGCCTCGACGTCGGTCTCGTCGTAGTGCACCAGCAGCCCGGTGGCCCCGTCGTCGACCACCTCCGGGATGCCGCCCACGTCGGAGGCGACCACCGCGGTGCCGCAGGCCATCGCCTCCAGGTTCACGATGCCCAGCGGCTCGTACACCGAGGGGCACACGAACACCGTCGCGTGGCTGAGCACCTGCTTGACCTCGTCGGTTGGCAGCATCTCCTGGATCCAGAACACGCCCGGCCGGGCCTTGGCCAGCTCGGCCACCGCGGCCTCCGTCTCGGCCGCGATCTCCGGCGTGTCCGGCGCGCCCGCGCACAGCACCAGCTGCGCGTCCTCGGTGATCCGGTGGGCCGCGGCGACCAGGTGGCCGACGCCCTTCTGCCGGGTGATCCGCCCGACGAAGGCCACGATCGGCCTGGCCGGGTCGATGCCGTGCCGCTCCAGCGCGTCGGTGCCGGTCACCGCCTCGTACAGGGTGGTGTCGATGCCGTTGCGGACCACGTGCACCCTGGCCGGATCCAGCGCCGGGTAGCAGTCCAGCACGTCGGCCCGCATGCCGTCGCTGACCGCGATGATCGCGTCCGCCGCCTCGTAGGCCGTGCGCTCAACCCATGACGACAGCCGGTAGCCGCCGCCGAGCTGCTCGGCCTTCCACGGCCGCCGCGGCTCCAGGGAGTGCGCGGTGACCACGTGCGGCACGCCGTGCAGGATCTTGCTCAGGTGGCCGGCGAAGTTCGCGTACCACGTATGTGAATGCACCAGGTCAACGCCCTGAACCGCGGCCGTGATCTCCAGGTCGACCGACAGCGTGGACAGGGCCGGATTGGCGTCCCTGAGGTTCGGGGCGGGCTGGTGCGCGACGGCGTCCGGCCGCTCGCCGCCGAAGCAGTGCACGTCGACGTCGACCAGCTCGCGCAGCCGAGGCACGAGGAAGCCGACGTGGACGCCTGCCCCGCCGTACACCTCCGGCGGGTATTCGCGTGTCAGTAATCCGATGCGCACAGCTGACAACCTAGTGCCCGGCGGATAGGGTCACTGATCGTGAAGGGGCAGCCCCACGTTCTGGGAATCGTGTTGGCCGGTGGCGAGGGCAAGCGCTTGTGGCCCCTGACCGCGGACCGGGCCAAACCGGCGGTGCCGTTCGGCGGCAACTACCGGCTCATCGACTTCGTGCTGTCCAACCTGGTCAACGCGGGCATGTCCAAGCTGTGCGTGCTGACGCAGTACAAGTCGCACTCGCTGGACCGCCACATCTCCACCACCTGGCGGCTGTCGAGCGTGCTCGGGCAGTACATCACCCCGGTGCCGGCCCAGCAGCGGCTCGGCCCGCGCTGGTACACCGGCAGCGCCGACGCGATCTTCCAGTCGCTCAACCTGGTGCACGACGAGAAGCCGGACTACATCGTGGTCTTCGGCGCCGACCACGTGTACCGGATGGACCCCGGGCAGATGGTCGAGCAGCACATCGACTCCGGCTGCGGGGTCACCGTCGCCGGCATCCGGGTGCCGCGGGCCGAGGCCAAGGCGTTCGGCTGCATCGACTCCAACGCCGAGGGCCAGATCACCCGGTTCCTGGAGAAGCCCGCCGACCCGCCGCACGTGCCCGACGACCCCGACGTGACCTTCGCGTCCATGGGCAACTACGTGTTCACCACCGAGGCGCTGCTGGACGCGCTGCGGACCGACGCCGCCGACCCCGACTCCGACCACGACATGGGCGGCAACATCATCCCCATGCTGGTCGACGCCGGCAGCGCGCACGTCTACGACTTCGACGACAACGTCGTGCCCGGGGCCACCGAGCGGGACCGCGGCTACTGGCGGGACGTCGGGACCCTCGACGCCTACTACGACGCGCACATGGACCTGGTGTCCGTGCACCCCGTGTTCAACCTCTACAACCAGGCCTGGCCCATCCGGACCGCCACCCCGCCGCTGCCGCCGGCCAAGTTCGTCAACGGCGGCTTCGCCCAGGAGTCCATCGTCGGCCCGGGCTCGATCATCTCCGGCGCCACGGTGCGCGACTCGGTGGTCAGCTCGGACGTCGTGGTGGAGTCCGGGGCCATCGTGGAGGGCAGCGTCCTGCTGCCCGGCGTGCGCGTCGGCAAGGGCGCCGTGGTGCGCAAGGCCATTCTCGACAAGAACGTCGTCGTCGCCGACGGGGCGATGGTCGGCGTCGACCGCAGTCACGACCTGGAGCACTACACGGTCAGCGCCGGCGGAGTCGTGGTTCTCGGCAAGGGCGCCCGAGCGGAATAGCATAATCCCAGGTCAGCGCGCTGTGGCCCGAGTGACGGTTCTGCCACATGCGCTTCCCACTTGGCACCTGGCGCCACATGGGAAGCGCATGTGAAGAAAAGCGGGGGTGCTAGCGCTTGGCCGCCACGAGGAGGCCGTCGCCCACCGGGAGCATGATCGAAACGAGGCGGTCGTCCTCGCGGACGGCTCGGTTGGTGTCGCGGATGGCCTGGGTCTCCGCGTCCCGGTCCGTGGGATCGGCGACCTTGCCCTTCCAGAAGACGTTGTCGAACGCGATCACGCCGCCGGGGCGCAGCATGCGCACGCCATGCTCCAGGTAGCGGGGGTATTCGGACTTGGCGGCGTCCACGAACACCAGGTCGTAGCCGCCGTCGGTGAGCCGCGGCAGCACGTCCAGGGCCTGCCCGTTGATCAACCGGGTGCGGCCGGGGCTGATCCGGGCGTCGGCGAAGGCCCGGCGGGCCACCCGCTGGTGCTCGGGCTCCACGTCGATCGAGGTCAGCACGCCGTCGCGGGCCATGCCGCCGAGCAGCCACAGGCCGCTCACGCCCGCCCCGGTTCCGATCTCCACGACCGCCCTGGCCTGCAGGGACGCGGCGAGGAAGCGCAGCGCGGCCCCGCCGGTGACGCCGATGGGCACGCACCCCAGCTCGATCCCCCGGGCCCGCGCGGCCGAGGTGACCTCGTCCTCGGCAGCGAAGCCGTCCACGTACTCCCCGAGCGTCACAAGGAGCGAGGTTAGCGGCGAGTAGGGCCGTTCTGGGTGAACAACCCGCATCGGAGCATTCTCAGTCTGCTCTCAGGCCTCTCTCACCATGGTTATAAGCGAGCCCGCGACAGTAGTGGGGAACAACGGGGACGTCCGCCACGTTGTCCCCACCGAAGGGCAGCCGCCCGCTGGAGGTGCCGAGAACACCGATGCGCACGCAGACGACTGAACCGGCCATGGAGCCGGTCGCCGCCGCCGCTCCCGTCGCCATCGCGCCGGTCGAAGCCGCATGGACACCGCCATCGTGGGACGAGGTCGTGCGCGAGCACGCCGACCGGGTCTACCGGCTCGCCTACCGCCTGTCCGGCAACCAGCACGACGCCGAGGACCTGACCCAGGAGACCTTCATCCGGGTGTTCCGGTCGCTGGCCTCGTACAAGCCGGGCACGTTCGAGGGCTGGCTGCACCGCATCACCACGAACCTGTTCCTGGACATGGCCCGCCGCCGCTCCAGGCTGCGCATGGAGGGCCTGCCCGAGGACACCGACCGCCTCGTGGGCGACGACCCGAGCCCCGAGCAGGTCTACTCCGACACCCACCTGGACCCCGACCTGCAGGCCGCGCTGGACGAGCTGCCGCCGGAGTTCCGGGCCGCCGTTGTGCTTTGTGACGTCGAAGGCCTGTCCTACGATGAGATCGGCGCCACGCTCGGGGTGAAGCTGGGCACCGTCCGCAGCCGCATCCACCGGGGCCGGCAGGCCCTTCGCGCGAGCCTGGAGCGCCGCGCCGAGCTCGCACGGAAGGACGTTGGATGACCGAGCTGCGCGGGTGGAGTCTGCCGAGCCTGCCGGAACAGCATCTGCTGCCCGACGCGGTGGTGGCCTTCGTCGACGGTGAGCTGTCGGCCACCGCCCACGACCGCGCCGCCGCGCACCTGGCCCGCTGCCCCTTCTGCGCCGCCGAGGCGGCCACCCAGCGGCACGCCCGCTCCGCCATGAAGGCCGCACACGCGCCGTCCGCGCCCGCCGGCCTGCTTGCCAGCCTGATGTCCATCCCACAGGACGTCGACCTGCCCAGCGGCCCGGACAACCTCGCCGTCACCGAGGACGGCCAACTGGTCACCGTGCAACGCCTGGGCAAGGGCTCCGAGAAACTCCGCCCGTTCGGCAGCGGCCCCGCCTTCGGGTCCTCCGCGCCGCTCGGCAGCGGCGCCACCGTGCTGGGCAGCGGCAACCGGCTGTCCCGCCGCACCAAGCAGGGCGCGGGTGTGGTCGTGTCCGGCATCGTGCTGGGCGCGCTGGCCATCGTGACCATGCACGGCGACACCCCCGCGTCCGGCGACACCTCGGGCGTGCCGGTGGACGCCAACCCGATCGCCAAGGTCCAGGCCACCACCTCCACCGTGCCGACGACCGTCGCGGATCTGCCCACACGGTGAATTCACCGTTGGTGAGGCACGCTTTCCCCTGATGAACGAGCAGCAGCCCAGTCCCGAACAGCCGCCGGCCACCCCGGTCTCGGGCGTCGACGACGGTCAGGGCCGCCGCATCGGTCCCCGGCCGCTGGACCGGCCGCCCGTCGACCCGACGCAGGCCGCCGAGTTCGCCCGCCCGGACGGTGTGGACAGCGCCTTCGCGCCCCGCGCCGCATCGGCCGCCACCAACGGCTCCATCGCGCTCGCCCCGCCGCCGCCCGAGGCGCTGAGCACGGCCTTCGGCCGCCCCGACAGCCTCGGCGACGTCGTGTTGCAGCGAGCGCCGGGTTCGGTCCCGTACGGCTCCGAGCCGGCCATCGAGCCCGTGTTCTGGCAGGACTCCGCCGACCGCGACCCGTGGCGCGACCCGGGCGCCGGCGCGATTCTCGGGCCGCCCGCCGTCGAGTCCGAGCCGGAGGGCGACGAGGCCGCCAAGCCACCGACCAGGACCGGCCCGCTGCTGTCCGTGCCCGAGCTGCTGTTCGGCCGCCGGGTCAAGCCCGTCGCCCTGGCCTCGCTGGCCGGCGTCGCGCTGCTGATCGGCGTGGCCGGCGGGGTCGCCGGCTGGGCCATCGCGCAGGCCGGCAACCCGCTGACCAGCTCGGTCACCCTGGCCCAGGTCGACAGCCCGGGCAAGCAGGCGGCGCCCGGCTCGGTCGCCGACATCGTCAAGCGGACCCAGGCCGCCGTGGTGCAGATCGAGGTGCAGGTCGGCAACGGCGGCGGCCTCGGCTCCGGCGTCATGATCGACGGCGGCGGCTACATCCTGACCAACAACCACGTGGTGTCGGCCGCGGCGTCCGACCCGTCGGCCACGCTGCGGGTGGTGTTCGCCGACGGCACCAAGACCGACGCCAAGATCGTCGGCCGGGACCCCAAGACCGACCTGGCCGTGGTCAAGGTGTCGGTGACCAACCCGACCGTGATCCAGCTGGGCAAGTCCAGCTCGCTGTCCGTCGGCGACCAGGTGATCGCCATCGGCTCGCCGCTGGGCCTGTCCAGCAGCGTCACCAGCGGCATCGTCAGCGCGGTCAACCGGCCGCTGCAGGCCGCCGGCGAGGGCGGTGACCCGCCCGTCACCTACGACGCCATCCAGACCGACGCCGCCATCAACCACGGCAACTCCGGCGGCGCGCTGCTGGACGACACCGGGGCGCTGGTCGGCATCAACAGCGCCATCCTGTCGCCCAGCGACACCGGTTCCATCGGCATCGGTTTCGCCATCCCCATCGACTTCGCCCGCCGGATCGCCGAGGCGCTGATCCGGGACGGCCAGGTCAAGCACGCCGACATCGGCCTGAACGCGCGGTCCGTGTCGGCCGTGTCCACCGACGGCGCCCAGGTGCAGAACGTCAAGCAGGGCGGGGCCGCCGACAAGGCCGGCATCGCCGAGGGCGACGTGATCACCAAGTTCGGCGATCGACCCATCCGCACCGCCGACGAGCTGTCGGTGGCGGTGATCGAACGCAACATCGGCGACACCGTGAAGGTGCAGATCGTGCGGCAGGGGCGGCAGATGGAGCTACAGGTCACCACGCAGTCGGATTAGGCTGGGAGACGTGTTCGGAATCAGCGGGGGCGAGCTGCTCGTCCTGATCGTCGCCGGCCTGTTCATCCTGGGGCCCGAGCGGCTGCCGTCCGCTGCCGCGTGGCTGGCCAAAGGCATCCGGCAGGTCCGGGACTACGCCAACGGCGCCCGCGACCAGTTGCGGTCGGAGCTCGGGCCGGAGTTCGACGAGCTGCGCAAGCCGCTGGAGGACCTGCGGCAGCTGCGGGAGTTCAACCCCAAACGGGCCATCACGCGGCACCTGCTCGACGACTACCCGGAGGACAACGGCTACAAGCCCAACGGCTTCGCGTCGGCGCCCACTCCGCCCACCAACCAGCGCCCGGAGCAGCGTCCGCTGTCGCCGGGGGAGCGTCCTCCGTTCGACCCCGACGCCACCTGAGTCCGGGGGAACGACGCTCGCCGTTCGACCGACGACCTGTGTTAGAGCGCTCTTATTTCGGCCAGCGGCCAGTGCGAACGATTGCGATGCGGAGATCGCGGCGCGCCAGGGGGCAGGGCCCGGGCGGCGATGCCGGGGGCGGAGTCCGGCAAACGGCGAGGTCAGGGACCTTCGGGCAGCGGCGGGGAGGCCGCGGCGAGTTGCTCACAGGTGCGGCCGAAGGTCGCGATGGCTGTCTCGTCCAGCGCGTCCACGAAGTGGCGGACCACGCCGGCCAGATGGGTCCCGGACGCGCTGCGTAACCGGTCGAGCCCCGTCTGGGTGAGCACGGCCACCACGCCGCGGCCGTCGCCGTCGGCCCGCTCCCGGCTGACGAGGCCGGTGCGTTCCAGCCGGTCTACCAGCCGGGTGACGCCGGAGCGGGACAGCAGCACGGCGTCGGCGAGCTCCGTCATCCGCATCCGACGCCCGGGCGCCTCGGCGAGCTGCACCAGGACGTCGTAGGACGCCAGCGACAGACTCTGCTCGGCGACCAGCTCGGTCTCCAGATGTCGGACGATGCGGGCGTGCGCCCGCAGGAATGACCGCCACACGGCTAACTCGGTCCGGGTGGGAAGTCGGGTCCTACCTGTGTCCAGCACGACCCCCCATGTTACGGAACGCGTCCAGATGATCGCGCAGTGCCCCTATCGTGATTCGGCGAACGCCGGCTGACCGATCGGTAACAACGGCTCGTAGCATGGGACTCGTGACTTCTCTCCCGAGTGCCGACGCTGTGCGAGCCGCGCTGGGCACCGTCCAGGATCCGGAAATCCGCCGCCCGATCACCGAGCTGGGCATGGTGAAGGACGTCACCATCGGCGGGGACGGCGCCGTCACCGTCGCCGTCTACCTGACCGTGGCCGGCTGTCCGCTCCGCGACAAGATCACCGCGGACGTCACCGCCGCCGTGAGCAAGGTCGACGGCGTCACCGCTGTCTTGGTCGAGCTGGACGTGATGAGCGACCAGCAGCGCAGCGACCTGCGCAAGTCGCTGCGCGGCGACGCGGCCGAGCCGGTCATCCCGTTCGCCCAGCCCGGGTCGATGACCAGGGTCTACTGCGTCGCTTCGGGCAAGGGCGGGGTCGGCAAGTCCAGCGTGACGGTCAACCTGGCCGCCGCGATGGCCCGCCGCGGCCTGTCCGTCGGCATCGTCGACGCCGACATCTACGGCCACTCCGTGCCCCGCATGCTCGGCGCCGCCGGCCGCCCCACCCAGGTCGAGAAGATGATCATGCCGCCGCAGGCCAACGGTGTGAAGGTCATCTCGATCGGCATGTTCGTGCAGAACAACGCCCCCGTCGTCTGGCGCGGTCCGATGCTGCACCGGGCCCTCCAGCAGTTCCTCGCCGACGTGTTCTGGGGCGACCTGGACGTGCTGCTGCTGGACCTGCCGCCCGGCACCGGCGACATCGCCATCTCCGTGGCCCAGCTCATCCCCAACGCCGAGATCCTCGTGGTCACCACCCCGCAGCAGGCCGCCGCCGAGGTCGCCGAGCGGGCCGGCGCCATCGCCATGCAGACCCGCCAGCGGGTGGCCGGCGTCATCGAGAACATGTCGTGGATGGACATGCCCGACGGCAGCCGCATGGAGCTGTTCGGCTCCGGCGGCGGCCAGACCGTCGCCGAGTCCCTGACCAAGGCCGTCGGGTCCGACGTGCCCCTGCTCGGCCAGATCCCGCTCGACCCCCGCCTGCGCGAGGGCGGCGACGCCGGCACCCCGCTGGTGCTCTCCGACCCCGAGGCCCCCGCCGCCAAGGTCCTCACCGACGTCGCCGCCAAGCTCACCGTCCGCTCCCGCGGCCTCGCCGGCCGCCTGCTCTCGGTCAGCCCCGCCGGCCGCTGACGGCCGATCCGCGGATCAGCCCTTGTGGGTGACGGTCTCCTCGTCGTCCCACCGGGGGTCGTCGCGGATGTCCTCGGCGGACGGGCCGGACTTGCGGTGCTTGTCCCGTTTCCGGCCGCCGGCCAGCTCGGCGCGCAGGCGGTCGAGCTCGCTGCGCAGGTAGTCACGGGTGGCGACCTCGCCGACGGCGATGCGCAGGGCGGCCAGCTCCCGGGCCATGAACTCGGTGTCGGCCTTGGTCTGGGCGGCGCGGGCCCGGTCCTCCTCCAGGGAGATGCGGTCGCGGTCGTCCTGGCGGTTCTGGGCCAGCAGGATCAGCGGCGCGGCGTAGGCGGCCTGGGTGGAGAAGGCCAGGTTGAGCAGGATGAACGGGTAGGGGTCCCACTGGAGGCTGAGCGCGAACAGGTTCAGGCAGATCCAGACGATCACGATCAGCGTCTGCCAGAACAGGAACTTGCCGGTGCCCAGGAACCGGGCCAGCCGTTCGGAGAACCGGCCGAACGCCTCCGGGTCCACCTCGATGGCCCAGCGGCGCGGGGCTCTGGGCTGGTCGAGCCGCCGTCGTGAGGTCAGCTCAGGCATTGGCGACGTCCTCCTCCTCGTGGTGCAGGGTCTCCCGCCAGCCCTCCGGCAGCAGGTGGTCCAACACGTCGTCAACGGTGACGGCCCCGAGCAGGTGGTCCTCGTCGTCCACCACGGGAGCGCACACCAGGTTGTAGGTCGCGAAGTACTTGGTCACCTCGGTGAGCGACGCGGTCGGCGGCAGCCGCGGCAGATCGGTGTCGAGGGCGCCGGCGACGAGGTCGGACGGCGGCTCCCGCAGCAGCCGCTGCAGGTGCACGCAGCCGAGATAGCGGCCGGTGGGGGTGGCGGTGGGCGGCCGGCAGACGAACACCATGCTGGACAGGGCCGGCGTGAGCTCGGGATTGCGGACCCGGGCCAGGGCCTCGGCGATGGTGGCGTCGGGGGTGAGCGCGACGGGCTCGGGGGTCATCAGGCCGCCCGCGGTGTCGTACGAGTAGGCCAGCAGCCGCTTGACCGGCGCGGACTCCTCCGGCTCCATCAGCTCCAGCAGCCGGTCCTTCTCCAGCTCGGGCAGCTCGGCCAGCAGGTCGGCGGCGTCGTCCGGGTTCATCGCCTCGAGGATGTCGGCGGCCCGCTCGTCGTCGAGGTAGCCGAGCAGGTCCTTCTGGTTGTCCTCGGGCAGTTCCTCGATCACGTCGGCCAGGCGCTCGTCGTCCAGGGCGTCGGCGACCTCGTAGCGGCGCTTGGCCGGCAGGTCCCGCAGCGCGGTGGCGACGTCGGCGGCGCGCATGGTGTCGAACTGCGCGAGCAGCTGCTGGACGCCCTGTGGTTGTGAGGAGAGCTCGGCCATGCCCAGGCCCAGCACCTCCTCCCAGCGCAGCACCTGCACGGGCCCGCGGCGGCCGAGCCGGCCGGTGCGCTCGCGGACGGCGACCCGGCTGATCGACCAGTCCCGGGTCCGGGTCGGCTCCATGGCCGCGTCCACCACGACGGCGTTGACCGACGCCTCCTCTATGGTCACCCGGGCGTCCAACAGTTGCCCGACGACAACAACCTCGTTGGGGCGCTGGTGGAAGTGCCGCAGGTTGACCGAGCCGGTCGACAACACGACGGCGTGCGGCTCGATGGTGGCCACCCGCAGCATCGGCACGAAGATGCGCCGACGGGTGACCAGCTCGACGACGATGCCCAGCACCCGCGGCGGCTGGCGGTCCGTCCGCAGGCTGGCCACGACGTCGCGAACCTTGCCGATCACCTCCCCGTCGGGGCCGAAAACCGGCAATCCGGCCAGCTGCGCGACAAAAATCCGGTCTGTGGCTGCCACACGCAAAGGCTAACGTTGCCGGGTGGCGACCATGCGTTTTGACGTGCTCGACGTGTTCACGGACACCCCGTTCACGGGCAATCAGCTGGCCGTGGTGCACGGCGCCGACAATCTCTCGGCCGAACAGATGCAGACCATCGCCGTCGAGTTCGGCTACTCGGAGACGACCTTCCCGCTGCCGCCGACCCAGCCCGGGGCCGACTACCGGGTGCGGATCTTCACCATGAGCGAGGAGCTGCCGTTCGCCGGCCATCCGAGCGTCGGGACCTCGTGGCTGCTGGCCCGGGACGGCGTGATCGGCCGTGGGCCCGTCGTCCAGGAATGCCTGGCCGGGCTGCTTCCGGTGCTGGTGGACGAGCGTGGTTCGCGGATCAGCGGCGGCAAACGCACCGTCGGCCGGCGGCTGGACCGGGCCACGGTGGCGGCGGCGGTCGGGCTGACTGTCGACGATCTGTCCGATGTGGACCCCGGGGTGGCCGGCTGCGGCCTGGAATTCGCCTATTTGGGGGTCACGCCGGACGCCGTCGCCCGGGCCGAGCCGGACCGGCGGGCCATGCGCGAGGCCGGGATCGACTTCGGGGTGCAGGTGTTCTCGCTCGTCGACGGCCAGGCGCACGTGCGGGTCTTCGTCGACGACAGCGAGGACGCCGCGACCGGCTCGGCCGCGCTGGGCCTGTGCGTGTTCGCCATCGACCGCGGGCTCATCGGCGAGACCGCGGACATCGTGGTGCGGCAGGGCATCGAGATGGGCCGACCGTCCACTCTGTACTGCTCGGTGACCCCCGATGCGGCAACGGTCCGGGGCGATGTGGTGCATGTGGCGAGCGGGCAGTTGAGCTGGCCCTCTTGACGCCACGTGCGCTTCCTACTTGCGCTCTGGTGACAAGTGGGAAGCGCATGTGGCAAACCCACCCCGGTTCTGCCACGTGCGCTTCCTATTTGCGTTCAGGTGACGAGTGGGAAGCGCATGTGGCGAAAAGGGCGGGTGGGTGGCTAGCGGTCGGCCAGGGTGGTGGCGATGACCTGGCAGCGCTGGGCCGTCCAGTCGTCCGCGTCCTCGTCGGCCCAGTTCACCACCGCCGACACGAAGGTCCAGGAGCGGGCCCGGTCGGGGTCCAGCTCCTCGATCTCGATCAGCATGTCGAGGCGGCGTCGGAGCCGGTCGGGCTCGAAGCGGTTCCAGAGCAGCGTGGCCAGGCCGAACTCGGGGTCGGCGGCGATGACCTTGGGGTCGATCACCAGCCAGGGCTCGCGGTCGCCGGCCAGGATGTTCTGGAAGTGCTGGTCCTCGTTGACCAGCTGGCTCAGCGCCAGCGGGCCGAGGGTGCGGCAGTGGTCGATGGCCTCGTCGAGGAGACGAGGCGGGACGCCCTCGGCCTGGGCCAGTTCCTCGGCCCAGCGGGCGGCGGTGGCCCGGAGGGTGCGCACGCGGCGCGGCGCGGGGCGCAGCAGGCGCTTGCGCAGCGTGCCGGCGATGGCGAGGGCGTCATCGATCGGTTGGGTGGCAAGGGTTTCCGGGCGAAGCCGCTCCAACAGCAGCACGCCGTCGTCGGCGTCGTGGGCGAGCAGCCGCACCGCGCCGTCACCGTCCCATATGGACAGCGCGAGCCACTCGTGCTCGGATTCCTCGTGCAGCAGGCCGAGTTTGAGCATCGCCGGCGTGCCGTCCGGCATTCGCACCGGCTGCACCACGCTGCAGAAGCCGTTCAGCGGCGCGCCGTCCGAGGTCAGGTCCCAGCGGTCGAGGTACTCCGCCGCCAGTTCCGGCAGGCCGAGCAGCCAGCGGGTGGCGTCGTCATCGCCCCAGCTCAGCACCGTGTCCGTGAAGTCCTTGGGTATCCGGATCAAGTCGGTACACCTCTGTCCAGGCCGGCTCCGCATTGAGTCTGGCCGCCCGGAGCGCGTCCGTCACGTCTTTTTCCGGCTCGACCAGCCGAACGGCCGCCGGCACGTCGGCGAGGTGCGAGTGCGTGGTGGGAGAGCGAACGGTGATCGTGCAGGTCACGCCGTCGCGCAGGTCCGGCACCTGCTGCTCGTCGCCGCCCACCGCGACCCAGAGCGCGCCGTCCCGCCACAGCGCCCACACCAGCCGCGGCCGCCCGTCGACGGTGATCCAGACGGCGGCCGCCTTGCGTAGGGCGTTGTCCAGCAGACGGGTGATCTCCACCGGTTCAGCTAACCACGGGGCTGTGACGGGTGACTCAGCGAATGGCGGGCCCTCCGAAGCCGTGCCAGCATCGCCGTAAGTTACCGGTCAGTACAAGGAGGTACCGCCGTGCCGCGCCCCCGCCGATCCTGCCTCGCCGTCCCCGGCTCCAGCCAGAAGATGATCGACAAGGCCCGGACGCTGCCGGCCGACCAGGTCTTCCTGGACCTGGAGGACGCCTGCGCCCCGCTGGCCAAGCCGGCGGCCCGCAAGACCATCGTTGCCGCGCTCAACGAGGGCGGCTGGGGCGAGCGGACCCGGGTGGTGCGGGTCAACGACTGGACCACCGAGTGGACCTACCGGGACGTCGTCGAGGTCGTCGAGGGCGCCGGCGCCAACCTGGACTGCGTCATGCTGCCCAAGGTGCAGACCGCGCAGCAGGTGCAGGCCCTGGACCTGCTGCTGACCCAGATCGAGAAGACGATGGGCTTGCCGGTCGGCCGCATCGGCATCGAGGCCCAGATCGAGAACGCCCGCGGCCTGGTCGAGGTCGACGCCATCGCCACCGCCTCGCCCCGTGTCGAGACCATCATCTTCGGGCCCGCCGACTTCATGGCCTCCATCAACATGAAGTCCCTGGTCGTCGGCGAGCAGCCGCCCGGCTACGACGTCGGCGACGCCTACCACTACATCCTGATGCGCATCCTGATGGCCGCCCGGGCCAACGACGTGCAGGCCATCGACGGCCCCTATCTCCAGATCCGCGACGTCGACGGCTTCCGCCGCGTCGCCGGCCGGGCCGCCGCCCTCGGCTACGACGGCAAGTGGGTCCTGCACCCCGGCCAGATCGAGGCGGCCAACGACGTCTTCAGCCCCGCCCAGTCCGACTACGACCACGCCGAGAACATCCTGGACGCCTACGAGTTCTACACCTCCGACGCCGGCGGCAAGCGCGGCGCCGTGATGCTCGGCGACGAGATGATCGACGAGGCCTCCCGCAAGATGGCCCTGGTGATCGCCGGCAAGGGCCGCGCCGCCGCCATGACCCGCACCGACAAGTGGACCCCGCCGGCGGAGTGAGGTGAGCGGTG
>Ga0307511_10001946_pt1 | contig 21681 bp, 20 predicted proteins | sample 13_EM_MG_FD_200266 | JGI IMG/M metagenome (GOLD analysis project Ga0307511, IMG submission 200266) | Populus trichocarpa ectomycorrhiza microbial communities from riparian zone in the Pacific Northwest, United States - 13_EM | ecosystem: Host-associated > Plants > Roots > Unclassified | place...
TCGCGACGCTGCGCGGGGCTCGCACGCTGCTCATCCTGGACAACTGCGAGCACCTGGTCGACGCCACCGCCCAGTTCGTCGACCTGGCGCTGCGCCGCTGCCGCGGCCTGCGGGTGCTGGCCACCAGCCGGGAGGCGCTGGCCATCCCCGGCGAGCTGGTGTTCTCCCTCGACGGCCTGCCGCTGCCCAGCGGCGAGTCGGATCCGATGCGCAGCGACGCGGTCCGGCTGTTCGTGGACCGGGCCCGTGAGCGAGATCAGGATTTCGCGCTGGACGACGACACGATCGGGCAGATCGCCGCCGTGTGCGCCGAGCTGGACGGCAGCCCGCTGGCGATCGAGCTCGCCGCGCACCGGATCCCGATGCTCTCGGTGGACGCCATCCACGCCCGGCTGGCCGGCCGGCTCGAGCTGTTGACAACGGCCCACCGGACGGGAAAGGCCCGTCAGCGCAGCCTTCGGCAGGCCATCGACTGGAGCCACCAGCTGCTCGGACCGGACGAGCAGGTCGTGTTCCGCCGGCTGTCGGTGCTCAGCGGCACGTTCGACCTGGACACCGCGATCGCGGTCTGCGCCGACGAGGAGTTCCGCCCGGAGCAGGTGTTCGAGCTGGCCTTCCGGCTGCGGGCCGGCTCGCTGATCACCACGTCGGGCTCGTCGAGGCTGCGAATGCTGGAGTCCATCCGGCTGTACGCGCGGCAACGCCTGGACGCCTCCCCGGACGGGACCGCCACCCACGACCGGTTGACGAGCTGGCTGACCGAGTTGGCCCAGCCGCTGGCGCGGGAGCCCGTGTGGTTCCCGCTGGCGGCGCAGCGCCGATTGGAGGGGTTGATCGACAACTTGATGGTGGCGGTGCGCTGGACCGCGTCGACCGACGACGAGCGCAACGCGGTGCTCACCGTGGCCACCGTCCGCTGCTGGATGCCGAGGGGCTTCCTCACCGAGGGCCGCAAGCTGCTGCGGGCCGCGCTGGACCGGGTGCACGTCCAGCCGACGCACCGGTGCCTGCTGCTCACCTACGCCGGCTACCTGGCGACCGTGCAGGGCGACACCCACGAGGGCGTCACCTACCTGGCCGAGGCGCTGGCGCTGGCCCGCACCACCGGCGACCCGGTGCCGCTGATCAGCGCCCTGTACACCATGGGCGCGGTCTGCCAGGCCACCGAGCGGCTGGCCGACGCCCACGAGCGGTTCACCGAGGCGTTGCGGCTGGCCGAGGGGCTGCGGGACGAGACCGCCGTGGCCATGGTGTTGGAGCGGCTGGCGCTGACCGCGCACTGGCAGGGTGAGCTGGACCGGGCCGATGAGCTGGTCACCGGTGCGCTGCGGCGGTTCCGGGCCGGGCCCGTCTGCCACGGCATGAGCCTCGCGCTGCACACCGCCGGCACCATCGCCCTGCGCCGCGGGCAGCTCGCGGCCGCCGAGGAGTTCTTCGGCGACAGCCTGCGCAACGCGCCGGCCAGCTGGCTCGAGGTGCCGTTCGCCCTGGAGGGCCTGGCCATGGCCGCCGGGCAGCGGGGTGACGGCGTGCGGGCCATCCGCCTGTTCTGCGCCGCCCGCAACATCCGTGGCGGCGACCGCCTCTACGCCGAGCCCGCTTGGCGCCGGCAGGTCGAAGGCAGCCTCGGCGACTGGGGCATGCCCGACGACGACGAGATCGAGCGCATCGCCGGCGAGGTCAGCCGCCTCAACCGCGAGCAGGTCATGGCCTACGCCCTGCACGACGTCTGGACCGCGCCGTCCGGCTCGGCCGGGCAGCGCCTCGGCGAGGACGAGCAGGAGGTCGCCACGCTGGTTGCCGCCGGGCTCACCAACCCGGAGATCGCCGCGCGGCTGGGCGTGAGCGTGCGGACCGTGGCCTACCGGCTGCACCGGATCCGGACCAAGCTGGGCCTGCGGACCCGGGAGGACGTGGTGGCCTGGGGCGACCCCGGCGGGCGGCCGACGCCACCCGAGGAGACACCGGTCAGTCATTGAGGGCGTCCGGTGGGCGGCGGACGCCACCGGAATGCGCTTTCCCTCAGACGCTGACCAGGCGGGCGTTGTGCGCGAGGATCGCCGCCTGCACGCGGTTGTCGCAGCTGAGCTTGGTGAGCAGGCGGCTGACGTGGGCCTTGACGGCGCCCTCGCTCAGGTAGAGCTTGCGGGCGATCTGGAGGTTGCCCATGCCCTGCGCGAGCAGGCCGAGGACCTCCCGCTCGCGGCCGGTGAGGTGGCCGACCAGGCTCCGGGCCCGCTCGACCGGCTCGGGGTCGATGTCGACGATCCGATCCAGCACCCGGCGGGTGATGGCCGGCGACAGCATGGCCTCGCCGGCGGCCACGGCTCGCACCGCCGCGACGAGCTCGCGGGGGCTGCCGTCCTTGAGCAGGAAGCCGGTGGCGCCCGCGCGCAACGCCCGGCGGATGTGGCCGTCATCGGCGACCGAGGTCAGCAGCACCACGGCCGTGCCCGGGGACAGTCCTCTGACCTGCTCGGTTGCGGCGAACCCGTCCAGTCCGGGCATCCGCACGTCCATCAGCAGCACCCGGGGGTGATGCTTGCGCACGAGTTCGACCGCGCCCGACCCACTGGCGGCCTCGGCCACGACCCGCACGTCCGGCGCCTGTTCGAGGACACGGCGGATGCCGCCGCGCACCAGCGCCTCGGAGTCGACGACTCCCACGGTGATCGGTTGGTTCATGGCCCCGATTGTGGGGGCCGGCAGGCCGAATGAAAACCGTTGCGTAACGGTTTGCAGGGCTGCACGTAACGCGGAACCGGGTCCGCCGCCGATACGACTCTAGAGTCCCGTCCGACCGGTCAGCCGGTGAACTGGTCGGAAGATACGTCAGCCCGGCGGCCATCGTGTCCGCCCGACGACGACCGCCACCGATGGCCGTCATCGCCGATGGCCGCGTCGCGGCACGAGCCGGCCTCGCATCCGCGGGCGGTGACCGGTCGCGCGCCGAGGTGGGCACGGCGCCGCCGGGTCGCCCGGTCGCCGCAGTGAAGGGGGCCAATCAGCGCCGCGGCCGACGCGGGGTGAGCGCGGTGGTGCGCATGCATTCGGTGATGCTGATGATGCGCACGGTGGTGAAACCCGTTCGGCCGGACAGAATCCGGTGCTGGCGAGGATGGCGGCGGCCGGGGTGGCGAGGGGAGTGCGCGTTCGAGTTAACTCCAGGTTAGGCTCAACGGGTGGTGAAACTCCCCGACTGGCTGTCCATCGGACAGGTGGCCGAACGCAGCGGAGTCGCGCAGACGGCGTTGCGGTTCTACGAGGAACGCGGCCTGATCGCGGCCGAGCGCACGGCTGGCAACCAACGCCGATACCCACGCTCCGTGCTGCGCCGGCTGGCGTTCATCCGCTCGGCGCAACGGGTTGGCCTCAGCCTCGAGGACATCAGCGCGGCGCTGGCGACGCTGCCCGAGCAGCGCACCCCGACCAAGGCCGACTGGGCCCGGCTGTCGAAGGAGTGGAAGGCCGAGCTGGAGGCCAGAATCGACTCCCTGCAACGACTTCGGGACAAGTTGGAGGGGTGCGTCGGCTGCGGCTGCCTGTCGATGCGGATGTGCTCGCTGTTCAATGCCGACGATCGAATGTCCGATTACGGTCCGGGTGCGCCGCGTTTGCGCGCTGCGGCCGAGGGAGGTATCGACTGAGTGGCGCCGGTCGGCACAGTGTGATCACCGTTGCGCCATAAGGATGCAGCTGTCCGCGCCGCCTTGTAGGCGGGTGTCGCGCAGTCGCAGACTGGACACGTGAAGGTCATCTCGGACGCCGAAGTGCGCGCCACCCTGCTTGCCGGGGCGGCCGTCCGCGTTTCCCGAGACGCCCTCGTGGACGCCTACCGCGGCACGCTCAAGGCCCCGCCCCGCACCGGGATCGACGTCGGCTCAACGGAACTCGTGTTCACCGCCGGCGGAAACGCTTTCGGCACCGTGGGATTCCGGTGCTACGGCCTGTGGCCCGGGCACGCCGACCAGTTGGTCGCGGTGTGGGACAACAAGGGCTCGATGCGCGGGGTGGTGGTCGGCACCGCGCTGGGCGCGCTGCGCACCGGCGCGCTCGGCGGCGCCGCCGTGGACGCGCTGGCCAAACCCGACGCCTCGGTGTGCGCGGTCATCGGCTCCGGCACCCAGTCGTGGGCGCAGCTGTGGGGCGCCTGCGCGGTCCGCACGTTCAGCGAGGTGCGGGTCAGCTCGCCCACTCCGGCCAATCGGGCCAAGTTCGCCGCGAGGGCCCGGGACGAGCTCGGCCTGAACGCCGTCGACCTGGCCGACTCGGTCGAGGCCGTGCGGGACGCCGACGTCGTGCTGGTGGCCACCAAGTCGACCAAGCCGGTGCTGCCGGCGACCGCGTTCGCCCCCGGCTGCCACGTGAACACCATCGGCCCCAAGCTGCGCGGCGCCAGCGAGCTGCCGCCCGAGCTGGCCAGCGTGGCCGCCATCGTGGCCAGCGACTCGCCCGCCCAGGCCGCCGCCTACGGCAACCCGTTCTTCACCGGCCGCAAGCTGGCCCACCTGGGCGGCATCATCGCCGGCGAGCTGCCCGGCCGGATCAGCGAGGGCCAGATCACGCTGTACTGCTCGACCGGGCTGGCCGGCACCGAGGTGCTGCTGGCCGACCACGTGCTGAACGAGCTGGACCTGGCGGCCTGAATTTCCCTGGACGCCGACCCGTCCTCCGCTCACACTTGCCGCACATGAACGAGAAAGACACGATCCGCATTTCCAAGCGGCTGGCGCGGCATCTCAGACACGCACCCGCGGAGATCGGCATCCGGCTCACGGCCGACGGCTGGACGGACGTCGAACCACTGATCACCGCGCTGGGCATCAGCCGCGAGCAGCTTGAACACGTGGTGACCACCAACGACAAGCGGCGCTACGCCTTCGACGACAGCGGCACTCAGATCCGGGCCAGCCAGGGCCATTCGGTGCCGGTGGAGCTCGACCTGCCGGCGGCGACGCCGCCCGACACGCTCTACCACGGCACCGTCGCGCGGTTCCTGGACGCGATCATGGCTGAGGGGCTGCGGCCGATGAGCCGGCACGACGTCCACCTGTCACCGGATGTCCCCACGGCGGTCAGGGTGGGTTCACGCCGCGGCCAACCGGTTGTGCTCCAGGTCGACGCCGGCCGCATGCACGCCGACGGGCACGTGTTCCGCTTGAGCGCCAACGGAGTCTGGCTCACCGAACACGTGCCCGCAACCTACCTGACCCACACCTGACCCCGACGTTTGCGCGTCTCCAAGACCCACAAACCCCGGGCGCCGCGGTCGCTGACCGCCACAAACCTCAGCTCGACATGAACCAGGCGACGGCGCCGCCGGCGGCCAGCAGGGCGAGCACGCCCAGCACCGCGGCGGCGATCCTGGAGGCCTGCTTCCACATCGTGTAGACGCCGCCGAGCAGGAAGCCGGCCACCGCCAGCAGCGCGATGGCGATGTACTCGTGCTGCGACATCACAGCACCCCCTTCGTCGACGGCACACCCGACACCCGCGGGTCGGGCTCGGTCGCGGCCCGCAGCGCGCGGGCGATCGCCTTGTACTCGGCCTCGGTGATGTGGTGCGGGTCCCGACCGTGGATGACCCGCACGTGCAGGGCGATCTGGGCGTGGAAGGCCAGCGACTCGAAGACGTGCCGGTTGAGCACCGTCGCGTAGTTGTTGCCGACGGTGAAGGACTCCATCGACTCCGGCTCGCCCACGTGCACGCAGTACGGCCGGCCGCTGGCGTCGATCGCGGCGTGGGCCAGGGTCTCGTCCATCGGGATCCAGCAGTCGCCGAACCGCCGGATGCCGGCCTTGTCGCCCAGCGCCTGGTGAATCGCCTGGCCGAGCACGATCGCCACGTCCTCGACGGTGTGGTGGGCGTCGATGTGCACGTCGCCGGTGGCCCGCACCACCAGGTCGAAGCTGCCGTGCACGCCGAAGGCGGTCAGCATGTGGTCGTAGAACGGCACGCCGGTGTCGATCTCGACCTTGCCCGAGCCGTCGAGGTCGATCTCGACGAGCACCGAGGACTCCTTGGTGGCGCGCTCGACGCGCCCGATCCGCGTCATCGAACGATCTCCTTGCTGGCCCCTAGGAACGCGTCGTTCTCGTCGGGCGTCCCGATACTGACCCTGAGGTGGTTGGCGATGCCGACGTCCCTGATCAGCACGCCACGATCCAAATAGGACTGCCAGGCGACGCGCGCGTCGTCGAAGTGTCCGAACAGGACGAAGTTGGCGTCGCTGGGCACGACCTGGAATCCCATGCCGGCCAACGAGTCCACCACGCGGTGGCGCTCGGCGACGAGCTTGGCCACCGACGCCAGCGTCTGCTCGCCGTGCCGCAGCGCGGCCAGCGCGGCGGCCTGGGTCAGCGACGACAGGTGGTAGGGCAGGCGCACCAGCTGCAGCGCGTCCACCAGCGCGGGCGCGGCGGCCAGGTAGCCCAGCCGGCCGCCGGCGAACGCGAACGCCTTGCTCATGGTCCGGGTGACCACCAGCTTGTCGGCGAATTCCTCAAGCAGGCCAAGGGTGCTGGCGTGCTCGTTGAACTCCGCGTACGCCTCGTCGATCACCACGATGCCCGGCGTCACCGCGATCAACGCGCGCAGCTGGTCCAGCGGGATGGCCTGGCCCGTCGGGTTGTTCGGGCTGGTGACGAACACCATGTCCGGCGCGCGTTCCACGATGATGCGCGCCGCTTCCTCGGTGTCCAGCGAGAAGTCGGCCCGACGCGGCGTGGGCACCCAGTCGGTGCGGGTGCCGGCGGCGATGATCGGGTGCATCGAGTACGACGGCTCGAAGCCCAGGGCGCTGCGGCCCGGACCGCCGAACGCCTGGAGCAGCTGTTGGAGGATCTCGTTGGAACCGTTGGCCGCCCACACATTGGCCACCGTCACCGGCACGCCGGTGGACGCGGCCAGGTAGGCGGCCAGTTCCGTGCGCAGGGCGATCGCGTCGCGGTCCGGGTAGCGGTGCAGCGTCGCCGCCACCTCCGCCGCCGCGGCGGCCACGTCGGCCACCAGCTCCGGGGGCGGCGGGTACGGGTTCTCGTTGGTGTTCAGGCGGATCGGCACGTCCAGCTGCGGCGCCCCGTAGGGCGTGCGGCCCCGCAGGTCGTCGCGCAGCGGCAGGTCGGCGAGCTGGACGCGGTCGCCAATGGGGTTGTTCATTCAGGAGTCCTCGAAGCGTGCGGTGACGGCTTGGCCGTGAGCGGGCAGGTCCTCGGCGTTGGCCAGCGCGACCACCTTGTCGGCGACGTCGCGCAACGCGTCCTCGGTGTAGTCGATGACGTGGATGCCGCGCAGGAAGGTCTGCACGGACAGGCCCGAGGAATGGCGGGCGCAGCCGCCGGTGGGCAGCACGTGGTTGGAGCCGGCGCAGTAGTCGCCGAGCGAGACCGGCGCGTAGGCGCCGACAAAAACCGCGCCCGCGTTGCGGACTCGGGCCGCGACCGCGCGTGCGTCGGCCGTCTGGATCTCCAGGTGCTCGGCGGCGTAGGCGTCGACCACTTTCAGGCCGTCGTCCACAGTGGACACCAGGATGCAGCCGGACTGCCGGCCCGCCAACGCCTCCGCCACACGGGCGCTGTGCTTGGTCGCGCCGACCTGCTTGTGCAGCTCGACGTCGACCGCGTCGGCCAACTCCTCCGAGTCCGTGACCAGCACGCTCGCCGCGAGCGTGTCGTGCTCGGCCTGGCTGATCAGGTCGGCCGCCACGTGCACCGGGTCGGCCGTGCCGTCGGCCAGGATCGCGATCTCCGTCGGGCCGGCCTCGGAGTCGATGCCCAGCACGCCGCGCAGCAGACGCTTGGCCGCCGTCATGTAGATGTTGCCCGGGCCGGTGACCATGTCGACCGCTTCGAGCTCCGTGCCGTCGGTGTCCACGCCGCCGTACGCGAGCAGCGCGATCGCCTGCGCCCCGCCGACCGCCCACACCTCTTCGACGTCCAGCAGCGCCGCCGCCGCCAGGATCGTCGGGTGCGGCAGGCCACCGTGCTCGGCCTGGGGCGGCGAGCACACCACCAGCGAGCCCACGCCCGCCGTCTGCGCCGGCACCACGTTCATCACCACGCTCGACGGGTACACCGCCAGGCCGCCCGGCGCGTACAGGCCGACCCGACCCACCGGCACCCAGCGCTCCGTGACCGTGCCGCCCGGCACCACCTCGGTGGTCTTGTCGGTGCGCCGCTGGTCCGCGTGCACCTTCCGGGCCCGGGCGATCGACTCCTCCAGCGCCGCCCGGACCTTCGGGTCCAGCTCCTCCAGGGCCTGCCTGACCTTGGCCTGCGGCACCCGTACCGACGGCGGCTTGATCCGGTCGAACCGCTCCGCGAACTCCAGCACCGCCGGCACGCCCCGGTCGCGCACCGCCTCCACGATCGGCCGCACCTGATGCAGCACGACGTCCACGTCGACCTCGGCGCGCGGCAGCGTGGCGCGCAGGTTGGCCGGGGACGGGACGTGACCACGCAGGTCGGTGCGGTTGAGCATGGCCATCAGGGTACCGAGACCGCGCCCACGTACCCTCCGGTGTCCACATACGCGCGCAGCTGCCCCACCAACTCGCGCAGCCGCCGCGCCCGCCACGGGGCGACCGTCGGGTTGACCGACCGCGCCAGATAGTTCACGACGACCAGGTCGCGAAGGGCCAGGTAGTCGTTGAATTCAGCCATGCCGGACAGCGGACGTCGTTCTGTGTAGCCGTCGAGAAACCGTCGCGCAAACGTTTGGTATCCGGCGGGATCGGACCGGTCCATGCGGGCCACGGAGTCGAGGAAGGCGGCGATGTCCAGGAGGTCGTGGCCCCAGCCGCAGTCCTCGAAGTCGATGACGGCGAGTTCGCCACGCTGGGTGGAGAGGAAGTTGCCGCGGTGCAGGTCGCCGTGGATCAGGATCTCGCGGCCGGTTTCCGCCGGAGCTCCGCGGCCGATTCGATGGACGGCGGCGGTCAGCACGCCGGAGGTGCCTTCGCCCAGGATGCGGTCGACTTCGGCGAGGTTGTCGACGAGGGCGGCGGTGATGGAGTTGAAGGTCATCGAGGGGCGAACGAAGGCGGCGGAGGGGGTGAAGGCATCCGCCTGGGCATGGATCGCGGCGACAATGCGGCCATAGTCGGCGGCGAGTGGCGTGTCGTAGGTGATTCGGGGAACCGCGCCATCAAGCCAATTGGTCATGATTACGACGGCGGGAAAGTCGGAAAGTTCAACGGCCCGCCCACCCGTCGCGGAAAGAAGGGGAACCGGGCGGCGAACCTCCGAGAGCCGGGACAGCCAGTGCATTTCCGAATCGATGTGGGCCACGGAGAGATCGGGCCGGGTCGAGAGGCGGAGGAAGAATCGTCCGGACGGGGTGGAGAGCCTGTAGATGCCGTTCAGCTCGTACTGGACGAGCCGGAGGGCGCCGGACGGGACGTCGAAGGCGGACAGGCCGGTCAGCGCGGCGGCGCGGAGCAAGCGGAGCTGGCGGGGACGAGAAAGACCGGCGAACCGGCCCACCAGGGAACCGTCGGCGGCCGAACAGCGAATCAGCGGATGGTCCACGTCTCGACGTTCCACCACGGGCCCAAGGTCAGTGGGCCGTGCACGGACGGCTCGGTGATCGCCACGGAGCCGGACCAGCTGTCGTGGACGGCGTAGGTGTGGGTGACGAAGGCGAGGGTGACCATGCTGGGGTCGCCGATGTAGGCCCGTTGGGCGGCGCGGAAGGCGGTGGCGCGGGCGGCGGGGTCGGTGGCCTTGTGGGCGCTGTCCAGGGCGGCGTCGACGGTGGGGTCGCTGTAGCCGGTGGTGTTGTCGGCGCCGCCGGTGTGCAGGACCTGGCGCACGGACAGGTCGGGGTCGAAGGGGTTGCCGCCGGAGATGATCTGGGCGCCGCCGGTGCCGGCCGCGGCGGTGACGTCGAGGCCGACGGCCTTGAGCTGGGTGGCAAACGCTTGCGCGATGGCCTTGCGGTCCAGGTCGCCGGCCGGATAGCCCACGGTGAAGGCGGCCCGGACGCCGCCGCGGGAGCGGACGCCGTCGGCGCCGACGACCCAGCCGGCCTGGTCGAGGATGCGGCCGGCGGCGGCGCGGTCGAAGCGGTAGGTGGCCTGGGGGTCGACGAACTCGGGCAGCGAGTCCGGCATCGGGGTGAAGGCGGGCGTGCCCTTGCCGCCGAGGGCGGTGCCGATCAGGTCCCGGCGGTCGACGGCGAAGTTCAGGGCCAGCCGCACGGCCCGGTCGCCGGTGACGGGGCCGGCCGGCAGCGAGACGGCCCGGTAGTCGGCGCTGTCCTCGGTGATCACCTTGACGTTGTCGAACTTGGCCAGGGCGACCGCCTCCTGCTGCGGCACCTCGATGCCGTCGAAGCCGCCGGCCTTCATGCGGTCGATGCGGGACGCGTCGTCCGGCGCGAAGACCACGGTCATCTTCACGATCTTGGGCGGCACGCCGTAGAAGTGCTTGTTCAGGCCCAGCACCAGCTGCTTGCCCTTGTCCCAGCCGGTCACGGTGTACGCCCCGGTGCCGGGCGGCTGCGGGTCGGTCGGCGCGGCGGTGTGCGGGATGATGCCCAGCACGAGCCGGGTCGGGAACGACGGGAACGGGAACGCCAGGTCGAACCGCACGGTCAGGTCGTCCACCGCGACCACGCCGGCCAGCATGTCGAAGTCGGACCGCAGCGGGGACTTCACCGCCGGGTTCAGCACCGCGTTGTACTCGGCGACGACGTCGGCCGCGGTGAGCGGGCTGCCGTCGGCGAAGAGGACCCGCTCGTGCAGCTTCACCGTCCACGACTTGCCGTCCGGCGACGGCTGCGGCATGGCCGTGGCCAGCAGCGGTTTGAGCACCCGGCCGGCGTTGTACGTGAGCAGCCCGTCGTACATCCGCGACGACCCGTACGGCGCGAAGCCCTGCACCGGGTTCAGGCTGGCCGGCTCGGCGGAGTCGGCCACCGTGATGGTGGTGTTGTCGTCGACCGTGCCCGGCCGGCTCGGCGCCGGGTCGCCGGTGCACGCCGCCACGACCACGGCGGCGGTGAGCAGGCACACGGGCAGCAGGAGTCGACGCACAGTCCCCGACCCTAGTCAGGCCGTCTGACGATCGCCTGAGGGGCCTCAGAGCCAGCGCCGCTTGCGCAGCGGCGGCCAGGGCTGCGAGCGGGGGTCGTCGGCGTACTGCCGCAGCCAAGCCGCGGCCGCCTGCGGCTGGGGATGCGGCGACTTGGCCAGGCTGTCGGCCAGCGCCCGGAGGTTCTCCGGCCGGTAGTAGCACCGGCTCCACAACTCGTCGCCAAGCTTGATCTTGATGTTGGCGTTGACGACGAGCATGAGATAGCTGAACTTGCCGCCGACGGGTCGCCATCGGTAGAGGTCGGTGAGCACGACCTCGGGCAGGTTGCAGCCAACGCCCTGCCATCGCTCGGTCAGCCGGTCGTCGCGGATCCGATACCTGGGCACGAGCTGGAACAGGAAGAGCGGCAGGAAGACAACGGCCCAAAAGATGAGCGCCGGGGACACCACGCGGGAAAAGGGCACTCGGTCGGTGTGGCTGACACTCACCGCGAAGAGCACCATCACCACCAGCATGACGCTCAGTCCCAGCACAGGAACCCACCGGGACTTGCGGGTACGGCGTAACCAGACGTCGGCCACGTCGCGAGTATGCGCCGCGGCCGCCGCCCGTGTGGGCGAAACGCCTACATGTCCAATCCCAGGTCAAGGGCCGGGGAGGAGTGCGTGAGGCCGCCGACGGACAGGTAGTCGACGCCGGTCTCGGCGTAGGCCCGGGCCACGTCCAGGGTCAGGCCGCCGGAGGCCTCCAGCAGGGCGCCGGTGCCAGCGGCCTTGGTGCGGCGGAAGGCCTCGGCGCACTGCTCGGGGGTGAAGTTGTCCAGCAGCACCAGTTCGGCACTGGCGGCGAGGGCCTCGTCCAGCTGGGCGAGGGTGTCGACCTCGACCTCGCACGTGAGCGTGGGCGCGTAGGCCCGCGCGGCGGCCAGGGCGGCGGTGACGGAGCCGGCGGCCTGGACGTGGTTGTCCTTGATCAGGATGGCGTCGCCGAGGCCGAGCCGGTGGTTGACGCCGCCGCCGCAGCGCACGGCGTACTTCTGCAGCAGCCGCAGGCCGGGCAGGGTCTTGCGGGTATCCCGGACGGCACAACCGGTTCCCTCGATGGCGGTGACCCAGGCGGCGGTGGCGGTGGCAATGCCGGACAGGTGGGTCAACAGGTTCAGGGCGGTCCGCTCGGCGGTGACGAGGCCGCGGACGGGACCCCGGACGACCAGGGCCGGCGAGCCGGCATCCAGCCGCGTGCCGTCCTCGACCTTGGACACGAGCTCGTAGTCGGTGACCTCGTCGAGCACGGCCAGCGCGGCCGGCACACCGGCGATCACGCCGGCCTTGCGCGGCGTGAAGCTGGCGACAGCCACGGCGTCGGCCGGCACGATGGCCAGCGTGGTGGCGTCGGGGCCGTAGCGGAGGTCCTCGGCCAGCGCGGTCTTGATGACCCGATGGAGATCGTCGATATCGATGGTCACGCCACACCCCTGAGAACGGGACGCTCGAACAGGAAGGGCCGGCCGGCGGCGTCCAGGCGCACCGGAATGGACCGCTGCCACGCGGCGTCGTTGCGGGTCGGATAGTCGGTGCGGACGTGGCAGCCGCGCGACTCGGTGCGCTCGGCGGCCACGGCCAGCAGGATCTCGGCGGCCATGGTCAGGGCCGCGTCCTCGACGCTGGCCCGGGTCCGAAGTGGACGGACGACGGTCGACTTCTCCAGCACGGCGGCGGCCGCGGCCAGGCCGTCCACGGTGCGGCCGATCGCCGCGTGGCGAGACATGGTGCGCTGCAACACATCCCGCTCGGTCACGGCCGACGCCAGCGAGCCGAGCAGCTCCGCCTTGCGCGGGTCGCCGAGCAGGCCGTTGGCGCGGTCCTGAGCAACCGCGCGAGCGGCCCGGGCTCCGACGACCAGGCCCTCCAGCAAGCTGTTGGACGCCAGGCGGTTCGCACCGTGCAAACCGGACCGGGCGACCTCGCCGGCGGCGTACAACCCGGGCACCGCCGTCCGCCCCTCGACGGTGGCGACCACGCCGCCGCACGAGAAATGGGCTGCCGGGGCCACGGGAATCGGGTCCACGGCCGGGTCGACGCCGACCGCCGCGCAGGCCGCGAACACGGTCGGGAACCGCTTGCGGAACGCGGCGCCGGCCAGGTGCGTGGCGTCCAGGAAGACGTGATCAGTGCCGGTCTCGTTCATCCGGCGGGTGATCGCCGCCGACACCACGTCGCGAGGAGCCAGGTCGGCCAACGGATGCACGCCCACCATCACGCGGGAACCGTTGGCGTCGACCAGAACCGCGCCCTCACCGCGCACGGCCTCGGTCACCAGCGGGCATCGCCCGCGGGCGCCGGAACCGGTGTACAGGACGGTCGGGTGGAACTGCACGAACTCCAGGTCCGCCACGACCGCGCCGGCCCGCAGGGCCAACGCCAGGCCATCAGCGGTAGCCACCTCAGGATTCGAGGTCGCCTGGTACATCTGCCCGACGCCGCCGGTGGCCAGCAGCAGGGCCGGCGCACGCAGCACGCCCGGCACGCCATTGCCGTCCAGCACCAGCAATCCAGCCACCGCGCCGGACGACGTGCGCAGCGCCTCCACGGCAACGTGGTTGTCCAACATGGCGATCCGGCCGTCACGGGCCTGCGCCAGCAGGGCGCGCTCGACCTCGGCTCCGGTCGCGTCGCCGCCGGCGTGCACAACACGGAACGCCGTGTGCCCGCCTTCCCGGGTACGCGCCAGCTTGCCGTCCTCCCCCTGGTCGAACACCGCGCCCCACCGGCGCAGACGCTCCACCGCCGCCGGGCCGTCGGCAATGATCGCGGCCACCGCGACCTCATCGCACAGACCAGCTCCGGCAGTCAAAGTGTCACCGACGTGCCGGGCGACGGTGTCGCCCTCCTCGTGCTCGTCGGGCAGCACCACGGCCACGCCACCCTGGGCCCAGCGGGTGTTGCCGTCCCCCAGCGCCGCCTTGGTGACGACCAGGACCCGCAGGCCGAGGGCGTGCGCGTCCAGCGCGGCGGTCAGGCCGGCCACGCCCGTGCCGACGACCACCAGGTCGGCCTCGGCCTCCCAGCGCGGCCTCATTCGGCACCGCCGGGCTGGCCGATCTCGATCATCCGCTGCACCGCGCCACGGGCCCGCGCGGCCGTGTCGTCGTCCACGAACACCTCGTCGGCCTCGTCACGCAGGCAGCGCAGCAGCGCCGCGGGCGTGATCATCTTCATGTACCGGCAGGACGCCCGCTCGTTGACCGCCTGGAAGTCGATCTCCGGCGCGGCCTTGCGGAGCTGGTGCAGCATGCCCACCTCGGTGGCCACCAGCACCTTGCGGGCGTTGGTGGCGCGGGCCGCGGTCAGCATGTCGCCGGTGGAGAGGATCTTCACCTTCTCCGCCGGCACCGCGCCCTCGCCGGCCAGGTACAGCGCCGAGGTCGCGCAGCCGCACTCGGGGTGGATGAACAGGTCCGCGTCCGGGTTGGCGGCCGCCCGGTCGGCCAGCTCCGGGCCGTTGATGCCGGCGTGCACGTGGCACTCGCCGGCCCACACGTGCAGGTTGTCCCGGCCGGTCACCCGGCGCACGTGCGCGCCGAGGAACTGGTCCGGGCAGAACAGCACCTCGCGGTCGGCCGGGATGGAGGCGACCACGTCCACCGCGTTCGAGGACGTGCAGCAGATGTCGGTCTCGGCCTTCACCTCGGCGGTGGTGTTCACGTAGGACACGACCACCGCCCCCGGGTGCTCGGCCTTCCACTCCCGCAGCTGCGCGCCGGTGATGGAGTCGGCCAGCGAGCAGCCGGCGCGGGCGTCCGGGATGAGCACCCGCTTGTCCGGGCTGAGGATCTTCGCCGTCTCGGCCATGAAGTGCACGCCGCAGAAGACGATCGTGGACGCGCTGCTGCTGGCCGCGATACGGCTCAGGGCGAGCGAGTCGCCGGTGTGGTCGGCGATGTCCTGGATCTCGGGCAACTGGTAGTTGTGCGCGAGCAGGACGGCGTCGTGCTTGTCGGCCAGCCGGCGGACCTCCTCCCGCCACGCGGCGTCCGGCCGGACCCCGGTCCAGCCGTCCTCGGTCCGCTCCAACTGCGCGGTAGCGGCCATGGTTCCTCCTCGGTTTGCGGTCCCCCAGTTTTCGCCTTACAATCGAAAACGTGCCAGATCTTATCAGCCAACCCGGGTTAACAGGCAATGAAGTACTGGCAGCAGTCCTCCAGGTGAGGCGGGAATCACTCCAGGTCCTGCTCTGGCGACGCGCTCAGGAACCGCACGCCCACCGCTGGTCACTGCCCGGAGGGCGGCTGCGGGACGACGAGGACGTGGAGGCGTCGATCCGCCGGCAGCTGGCCGAGAAGGTGGACGTCAGGAAGCTGGCACATGTCGAGCAGCTGGCCGTGTTCAGCGCGCCGGACCGGGTGCCGGGCGGCCGGATCGTGGCCAGCGCCTTCCTCGGGCTGATCCCCTGCGACGTCGACCCCGAGGTGCCCGAGGACACCGCGTGGCACCCGGTGGACGCCCTGCCCGACACCGCCTTCGACCACGCCGCGATCGTGCGGCGGGCCCAGGGCCGGCTGCGGGCCAAGCTGTCGTACACCAACCTCGGCTTCGGGCTCGCGCCGCCGGAGTTCACCATCTCCGCGCTGCGCGAGCTGTACTCGGCGGCTCTGGGCTACCGGGTCGCCGCCACCAACCTGCAACGCGTGCTGTCCCGGCGGGGCCTGCTGGAGGCAACTGGTCACACCTCGCCGCCCGGGCCGTCCGGAGGCCGCCCAGCTGCGCTGTTCCGGTTCACCGGGCACGGCATGCTCGTGACCGATCCGTTCGCCGTGCTGCGGCCGCCCAGCAAGGGATCCGGCTCCGACGTACGGTAGACGGCGTGGCCGAGACGCTCCCCATCTTCCCGCTGGGCACAGTGCTGTTGCCCGGGGCGTCGTTGCCGTTGCACATCTTCGAACCGCGCTACCGACAGCTCACCGTGGACCTGGTGACGGGCGCGGTGACCGGGCGCAGCTTCGGCGTGGTCGCGATCAGACAGGGCTGGTTCACCGACGTGGACGAGCTTTCCCAGCTGCACGAGGTCGGCTGCTCGGCCACGCTGCGCCAGGTCAACCGGCTGCCCGACGGCCGGTTCGACATCGTCACCCGCGGCGAGCGCCGGTTTCGCCTGCTGGACCTGGATTCCAGCAGCGCGCCGTACCTGCTGGGCAGCGTGGAATGGCTGCCCGACGCGGAAGTCGCGCCGACCAACGTGGCCGCCGCGCCGCAGCTGTCCGAGTCGGCTCGGGCCGCGCACCGGCGCTACTGCAACGCCGCCTGGCACCGTGAGGACTGGACCGAGCCGGAGATCGGCGCGGACACCGGCACGCTGGCGCACCTGCTGGCCGCCGACTGCCTGCTGACCATCGAGGACCGTCAGGGCCTGCTGGAGGAGCGCAACCCGTTGCGGCGCCTGCGAATGGTGCGCCGGGTGCTCAACCGCGAGACCGGCATCCTGCGCGAGCTCCGCGCCATCCCGGCCGCCATGTCGGAGTTCAGCGTCAAGCCCAGCACGAACTGACCAACATCAAGGGACCGATCCTGGCGTTGAACGCCAGGAAGGGGCCCTTCACCGCGCTGAACGCCAGTATCGGGCCCTTCCTGGCATAAGCGGGGGGCGTTTAGCCGAAGCGGCGGCCGAGGTCGTCCATGCCGTTCCAGGCGGTCATGGTGCCGTAGGCCAGGGCGGTGGCCAGCGGCTGGGCCAGGATGACCCAGCTGGACTCCAGGACCGGGGCCTGGTCGAAGACGGCGTGGTTGGCGGGCGTGCCGGGCAGGGCGTAGTGGCCGCCGGCCCAGGACACGCCGACCTTCATCGCCAGCCACGCGCCCAGGGCGGAGCCGAGCACGGCGGCGATCATGATCACCGGGCCGCGGCGTTCCCGCAGCAGCCAGACCACGCCGCCGACGACCAGGCCCATGCCCAGGCCGAGCAGCACGAAGACGATCAGGTCGTCGAACCGGTGGTAGCTCTCGTCGAGCAGGGGGATCTGCTGGCCGTCGACCAGGATCACCCGCTGCGCCGGGGCCAGGATCGACCACAGCCAGCCGACCAGCAGCCCGCTCAGGGCCACCGTGGACAGCACGCTGACGGCTGGCAGCAGGTCCCGCTTGACCACCACGCGGGGGCGCCTGGCCTGCGGCAGCATCGCCATGATCGCGGCCACCGACGGCACGTCGGCGGCAGCCGACGCCGGCTCCGGATCCTTCTCCGTCACCGGCGGGATGCGCATCGGCTCGGCCCGCTCGCCCGCTTGCTCCGACATCCTGGTGACCCTAGCCGACCGAGGGTGACGTCGACGTTCGCTCGCCGTGTCGGCTGCACTGAGCCACCCATCCGGCTGGGGTCACCTGGACCACCATGCGCCGGCCGCACGCCACGCAGAACCGCGGCGGGTCGATCGAGGCCAGCATGACCGCGCAGTGCCCGTGGTCGCCCTCGGCGGCGGGCCGCCCGCAGCGGGCGCAGAATTCGGCGTTCACAGGCTCTGGTTCAGCGCCTTGACCGGCATCTGCAGCTCGTCCAGCATCTCCAGGTCCTGGACGGCGGGCCGGCCCAGGTTGGTCAGGTAGTTGCCGACGATGATCGCGTTGATGCCGCCCAGCATGCCCTGCTTGGTGCCGAGGTCGCCGAAGGTCAGCTCCCGGCCGCCGGAGAAGCGCAGCAGCGGCCGCGGCATGGCCAGCCGGAACGCGGCCACGGTGCGCAGCGCGTCGCGGCCCTCGACCACCTCGTACTGCTCGTACGGGGTGCCCGGCTGCGGGATCAGGAAGTTCATCGTGCACTCGTCCGGGCCCAGCTCGGCCAGCTGCGCGGCGAACTCGGCCCGCTGCTCGACGGTCTCGCCCATGCCGATGATGCCGCCGCAGCAGACCTCCATGCCGGCCTCGCGGATCATGCGCAGGGTCTCCCAGCGCTCTTCCCACGTGTGCGTGGTGACCACGTTCGGGAAGTGCGAGCGGGCGGTCTCCAGGTTGTGGTTGTAGCGGTGCACGCCCATCGCCACCAGCTCGTCGACCTGCTCCTGCGTGAGCATGCCGAGCGAGCAGGCGATCTGGATGTCGTTGCCGTCCTCGCGGATGGCCTTGATGCCCTCGCGGACCTGGGACATCAGCCGGGCGTCGGGGCCGCGCACGGCGGCGACGATGCAGAACTCGGTGGCCCCGGTGGCCCGGGTCTCGCGGGCGCTGCGCACCAGCCCGGGGATGTCCAGCCAGGCCGAGCGGACCGGCGAGGGGAAGCGGCCGGACTGGGAGCAGAAGTGGCAGTCCTCGGGGCAGCCGCCGGTCTTCACGCTGACGATGCCCTCGACCTCGACCTCCGGCCCGCACCAGCGCATCCGCACCTCGTGGGCCAGCTCCAGCAGCTCCTCCAGCCGGTCGTCACCGAGCCGCAGCACCTGGAGCAACTGCTCCTGTGACAACCCCTCGCCGCGCTCCAGCACCTGCTCACGGGCGACGGCGATGATGTCGGTGTCCACGGCGGTCACAGGCTGATCTCCTCACTTGGCGTCGGGTGCAGTCTGCCGCACGCGACCCGGCCGGCTCGTGTTACGAGACTCACGCCGCCTCCTTCGTCGGCAGCGCGAGCGCGGCCACTGTGTTCAATGGTTCGCTCGCAAGCTCGCTCACGCCGTGAACTGCTCGGCGAACACGTCCGGGTCGAACGTGCCGCCCAGCCACGGTGACATGGCGGCCCGCGCGACCTCGAGAAAGTCTGAGGGGTCCAGCAGTCCCGCGCCCTCCGGCAGCGCGCCGAGCAGCGGGCCGCCCGCCGCCACGGGCAGGTCGACCAGGTTGCAGCGGGACGCCAGGTCCGGCTCCGCGGGCCAGCTGCCGATCACCACGCCCGCGCACTCGACGCCCCGCCGCAGCAGCACCTCCGCGGTCAGCGCGGTGTAGTTGAGCGTGCCCAGGCCGGACTCGGCCACGATCAGCACGATGGCGTTGAGCGCCCACGCCACGTCGGCCAGGGTCGCGCCCTCGTCGTCGAACCGGACCAGCAGGCCGCCCGCGCCCTCCACCAGCACCAGGTCGTGCTCGGCGGCCAGCTCGGCGACCACGGAGGCGATCTCGGCCGGGTGCACCTGGGGCAGGCCGGCCCGGGTGGCGGCGGTGTCCGGGGCCAGCGGCTCCGGGTAGCGGCGCAGCTCCTTGGTCGTGATCTTGCCGGCGAACCGGGCGACCTCGTCCAGGTCGCCGGGCTCCTGCGGGCCGACCCCCGTCTGGGCCGGCTTGACCACAGCGACCCGCTGGCCGCTGTCCACCGCGAGGGCCGCGCAGGCCGCGGTGACCATGGTCTTGCCGACGCCGGTGCCGGTGCCGGTGATCACGAGGATGTTCACGACCCATCAGATTAGTGGTTGGGCATGTGACCGGCTCAGCCGACCGCCGCGGCCGCAATGATGGCGTTGCAGACCTGTGACAGGTCGTCGTCCCCGATGACGTACGGCGGCATGGTGTAGATGAGGTCGTTGAACGGCCGCAGCCACACGCCGTGGTCGACGGCGGCCTTGGTCGCCGCGGCCATGTCGACCGGGTGGTCGAGCTGCACGGCCCCGATCGCGCCGAAGACCCGCACGTCGGCGACCCCGGGCAGGTCACGGGCGGCCTCCAGGGCGTGCAGGCCGGTCTCGACGCGCTTGATCTCGCCCCGCCAGTCCTGCCCGAGCAGCAGGTCGATCGAGGCGTTGGCGACGGCCGAGGACAGCGGGTTGCCCATGAAGGTGGGTCCGTGGGCCAGCAGCGGCACCTCGCCGTGGGAGATGCCCTCGGCCACCCGGGACGAGCAGATCGCCGCCGACATCGTCATATAGCCGCCGGTCAGGGCCTTGCCGAGGCACATCACGTCGGGGCTGACGCCGGCGTGGTCGGCGGCGAACAGCTCGCCGGTGCGGCCGAAGCCGGTGGCGATCTCGTCGAACACCAGCAGCACGTCGTTGGCCAGCGTGACCTCCCGCAGCACGTGCAGGTAGCGGGGGTCGTGGAAGCGCATGCCGCCGGCGTTCTGCACCACCGGCTCGACGACCACGGCCGCGAGCTCGTCGGCGTGCTGCTCGACCAGGTCCACGAGGTGCTGCACGTAGTCGTGCTCGAACTCGCGCGGCGGCGGATCGGCGAAAACCTGCCGCGGCAGCACGCCGGCCCACAGGGAGTGCATGCCGCCCTCGGGGTCGCACACGCTCATCGGGTGGAAGGTGTCGCCGTGATAGCCCCGCCGCCACGTCAGCAGCCGGGTCTTGCCGGTCCGTCCCAGCGACCGCCAGTACTGCAGGCACATCTTGATCGCGACCTCGACCGACACCGAGCCGGAGTCGGCCAGGAACACGTGTCGCAGCGGCTCGGGAGTGATCTCCACCAGCTTGGCGGCCAGCCGCACCGCCGGCTCGTGGGTGAGCCCGCCGAACATGACGTGGCTCATCCGCCCCAGCTGGTCCCGCACGGCCGCGTCGAGCACCGGGTGGCGGTAGCCGTGGATGGCCGACCACCACGAGGCCATGCCGTCGACCAGTTCCCGCCCGTCGGCCAGCCGCAGCCGCACGCCCTCCGCCTCGGTCACCAGCAGCGGATCGATCCGGCCGGGCATCGGACCGTACGGATGCCAGACATGGGCGCGGTCCAAGGCGATGAGCTCGTCGGGAGTCACGGCCAGGACCCTAACCCGGGCCTTCGCCACATGCGCTTCCCACTCGGCACCAGGGCGCAAGTAGGAAGCGCATGTGGCGAATCGGGTGGGTGGGGAGAGGCATCGCGCTCAGCTACTTCTCAGGCCTGCCAACCTAGCGTCCGTGCCGTGATGAGACTCCTGACCACGGCGGCGATGGTCGCCGCGACCGTGACGGGCATCCACCTGCCCGCGCCGACCGGGCCGCTTCCGGTCGGCAGCAGCACCTTGCACCTCGTCGACCACAGCCGGCCGGACATATGGGCGCCGGCGAATCCCCGTGAGCTGATGGTCAGCCTCTACTACCCGGCGTTCCCCGGCGGACAACCCGTCCCCTACGCCGCCGCGGCCGAGACCCAGCTTCTCGTGCAGGCCCAGGGTTTCCCGGCCGCCGACGCCCAGGCCTTCGCCGACGCCACGACCAACAGCCACGCCCAGGCCCCGCTGCCCGGCCGGCATCCGCTCGTGCTGCTGTCCCCCGGCCTCGGCGCTCCCCGCTACACCCTGACCACCCTCGCCGAGGAGCTGGCCAGTCACGGCTACGTCGTCGCTTCCATCGACCACGCCTACGAATCCGTCGGCACTCTCTTCCCCGGCGACCGCATGCTGACGTGCATCGCCTGCGAGGCCACGGATCTGCGCCCACTGGTGCTCAACCGGGCCAAGGACGCCTCGTTTGTCATAGACCAGCTGACCGCCCGATACCCCGGCCTCATCGACCCCAGCCGGATCGGCATGGCCGGCCACTCCATCGGCGGCGCCAGCGCCCTGGCCGCCATGGAGGCCGATCCCCGCATCAAGGCCGGCGTCAACATGGACGGCGCGTTCCACGTCGACGCGCCGAACGGCATGAGCCGGCCGTTCCTCATGCTCGGCAACGCCGACCACGGCCCCGGCAGCGCGGATGCGACCTGGGACCAGGTCTGGCCGCAGCTCGACGGGTGGAAGCGCTGGCTCA
>Ga0307511_10001947_pt1 | contig 21677 bp, 18 predicted proteins | sample 13_EM_MG_FD_200266 | JGI IMG/M metagenome (GOLD analysis project Ga0307511, IMG submission 200266) | Populus trichocarpa ectomycorrhiza microbial communities from riparian zone in the Pacific Northwest, United States - 13_EM | ecosystem: Host-associated > Plants > Roots > Unclassified | place...
AAACCTACTGCCGACCGCAGGTCCGACGGCTACCACTTGCAGGCCACGCTCTTACGAGCCGCGGCTACGGAGCGAAACCTACTGCCGACCGCAGATCCGACGGCTACCACTGCAGGCCACGCTCTTACGAGCCGCGGTTACGGAGGGAAACCTACTGCCGACCGCAGGTCCGACGGCTACCTCGGAGAAAAGGCACGACGGTCATAGACCGCCGCTACAGACTGCAGCGGCACGACGGTTCCTTCGGCTTTGCTCAGGACAGGCGCCGACCGCCGCTACAGAAATCGACTGACTTAAATATCGAGATTTCGCACGTTGAGGGCGTTATCCTCAATAAACTGGCGGCGCGGCTCCACTTCGTCGCCCATCAGTCGCGAGAACATCTCCTCGGCTTCGACTGCATCGGCCACTTCGACGCGCAGTAACCGGCGTTTGACCGGATCCATCGTCGTCGTGAAAAGCTCCTTCGCGTCCATTTCACCCAATCCCTTGAATCGGGTGATCTGCACGCCGCGCTTGCCGACTTCCTTCACCGCTTCGAGAATTTCGGGAATGGAGAAAATAGGACGCTTCTTCTGGCTGTCTCCCTCCCCTTCGAGCAGTTCGAAAAGCGGCTTATCCGCCGCGCTGTACTGGTCGATGGAAAGCCCCTTGCGTTCAAGCTTGTTGAGCAATTCCACCACCGCCTTGCTTTCGTGCAGCTCGACGTGAAGACAGCGACGGGGCGTGACGTTGCCGCTGGCTTTTGCGGCCGGTTTGCCACCATTGGTTTCCGCTTCCTCACTTGCTTCCGTTCCAAAAATCCGCAAGTCGACATTCTCCTTGGCGAATTCGTGAAGCTGGTTATCGGTATGGAAATAGTGGACCGTTTCCTGGTTGCCTTCGCGGACTTTCACCAGGTGACGAGGTAGTTCGTGGGTACGGGCATTACGTTGCGCGAGATATTCAGCGAAATCGCCGCCATGCCGTGCAATCGCCCGGGTAAATTTGTCCAGAGACTCGAGCATTTCGAGGATTTCCACCAATGCGGTCTCGGAAACAATCTTCTTGTCCGATAAGTTTTTCAGTTGCACGTCGTCGCTACCAAACTTGATCAACATCTTGTTGAGTTGCGACTCGCCCTCCACGTATTCCTCCCGCTTCTTGCGCTTGACCTGGAAGAGAGGCGGCTGGGCAATGTAGATGAAACCCTTGCGGATCAGATCGGGCATTTGCCGGAAGAAAAAGGTGAGCAGCAGGGTACGGATGTGCGAGCCGTCAACATCGGCATCGGTCATGATGATGATCTTGTGATAACGGAGCCGTTCGAGATTGAAAGCCCCCTCGCCGCCGTCACCGATACCGGTGCCCACAGCGGTGATCATCGTTCGAATTTCATTATTTTGCAGTACCTTGTCCAGGCGCGCCTTCTCCACGTTGATCAGTTTGCCTCGAATGGGGAGAATGGCCTGATTCTGGCGATTGCGCCCCTGCTTGGCCGAGCCGCCTGCGGAGTCACCCTCGACGATGAAGAGTTCGGAATCCTCGGGATTGCGGCTGGAGCAGTCGGCGAGCTTGCCGGGCAGTCCACCGCCAGTCAGCGCCGTTTTGCGGACTGCTTCACGGGCCTTGCGGGCCGCTTCGCGGGCGCGGGCGGCGTTCAACGATTTCTCGATGATCTTTTTGGCCGTACCCGGATTGCCATCGAAAAAGCTCATCAAGCTTTCGTATGTGGCGGAGGAAACGATGCCTTCCACTTCGGGTGAAAGGAGCTTTACCTTCGTCTGGGATTCAAACTTGGGGTCGGGATGGAGAAGCGAAATGACCGCAACGATCCCTTCGCGCACGTCGTCACCGGAGATGGCGGGGTCTTTATCCTTGAGCAGGTTGTTCGACTTGGCGTGCTGGTTGATCGCGCGGGTCAGGGCCGAGCGAAACCCGGCCAGATGCGATCCGCCATCGGGATTATTGATCGTATTGGTGAAGCAAAGAATCTGGTCGGTGTAGGAATCGTTGTATTGAAGAACGATATCCACTTTCACCGGGCGCGGTTTTTCCTCGACCATGACGGCGCCTTCCTTGACGCGCGAGATTCGGACCGGCTTGGGGTGAACGAGCTGTTTGTTTTTGCCGAGCTGCTTGACGAATTCCTCGATGCCGTCCTTGTAGAAGTAACGTTCCGGTTCGGTGTTCTCGGTTCGTTCATCGATAAAGGCGATCTCCAGACCGGGATTAAGAAACGCGAGTTCGCGCAGACGACCCACGATAAGTTCCTTCTTGAACTCGATCGTTTCCTTGAAGATTTCCGGATCGGGCTTGAACGTGATGAGCGTGCCGGTCGACTTGCTCTTGCCAATGACGTCGAGCTTCTTGACCGTTTTGCCCCGCTCGAACTCCATGTGGTAGACCTTGCCGTCGCGGGAAACCTCAACCTCGAACCATTCGGAAACCGCGTTGACGCATTTGGCGCCGACGCCGTGCGTGCCACCCGAAAAGATGTAGCCGCCCTGCCCGTATTTACCGCCGGAGTGAAGCGTCGTCAGAACCATCTCCACACCGGGAATCTTGTATTGGGGATGAATATCGACCGGGATACCGCGGCCTTCGTCGCGGATGGAAATCGAACCATCGACATGGACGCTGACCTCGATCTTCTTGCCGTGACCGGCGAGGTGCTCGTCGATGGAATTATCGAGCACTTCGGAAATACAGTGATGCAGCGCCCGCTCATCGGTGCCGCCGATGTACATGCCAGGTTTTTTCCGAACCGCTTCCAGGCCCTCCAATTTGCCTAATTTTGAGGCATCATATTGGCCCTCGCCTACACTGGAATCAAAGCTGAGAAGTTCGTCGCCACCTTCGGAAGAGGCTCGTTGTTTCGGGTCTGCCATAAGCGGAAAATTCTACCCGAAAAGCCCATTTTTTCACAACAAGTAATGCGCTTATTTTCGAAGCAATTTTAACAGGAAAATATGAAAAGATGAAATCAGGAAGGAAAGACAGGGAAACTCATTTAAAGAGACCGAGACGTCTTCTTTCTCCGATCAGTTCATGTATTTCACGCTTTCACGCTTTCACGCTTTCACGCTTTCACGCTTTCACGCTTTCACGCTTTCACGCTTTCACGCTTTCACGCTTTCATGATTTCCTGTTAAAAGCCTTCTCATCTTAGCCGGTTCCACGCATCGGTGTCGTAGCGGTCGCGTTCCAAGTCGGCGGCTCGGGAGGCTTCGCCCGAGGTAAGATCACTCCTCGTCAAGCCCATCTCCAGCCGGGTGGAAAAATTGGCGGCAAACTTCTCCCGCACCAGGCCGTTTAACGCCGGATTCGGCAGCAAAATACTCCCTTGGTGCAAGAGCCCTTCGCGGGAGCGGCGTTGGGCGGCGCCACTAAGTTTTTGCGGGCCAGCGACGATGTCAAAGCGCACCGGTTTTTGAAAGCAGGCTTCCGATTCAGCCGCATGGGCCGTGGGTGTCAGCTCACTCTTGATGCCGCAGGCTTCCAACACCGCTTGCACGCCTTTGTGGATCAGGCAGTAGCTCTCCGGCGCGGAAAGTTCCATCCACGGATGAGCACGCGGCAGGACAATGGTGTAGGTTATATCGTGGGCGTGATCGACCAGACCGCCACCGGTATAGCGCCGAACAAAGGGACGACCCGCCGGTACAAGCGAAGCGGGCTGGAAATACCCAAGACTGACCGCTGGCACGCTCCACTCATACAGACGCAGGACCGGTTCGCGCACCTCGCGTAAAAGCACCTCGTCCACCGCCATGTTCCGCGCTGGCGAAGCGGAGCCGTGAAGAAGTAGCCGCCAGGGGGTCATGTTCAACTACTTAAAAATATTTTTGATGCTGTCCCCGGCCTTGTCGATGATCGAATCCTTTTTCTCCCTCACCGGTTCAGCGCCGATGCGAACGAGAAAGGGCGTCGCCACTTTCCACGCTTCCTTGTCTTCGGTGTGGTTGTAGGTCTTGCTTTGAGGGCTGGACCAACCTCTGCCTGCGGCGATGAACCAGGCCTCGAAATCGTTGCCCGCATCCTTCATCAAGCGTTGGAAAGTCTCCACACTTTCATGCGTGGCGACGGGATCGTTATCGGGATAGACCGCACAGAGAGGGACATAAAATTTCCCAATCCGCTCTGGAACGGTTTCCAGCGGGCCATAGAAAGTAATCGCGCCATCGAAAGTCTTGTTTTCCCGGGCGGCTTGAAATACGTAAGTCGCCCCGGTGCCCCACCCCATCAGCACGACATGATCGACGTGAAATCTCGGGCTTTCGTGGAAGAACCTGATCCCGGAATCAAGGATCTTCATCACAATCGCGGCATTGAGATTCGCAGTTAGATTGGCCAGGTCGCCGGGATCGGTCGTCAGGTGGCCATTATAAATATCGAGCGCCAGCACCAGATAACCTGCAGCGGCCAGGCGTTCCGCTTCCGACTTGGTAAAATCATCCATGCCATAGGCATCCGGCACCAGCACGATCCCCAAGGTGGGTGGTGTATTGGGGACAGCCAGGTAAGCCAGATCATCCGAACCGAAATCAGCCAGTCGGATCAACTGTCCAGTCGGTTTGGAAGGAGCGGTCTGCTTTTCAATGGAAGCGGTAGACTGACCGTAGGCGGCACCGGTTAAAGCCAAAGCGAGCGTGGCAAGCAGACTGGCAAAAGAAAAATAAGAATCTCGAAACATGGAAACTAAAGGCTGTCTGAAAAGTCGTCGCGGGTCACGCCGAAAGGATTTTGGGTAATGGGTCAGTTTGAATCTCTTGGGTCTCATTCCCCGAAGCTTGCTTCGGCTTTGCTGTAGCGGCGGTCGACGCCTGTCCTGAGCAACGCCGAAGGAACCGCCTAAACATGGGCGACCCACTTTCTTTTTCCCTCGGCGGTCATAGACCGCCGCTACAGAAGAATGCCCCGGAGCTTGCTCCGGGGTTCTTTACGGTAGCCGCCGTCGGCTCGACGGCGGACCGCCATCCAGCGGATGGCGGCTACCAACTGCCCGCCGCATGCGGCGGGGAATTTACCGAGAGATTAATCCGGCTTCTGGAGGGCTCTCATCCGCTCCAGATTATTCCAGGCCGTGACATAGCCAGGATTAATCCTCAAGGCCTGGATAAATTGCTCAATCGCCTCCGAAACCCGCCCGCCCTGCGCCAGGGCAACGCCCAGACTATTATGCGCCTCGGCAAAATCAGGATTGATTTGCAAGGCCCGCTCAAAGTGTTGCTTTGCCTCCGACGCTTCCCCTGTTTGCAGCAGCGCATTGCCCAAGTCGTCATGGGCCTCGGCAAAATCAGGCTTAAGCTGCAAGGCGCGTTCGTATTGCTCAATTGCTTTAAATGGTCGCCCCGTCTGCGCCCAGGCAAAACCCAGGTTGCAATACGCCTCGGCGAAATCGGGTTTGATCTGCAACGTCTGCTCGAACTGCTCCATCGCCTCCGCGGTCCGCCCAGCCTGAGCCCAAGCGATGCCGAGGTTATTGTGAGCCTGGTAAGCCTGCGGATTACGCGGGAGCTCGTAAGTCCAGAGCGTTTCCTGGTTGATGAACTTTCCCGCATAAACGTGACTCTCCCAAGCCATCAACGCCAGAACCAGGACAACGACCCCCTCCGCAATAGGGCGAATATCCCCATTCAATCGTTTATTTACCTGCTCCATCCCCGCCACCACCAACCCGATCAATCCGAGCATCGGCAGGTAAACCAGGTGATCCGCAACGGGACTGATGTTCAGATATCGCATCTTCACCAAACCCAGCACGGGCAGCACATTCAGCACAAAAAAACCAAGTCCAAACAAGACATGGCGCCCCCAACTCCGACGTAGAATCCACAAAACCAAAAATAATCCCGCCAATAACGGAATCGGCAAAATCTGAATGAGCGTCAGCTTATCGAATGTCCAATGCGGATAGATCGGCAGAAGCTCCGTTGGCCACAGGAACTTCCCCAGATAAAAGAAGAGGGCCATTCCCGCTCCCGCCATCCGCTCCCAAAAACTGCCCATCCTGATCGAATCCGCCATGCGACCGTGGCTCTGAAAATAAAACGTGATCATTCCCAGCACCAACGCAATGACCAGATAGGGAATGATCTTTCTCAAATCCGATCTCGTGATTGTCCCTCTCTTCCACCAGCTATAAAGCAGCAGGACCAGCGGCAACATGATCGTGGAAGTCTTGGCCAGCATCGCCGCCAGATAATAAAGAACCGAGCGCAAATAGCCGGAGTTCTTTCGCTCTTCCTCCTCATCAAGCCAGGCATCAAAGGAAAGCAGGAACAAAGGCAGCGACAACGTATTCTTGATTTCCGAGATCCATGCCGTCGATTCCACCGCCAGCGGGTGAATGACAAATAGAAGCCCGCCGATCCAGCCCGCGCGCAAGCCAAGCCGACCCAAAATGCGCCAGATAAGAAAGCCACTGCCAAGATGCAAAGCCAGACTGCAAAGATGATAGCCGAACGGATGATTTCCCCAGAGATGCCATTCGCCCCAGAGCACAGTCCAACTCAATGGCCAATAATCGGTCCTGGGCAGTGCAAACCAGATTTGCTCCAAGCCAGACCATCTGTGCAACTGGAGATTATCGACGACTAGTTTATCATCATCCCAAAGCCAGTCACCGCGCAGTGCAGGCCAGAAGACGAAAAATCCCGCAGCAACGATCAGCAGCGCCTGAAGCAGCACCTTTCGCTCCGCTAAAACAAATTTCGAAGCGACTTCTTTCCCGGCACGCGATCGGGGTTTCCGCGATGCGGGCTTCTTCGTTGGAGTGTTCTTTTTCGTGCGCTTCATGTTTTTCAAGGTTCGATTCGATGAGGATCAAGACTGTCACAACTCATCTCAGGGAAAAAGACCGCGAATGGCCTTGCCGTTGACCACCTTATTAATCCCGATGGAAAGCGCTGCGGTACGATGGTCGATATTATGCTTCTTCGCCTCTTTCAGAACGGTATCGAGCGTGGCATCGAGAATGCGGTAGAGCTTGTCGAAAATTTCCGTCTCGGCCCAGAAGAAGCTCTGCAAATCCTGCACCCATTCGAAATAGCTGACGATGACACCGCCCGAATTACAGAGGATATCCGGAATGACAAAAATTTCCGGACGCTGTTTTAAAATGGCATCGGCCTCAACGGTGGTGGGGCCGTTGGCCGCCTCGGCCAGAACCCGGCACTGAATTTTACCCGCGTTCTTCTCCGTAATCACGCGATCCAGCGCCGCCGGGATGAGCACTTCGCAGGGCTGAATCAGCAGGTCTTCATTGGAAATTTTATCGCCTCCCGGAAAACCCTGAACACTGCCGGTGCGCGTCACGTGATCTTCCAGTTGCCGAAGATCGATCCCCTTCGAATTATAAATACCGCCGCTCACATCACTGATCCCAACAATGCGCGCCCCATATTTGGCCATTCCCATGGCGGCATAACTGCCGACATTGCCGAAACCCTGGACAATAACGCGACTGTCGTTGGGGAGCTTGAGCATATCGGTCGCGCGATTGGCCAGAAAAGCGACGCCGCGTCCGGTCGCTTCCTTGCGTCCAAGCGAACCGCCGATGCTGACCGGCTTGCCGGTAACGATGCTCGGCACCGTGTGCCCCACCTGATGCGAATAGGTATCCATCATCCAGGCCATCGTCTGCTCGTTCGTCCCCATGTCGGGCGCCATCACATCGGTTTGCGGCCCGATGAAAGGGATCATCTCGCTCGTGTAACGGCGGGTGATCCGTTCCAATTCACCAACGGAAAATTTGCGGGGATCAATGGCAACCCCGCCCTTTGCGCCACCGAAAGGAAGATCGGCCAGGGCGCATTTCCAGCTCATCCACATGGCCAGCGCCGCGACCTCGCCCAGCTCCACGCCGGGATGATAACGGAGGCCGCCCTTGGTCGGCCCCAACGTAAGATGATGCTGGACGCGGTGCCCCTCAAAAACCTTCACCTCGCCCGAATCGAGCCGCACCGGAATCGAGACGGTAACGAGGCGTTTGGGCAGTTTGACCCGCTCGCGTAAAGTCTCCGGCATGTTAAGAAATTCAGCCACGGCATCGAACTGATCGCAGGCCATTTTGTAGGCTGGATTTTTAAGGAGATATTTCATGAAAGAAATTTTGACGGAATTAACGGAATTTTAGGGAAAAAGAATTCTGTCATCCTGAACTTGTCGAAGGATCAGTTTGGTTTGTCTTCTCGGCTTCCACGTTTGGCAATCGATCGCCACCAGTTCTTATCTTCTACTGTCTTGCCTATAACTCCGAAGCCAAGACCACCTACCCAGGCCCATATCAAAAGAAAACTCTGTAGCGGTGTCCTATAAACAATCGTTCCATGATTATTCCATGCCACGATGTGTGAAGTCGTCGGATCGGGAATCTTGGTGGATTGGGTGGCCATTAAACCCAAATTCACTATCCATGAAATCACGCAAATATAACAGATAAGACGACAACCTATCGCAATGGGGTTGCGAGACGGAAACATGGGCTCCGTCATCTCAGGCCGCTTTCTTCTTCGCGTGAAATTCATCCGTCATGCGGAGAAAATTCGCGAGCAGCTCCTTGCCATGGCGGGTCAGAATCGATTCGGGATGGAACTGCACGCCGTGAATGGGGTAATCGCGATGATGAACGCCCATGATTTCACCTTCCGCCGTGCGCGCGTTAACGATCAGTGTCTCGGGGAGCGTGGGCGGATCGATGATAAGCGAGTGGTAACGCGTCGCCTCAAACGGGCTGGGTAATTTGGCAAAGACCCCGGTGCCATCGTGAAGAATGGGAGAGGTCTTGCCGTGCATGAGACGTCCCGCACGTACCACCTCTGCGCCATAAACGTGGCCGATGCACTGGTGCCCCAGACACACGCCGAGTACCGGCAGATGCGGCCCAATCTTTGCGATGACCTCATTGGAAATGCCCGCTTCCTTCGGCGTACAAGGTCCGGGCGAAATAACGATAGCGCGTGGTTTCAGCGCCTCGATTTCCGCCACGCTGATTTCGTCATTGCGCTTCACGAGCAGTTCCGCGCCCATCTCGCCGAGATACTGGACGAGATTGTAGGTAAACGAATCGTAGTTATCGATGATGAGGATCATGGTGACTAAATTTAGACGGAATTAACGGAATTACCAAATTTACGGAATTTAAAAACGGATTTAGATAGGCTTAAACTTTGAGTTTCCATACTCCTCTTCTGACTTGAATCAACTTTCTATGCGCTAGATCGGAAAACCGATAGTCGATATCTGCTAATCCAATCGATTTAGGATTGGACGAACCTGAAAGATGATCATCTTCGCGCTCCCACAACCCTTGACTCCTGACTTTAGCTTCAGTCAACTCCATTAGCTTTTTTCGATCAAAAGGTTCAGTACCAAAATGTGACCGTGCGATTTCGATCATTAAACCAGCAAGGTCGTTAGAATCGATTTTCACTCTTTTTTCCGTTCAATTCCGTAATTCCGTCCAAACTCAGAATTGTTTCGCCATCGCGAGCGCCTTCAGCCCAGCCTTGGCCTTGCTGATCGACTCCTGATATTCACCCAGCGGCGTTGAATCGGCAACAAGTCCCCCGCCCGCCTGGAGATAAGCTTTTCCATCCTTCAAAAGCACCGTGCGGATCGCGATGCAAGAATCGAGATTACCGGAAAAACCGAAGTATCCGACCGCACCTGCGTAAGTCCCGCGACAAGTCGGCTCCTGGTCTGCAATGATCTGCATGGCCCGAATCTTGGGCGAACCGCTCACTGTCCCGGCGGGAAATGTGGCGCGCATGACGTCGTAAGCCGTATGGCCCGGATTGAGTTCGCCTTCGACATTGGAAACGATGTGCATGACGTGCGAATAGCGCTCCGTAATCATGAAATCGGTCAGCTTCACCGTGTTGAATTTGCAGACACGGCCCACATCGTTGCGGGCGAGATCGACCAGCATCACATGCTCGGCGCGTTCTTTTGGATCGGCCAGAAGCTCCGCCGTCAGCCGGTCATCTTCTTCGGCATCCTTGCCGCGCGGACGCGTCCCGGCAATCGGACGAATTTGCACACGGCCCTCTTCGCAACGCACGTGCAGTTCCGGCGACGAACCGACCAGCGCCATGTCGCCCAAACTGAGACAAAACATGTAGGGCGACGGATTGATCAGCCGCAGCGCGCGGTAAAGATCGATCGGCGGGCGATCAAACGGCACCTCAAAACGTTGAGAAGGCACCACCTGGAAAATATCACCGGCACGGATGTACTCCTGCATCGCCTCGGTCATCTTCACGTACTGATCGCGGCTCATGTTGATCGCCGGCTCCAGTGGCTCGACACCGGTCACGCTGGGCAGCAACCGCGCGCGTACGGGGCGCTCCAGCCGCGCTTCGAGTTCCTTGATCTTGGCCTCGGCCTCATCATAAGCAAGGTCCGCTTGCGCGGGATCGCTGACATGCGCATTGGCCACAATTTTAATCCGGCGTTCGAGATGATCGAAAATGAGCAGCGTATCGGTGATAAAGAAATAAGCATCAGGAACACCAAGATCATCTTTTTTCGCACGGGTCACGGTCGGCTCAAAAAGAGTGACCGCCTCGAATCCGAGATAGCCAACCGCACCACCATAAAAGAGAGGCAGCCCTTCCACCGGAACAGGTCGATAGCCCGCCATCAGGCGTTCGAGCTCATGCAGCGGATCATCCTGGATCGTGTAGTCGCGCTGCCGATCGCCTTCGCGAAACGTCACGTTCTTTCCCCGCGCCTTAAAAATCACATTGGGACTCGCCCCGAGAAACGAGTATCGGGCGAACTTGCCGCCCTTCTCCACCGACTCAAAAAGAAAGGAGTGGTCGCCCGTGTCGATCTTGTGAAAAGCCGATACCGGCGTTTCCATATCGGCAATGATCTCGCGGTAAACCGGAATCAGGTTTCCCTGACGGGCCAGTTCCCGGAAACTCTCGCGGGAGGGAAAGAGACGGGTATCCATAAATAAATTCGACAGCGGGTAATCAAAAAGAATACGCCCGGGGCCAAAGCGGGACAATCAAAATGGAAAAGCCGTTTTAGACAGGATTAATCCCATCTAAAAACTCCCCCTACAGCACCGTTCCCTCGACATTGCCGAAGCGGATGCGCAGCCCCGGCACGAGCGAAACCGAGCGGCCGGACGGCACTTCCACGGAACCACCCGAAGGCGGAACGCTCATCCATGTCTGCGGGGAGATATTCTTAAGCCCCCAAACATCGGTACGCTTCGGATGGGACGCCATTTCCGCCATGACTTCGGAATAATCATTACGCCGGTTGGAATCGAGATGGTGTGCGAAGAGCTTCGTGTCCTGATTGAGAATCACCGTGTGATGTCCCATGCGCATCCGCACCGGGGGCGACATAATTCCATGACACAACCAGCACGCCTGATCGGGCGCAGGCTGGAGTAAATCGCCTTCGTCGGTAAGAAAGTTTTCCGCACCGCATTTATGACAGTAAAAAATCTGGTCGCGCATCCGGTTGAAAACCGTCCGCCACTCGCTTTCGCGCACGCGCGCGCCCGGATCGCGCAGGCCGTCCGTAAAAGCGCGGGTGAAAATGTCCCGCAAATAACGCGGATAAAATTCCCAAAAAAGCAGGGCATTGTCGTGCATCCCACGGACGGGGCGATTGGCCTCATTCTTCGGATCGAAAATGAAAAGCGCCTCGGCGCCGTAGAGCTTCTTCATCGCATCCAGGTCAAGGCATCCGATCTCGGCCTCGCGCCGGCCTTCCAGCGGATGATGCACCATGAAGATATAGAAAAGAATCACCGCCAGGGAATAGAGATCGGTATCGATGTTGGGCCGGGTCTGATCGAGCACCACTTCCGGCGCCATAAAACGGGGCGTTCCCAACACGCCGCTCATCCCCTCGCCGTCCACTGCCACATTATCGTTATCACATATGGAAATCTCGCCCGTCTCCGGATCGAGAAAGATATTACCAAAGGAAATATCGCTGTAACAAAGACCGAGGGAGTGGAGCTTCAGGAAACTATCGGCCAGTTCCAGGGCCACGGTTGTCAGCGTCCGAAAAGTCGGGTCCACTTCCCGATTCATCAACTCGGACATCCCCCGATAGCGAGCCTCACGCAAGGGCATGAGATAGCCAAAGCTGGCTATTCCCTGACACAGGGCGATATCCAACGGCCATAGGAAACGGTCGTTCGGCGGCCCCTTGTGCACCAGCCTCTCGATTGCCGCCCGCTGCTCCTTTGTCGCCAGATGGGGGAAATACCATTTCAAGGCGCAGTCCTGCCCATTCATCGACGCGCGATAAACCTGCCCCTGCCCACCGGCGCCCAGCAACTCCTTGATTTCGCAACGCTCGCCCGCGATCTCCAGCCAGACGGTCTGCCCCGGAGTAAAAGTAGAATCTGTTTTCATGCGTCAACGGCCTCATCCTGTCGATCCTCTGGAACAATGCCATCGGACCGAAATGCGTTCACCCGCGCGGCCAAGCCAACCGTGATATCATCTCCGCTGCCATCGCGCGAGGATTCACGCAGCCAATCGCCCAGATTTTCACCGACAAAAGCAGGGCCAAGCTGACGTAAATAGGTCAAAAAATCGGCCCCCACCCGGAAAAAACCCTCATCATTGCCAAAGCAATTCGCATAGCCATCGGTCGAAAGCATGATCAAGGCGGGCGCATCGCAGGCCCGCATCGGCACCACGCGCACCTGGAATTCCGAGAAGGCCTGGGTCGTGCAAAGCGATGCGGTAACGTTCGCATAAAATTTATGCTCCCGCCGCAACGGAGACGCCACCCGACCATTGGCATGAACCGTCAAAATATCCCCGTCACCCAACTGAACATAAAGAATGTAACGACGGGTGATTGCCACCGCGATGAGAGTGGCACCATAGGCCAGATAAGCACTTATCGGCATTTCCATGCCGGGAGTAATCACCGGAGGCGGTTCCGGGAAAGCGGCGAAATCAACCGGGGAAAATGGATTGCGTGCGATATCCGCCCGCACCGCTTTTTTCCATTCGGCCAGAAGATCCTTCGGCCACTTCATTTTGGCCTGGCGACGGATGCTGCTCAAAGGCGCATCAGGACCATGCCTCATGATAAAACGTCGCAGCAGACGCAAGGCACATTCCGTGGCCAGGGCAGAACCACGATCACTGCGAAAGCTACGCGAGCTGCCGTGGCCATCCGACACCGCGATAAAAAGCGCGTCAGCCGGGCCGGAAGGTTGGCGCAACCGCACCGCATCCTGGTTTTTCTGACCAATCTTTTCGTGCGCATACCCACGCACACTGGCGCTCAGTGCTGTCCACATTAACGACATAATATCTTCTCTACCACACGTCGCCGTCATCCATCAGGCTCGACTTGGGAGCAAACGGCATCGGCACCTGTAAACCGGAACTGACGACCGACTTTCCGGTAACCGGATCGGCAATCTGGCTGGCCGGTGCGGAAACCGATTTGAGTGCGGCGGTCGAAACCCAGCGAATATGCTCGACCAAGGCTTCTGGATTATTCGCCTGAAAAGGTCGCAGCGCATCGTTGGCCACAAAAGCACGGAAAATTTCCTGCGCCTCGTTCGAAGCGGCGTCCTCCCCGATGGCCACCACGATACGCAACGCCTGCTGGCCCCACGGCTTCGACATCAGATATTGAAGGCCTGCCTGGAAATCATCCGTGGGCAGTCCGTCGGTCACAAGGGCAATAACCGGCGGCAAGGCCCGCTCGTTCATCAGCGGAGATTGCAACGCATCGCCCACCAGGGTCAGGGCCTCGCCCAGGGCGGTAACGCCTCCAGCTTCCATGTCCTGCCAGCGAAATTCGGCAACAGGCACCTCTTTTTCTCCCAACCAACGCGCCTCATCGGCAAAACGGATCGCCCGGACAAAAACGGAAGCGTGGGGATTTTCCCGCGCCACGGTCTGCATATGGGGAATTGCCTCACGAATGGCATTATTCAGCGCCTGAATCTTGCCGTCCACCCGCATGGAACCGGAGCCGTCGGCCAGCCATATAAAATGCAAGGGACGCGAAGCCATCTGCCCACCGGGGCGTCGCGGAGCCAGCGCCGGTTCACTCATCGATTTTTCTCCCACCCAAAACTGGACATACTCTCAATCACAGGCCTTCAATCTAGTCGAACATGCTCCGCTCGTAAAGCGAGGGGATATCGACGTCTTAATTCTCTTCACCCTAATGGATATTTTTTATTCAGCGCCCAAACCAGTTCAAGACGTTTGCCATGGCCATTGAGCTGTGTATAGTTTCGCCGCATGTCCGCGATTGATACAGCCCCCTCCCCCACCGCCGGTGAATCCGCAGCGGTAAAACCCATTAATAAAACCAATCCTCACGTCGTCGTATTGGGCGGCGGGTTTGGTGGTCTGAACCTGGCCAAGTCACTCCACGGCTCCAATGCCCGCATCACGCTGATCGACCGTCAGAACCATCACCTCTTCCAGCCCCTGCTTTATCAGGTGGCCACAGCGACGCTCTCGGCGGTCGAAATCGCCAAGCCTCTCCGCTCCATCTTCCGCGACCACGAGAACGTCACCTGCGAACTGGGCAAAGTCGAAAGCATCGATCTCAAGTCCCGCACCGTCATCCTCTCCCACCGCACCGTCACCTACGATTACCTGATCATCGCGCTGGGCGGCGTCACCAGTTACTTTGGCCATCCCGAATGGGCCGAACATGCGCCCGGCCTGAAAACCGTCAACGACGCTCTCCGCATTCGCCGCGAAATTCTTTTCGCCTTCGAGCAAGCCGAGCTGACCCAAGACCCGGAAGAGATGAAAAAACTGATGACCATCGTCATCGTCGGCGGCGGCCCCACCGGGGTCGAACTCGCCGGGGCCTGCAAGGAACTGGGCCGTCACGCCATGCGGCATGATTTCCGCCACATCGACCCGACCAAAGTCCGCGTCATCCTGATCGAAGCGGCGGACCGTGTCCTGCTCCATCTCCCGCGTGATCTTTCCGCCAGTGCCCAGCGCCAGCTTGAACAAATCGGCGTCGAAATCCGGCTCAACACCATGGTCAAGGACATTCAGCCCCAGCGCGTCAGCGTTTCGTCGAAGGACAAGCCCGATGTCCTCGAAACCATCGAAGCCGCTTCCATCGTCTGGTCTGCGGGCGTCGGCGCCAACCCCATCACTCGTACGCTGGGCGTCGACATCGACCGCGCAGGCCGCATCAAGGTCAACCCCGACCTCAGCATTCCCGGTTACCCTGAAGCCTTTGCCATCGGCGACATCGCCTTCATTCAAAACAAGGACGGCACCCCCGTACCCGGAGTTTCCCCCGCTGCCATGCAAATGGGCTATTACATGGCCAAACTCATCCAAACCGAAATGGCCGATCCCGCCATGCGCCCCGATCAGCGCGACCCCTTCAAGTATATCGACCGTGGTACGATGGCCACCATCGGCCACACCCATGCTGTCGCCATGATCGGCCCGGTGAAATACAGCGGCTTCCCGGCCTGGCTTACCTGGCTCTTTGTCCACATCCTCTTCCTGATCGGGTTCACCAATAAAACCACGGTTATTATCCGCTGGATCTGGGCCTCCATCACCCGTCGCCAAGGTGCGCGCGTCATCACCGCCAACGATGGCCGTGGTCATACGACCCTCACCTCCACGCCCACGACCTCCATGGTCGCGCCTTCCAAGCCTTAAGGTGTAATCCGTAATAGCAGCCACCGTTTTACGGTGGTTGCGGCCAGCCTGGAGCCGATGCATCTTGGGGCATGCCCATCTTCGTCAGCGAACCAATCACACCGCTCGATGCCAGCTTTGATGCATCGGGAATGGCCCGGGGCGAACCCGGACTACCCAAAAAATTCCGTTGGCGAAAAAGGGACTGGCTCGTCGCCGAAATATTGGAAAGCGGGAAGGATTATGGCGGCTGCGCCCATGGCAGTGGTGAACGCTACGTACGCAAACATTCCTATCGCATCAGGACCACTGATGACTGGATCTTGAACCTCTATTTCCAGCGTAGCTTCGGACGCGGCAAGTTCAGCCTGAACTCTCGCTGGTGGATTCAGAGCATCGAAAAGGAAGGCCTTTCCCTCGTTCCAAAATAAAATCGGGAAACGAACAACTGCCCTACTTACTTTTCATCTTGGGCAAGCTACTCGTAACCTTCTGAAGCTCGCTCATTGCTCGCGACGCACGCAAAAACTCGCTGCTCTTGCGCGAAATATTCTCCTGCGCCTGCTTTTCTTCGATTTGCGCCACTTCCTCCTCGTCGATCGTCCTGACCAATCCCAATTGACGTAAATGAGTCATATGTCTGTGAGCGAGCGCGATATCCAGGCTCAAATGCCGCGCCAAATCAGGTAAATGAATGCCGGGTGTGGTCAAAAATTGCCGGGCGGTGTGGAAAAAAACATTCAATTCCGGCTCAATCCAAATCTCGGGCTGCGGAATCACAATAATAAAACGATGCCCCACTGACGCCGAAGTTCGTTGCTGCGCCAATTGCTCATCGACATAGCACACCAGGGTCATGACCAGTTGATTGACCATGAGCGGCTTGTCCCGGGCCACAGACGCCACCGGCTGCAACCGGAATTCAAACATCCCCGCCTGCATCTGCACCACTGCACTCAGCTTGGCGATCATGTCTTTCGACTCGGTAAAAATTTGATTGGCCATATGCATGGCCTCGGCCGCTCCATTGGAAAAATCGATATCCATAATGCCGAATTCCGGCACATCCAATAAACGCAAACGCCCCGTACGAGCCCCGATTAAAAGCAGGACTTCAGGCAACGGAAACTCCGAGAGATTACCAACAATAGGCATATGTACGTCTCCTTCTCCTCGATGTCTTGTTAAGCCATAGCAAATTTGGAACCACCTTTAACTAGAAATTTTTATTTGATTTAGTAAAAGATGTAATCGTTTCGGCGCTGTTTCGTAAGTTGATCCATAAAAACGGCTTAAATCCAAAATATCCGGGTTCGCGTTCCATTCTACTCGCGAAACAAGGCGTTTTCATTTAGAAAGTGTGACAATGAAAATTTATCGAGTACGTGATCGGGCGTATCAAACCCGCCTCGTCACCTCGGACAACGGCAAAGATTTTTTTGGCCTGACTGGCGACATTTCCCTGGGCGAAGTTAAAATCACCAACGAGCGAGTTGAAATCGAAGTGTTGTTGGCTCCAGTCGAACCCAAAACAATTTACGGCATCGGCCTCAACTACAGAAAACATGCCGAGGAAACCGCGGCCAAAATTCCCGAACATCCCATCGTCTTCCTCAAAAGTCCCACCGCTCTTCAGGACCCCGAAAGACCTATCATTTTGCCGCGCCAATTACGCAGCGACCAGGTCGATTTCGAAGCCGAGCTGGGCGTCATCATCGGCTGCGCCTGCAAAAATGTCTCCCGCGACCAGGCCCTCCGCTACGTTCTCGGCTACACCATTGCCAACGACGTCAGTGCCCGCGACTGGCAAAAAATCTGGGGCGGCTCGCAATGGTGCCGGGCCAAAACGTTCGATACCTTTTGTCCGGTTGGCCCTGCTTACGTCACACCCGACAGCATCAAAAATCCGAACGACCTCGCCATCACCACACGGCTCAATGGCGTGACCGTGCAGCAAAGTAATACGCGCGACATGATTTTTAATGTCGCTCAAATCATCGAATTCCTCAGCGGCAGCACCACGCTCGAGCCCAACACCCTCATTTTAACCGGCACCCCCGAAGGCGTCGGCATGGGCCGCAAGCCTCCGCTTTATCTTAAGCCCGGCGATGTGGTCGAAATCGAAATCGAGGGCATCGGCATCCTGCGCAATCCGGTTATCGAAGAAGAACTACCCTGATCTTAAGATGTATCTATTTTTACATCTGCTTCGTTACCTGGCCGTTCTTTTGGCACCCCTATTTTTTGTTTCATTTGTTGTGGAGTGGCTGCGCCGCAGACAGACCAAACGAACTTTCCGTGAAAACTTAATCCGCGCGCTCTTTATTAGCGTAGCCGCTGGCCTTCCGATTGTCGCTCTTCTCTCCGCAGTCCTGGCCTGGTGGATCGCGAGCCGTGTCCCTGCCTCTAATTGAATCCGTTTCATGATTTCAAATTAGGACACGCTTCGATCTCGTCATCCCTCGACAAGTCGATGCCCTCGCCTTTTAATAGGAGTGCCCATGAATCTCGACCTTTATCGCCGCATCCTCGCGGGAGAAGCGCACACGCATATGCTTTCGCCCCGGGCCATCTGGCGACTGACCGGCCCCGATGCGCAACGCTATCTCAACGGCCAGGTCACCAACGACATCGCGACCCTCACTGAGGGCCAGGTCTGCTATGCCGCCGTCTGCACCGCTAAAGGCCGGATGGAAGGCGATCTCTTCATCACTTTCCATGGGGCCCACTATTTTCTCGATGCCGACCTGTCCTTGCGCGAAAGCCTCGACGCGCGACTGCAAAAGTATCTCATCGCCGATGACGCCACTTTTGAAGATGTGGGCGACCTCTGGAACCTCAGCCACGTTTTTGGCGCAACTCCACCCCCCGCCCCTGAAAATAGCTTCATCATCCCCCACCCACGCTTCGGATTGCCCGGCCATGATATCTGGATCTCCAGTCCCGGATCGGTCATGGTGGGCGAAACTGTCCCCACCGATATCATCGAAACACTCCGCCTGGAGCACGGCATCCCTCGCTGGGGAACCGAACTCACCACCAACACGCTGCCACCCGAAGCAGGCCCATGCCTGATTGAATCCATCAGCTACACCAAAGGCTGCTACGTGGGCCAGGAAACCATCGCCCGCCTCAAAAGCGTCGGCCACGTCAACCGCACGCTCGCCTTCCTGCAATCCGACTCCGCTTCTTTCCCCGCCGCCGGAACCAAGCTGATGCAAGCCTATCATGAAATCGGCGTCGTCACCAGCACCGGTTACTCGCCGCGATTGGAAAAAGGTATCGCCCTCGGTTACATTCAGCGTCAAGGCGCCACCAACGGGACCTCTCTACGGGCAAACGACCTGACCTTAACCGTATCCACGCCCCTGCCTCATGGAGCCAAGTCATGATGAGATTCCGCCTCGGACAACCTCTGGGAATTATTTTCACCGCCATCCTCCTTTCGGGTTGCGACCACCACAAATCGGCCAATCAGGCCCATGCGGAAGCAGGCGCGGGTGCCGCGGCCAATACGGACTCCGCCTATACCGGACAACCGGCCAAATCCAAATATCCACGCGCGCTCCCCGTCGCTCCTCCCCAAGCCATCTCCGAAGCCAACCCTCCCTCGGTCACTAATTCCAGCAGCCCGAGCCCGGCTACTCCCTCAAGCGCGCCCTCTGCTACTCCTGCGCCGACCGACACCGCATCACCCCTCTCTCCGGCATCCAATCCACCTCCCGTTTCAACCCCGGCCCCGGTGCCGTCATCGGACACCCTCACTTCTCTCCCCGCGACCGCTCCATCGACCGGAGGCACTTCGGATATCACTCAGCCCACCAATACCCCCCCCGCTCCGATAACCGATGACACCGGTGCCGCCCAGCAACAAGTTGTCGTCCTGCAAACCTCGCTTGGGCAAATTGTCATCCAGCTTGACGACTTCGCCGCGCCCAAAACCTGCGATAATTTTCGCAAACTCGTTTCCGATGGCTTCTATAACCGCACCGCCTTCCATCGGGTCATCCCCAACTTCATCATTCAGGGCGGCGATCCCAATTCCAAATCCGATAATCGCAGCAGCTACGGCCAGGGCGGCCCCAATTACACCGTACCGGCCGAAATCAAACTCAAGCATGATCGTGGTGCCGTGGCCATGGCGCGCCTGCCCGATTCCGTCAATCCGCAACATGAATCCAATGGCAGCCAATTCTATATCTGCGTGGTCCCCTGTCCTAGTTTGGATGACCAATATACGGTCTTCGGACACGTCATCAAAGGCCTCGACGTCGCCGCCAAAATCGCCGGCCAGCCGCGCGATACTCATGATAATCCGTTCAATCGAATCGAGATGGAAGCCAGCCTCGAAGCCAAGGGCAAGGCTCTCGAAGAAGGCTCAACCGTCAGCCCCTAATGCCCGCTCTCCTGGGGCACTCATTTTTCCTCCATGAAAATCTTTGTGAGCATCTCCGCCCACGAAGCGGAGTTGTGCATTATCGACCAGTGCCTGAATTATATTTGCGTGGGAAAACTGGACGGAGTCGTAATTCATCTCAACGCCACGTGTGATATAGATATCCGGCTCCTGGAATTATTGATCAACGAGATCAAGGAATTGAAGGGCAAAGTCCATCTCAATCCGCTCCGGCTGAAACTTCATAGCATGCGAAGGCATCCCAAATTAACGCCCATTCTGCACCGCGCCCATATCGAAAACTATCTCTACTTGCAAAAATTTGAACCGGTGGACGTCTTTTGCCTCGATGCCAGCAACTGCCTGTTAGTTAAAGCAGGATTAAGAGATTACGTGCAAGGCGGGATTGGAGTTAACCAGGGACGCCTCTCCAAAGAATGGCCATGGTATAAAGACATCATCCGGGATCGCATCCTCCAGGAATACAAATCCTTTATCCGACTCAGCCAGCATGAGGGGACCTTTTTCGACAACACCACTTTCGAAAAAATCTGCCTATTTATTTTGAAATATGAGGAATCAATCACCAAGGCTTTCCCTCGTGAAGCGGATATTCCCGAGTTTACAAAGGAAGAAGTACTCTTCCCCACCGCCTATGCTGCTTTAACCGCAGGGACTAGTACTCCCCTCAAGCCTTATGTTTGGCTCAACTGGGAAAAGCAACTCGAATGGCCCCGGGAGAATGTCATCCAAATCCTCCATCATCCTGACTTACCGGAGAACACCTATGGGATCAAACGCATCCCCCGCAATATCAATGATCCCGCACGCGAAGAAATCGGCAACTACTTCGGCTACCGCTCTATCCTCATGGCTGCCTGCAAGAAAATTACAACATCGGGAAAATACGGACACCCCCTCCTGACATCTGCCGGGGAATTATGGAACGGAAATATCGCACCCGTTAGAAAAACCGTTCTCCAGAAGCTGGGCCTTTCCAGACTTGTCCAACTCATTCGCTCAATCTCTGCCGTTAAGAGATCCTAAAGCAAAACGCCGGAATCCATCTCCTATGAGATAAATTCCAGCGTTTGAGAATTGCGTCTTTTTAGACTTAAGAAGAGTAGGCGTACTTTGCTTCGCCGACCTTATTGATACCTTTAATCTTCTTACCGGTCGTATAGAACCAGCTAAAAATGTTGCTCGGCTTGACCTTTAATTTGGCCGACAGCTCCTTTACGGTAATGCCCGATGAACCGGCATTTTTGAGCAAATTCAGCAGGGGTTCCTTCAAGCGTTTGCCACGTCCCTTCTTGCGGCCAGCGCCCTTCTTTGCGCCGGTTTTGACTCCCGCAGGACGACCGGGCTTGCGACCGCGCCGCTTGGGAACTGCACGTCCACCTTCGAGAGATTGAAGCGTTGCATTGACTCGATCCAACTTCGCCTGAAGCGATTCTTTTTCCTTAATCAGTTGGATGAGATGAGCCAGCTGAGAGCTGGAGAGATTAGATAGTGCCATATATGCTAGTTCAGTAGTGTCCAATCTTAACTACCACAGGGGCAATTGGTTGCAATCATAAGGATTTCGGTTCGCATCATAGGTCTTTGTAAGCAGTTCATGGAGAGGGATTTGTTCAAACGGGGTGATGCTCAAA